>Ga0187765_10000267_pt1 | contig 18643 bp, 15 predicted proteins | sample 0216_QUI02_MP05__3_FD_133018 | JGI IMG/M metagenome (GOLD analysis project Ga0187765, IMG submission 133018) | Tropical peat soil microbial communities from peatlands in Department of Meta, Colombia - 0216_QUI02_MP05_10_MG | ecosystem: Environmental > Terrestrial > Soil > Wetlands > Peat ...
GCCGGCACGACTCAAGCCCTCCCCTATGGCGAAAGCATCGGCCTTGCCGGCGCAACCATCACATTGCATCCCGCCGGGCACATCCTCGGTTCGGCGCAAGTCGCGGTCGAGGTCGATGGGCTGTGCGTGGTCGCTTCCGGCGATTACAAGAACGTCATCGACCCCAGCATCGATCCCACTTGCGCGCCGTTCGAGCTGGTGCGCTGCGAGCTTTTCATTACCGAGGCGACCTTCGCACTTCCGGTATTTCGCCATGGCGAGCCGGATGCCGAGATCGGCAAGCTTCTGCATTCGCTCGCGCTGTTTCCCGAACGCGCGCACCTGGTCGGCGCTTATTCCGTCGGCAAGGCGCAGCGCCTGATCGCGCTCCTGCGCAAGGCCGGCTACGACGCACCGCTCTATCTGCACGGCGCGATGGAGAAGATCACCGACTACTACGTCGCTCGCGGCATTCCGCTCGGTGAGCTGCGGCTCGCGCGCGGTGCCACCAAGGCCGGTCTCGCCGGCACGATCACGATCTGCCCGCCTGCGGCTTTGAACGACTTGTGGACGCGGCGCTTTCCCGATCCGGTTGCCGCTTTCGCCTCGGGCTGGATGCGGGTGCGCGCTCGCGCCCGCCAGCAAGGCGTCGCGCTGCCGCTGGTGATTTCCGACCACGCCGATTGGAATGGACTGACGGCGACGATTGCGGCCACCGGCGCCAGCGAGATCTGGGTCACCCACGGCCAGGAGGACGCGCTCGTACACTGGTGCGCCACGCGAGGGCTCAAGGCGCGCCCGCTCGACATTGTCGGCTACGGCGATGAAGAAGGTGAGGAGGATATTTCCGGCGAAGACGGCGAACGTCCGGCGAACGCGAGCGAACTTCCTCTCCCACCGGGGAGAGATGAAGAAGAGGACGACGAACAGGCGTCATGAACCGCTTCGCCGAGCTCCTTGATCGCCTCGCCTATGAGCCGAGCCGCAATAACAAATTGCGGCTGATGATCGATTACTTTCGTTCGACGCCCGATCCCGAGCGCGGCTGGGCGCTGGCCGCGCTCACGGGGAGTTTGAGCTTTCCGCATGCCAAAGCCGGGCTGATCCGGAGCCTGATCGCGGAACGCACCGATCCGGTCCTGTTCGAACTCTCTTACGACTATGTCGGCGATCTCTCCGAGACCGTGGCGTTGATGTGGCCAAAAAATCCCGCTCCCTCCCCCGACCCGGAAGGGAAGGAAAATGTCCGCGCAGCTACCACTCTTACCCTCACCGCCGTCGTCGAGACGCTGGAGCGGCTAGGCAAGGCGCAATTGCCGCAACAGTTGGCGCGCTGGCTTGACGCGCTCGACGAGACCGGCGGCTGGGCCTTGATCAAGCTCGTCACCGGCGGCTTGCGGGTCGGCGTGTCGGCGCGGCTCGCCAAAGCCGCCGTGGCCGCGCTCGGCGACAAGAAGGCCCGAGCGATCGATGTGCACGACATCGAAGTGATCTGGCCGGCGCTTACCCCGCCGTACCGCGAATTGTTCGCCTGGCTCGACGGCCGCGCCGACAAACCGGTCAGCGCCGATCCGGCGCCGTTCCGGCCGCCGATGCTGGCGCACGCGCTCGACGACGCCGACCTCGCCGAACTGAACCCCGCCGATTTCGTGGCGGAATGGAAATGGGACGGCATTCGCGTGCAGGCGGTCGCCGGCAGCGACGGCAAGCTGGTCGCCCGGCTTTATTCGCGCACCGGGGAAGAAATTTCGAAGAGTTTCCCGGATCTTCTTGAGGCGCTGCATCTGCCGGGCGCAATCGATGGCGAGCTCCTGGTCATGCGCGACCGCCGGGTGCAGAGCTTCAACGTGCTGCAGCAGCGGCTCAACCGCAAAACCGTGACGCCCAAGCTGATGGCGGAATTTCCCGCGCATCTGCGCGCCTATGATCTTTTGGCCGATGGCGCGGAGGATTTGCGCGCACGGTCCTTTGCCGAGCGCCGCACCCGGCTCGAAAACTTCGTGGCGCGGCTTGACGATGAACGCATCGATCTATCGCCGCTGATTGCGTTTTCAAGCTGGGACCAACTGATTGCGGCGCGAAAAAATCCGGCGGGCGCAGGAGCCGGCACCGATGCGAGGGCAGTGGAAGGCGTCATGCTCAAAGCGCGCAGCGCGCTCTATCTGCCCGGCCGGCCCAAAGGCCTGTGGTGGAAATGGAAGCGCGATCCCTTCGTCGTCGACGCAGTGTTGATGTATGCCCAGCGCGGCCACGGCAAGCGCTCGTCCTATTATTCGGACTATACGTTCGGCGTCTGGACCAAGGGCGACGAAGGCGAAGAGCTGGTGCCCGTGGGCAAGGCCTATTTCGGTTTTACCGACGAGGAGCTCCTGCAGATCGACCGCTTCGTGCGGCGCAACACGATCGAGCGGTTCGGTCCGGTGCGCGAGATCGTGCACGAGCCCGATAGCGGCCTGGTTTTGGAAGTCGCGTTCGAGGGCTTGCAGCGGTCGTCTCGTCACAAATCGGGTCTGGCGATGCGCTTCCCGCGGATCAGCCGGCTGCGCTGGGATAAGCCGCCGAGAGAGGCGGACCGCCTCGACCGGCTGGAAACGTTGCTCCGGCATATCGAGCAGGACCACATGCAGGGGCAGATCGCGTGACGCGAACCGGGCGCGCTGCCGTCAAACTGCGCCGCGCACGGCGGACCGATCTCGACGGATTGGACGCGCTCGAACGGGAGATCTTCAAGAGCCGCCTTTTTTCCGGGCATCTCATCTCGCGGAGGAGCTTTCGCCGCCTGCTCGCTTCGCGCAGCGCCACAGTCATCATCGCGGAAGCCGACGAGCTTGCCGGCTATGTGCTGGTGCTGTACCGCGCCCATTCCAACGCGGCGCGGATGTACTCGATCGGCGTCGCCGTCAAATTCCGCCGCCGCGGATTGGCCGGCACGCTGGTGGCGGCTGCGGAAAAGGACGCGATTCGTCGCCGGTGCACGGCCATGCGGCTCGAAGTGCGAGCGGACAGCGGCGGAACGATCGTGCTCTACGAGCGAGCCGGCTATCGCTCAATCGGCCGGGCGCCGGGCTATTACGGCCGCGTCGACGCCCTCCGACTGGAAAAGCTGCTAGGCAAGGAACCGCGTCAGCATTTATGAGTCTTTTACACAGCCTCACTCTAATGCCCGAATCGGCTTTCAATGTGGACAATCGCGCGCGGTGCAGTGCCATCCTCCTCGATTCCGGCTATGACCGTCGCGTGCCGCGCCTGACTTCAACCGCATGATCGGCTTTACGTCACATCTCGGCCTCGACCTAAAAGGACCCGCCCATGAGAGCTAGCTCATGACCGGCTGGGTTATCCTCGTCGACCAGCCGCGGGATCTGCCGAACGCCGAGACCCCTCACAAGGTCATCACCACCAGCGAATATCTGGCGCGGCCGCGCCTGTTCGAAGTGGGGCGGCCCAAGCTCGTCAACTTGGCGCGCTCCTACGCCTATCAATCCAAGGGCTATTACGCCTCGCTCCTGGCGGAAGCGCGCGGCCATCGGGTCGTGCCCACCGTCGAGACCATGCTGGAATTGCGCGAGCAGAAACTCTACGAGCACGCGCTGCCCGACCTCGAAGAAGAGCTGAACCGCTGCGCGCGGCGCGCCGACTTCCAAAATCAAGGCGAGTTCAAGCTGTTGGTCTGTTTCGGCATTGCCCGCGACGAGCGCTTTGAGCCGTTCGGCCGGCTGTTGTTCGACTGGTTCCGCTGTCCGGCGCTCGAAGTGATCGTCGAGACCGGCGGCACCTGGCTGTCGATCGACCGCATCCGGCCGCGGGCCATTACGCGGCTTGCCAACGGCGAAGCCGAATTCTTCCGCGAGTCCTTGCATAATCACACCAAGCGCGAATGGCGCGACCCCAAGGCGCGCTCGATCGCCAAATACGATCTCGCGGTGCTGTACGATCCGAACGAAAAGACGGCGCCGTCCTCGCCGGATTCGATCAAGCACTTTGCCCGCATCGCCGAGAAAATGTCGGTCGATGTCGAGCCAATCACCAAGCGTCAGCTCGCCGAGCTCGCCGAATTCGACGGCCTGTTCATCCGCGAGACAACTTCGATCGACAATCACACCTACCGCTTCGCGCGGCGCGCCTGGCAGGAAGGCATGCCGGTCATCGATGACCCGATCTCGATGATCCGCTGCACCAATAAAGTCTTTCTGGTCGAGCTGTTGCAACAGAACCAGGTGCCGACGCCGCCTACCGTCATCCTCGCCGAGGACACCGATTTCAACAAAGCCATCGACGAACTTGGCCTGCCGCTGGTGGTGAAAATCCCGGACGGCTCGTTTTCACGCGGCGTGCACAAGATCGCCTCGCCCGCCGAGTTCGGCCGCATCTGCGAGGAATTGTTCGAGGAGACCGATCTCCTCCTGGCGCAGAAATTCCTGCCGACCGATTTCGATTGGCGGGTTGGCGTGCTCGCCGGCGAGCCGCTCTTCGTCTGCCAATACCGCATGGCACGCGGGCATTGGCAGGTCGTCAAATACCGCCCGGACGGCTCCTCGCATGAAGGTGGTTTCCGCGCCTTCGGTCTCGACCAGGCGCCGCGCGAAGTGATCGACATCGCGGTGCGCGCGGCGCGGCCGATCGGCGACGGCTTTTATGGCGTCGACCTCAAACAGACCGACAGCGGGATCGTCGTGATGGAAGTCAACGACAATCCCAGCCTCGAACACGGCATCGAAGATTCCGTCGGCAAGGACGAAATCTGGATGCGGCTCCTGCGCTGGTTCATCGATAGGTTCGAACAGTAGGCGCGTTTCCCGGGTCTGCAGCGCGCCACTTCGCCAGGCTTCGTACTGCACTGCGCCCGGGATACGCTTTTTAAGCGATGCCCTTCGCCACCTGATCGAGCGGCCAGCGGGCGCGGGCGGCGACTTCGAGTGGATCGGTCAAGCCGAGCGCCAGCCGTTCGGCGCCGGCCCAGGCGATCATGGCGGCATTGTCAGTGCACAATGCTGGCGGCGGCGCCACCAATTCGGTGCCAACCTCGAATGCGACGCGATGCAGCACTTTGCGGATCGCCTGATTGGCGGCGACCCCGCCGGCACAAACCAGCGCATTGGGATTGCCAATCCGGGCGCGAAACAGCCGCAAGCCGCTGCGCAGCCGATCCTTGACCACGTCGACCACCGCTTGCTGGAACGACGCGCAAAGGTCGGCGACGTCGTCATCGCTCAGCGGCGCGATTTTTTCCGCTTCCAGCCGCAGCGCCGTCTTGAGCCCCGAGAAGGAAAAATCCGCGTCGGCGCGCCCGGTCATCGGCCGCGGCAAGGCAAAGCGTTCGCCATCGCCGCGGGCGGCTTCCTTTTCCACCAGCGGCCCGCCGGGATAGCCAAGCCCGAGCAATTTGGCGGTCTTGTCGAAAGCCTCGCCAATGGCGTCATCGACCGTACCGCCAAGCCGCAGGTAATCGCCGACGCCGCGCACCCCGAGAATTTGGGTATGGCCGCCGGACGCAAGGAACAGGCAATAGGGAAAGGCGGTGCCGTCGGTCAGCCGCGCGGTGAGCGCGTGCCCTTCGAGATGATTGACGGCAAGCAAAGGCTTGTCGTGCGCGAGCGCGATGGCCTTTGCGGTGGTCAGCCCAACGATAACGCCACCGATCAAGCCGGGGCCTGCGGCCGCGGCAATGCCGTCGAGCGCCGCGAAGGACATTTGCGCTTCCGCCATCGCCTTTTCGATGATCCGATCGAGTGCTTCGACATGGGCGCGCGCTGCGATCTCCGGGACTACGCCGCCGAATTCGGCGTGTTCGCTGATCTGCGACAAAACGATATTCGACAGAATGCGCCCGCGGCCATCGTCGCTCCGGCTCACCACCGCCGCTGCGGTTTCATCGCAGGTCGTTTCGATGCCGAGAATGTTCATCGGTGTATTATAGGCCCATTATGCGCCAATCCTCGACTCCGGCACGCCCGCTGCGCATCGGTTCGCGCGGCTCTCCGCTGGCGCTTATCCAAGCGCGCCAGGTGCAACAGGCGCTGGCTTTAGCTTGCGGTCTCGCCTCCGAAGCGATCGAGATAAAGGTCATCCACACTTCGGGCGATAAGGTCCAGGATCGCCCACTGGCCGATGCCGGCGGCAAGGGACTGTTCACCAAGGAGATCGAGGAGGCGCTTTTATCGGATGCGATCGATTTCGCCGTTCATTCATCGAAGGATATCCCGGCGCTGCTGCCGCCGGGGCTTACGCTTGCGGGCTTTCTGCCGCGCGAGGATCCGCGGGACGCGCTGGTCGGCGGCAAAGCCAAGACGCTTCGCGCGCTGCCGCGCAACGCACTTGTCGGCACCTCCTCACCGCGCCGGCAGGCTTTGCTCAAGCGGACGCGGCCGGATCTGCGCATCGTGCCGCTGCGCGGCAATGTCGAGACCCGGTTGCGCAAGATCGAGGCCGGCGAGATGGATGCAGGCGTACTTGCAGTTGCCGGATTAAAGCGGCTCGGACTTTTTTCGGCGACAGCCGTCGCGCTCGAAGTCGAGGAGTTCTTGCCGGCGGTCGGCCAGGGCGCCATCGCGATTGAGACGCGCGCCGAGGATGAGGCAGCGCGCCGCCTTGCCGCCGCCATCGACGATAGCGACACGCACACCGCGCTCGCGGCCGAACGCGCCTTTCTGGCCGCGCTTGGCGGCTCGTGCCGCACGCCAATCGCCGGACACGCGCGCGTTCGCGGCGACAGCGTGACCTTTCGCGGCCTTCTGGCCAAGCCGGACGGCAGCGACGCCGTTGAAGCGGCCCGTCAGGGCCGCCGGGCCGATGCGGCGGCGCTCGGCGTCGATGCCGGGCATGAAATCAAGTCGCGGGCCGGCCCCGATTTCTTTGTCGAGGATTGAGCGTGCGCATCCTGGTGACGCGATCGCAACCCAGCGCTGCCGAGACGGCTTCGGCCCTTCGCGTGCGCGGCCACGAACCAATCGTCGCCCCGCTTTTCGAAATCGAGCATCTGGCGGAAGTCGATCCAAAAACCGGACCATGGGCAGCAATTCTGCTCACCAGCGCCAACGGATTACGCGGCATCGTCTCATTCGCCTGGGACAAGAAGTGGCACGACATCCCGGTTTTCGCCGTGGGGGACGCGACAGCCAAAGTGGCGCGAGGCATGGGCTTTACCGAAGTCAACTCGGCGCGCGGCAATGTCAACGATCTGATTAGCCTGGTGGCCGAACGGCTGAAGCCGCCGGCGCGGCTGCTTTATCTTGCCGGCGAAGACCGCGCCGGCGATCTCGCCGCCGCGCTGCGCGGCATAAAATTCGACGTCGATCTGATTGTCGTCTATCGCTTTTCGACGCCGCGCCTTCTCCCCGAGCCGGCCGCCGCGGCGCTCAACAACGAACTCGATGGCGTCCTGCACTTCTCCCGCGCTGCAGCCGAAACCTTCCTCAACGCTTCGCGCAATTCGAACCTGCTTGACCTTGCGCTGACAAAGCCGGTCCATTTTTGCATCTCGGACCAAGTCGCCGCACCGCTGCGCCAAGCTGGCGCAGCGCGCATCCAGATCGCGTCACAGCCGAACGAGGCGGCCTTGCTCGAACTCTGCGGCTAAAGCGAAATGAGCTTGGTTTCGAGCAAGATTTCGCTTTAGCTTGTTCGTTTGAGCATGATCTTTTCCGAAAACCGGCATCCACCCTCGGATCAAGTCCGGGCAAGCTTTTCGGGATCATGCTCCAGGTATCTGCTTTAATAAGGACGGCATGACGAGCGAGACGGACGACAAATCATCCCGCCGGCCACCAACCATCGAATTGGCGGCGACGGAGTTGGATGGCGCAGCCGACAAGCCTGCAGCGGGCGAGAGCGGCGCAGGCTCTGCCGCGACAGCCGGCCGCCCCGGCTCGCGTTTGCCGTCCCACATCGCGAGCGCACTCGCCGGGGCGGCGCTGATGGCGGCCGCAGCGGCCGCGGTTTGGTTTTTCGGGGTCATCCCCTCGCGCGAGGCGACTCCGGTCGCCGCAATGCCGTCGCAGGCATCTGTGCCGCCGCCAGTGGCGGCGCCGAATCCGCCGGCAAATTCAGCTACCGGTTCGACGAGCGGTTCGCCCGCCGCTGCGCCGCCGGCACCGGATTTGGCCGCCCGGCTCGACAAGATCGAACGCGCCGTTGAAGCCCAAGGCACCGATCCTGCGCTCGGCGGCCGCCTTGCTGAGCTCGCCGCACAAAGTAAGGCGCTCGGCGATAACATCGCGGCGATCACGCGGCGGGTGGACGAAATCGCGGCGGCGAGCCAAAGCGCCGGCAAGCAGGCCGACACTGCCCTCAATGCTGCCGCGGCGGCGAGAAGCGCGACCGAGGCGGCCAGCAAAGACCAGGTGCACCGGGAGGATATCGACTCGCTGGCGAAACGGACGATAGCCCTGGAAAGCGCGGTTAATGGGCTTGCCGCAGCGACGGCACCATTGGCGTCCTCCGGCGCCAGCGACCGCACGGCGCGCTTAACTATCGCGGCCGAAGCGCTGCGCGCCGCGGTCGAGCGCGGTGCGCCTTACCAGGCTGAACTGAACGCGGTGCAGGCGCTCGGCGTCGATCAGAAAGCAGTCGCGGCGCTTGAAGCTTTCGCTGCCAGCGGCGTTCCAAGCACCACCGCTTTGGCGCGCGAATTGGAGAGTCTCGTTCCTGCGCTGCAGTATGCGTCCGAGCCGCGATCCGGCGACACGAGTTTTCTGGAACGGCTGAGAAGCAATGCGCAGAAGGTGGTGCGCGTCACGCCGCTCAATGCGCCGCCAGGAAATGACCCGCAGGCGGTGCTCGATCGGATCAGACTAGACGCGGCGCACGCCGATATCGGCGCCGCGCTCGCCGAGATCAACGCGCTGCCGGAGGCGGCAAAATCGCTTGCCGCCGATTGGCGCAAAAAAGTCGCGGCCCGCGAGGCGACGCTTGCCGCCAGCCGGAAGATTGCCGCCGACGCGCTTGCGTCGCTCGCTCAGCCGAGCCCCCGATGATTCGCGTCGCGATTTATCTCATCGTGGTCGGCGCGATCGCCTATGGCGTGGCACTTTTTGCGGACCGCCCGGGCGACGTCGTCATTACCTGGCAAGGTTTGCGCATCGAGACCTCGCTGTTGGTGCTTGGCGCCGCGATATTGGCCGCCGTCGTCGTTCTCACTTTCGTTCTTGGCCTTATTCGGTGGATGGCGCGCTCGCCGATCGTGCTGGCCCGGCTTCTGCGCAACCGCCGCGGCGTGCGCGCTTACGAAGCGATCTCGCATGGTCTGATCGCGGTGGGTGCCGGCGACATCGCCGCCGCGCAGCGATTCACCGCCGAAGTACAGCGGCTCGCGCCCGGCGAACCGCTGGCGCTGCTCTTGAGCGCGCAAGCGGCGCAACTCAACGGCGATCGCGATGCGGCCGAACGCGCGTTCCGGACCATGGCGGCGCGACCCGATACCAAGGCGTTGGCGCTGCATGGCCTCTTCATCGAGGCGCAGCGCCGCAGCGATGCGGCTGCGGCGCGCGCTTATGCCGAGGAGGCGGCCCGGATCGCTCCTGCCCTTGGCTGGGCCGGGACGGCGGTGCTCGAAGCGCGCTGCCGCGACGGCAATTGGGCGGGCGCGCTCGATCTCCTAGAGCAGCAAAAGCGGATGCTTGATAAAGCGGCCTATCGGCGCCAGCGCGCGGTGTTGTTGACGGCGCGAGCGCTGGCGCTGGAAGACAGCGACCGTGGCGCCGCGAAGGAATACGCCCTCGAGGCCAACAAGCTCGCGCCCGATCTCGTGCCTGCGGCCGCGCTCGCCGGCCGCCTCCTCGCCGAGGGCGGCCAGTCGCGCAAGGCCAACCGCGTCATCGACAGCGCCTGGCGCGCCAATCCGCACCCGGAATTGGCGCAAGCCTATGCCGAGCTGCGCTCCGGCGAATCCGCGCGCGATAGGCTCAAGCGCATCGAGGCCGGCGCTAAACGCGTGCCGGGCCATATCGAGGGCGCGCTGGCGGTCGCCCGCGCCGCGCTCGACGCGCAGGAATTTGCCGAGGCGCGCAGCGAGCTTGCGCCTTATCTCGAGCGGCCAACCAGGCGCGTTTGCGTGCTGATGGCCAGGCTCGAGCGCGCCGAGCGCAATGACGAGGGCCGCGCGCGAGAATGGATGGCGCGGGCGCTCAACGCGCCGCCCGATCCGCAATGGACGGCCGACGGCTATGTGTCCGATCGCTGGCTGCCGGTGTCGCCGGTGAGCGGGCGCATCGATGCGTTCCAGTGGCGGGTGCCGCTCACCGGCGCTATTGCCGGTCCGATTATCGAGCCGGAGCTTCCGGGCCCTGTCAGCACCGCGGCAACATCGCGCGACCAAAATCAAAACGCCGTCGTCCCGACGAGCATCTCGGCGAGACCCTCAGCGCCAGCGCCGCTTCAACCCGAACCCGTCATTCCGCTGGTGCACGCACCCGACGATCCGGGACCCGAGGTCGCGCGGGAAAGCGACGCGCCGGCCGGCGAAGACGGCGGCTGGCGCAAGATTTTTCAGTAACGACGCATCTTGCCTTGCTTCCGGCGGCGGGCTATTGCATATGCACTATAGTGCATGAGGCTCGCGTCATGCCGCGCAACAAAACGCGCAGCGTCAATCGCAAAAGCGACGCCGCCGGCAATGGGCGCGCCGCCGCCGATTTTCTCGTCGAGCTCGGCCGCGAAGTGCGGCGTAGCCGTGCCAAACGCGGCATGACGCGCCGGCAATTGGCGCATGCCTCGCACACTTCGGAACGCTATCTGGCGCAAATCGAGGGCGGGGTCGGCAATCCATCAGTCACGGTGCTGCGCGCCATTGCGCAAGCGCTCGAGATTGCCGCCGCCGATCTGCTCGGATCGCCGGCCGCGCCGAGCGGCGCGCGCGCGGCGCTCATCGATGCGGTGGCGCAGTTGCCCGATCACAGCCTCGGCGAGCTCACGCGGCTAATCGAAACGCACTTTATGCCGCCCGATCGCACCGATCGCGCGCGGCGCATCGCACTCGTCGGGCTGCGCGGCGCCGGCAAATCCACGCTGGGCCGCATGCTGGCGCTGCAGCTCGGCTGGCCTTTCATCGAGATCGATCGCCTGGTCGAAGAGGATTATGGCGCCAGCATTCCCGACATGATCGAAATGGCCGGCACGGCGACCTTCCGCCGCCACGAGCGCGCGGCGCTCGCGCGCGTGATCGCCGAACACGAGGCGGCGGTCATTACCACCGCAGGCGGCATCGTATCCGATCGCGAGAGTTATGCGTTACTGCTGCGGCGCAGCCACACCATCTGGATCAAGGCGCGCCCGGAGGAACATATGCGGCGGGTCATGGCGCAGGGCGATTTCCGGCCGATGGCGGCGAACCGCGAAGCGATGGCGGACCTGGTCGCTATCCTCGAGGCGCGCGGCCCGGATTATGCCCGCGCCGAGACGCAGCTCGATACGTCAGGCGAAACCGTCGAGCAAAGCTTTGCCAAATTGCTGCGCATGGTGGGCGAATGGCTCGAGCCGGCGCTGGTGCATCGGCGTGAACCGGCAGGAGGCGTGCGGCCGTGACCCTTGCGGATACGGGCTTTCTCGATCTGCCGCCGCTGCGGGTTGAATATCGTATGATCGGGCCGCGGCCCGATGCGGCGCCGACGATCGTGATGCTGCATGAGGGGCTCGGCAGCGTCGGTCTGTGGGGAGAGTTCCCGGACAAGATCGCCGCCGCGACCGGCATCGGCGTGTTCGCCTATTCGCGCGCCGGCTATGGCAACTCGACCGGCGCCAAGCTGCCGCGCAGCACGTCCTTTATGGACGAGGAGGCGCGCGAGGTTTTGCCGCGCGTCCTGGCAGCGATCGGTTTCCGCCGCGGATTTCTGCTCGGGCACAGCGACGGCGCTTCGATAGCGACAATCTACGCCGGCAGTGTGCAGGATCACCGCGTGCGCGGCATCGTTCTGATCGCGCCGCATTTCTTCACCGAAGAGATGGGCCTCAGCGAGATCCGGCGCGCGCGCAAATCCTTCGATTCCGGCGGCTTGCGCGAGCGGTTGAAGCCCTACCACGCCGATGTCGACACTGCGTTCCGCAGCTGGAACGAGCCGTGGCTGCATCCTGACTTCGAGAAGTGGGATATCACCGACGCCCTGGGCTATATCCGCGTTCCGATCCTGATCGTGCAAGGCGAGAACGATCAGTACGGCACGCTCAAGCAGATCGAGGCGGCGAAGCAGGAATGCTTCTGCCCGGTCGAAGCCGTCGTGCTGCCCGGCATCCGGCATATTCCTTATCGGGAGGCGTCCGAGGCGACGCGCGATGCGGTTGCCGAATTCATCAACCGGCTTTTGCGGGACCACCACGAGGCGGAACTCCACGCTAACAGCGGGATTGCCCTCTCATGAATTATAATACATATGACGGTGAGGCCGATCCAAAGCCTTAACGACCGAGGTAGCGAAGGCGCGGCGAGGAAGAGCATGGGCCAGGCAGATCATGCAGTAGCCGACAAGGGCGTGCGGATCGATTTCCAGACCGAGCCGGCGCGCTATCGGCATTGGAAGCTGGACGTCGATGGCGAAGTCGCCACGCTCCTGATGGACGTTGACGAGAAATCGGCGCTGTTCGAAGGCTACGATCTCAAGCTCAATTCCTACGATCTCGGCGTCGACATTGAACTTGCCGACGCGATCGAGCGGCTGCGCTTCGAGTATCCGGCCGTGCGGGTGCTGGTCCTGCGCTCGGCCAAGCCGCGGGTGTTTTCCGCCGGCGCCAATATCCGCATGCTGGCCGGCGCGAGTCACGCGCATAAGGTGAATTTCTGCAAGTTCACCAACGAGACCCGCAACGGCATCGAGGATCTCAGCGAGAATTCGGGCATCAAATCGATCTGTGCGATCAACGGCACCGCGGCCGGCGGCGGCTACGAGCTGGCGCTGGCGACCGATTACATCATGCTCATCGACGACGGTTCGGCGGCGGTGTCGCTGCCGGAATTGCCGCTCTTGGCGGTGCTGCCCGGCACCGGCGGGCTGACCCGCGTTTCCGACAAGCGCCGGGTCCGCCGCGACCATGCCGACGTTTTTTGCACCACCGAGGAGGGCGTCAAAGGCAAGCGCGCGGTCGAATGGCGGCTGGTCGATGCCGCGGTGCCGGGCTCGAAATTCGACGAGACGATCGTGGCGCGCGCCAAGGACTTCGCGGCGCAATCCGGCCGCGCGGCGTCTGGCACCGGCATCAAGCTGACGCCGCTGTCGCGCAAGTTCACCGGTGACGGCATCGAATACGGCACGGTTGCCGTCGCGCTCGACCGTGCTGCGCGGATTGCGACAATCCACGTCCGCGGTCCGGCGGCGCCGCCGCCGGCTACCGCCGAGGCGATGCTCGCGCTTGGTGCCGAGTTCTGGCCGCTCCAGCTCGCGCGCGAGCTCGACGACGCGATTTTGCACATCCGGCTCAACGAGCTGGACATTGCCGTGATCGTGTTCAAATCGTCCGGCAATGGCGATGACGTGCTGGCCTATGACCGCTTCCTCGATGCCAACGCGCAGCATTGGCTCGCCCGCGAAATCCGCCTGCTGTGGAAACGCGTGCTCAAGCGCGTCGATCTGACCTCGCGCTCGCTGGTGACGCTGATCGAGCCGGGATCCTGCTTTGCCGGCACGCTCGCCGAATTGCCGCTCGCCAGCGACCGCTCCTACATGCTGATCGGCGGCCGCGACGGCGACAACAAGCCGGCGGCGGCCATCGCGCTCGCCGACGCCAATTTCGGCCGCTACCCGATGGCCAACGGATTGACGCGGCTTGCCAGCCGCTTCCTGGCAACGCCGGGCGAACTCGAGCGCGTCAAGGCCGAACGGGGCAAGATGGTCGATGCCGAGACGGCGCAACGCCTCGGGCTTGTGACTTTCGCCCTCGACGACATCGATTGGGACGACGAAGTGCGCGTCTTCCTCGAGGAGCGCTCGAGCTTCTCGCCCGACGCGCTCACCGGCATGGAGGCAAATTTGCGCTTCGCCGGACCGGAAACCATGGAATCGAAAATCTTCGCGCGGCTGACCGCGTGGCAGAACTGGATTTTTCAGCGCCCGAACGCCATCGGCGAGGACGGTGCACTCAAGCGCTATGGCACCGGCCACAAGCCGGTCTTCGACACGCGCAGGGTATGAGAGGACCCCGACCATGACCATCGAGAACGTCGATTACACCACCAAAATCCCGAACAACGTCAATCTGACCGACGATCGCCAGGTGCTGCGCGCGCTGGAGAGCTGGCATCCCGGCTATATCGACTGGTGGATGGATATGGGGCCCCAAGGATTTCAACAGGCGCTCGTTTATTTGCGCACCGCGGTGTCGGTCGACCCGAAAGGCTGGGCCAAGTTCGATTACGTGCGCATGCCTGACTACCGCTGGGGCATCCTGCTCGCGCCGAAGGAAGACGGCCGCAAAATCCCGTTCGGCCGCCATTACGGCGAGCCGGCCTGGCAGGATGTGCCGGGCGAATATCGCGCCATGCTGCGGCGGTTGATCGTCATCCAGGGCGATACCGAGCCAGCTTCGGTCGAACAGCAGCGCCATCTCGGCAAGACCGCGCCGTCGCTTTACGACATGCGCAACGTATTTCAGGTCAATGTCGAGGAAGGCCGGCATCTATGGGCGATGGTCTATCTCCTGCAAAAATATTTCGGCCGCGACGGCCGCGAAGAGGCCGCGGAATTGTTGCGGCGACGCTCCGGCGATCCCGACAAGCCGCGCATGCTCGGCGCCTTTAACGAAGCCACGCCCGATTGGCTGTCGTTTCACATGTTCACCTTCTTCACCGATCGCGACGGCAAGATGCAGCTTGAAAGCCTGGCGCAATCCGGTTTGGACCCGCTGTCGCGCACCTGCCGCTTCATGCTGACCGAAGAGGCGCATCACATGTTCGTTGGCGAGACCGGCGTCGGCCGCACCATCCAGCGCACCTGCGAGGCAATGAAAGCGGCGGGCATCGAGGACCCCGCCGAGATCGAAAAGGTGCGGGCGCTCGGCGTCATCGACCTGCCGACCATTCAGAAGAAACTCAACCTGCATTACTCGCTCTCGCTCGATCTGTTCGGTTCGGAGGTTTCGACCAATGCGGCGAATACGTTTAGCGCCGGACTCAAGGGCCGCTTCCAGGAAACCAAAATCGATGACGACCACCGGCTCGAAAACGCCACCTACCCGGTGCTCAAGCTCATCGATGGCGAGATCAAGCGCATCGACGAGCCGGCGCTGACCGCAATCAATATGCGGCTGCGTGACGACTACACCGCCGATTGCCAGCGCGGGCTGGACCGCTGGAACAAGATCATCGACAAGACCGGTGTCGCCTATAAATTCGAACTGCCGCATGTCGGCTTCCATCGCCTGATCGGCGAGTTCAAAGATGTGAAGGCGACGCCGGCCGGCAAGCTGATCGACGAGGCAACCTGGAATCGCGACCAGAACCAGTGGCTGCCGTCGGCAGATGATGGCGAATTTATCGGTAGCCTGATGCGGCAGGTCGTCGAGCCCGGCAAATTCGCCAGCTGGATCGCCCCGCCGCGCATCGGCATCGACAACAAGCCCGGCGATTTCGAATACGTGAAGATCGCGGCTTAGCGCCGCTTCGAGCCATACGACAATCCTCTACTTCTTCTCCCGCCGGGGTAGAGGGAAAAATTGCATTCTGCCGCGCCTCGCGCCTCACGCCTTAATGAATTCCAGAAGGTCCTTGTTGATTGTTTCCGAGTAGGTGGTGAGCATGCCATGCGGGAAACCAGGATAGAGCTTCAGCGTGGGCTTCTTGAGGAGCTTGACCTGGAGCAAGGCGGCGCCTTTGTACGGAACGACCTGATCGTCTTCGCCCTGCATGACGAGCGTCGGTACCTCGATGCTCTTTAAGTCCTCAGTGAGATCGGTTTCAGAGAACGCCTTGATACCATCGTAGTGGGCCTTGGCCCCGCCGATCATGCCCTGGCGCCACCAATTCTCAATAACGCCATCCAATGGCTTCGCGCCCGGTCGGTTAAACCCGTAGAACACCGAGGAAGCGAAATCGCGATAAAACTGCGCGCGATTGGCGGCCAGGCTCTTCCGAATGCCGTCGAAAACCGAAATCGGCAGGCCGTCCGGATTGTTCGGTGACTTCACCATGATTGGCGGCACGGCCGACATCAGGACCGCTTTGGCGACCCGGCCCTTGCCATGGCGTGCGACATAGCGAGTGACTTCGCCGCCACCGGTGGAGTGACCGATATGGACAGCATTGCGAAGATCGAGATGCTCGGTGACTGCGGCTGCGTCAACAGCATAATGGTCCATGTCATGACCGTCCGACACTTGGCTTGAGCGTCCATGACCGCGACGGTCGATGCCGATCACGCGATAGCCATGCTGGACGAAGAACAGCATTTGGGTGTCCCAGTCGTCGGAGCTGAGCGGCCAGCCATGATGGAACACAACCGGTTGGCCTTTGCCCCAGTCCTTGTAGAAAATTTCCACTCCGTCTTTGGTTTTAACGAACATGACGCGCCTTTCCGCGATCGCACGATCGCTGAATGCCCGCCAGCCCGGCAGCTTTGACTATATCGGCTCGTACGTTGGCGCAGTGACAAAAATGTGGGCTTAGCGGTCCGGCCCCTCGCGCAGCCGCGACAGATCGAAACGGTCGATCTCCTGCAACAATTCGACGAAAGCTTTGGCGCCTTGGAGCAAAGCCGCCTCGCCTTTATCTCCTTTCGCCAAAGTCGCATCGCCGACCGCGCCGCTCGGGTTGAGATCCTGCGTCATCCAGGCAAAGCCCGCCGGCCGATAAGCGCCGAGCCATTTGAACTCCTGCGCCATCGCGATCGTTGCCGGCGTAGCCGGCGCGGCCTTTGCCATTTGCACCGTATCCGGCTTCGCCGCCAGCATCAGCGAGGTCTCGATGTCGCCGGCGTGGATGCCGTGCTTTTTTTCTTCGCCGGAAAACGCGCCGTCCGGATAGCCGAAGCGATGCCAGCCGACGGTGACCGCCAGCATGCGAAACCGCGCGCGCAAGTCGCGCGCCACCAATTCCATCGCCGCGACATTGCCGCCGTGGCTGGTGACGAGCACAAGCTTGCGTAAGCCCGCACGCGCCAGGCTTTCGCCGAGTTCGCTCCACGCGGCGATCGCAGTCTGCGCCGAGAGGGTCAGCGTGCCGGGATAGGCAAGGTGCTCCGTCGAAATGCCGACGCGCTGGATCGGCAAAAAGGTGACCGGAAGATCCTCCGGCAATATTTCGCGGGTCTGGCCGAGATAGGCTTCGGCGATAAAGCTGTCGACGCCGAGCGGCAGATGCGGACCGTGCTGCTCGACCGCCGCGAGCGGCAGCACCGCGATCCAGCGCTCGGTCGCCGCGCCAGCAATGTCCTGCCAGGTCATTTCCAGCCAGTCGCGTTTCGGCAGCACCATCCGGTTCACCGCTTGAGTTGCTCGATCGGTCTGACTTTAGAGCATGATGCAGACAAGTGGATACCGGCTTTCGAAAAAGATCATGCTCAAAAAAGAGCATGATCCCGAAAAGTGGATACCGGTTTTCGGAAAAGATCATGCGCAAAAAAATAAAGCGAAATGCCGATTCAACTGAACCGCATTTCGCTTTAATGCGCCCATGATCTATTGTCGCGTCCCTTGTGCCGCGAACCCGAAGTTCGCGCGAGTTTGCGGCAGGCTCGAATGCGAACTTCGGGTTCAAAGCGGCACTACAAGCATAGACTTGCTGGTGTCCTTATCATTCCGAAGTTCGTACGAGCGTGCCGGAAATGCGTACGAACTTCGGAATCGGGACACTAGCGAACAGGAGCAACGGATGGCGCTGGCGGGCGCGTTTCGGATTGGATTGGGTCTCATTCTCGCCGCCGCGTGGAGCTCGCAGGCCGCTGCGCAAGCGCTGGATAAAGTCTCGTTCGGCACCAATTGGGTCGCCGAAGGCGAGCATGGCGGCTTCTACCAGGCGCTGGCGGACGGCACCTACCGGCAACACGGCCTCGACGTCACCATCGTGCCCGGCGGCCCGAACGTCAACAATCGCATCCTGCTGCCGGTCGGCAAAATCGATTTCTTTCTGTCCGCCAACACGCTGCAGGCTTTCGACGCCGTCGAACAAAATGTTCCGACGATCGAAGTGGCCGCGATGTTTCAGAAGGACCCGCAGGTGCTGATCGCACATCCGGACCAAGGCGTGGAAAAATTCACCGATCTGAAAAAACTCACGCTGTTCATCTCCAGAGAGGGCGTGGCGAGCTATTATCAGTGGCTGAAAGCGGACTTTGGCTTTACCGATGCGCAAGTGCGGCCTTACACATTCAACCCGCAGCCGTTCCTCGCCAACGACAAAAGCGCGATGCAAGGCTATGTGACCTCGGAACCGTTCGCCATTGCCAGGGCGGCGAAATTCACGCCGCAGGTCTTTCTGCTCGCCGACCAGGGGTTTTCCGCCTATTCGACGCTGATCGAGACGCGGCGCGAACTGGTCGATAAAAAACCGGACCTGGTGCAGCGCTTTGTCGATGCCTCGATCATCGGCTGGTACAACTACATCTACGGCGACAACCGCGCGGCCAATGCGCTGATCAAAAAACAAAATCCGGAGATGACCGACGAGCTGTTGGCCTATTGCGTCGCCGCGATGAAGAAATACGGTATCGTTGATTCCGGCAACGCGCTGACGCTTGGAATCGGCGCCATGACC
>Ga0187765_10000268_pt1 | contig 18601 bp, 17 predicted proteins | sample 0216_QUI02_MP05__3_FD_133018 | JGI IMG/M metagenome (GOLD analysis project Ga0187765, IMG submission 133018) | Tropical peat soil microbial communities from peatlands in Department of Meta, Colombia - 0216_QUI02_MP05_10_MG | ecosystem: Environmental > Terrestrial > Soil > Wetlands > Peat ...
ATCATTTTACCACAGACGATATGGGCTACATTGGCGGCTTGATGCCATCCTTCTCCGCGACGATCCCCAATGCGATCAAGTCGCCGTCGCGCTCCTTGAGCACGAACATCACCGTATCTGTACCGGGTTTGAGAAGGTTCGGATCGCCCGGCACAAAGGCGACGACCGGGATAATCCCGCTGACATCGATGTCGGTCGTTCCGGCCGTCTGGCTCTTGAAGCTAAGTGTCAACATCTTACCGCCCGCCGAATCGACCATGCCGACGACTGTCGCATTGGTCTCGCTCCTCTCGGGGCCGCCCCGACGACCTGCCCCGAAGCCGCGCATGCCTTCGGGAAAAATATGAACCTCGGTCGCGTGAAGCTTCCCGTCCGTTCCCTTGATCGCAGTCACGCCCACGAAATCATTCGGTTTGATATCGGTCAGCTGGCGCATATCGACGCTGGAAATGCTGGTTTTAGGCGTCACCTCCAGAGTCAGTTCGCCGCCCTTTTCGGTCTTCACTGTCAGCATGCTCTTGTCGAACTTTTCGATGCTCGCGTGGATGCGAACTGGGAACTGCGGGGAATACTTGGTGCTGGCCTGCACGCCAGATGGAAGCACCGCCAGCATTAGCGCCGCGCCGGCAAGGAATGGACGCGCCTGCTTCATGGGATCCCTCTCTTTTTTGACTGGGCCGCGTCCTGGCATGACGCGCCGAAAGACGACACCCGTCGGCCCAGCTGGGTTGCAATAGAGATCGGGGAGTCATTACTCACGACTCTCGCTAGACGCGCGCTATTTTCACGTCGCCGACGGCCCCCACGGTTTCGTCCGCATACATGACGCCCTGCGACGGTCGGCTCCCGAAACTGGCGCCCAAGGTCTTCCTCTTTCCGACTGTGGCAGCCCGCGGTCGTCGCTCGGCTTATTTGCCGAAATTGAACAAATCCATCAAGTCACCGATCGCCGGCGAGTTGATTGGAACGTAGGGGTTCGACGGCTCGGTGATCGGGTTCGGCATGTTGTCACGGCTTCGCTGCGTGATCGGGCCGAGGCCCCAGTTCTTTTCGATGAACTTGAGCACTGAGGCATGATCCGAGTAGACGTGCGAGATATGGCCGCCGGTGCTGTAGGGCGACACCACAATCATCGGAATGCGGGTGCCGTCACCAAAGTAGTCGAGCTGCTGGACGTAACCTGAATCTGCGTATCCGCCGCCCTCGTCGAAGGTAATGAATATGGCGGTCTCGGCCCAGAGTTTCGGCTTGGCCTGCACGAGGTCGACGATCTTCTTAACAAATCCCTCTAACAGATCCATTTTCGAAGACGCCGGGTGCCCGTCCACGAACCCACTGGGCTTAACATAGGACACCGATGGCAGAGAACCGCTTTGAATGTCATTGTAGAGGTCGATCGTGTCCTTGAGGTGCGTGGTTCGAATCTGCGGATTTGTCATGACCGAGGTTGAATACTGGGCCCAGTTACAGATGTTACAGTACTCGTCGTCCGGTTGGAGATCGTACGGGTCATTGAGATACCGGTCGAATTGGTCGCCGAAATAGGCCCACGAGATGTTCTTCTCTAGAAGTACGTCGCCGATGTTGCGCACGCTCGATGGAGGAATGGTAAACACCGTGTTATTGGCGTTCGGGTCGTTGTAAGCATTGGTGCCGTCACCAAAATAACCCGGATTGTAGTTGTTGAGGAGATAGTAATGCCCTGGCTCGCAGTTTGGGCTAATCGGATGACTCAAAGACTTGAGGAAGTACACGATGGCGGCAACGCCCGGTTGAGTGGTGTCGGAACAATTGGAATAAGATCCGCCGCCATAGGACGGGGAGCCGTAAGACCCGCCGCCATAGCCGTCCTCCACCCAATAATTATTGGTGCCCGATTGCGGATTTGGATTCTCGACCTCGTTCACGATACCGGCATTGGCGGGTCCCGCATTGGTCGCGAGCTGATTCTGCGGGGGCACCTCGGGATTGCCATTTCCATCACTAAACCAGATAGCATCGGCCGTGCCCAACATGATGTGATTGACGCCGGTGCCGCCACTCACGCCCTGATGGTAATTGTCGCTCATCGAATAGGCATCGGCTAGCCGCTTGAAATACGGAACATCTCCTTCCTGAACGTTGTAAAAGCCCAAGGCGGTAGAACCTTCACCGGTGGTTGTCGGGGTGCTGTTGATATTGTAGTTTGCGGGGAGCGGGTACGGCGGATTAAAGCCTGCCGGCTGTGCCTTGCCGTTCGAGCCGGTCCCCACCGTCACCTCGACCCAGGCAAAGAGATCCGACAGGCAGCCCGACGCATTTTTGTTAGTCGCGTGCGCGATAGCGCAATCAAGCTGCTGCCACATCTGATAGAAACGATGAACCGGACTTGCCGAATAGGCATGGTAAGAGACCCCTGGCGACAGCTGAAATGGACCGGGCGGAAGGTTTGTCACCGGTTTCTCTACATAGGAAATGCGGTTGTCAAAAGACCCCGCCGTTTGCCCCGTTCCGCCCACGAGCAGATACTGATAGTAATCGCTCGGTAAACCATTCTCGACAGTTCGAGCAATGGCGAGGTTCGCCGGGGTCACGCACGACGTCGTGGTCGTGCCTGAGGGACATACGTAGGGAGCAGTCGGCCCCCCAACCAATGGCGCCGGCAAGCTGGTGTAAGCCTGCTTGTTCATGCTTGGGCTTATTTGGTACATACCTGGCTGTTGCGTCGTTCCCGTATCGGTCGCCTGGGCTTGATAGGCCGAAGAATAGTTGGGTCCTGGCGTGCCGTCGGAGTTGACGACGCCCTCAGAGAGCAGGTTCCAAACGCTTTCGCCTTTGTTGACGGGTGTATAGGTGGCGAACACGTGATCAAAAGAGCGATTCTCTCCGATGATAATGATGGCGTGCTTGATGGGAGTAGTTGCCGGCGCGCTCTGAGTCGCTGTTGACGCGTCCTGGGCGACAGCCGTTGGGGACGCCATTATAGCGAGCGCCATGGCGCAGACAGCACAAGACATCAATCGATATCTAACGGTCGCTGGTTGCATTGGATCACCCCCGTTGTCAGCCATACCCTGTCGAGAAGCCACATTGCTTTGATGTGACGCCTTCCATTATCGCGCCACGATCGCATCAGCAGCTGAAATGATTGAGCAGTTCACATCAAGCAAACGAGATTCGAACCTACATTCGATGACGGCTTGAAGACGTTCGCATGACACGAGAAGAACGTCCCGCTGCCTGAACCACTGCGGCAATCGACCGGGTGCTGGCTTCGGCCGCGTAACGTCCCCTCTCATCCGTTCCATCATCAAACGCTAGAAACCGCTCGGAGAGCTTGCCTGAATAGTTATTGCAACTTTGCATAGTTGTCCGCCGTTACGACGATGTTATGCGCGCAAAAAGTATGCGGCCCACGTCAAGGAAGCGGGAGGATTGTGTAGGAACCTTGAGCAATGCCTCAGTATGATCAAGCGAAAGCGGATTGCGGAGCCGTTGGGTTGGTTGAAAACCGTTGGTGGCTTCCGCAAGACCAGGCACCGTGGGCGCGACTTGGTTGAATGGTCCTTCGGCCTCACGGCGCCTCTCCCGGCTTGGCGTGCATCGTCGCTCTGAGAATCGCATCCGGGTAAAGCTCGGCACCAAGCTTCTCCTGATAGGCTGCAACCAGGCGATCCGTTCGTCGCGGGAGACTTGGCGAGATGGCGTCGATCACGTTTATTCGCGACGCTCGCGTGGCAAATCCGAAACGTCTCATCTGTGCCCTCTCAATACCGCGCGCGCGCGGCCGCAGACCGCTTGTCATCCGCCGTTCCAGGACCGCGTTGCTAGGCCCGCTGTCCGGCGGCCGCCAGGATCAGGTTGATATTCTCGTCGGGATGGGAGATCAGCGACTTGGTGGCTTGCCTTGGCCTCGATGGTCTTGGCTCCCATGCGCTTGGCCATGAAGCGTTCGAGATCCGGATTGACGATGCGGTCTTCCGTGGAGACGGCATAGAAGCTCGGCTTCGATCGCCATGCCGCCTGCGTGAAGCAGGGCCCCATGGAACGGCTCCTCCGCATAGAGCACCTTCGCCTTCGTTGCCGGCAGGTCGCCAGCGAAATCATGCAGGAATGCACACTCGCTGAGGCGTCCCTCATCGCCATCGAAGACGATGCCGACGGTTGCCGGTGGCGTCGGAAATGTTTTGGCCAGCGCTGTGGAGTCCTCCGCCCGCATCGGCGACCCGTGCCGACACGTGGACGAGGGCCGAGACGTTCGGATGCACGCCGACTTCGGTGATGATCATCCCAGCAAAGGAATGCCAGACCAGAACCGTTGGGCCATCCTGCCGCTCCGACGCGCGCTCGGGCGACGCGACCGCTTCAGCCAGCGAGGTCAGGGGGTTTTGCACGGCCGTGGCGTTGAGCCCCGTTGCCTGCAATCGCGCGATCATCTCGGACCAGCAGGCCCCATCGGCGAACGGCCCGTGTACGAGGACGACGTTGCGAGCCTTCGTCGGAGTGGGATTTTGCGGCCATGCGGTGTGTGGAAATCAACGAGGCAGCCGCACCGCTAGCCAGGCCGGTCGAAACGCGCGTCTATTCATCATCATGATTTCTCTTCCTTGGACGTAGCGGGTTGTGGGAAGGTCTTCCTGCATGGCACGGGTCCCGGTCGCCGCAATCTGCCGGACACCGGCGCAAGACCCCCATAGCATCTATTGGCCGACGAGCCAGGTTTCCGACGTAGTCCGGACTCGAGGTGCCTTTCAGCGCGAGACCATTTAGGACGTCCGTCGACTAGCGCATTAGGCTAATAGCATTCTAGTTGGCGCATTTCCGTCCAAGTTGATTCGATTGGTTGGTGGTAAGAAAGAGCGGAAGGGGTGAGACAAGCCGAAGCCGCGATTGACACCCCATTACAGATGTTCGCCAATAGGCGATGATCGGGTCATCGTGCATCGCCACGACGGAGAGCAAACCTATGCGCCCGCCTCGTCGGCTCGACCGGGCCATCTGCCGGGTTCGATCGTAAGGAGCTGCGAGGATCATCGGCGCCTATCGTTGCTGCCGTACGGAATTGATCGAACCAATGGAGTATTTGTCCAAGTACAGACCACCCATTAGTGGAAGTCAAACGCTTCAAGGCTGGGCCGCGGGCGCGCCAGCGGATTGCGAGGACACGTTGCGGTTCGCTGAACAAACCCGCGTGCGTCCTATGATCGAAACATAGCCGTTCGAAAGAAAGGCAGAGGCTCACGCGCATACTTAGTGGCAACGCGCAATTCCGCGTCGTTCTGAAGATGCGACGCTGACCAACGCGCCAATCGGGAAATTGCGAGCACCGCTGCGGAAGCTCGCGTAAGCGGAGGTTAGACGATGCGCCCTTTCAGCTTGCCCCCTTCGCTCTGATATTTGCAGGTCTCTTGCAGGACGTTAGTTGTTTCAGCGATGCTTCCGTCGTGTCCATCGCCGGCCCAAGCCCAAGAAAAGGAAAGTTCCGTGGAGCACCCGACCCTTTATCGCACGATACAGATAGATCGACTCTCCATCTTTTACCGAGAGGCCGGCCCGAAGGATGCGCCGACGCTTCTGCTGCTCCACGGGTTTCCGTCTTCATCGCGGATGTTCGAGCCTCTCTTCGCCCGGCTCTCCGATCGCTATCACCTTGTTGCGCCCGATTACCCAGGCTTCGGACACAGCGACTGGCCGGATTCGAAGCGGTTCGACTATACCTTCGACCGCATCGCTTCCGTGATCGACGATTTCACGCAGGCGATGGGTTTGTCGCGCTACACGCTTTACATGCAGGACTACGGTGGGCCGGTCGGCTTTCGTACGGGATTGACACACCCAGAGCGGGTGGAGTCTCTCATCGTCCAGAATGCGGTCGCTCACAACGAAGGCCTTGGGGCAATCTGGGCGACACGGCGGGCTTTCTGGGCTGACCGGCCGGCTCATGAAGAAGCGTTGCGCCAGAATCTGTTGTCTTTTGCAACCACGAAGGCGCGCCATATCGGAGACGATCCGAAAATTGAGCTCTATGACCCGGATCTTTGGACCGATGAGTACGCATTTCTGAACGCGCCAGGACAGGCGCAGATTCAAACCGATCTGTTCTACGATTACCGCACGAACGTCACTGCTTATCCAAAGTGGCAGGCATGGCTACAGAAGACGCAGCCAAAGCTTTTGGTCCTCTGGGGCAAACATGATCCCTCGTTCGATAGCGGCGAGCCGGAACGTTATCGCAAGGACGTGCCGAACTTGGTGATCCATGTGCTCGACGCGGGTCACTTCGCGCTTGATACCAAAGCAGATGAGATTGCAGTACTGCTACGTGAGTTCTTGAAGACGCAGTGGTAAAACGCATACCGTCATCTTGAACGCGGCCGTGGAAATCTGCTCAATCTGTCGATCTATAGGTAGGCGTCGTCATTAACAGGAGACGCTTTCTTTCGCTCAAGCTGGGATCGGGAACCTTATTTTCGCTTCCGGCCATTGCAGAAACTGCCGGATCCGACGGGAGGAGCTGGCAGCCGGATGGTCTGGGGTACCGCGCGCGCATCGCGCCCTGCTCACGCCGAACGACGATTGCCGTGCGTGTGTGGGAATTTTAAACGCCGGCGCCCGAACGAGTTTCCGCCCATGTCGCGCGAGTGCTGCTTGTTGACACTCGGACATTTGCCGATCCACGCCTATCCAGGCGACGCCACTGCGCTCCTCGCGGCGTTGCCTATGCAAGCGACCGTTTTTACATTCACGACGACGAGCTACATCCTGGGTCCCGACGGGGAGCAGGCGCTGAAGGCCCGTCTACAGAAGCGTTCCTGCGCAACCGCCTTGCCCCGCCGCAGTTGCCGCGTTCCGTACGTTGGGGGTACAACGCATTGCGCCGACTCTCAGGAAGCAGGGGTTCATGCTTCAGACTCTTTGGCCATCCGTGCGCCATCGACCATCATGGATAGCACGGAGCACATCACAATCGCGTCGCGCAACGTCGTTCGTCTAGGTCGCTTGCCACGGGCCGTCCCGTCCGCTTGGATAAAGCTAATTTTTTGGTCGCCCGGCAGGACCACGCCATGCGTCGTTGAGTGGCATGCTACTGCAAGGTCGCCAGCAGGTGTTCAGCCGCCTTCAAATCCGCGGTATCCAGGCCTTCGACAAACTTGTCGAATATCGGCTTTAGAACTGCGTGAGCGCGTTCGCCTTGTCCTCGGGCGGCCCACAGCGCTGCCAAATCGACCGCAGTGCGCAATTCCCATGATCGCGCACCTTGACGACGACCCCAATCAAGCGACTGGATAAAGCACATCTCCGCATCATGAGCGCGATGCCGCGGCATCGACAGAAGAACACTTCCCTTTACGCGCAGCGCCTCCGGCATGTGAAAGAGGTCTCCGTTTGCTTCGACCAGTCTAATCGTCTCGTCGACCAATGTTAGGCCTTCCCCGAACTGTCCGATCGCCATAAGGCCCTGAACGAGAGAGAGCTTGAACCCCGTATTGAGCATCTCGTAACGCATCGCATGGAGCTGCTTTAGGCAGCCGCGAAGATTCTCGACCCCGCCCCTTGCATCACCCCGGCCGATGGCCAGCGCACCTTTGTAGCCGCGTGCGACGGCGAGATAGGGTCCAAGGGAATAGGCTTCGGCGTGTGAGATCAACCAGTCCACGTGCTCTTCGGCGCTCCTTAGATCGCCAACCCAAAGGAACACACCCGGAGCCCAGGACAAAGCCAGTCCGAGCGACGCGGGATGGTTCTTGCGTTCGGCATCCTTGATGGTCTGGCGTGCTCGTTCTGTGGCCTGGGCTGGATGGCCTTGCAGCCACAGGTTACGTGCCAGACCAATACCGACCAAAATGTGGTGATCTAACCCGAGATAGACCTCGCTGCTCTGCTGCGAGCGGGACCAGTACTGGAACGAAGCCTCAAGCTCCACGCGAGAACCGCTATGGTCGCCCACAAACTGGAGTGACCGTCCCAAAATGGAATTTGCTAAGCCCATAGCTGCCGAATTCTCCACGGTTCCATCAACGAACCGGCTGAGCTTCGCGTAGTGCAGCGAAGTTTTGAAATCTCCATCGCGGACGTGGAACATTGACAGCATGCCTAGTAGCCCCACCTGATTGAGGACGTCACCGCGTGCTTCGGCAATCGCCAGGCTTCTGCTCAAGGCTGCACGCGCCGCATCGCTTTGCCCATGCATCTGCATCGACGAAACCCCGAGGCTCGTTTGGAGATGCATCTCCTCGGATCCGCCACGAGTGGCGTCGTCGAGAGCGAGTATTGCTCGCTCCGACCAGCGATGGCATTCAGGGAGCAAGGACATTGCCAAGAAAACCGGCGTGGCGGCCGCGGCAAGTCCCACACCAATTGCACGACTACCGTCGACGCCAAAGCACCATTCCAAAGCCGAGCGAACATTGTCGACGTGGGCGAGAGGCGTCGATCTCTTGTCCCACTCATTCTCAGTTCTTTCGAGCAATCCCTGATAGTATTCGGCATGCCGTCGGGAAAATTCCTGCAATTCGCCGCCCTCGGTCAGTCTCGAGAGGGCATAAACACGTGTGGTCTCAAGTAGCCGGAAATAGCCGGCACCCCCGGTGATGTCTGATGTCACCAATGATTTCGCGACCAGGTTCGCGACACCATCGGTAATTTGCGCTTCCGAGGCCTCACCGCGATTGGTCACTGCGCTGGCAGCCTCGAGTGAAAAACTGCCCGAGAATATCGCCAAGCGCCGCAGCAATAGGCGCTCAGGAGCGGCGAGAAGGTGGTAGCTCCAGTCCAGTGTCGCGCGGAGCGTCCGATGTCGTGGGAGTGCAGTGCGGCGCCCGCTTGTCAGCAGTGCAAAGCGATCGCGCAACGCTGCGGCTACCTCTTCAATGCCAAGTGTTGCAGCCCGGGCCGCCGCGAACTCGATGGCGAGCGGTATGCCGTCGAGGTGGCGACAGATTGCTGCAATCGTCGGCAGGATTTCGGTGTGTGACGAGAAGTCCGAACCCAGTTCCTTGGCTCTGGCAATGAAAAGCTCCGGTGCGCTGTGGCTCAGAATCTGATGCGCATCCACCTGCCCTTTTGTTGGCACTTCAAGAGGCGGCACACGATAGGCGTGCTCGCCCTCAATCCGCAAAACTTCGCGGCTTGTCGCCAGGATCGTGGCACGCGGGCACAGGCGTACGAATATTTCGGCCAACTTCGCCGCCGCATCAATGACGTGTTCGCAATTGTCGAGAACCACTAGAAGCCTTTTTCCAGCGATGGCGCGAGCGACAGCTTCAGGAGAGATAATGTTGGATCCAAGCCTCAGTCCAAGCACCCCGGCCACCGCGGATGGCACTAGCTCCGGGTCGGACAGCGACGCCAGTTCGACGAGCCACCCGCCATCGGCAAACTCGCCGAGGACACGGTGGGCGACCTTCAACGCGAGCGTGGTCTTTCCAATGCCGCCCGGCCCCGTCAGAGTCACAATGCGGTAGGCAGAAACGAGATCCTGCAACCTCTGCACGGCCCCCGATCGACCAACGAGCCGCGTCACGATAGCGGGGAAGTTGCTCGCCGCAGACTCCCCGGTTACTCGCATCCGTTGGAGACCGACTGGAGGCTTTGCCGCGTCGTGACGCCGGACGGTCCAGTCACCGAGCAGGCGATAGCCTCGGCGGGACTCGGTCTTCAGCAACCCTCGATACGGACCGAGCGCCTTGCGGACTGCTGCTGCGTGAACCTGAAGCGTGTTTTCCATGACAACGGCGCCGGGCCAAATGCGGTTCATCAACTCGTCTTTGGTGACAAGTTCGCCGGCCGACTGGGCCAGAACTTCGATGATCTCGAAGGCGCGCCCGCCAATCGGTACGGGAGATCCAAGAACCCGAAGTTCGCGCCGCGCAAGGTCGATCTCGCACTCGCCTGACGCGTAAACCGGTCGAGTGCTCTTAGCAAACATACCAACGGCCCGCACCGTAACCTTTTCAGTTTATTGAGGAATTAAGCATTCGGTTCGCCGTACCGTCAACCCAGGTCAGCTCCGCATGATCTGCTGCATGCAATTACCGTTCCCTGATTACAAGGCCAGGCCTTTGGGATTCAGCGCGAATGTCCCCCCTTCAGAACTTTTCAGAATATACTCCAGGATTCGCCCTCGTACCCGCCTTAATCTCGATCACGGTCCTGCCTGACAGGCGATGGGACGGCGAAGCGATGTCGGCCGCTACTCAATGCCTTGACGGGAGCCTTTCGAATGCACCGCCAGGCGTGATTATGTGGAGAGGTGCCTCTCCGATGAATGCCCTCCACGATAAAACCGTCGATTGCCTCAACATTCGCTTTGCCGTCACACGTGGGCGACATCGCTTAGAGGTTCTCGGTCTGCGACTTCACGGTTCTCCCGCCAAAAACGGCGCAAGCAGGATGGCGATCCGCGGATTGGCGGAGACGCCGACGGGCGATGGCTCCAAAAATTAAACATCTGTTTGCGCCGCTGCTATGCGCGGCCGCTCCCCGCCGTGTAGCCGAAGATGCGCGGCCAGCCTGCCGCGAGAAGCAGTTTAGCGGCAACAGAAAAGCGTCTTGCGCCGGATATGCCGGCACTCGATGTGCCGGCCATGAACATCGAGGCCCTCATGCCGGGATGCGCAAACAACCGTTGTCGGTCAGAGGCGTCTCGCAATGACGCTTGAGAACGAAACATTTGAATTAGAGCTGATCGCGAAAGCGTTTCAGGCCATCTCGAAAGAGATCAGTTACGGAGGTCTGGCCAAAGCTCTTCTCCAGACCGCGCTCGGATATTCCGGGGCCGCTCGAGGCGCTGTACTGCTGAGCACAGGAGGCGAGCTGCTCGCCAAGGCCGATGCGAGCTTTCCTCGTGAAAGGGCGAAGGTCGTTGCCTCACAACCCGCAATCGCCGAATTCCGATTATCCGCGGATCTCAACGAGAGTGTACTTACGCGCCAAGAAACCGTCGTCAAACACCATAGCTGGAAAGGCTCCGCTCTGATCAATGTGGCGGACTGTGCGCCAGTACAGGACATCGCTCTCTTGTGCCTACCTCTGCTTCATCAAGGGCGAACAATCGGAGTTCTCTACCTGGAATCAGAGCGCCAGCAGGAAATGTTCACGTCAAGGTGCGTCTCGGTGATGTCGATGCTGGCTTCACAGGCTGCCGTCTCCTTTGAGTCCGCGCAACTCTTCGAGGCGCTCCGCGAAACCAATATGTGGATGATCAAGGGCCAACAGATCGGCCGCATGGGCAGCTATCGATGGAACACACGGACTCTGCTTTCGCGAGGATCGCGCGAATGCTACCGTATCCTCGGCCTCAATCTAGACGTAAACCCAGTGCCGTTCGAAGCATTCAGGGACCGCGTACACCCCGACGACCTCCCTGCATTGGAGCGGGCGCTGGCGGAGGCGGTCAGTACCAAGTCTTCATTGAACCACGAGTACAGGGTCGTCCATGAAGACGGGACGATCTTGCACGTGGTCGCAGTAGGACAATTCGACCTTGGCCCGTCCGGTGACCTTGAATTGGAAGGCATCATCACTGACGTCACCGAGCGAAGGGTCGCAGAACAAGCGCTGACGGATGCACGGGCCGAACTTGCGCGAACTTCGCGCCTCGCATCGCTCGGGGAACTCGCAGGCTCGATTGTTCACGAGGTCAATCAGCCGTTGACCGGGATCATTACGAGCGCTGAAGCTTGTCTTCGGTGGCTCGCGCGCGATCCTACCGAGTCGGGCGAGGCCCGCAAGTCCGCGATGCGCGTCATCGAACAGGGGCACCGGGCGAGCAACGTTGTTACTGGCCTCAGGTCCTTGGTGCGCGGCGCGCAGCTCCAGTTAGCCGACGTTCAGATCAATGACGCCGTCGAGGAGGTTCTTCTTCTCTCGAAGAGGGAGCTTGAACGCGCCGATGTCATGCTCAGGACCGATTTCGACACGTCAATGCCGAAAATCGCGGCGGATCGAGTGCAGGTTCAACAGGTCGTCCTCAACCTCGTGCGCAATGGCATTGACGCCATGACCAGTGTCAATGGAAGAGCCCGCGTTCTAAACGCTTCATCAAAGGTGGCCGACGGCCACGCCTGTGTGAGGATCGGCGACACTGGCGTGGGCATCGATCCAGCAAGTAGGGAACGCCTGTTCGACGCGCTCTACACGACCAAGGGCGAGGGCCTCGGCCTAGGTCTGTCGATCTCCCGCAAAATTATTGGTGCCCACGGAGGACGTTTATGGGTGGAGAAAAACACGACGTACGGGGCGACGTTCGCTTTCGCACTCCCTCTTCGCCACTCCGTCCAATTGTCAGAGAAAAACTAAGAATGTCTTCGCCGGGCTTCGTTCACATCGTCGACGACGACAAGGCGGTTCGCGAGTCACTTGGAGACCTGCTGCGCTCCATGGACTATCAGGTCACGCTCTGCGGATCTGCCGCAGCGTTTCTCAATGTTGAATTGCCGGACGCACCCGCATGTCTGGTGCTCGACGTTCGGCTGCCGGACGCAAGCGGGTTGGAACTTCAAGAGTATCTGACACATGTCAACATTTGGCTGCCTGTCATCTTAATGACCGGCTTTGGCGACATTCCCATGTCGGTGAAGGGCATGAAGGCAGGCGCGGTCGACTTCCTCACGAAGCCGATACGGCATCAGGATCTGCTAGATGCAGTTGCCGCCGCGATTCGAACGGACCGAGACCGGCGCCAAGAGGTCGCGCAGATTGCTCAGTTGCGGGAGCGCTATGCGCTGCTGACACCTCGCGAGCGGCAGGTGACGGCGCTTGTCGCGTCCGGATTGATGAACAAGCAAGTCGCGAACGAACTGTCGATCAGTGAAGTCACAGTGAAGATGCATCGCGGCAGCGCCATGCGAAAGCTGGGGGCAAGATCCGTAGCGAGGCTCGCTCGGATAGCGCAGATCCTCGATATGCAAATGTGAGGCGCGCGACCGTCACCTCCGCTCGGGCAATATCAGAGCTAGCGATTGCCAGTTAATGCGTTCGCGTGATTGAAACCTATATAGAGGTATGGACCGAGCCATTACATTCGAAAGATTGCGACCGTGGGTCACCGAAAGCATGGTTCAGCTGCACCTCGCGCTGCCATTCGGCACTAGCTGGCTCCTGCCCTCGCCAGGGAGATGATAAAGTGAGCGTCGCTACGCGGTTATATGAGCGCGAGCCACATGTGTCGTGATCTCATGCCACGGCTCGCTGATTGCTTCCGGCCGACGCACAAGTTGAAGAGCAAGCTCGTCTTCGTCACGGATACTATGATTGGCAGCAACCGTTCTCCGAAACATAGGCGTTTATCTCTATGTCTCGGTTCCTGCTTCAACGACCAGAGTTTCACGCGTTGTTGGTGCCAGTGCTCCAATCTCCAAGGTGTATCGGTTCGGGCAAACTCTCCCTACCAGGAAACATCAGGCAAACCGCTTGGTTTTCGCAGCTTGCTGAAGAGTTACAAACACACGCTATTCACGGTTTCAATTTTACGTCGGGACCTCATCCCGCCAACCGCCAACCGACAACCGACAACCGAAATGTCAAACAGCCTGAGTCGCTTGGTTTTCACGACCCCAACCAATCAAGCAGCATAGAGGGCGATTGATCGATACAAATGACTATCGAGCCCTCGAACGGCTTGAACCCTCGCGTCTCTGCCGAGTGGTATATTTCTACTTCGATCCCGCGGTCCCGCCTTCCAAGTCCGAGGCCGTCAGGTCCTTGCCGCCCCGATTGTTCTTCGAAGACACGGGCGTGTGGGACATCGCGATCAGGTTGAAGGCCCTGATCGAAGGGGCCGGGGCCGTCGACCGGCTTTATTGCGAATCTCTGGGAATCGTGCTCGCCCATAAACTCGTGAGTTTTGGCCCGGGTGGGCTCGTGCCGAGGCGGCGGTTCGCGGCGGGCTCGCCGGGTGGCAGCAACGCGTCGTTGCGGGCTATATCGAAAAAGCACCTGGCCGACGAGATCCCGCTGGCGACGATAGCCCAACTAGCCCGCTTGAGCCCGTATCACCTTAGCCGGGCTTTCAAGCAGACATTCGGTATGCCACCCCATCGATTACACACACCGTCATATCGAACGGGCCAAATCACTGCTGAGGCGTCCCACGGCCTCGGTAGCGTTTCCGTCGCAACGGCCATGGAGTTCTCCGCAGCAAGCTCATTCTCGACGGCGTTTCGAAAGGCCACGGACATGACCCAACAGTCTTTCAGAGAGGCGCTTAACTTCTGCCAGCGGGGCGCTTGACGCCAACTGAGGCTGCGGGGGGGCACAGAGGCGGGTTTCTGCGGGTCCGCGCCACCACATCAACGGACGTCGTTGTCGCCGCGATTTGAATGGACCAAGGCCGGCGCCAAGGTCGCGCAGATTGCTCCGTTGCGGAGCGGTGTGCACTGTTCAACGGTAGGTGATGACGCGTGCCGCCGTCCGGTCTGATGAACAAGTAGGTCGCGAAGGAACTTTCTATCAAGGCGAGGCGGGCGGCCGTCACCTCGGCGCGGGCAATATCCGAACCGCCGATCGCCGGATAATCCGTGGGCGTGATTAAAAACCCATACGAAGGTATGGGCCTAGCCATCACATTCGAGAGATTGTGACCGTGCGTCGCTGAAAGCATGGTTCAGCTGCAGCTCGCGCCGCCGTTCGGCACGAGCTAGCTCCTGCCCTCGCCAGGGAAACGACACAATGACCGTCGCCAAGCGCCTGTATAGCACTCGGCACGACTTCGCATGCCAACTCATCGCTGGCTCAAGCTCAGTGAGGATGGCGTCTTCTCCCCATGGCGTTCGAGTGATCGTTCGCACCTCGCGAGGCCACATCCGGTGAGAAGCCCTCTCGTTGCAATCATCGACGACGACGAGGCGTTGGGCTCCTCCCTGGTGGATCTGATGCGTTCTATCGGCTATTGCGCCGAGCCTTTTGTCTCGGCAGAGACATTCCTGATGTCGTCCAGCCTGTTCCTCTTCGATTGTGTCGTCGCTGATGTTCATATGCACGCAATGAGCGGACTCAACCTCGTCCAATGGCTCCAGGATCAAGGGTACATGACACCCGTAATCCTGATCACGGCCCTCCCTGACAGGCGACTAGACGATGAAGCGATCTCGGTCGGCGCCCAATGCCTGGTCAGAAAGCCGTTCGAATCCAAAGCTCTGCTTCACTATGTCGCCAAGTGCCTCTCCCATGAACGCCCACCACGATAACACCGTCGAGCCTCCACATTCGCTTCGTCGTCAGGCGTCTGCGGCGCCGCTCCGAGGTCCTCGGCCTGCGGCACCTGTGAATGTCTTTCTCCATGTCGTACGGAGGACTGATGCCGCGGTGTGCATGGAAATGCATCTTGGGGCCACTCACGACGAGATTGGCCTCAAATGCCGCATGCGAGACGCTTGCGTGTTCCTGCGGGCCTGCGGCTGCACCGCGATCGTCGATTGGCACGATCAGGAGGAATTTTTCTCACTAAGTCCTGCGAAGGAAGGAGCCGCAGCATCGCCGCCCTATCTCTGTCAACAAGCGGGTGATCTTGAGGACTATGGAACGCCGTACGCGCGCCGGAGGAGATCCGCATGAATGCTGTCGTCTCCGTCAATGTCGGACTGCCAAGGGATGTGGAATGGCGGGGAAAGAGCGTCCGAACGGCGATATGGAAGGAGCCTGTACGGGGCAGAGTCCTTGCTGCTCGACTGAACCTGATTGGGGACGGCCAAGCCGATCTTTTGGGCCATGGCGGAGAGCAGCGCGCCGTTATGGTCTATCAGCTCGCTTCCTACCGCTACTGGGAGAGCTATCTTCGCCGACCGTATTTCGTTTACGGCAATTTCGGCGAGAATTTCACAGTCGAAGGACTCGCGGATGATGAGGTCTGTATCGGCGACCGATTCCGGATTGGCAGTGCGATCTTCGAAGTCAGCCAACCTCGTGTCACCTGCTACAAATTAGGTTTACGCTTCAATCATCCCGAGATGCCGGCGCTGTTGGTGTCACATCAGCGCCCAGGCTTTTATTTTCGCGTGATCCAGGAAGGCGAAGTCGGAGCGGGAGACCACATCGAAAAGATTGCTGACGGCCCAGAACAGATGACGGTCGCGGAGATCGATGCCCTCCTCTATTCCGCGCACCACCCCGTCGACGCACTTCGACGCGCCTTACGAATTCCTGCGTTGAGCCCAGGGTGGCACGGCTCCATGAGAGCGCTCCTCGCCGCCGCAGAGAGGGGCGAAGACGTGGGGAACGCTGGGCTTTCGCCGACGCGGGCGGTTCCGATTTCCTGGCGAGGCTTCCGGCCATTGAGGGTTATTGCCTCAACTAGGGAAAGTATCGATGTCCGGTCCTTCGAACTCGCGGCCGTTGATCGTTCTCACCTCCCTACCGCACTTCCGGGACAACACATCGTCGTTAAGCTGCGACCGAACTTGGACTCGCCACCCGTCGCCCGAAACTACTCGCTCTGCGGTCCCACCACGGCCGGGACATATACAATTGCCGTCAAGAATGAGGGCGGGGTCGGGAGCGGCTTCCTAAGTGAGCATGTTCGCCCGGGATCTCTCTTGGAGGTTAGCGCGCCGAGAGGATCGTTCACGCTTGCGCCTGGTCCGGGCCCCATTGCCCTGCTGAGCGGCGGGATCGGTATCACGCCGCTGCTTGCCATGTTGCACGCAACGGCGAGTGACGACGACTCGTCGCGCGAAGTCTGGTGGTTCCACTCAGCGCGCGACAGTGCGCATCACGCGTTCTCAAGCCAAGTACGAACCCTGATTAAGACTCTGAGGCGCGGACATCTCTGCAATGCCTATAGCCGGCCCGGCACTGATGATTTTCCTAGCAGCAACTATGATGTCAAAGGACGTCTTACTGTGGAACTCGTCCAACAAATGGGCGTTCCACGGGCCGCCGATTTCTATCTCTGCGGACCAACAGGTTTTCTCGCGGACTTACTGGACGGCTTGAAAGCGTGGCAGGTCGACGCATCAAGAATACACACCGAGGTCTTCGGCCCTTCTAGTTCGCTTGTACCGGGCGTCGTTGGCGCCGCGAGCCCGGCTCCACATCTGCCGCCCGGCCCTAAAGGTACAGGGCTCAGCGTTACCTTTCTGAGGAGCGGCATTGAACTTTGCTGGGACGCCCGGTTCCGTTCTCTCTTGGAGCTCGCCGAGGCATGCTCCGTTTCCGTGAGATGGTCGTGTAGGACCGGCGTATGTCACAATTGCGAAAGTGGCCTGATCGACGGCCGCGTCCATTATTCTCCCGAGCCGCTCGATCCGCCTCCTGAGGGCATCGCTCTCATTTGCTGCGCCACGCCGATGACCGATGTGGCGTTAGACCTATAGGCGCAATTCAGCAACCGGCGAGCTCCTGTCATCCTGACCGCGCTCTTACCAGAAGGCTTTCAACAATGTCCGCGGTGTCGCTGATGCCGCTTTCAACCGCATGGATTGCCAGCACCGAACTAGCTGCGATCCCCGTGACGGTCCATGCAGGTGTTTTCGTTCTGGTGAACGCGACCTATATTCAGACGCGCAGCCATCTTTGCACTGAAATATCCGATCGCGGGGTGGCCCTGATATGCCTCTGCCTCATTGTCTATCTTCGACCGGACACGCCAGGAGTGAAGATGTGAGGAAGGGAGATTTGCCGATGCGGGGGCCCCATCGCTCGCCGGTTTCAGCGTCTTGCTGGTATGTTTCAAATGTTCCGCGGGTGCCATGATCTACGACCTGGAGGAACTTTCTCGTCGATCCTAACCAACCCGAAAGGATGAGGTATGACTGCGCCCAAAGAAAAAACAAGTGTCGTGTTGGTTCACGGTGCCTGGGTCGACGGCTCAAGCTGGAACGACATTATTGGCCCGTTGCTGTCCCAAGGACTCCATGTCCTTGCGGCCCCAATCCCACTGACGTCCTTGTCAGAGGACGTCGCCGCGCTCGACCGCACTCTGGAACGCACCGAAGGACCCGTGGTCTTGGTAGCCCACGCTTACGCTGGCGCCGTGATAGGGGCGACTACCAGCGAGAGAGTCCAATCGTTGGTCTTCATAGCGGCCTTGGCACCTGACGAAGGTGAGACAGTCGGCGAGGTGTTCTATCGTGAGAAGCCGCATCCACAGGCACCCCAATTGGCACCCGACGCACATGGGTTCATTTGGATGCCACAGCAGGCATTCGGCGTCGCCTTCTCTCAACACGCGTCTCCCGGGCGGGCCGCACTTTTTGCCGCAACACAGCGGCCAATCGCAGTCGCATGTATTCAGGAGAAGGTTCCGAGACCCGCTTGGAAAGTAAAGCCGTCTTGGTATCTCATTGCCGAAGAAGACCGAATGATCAACCCGATCACTCAGCTCTTTATGGCGAAACGCATGGACGCGCGAATCCGATCGGAGAAGATCGACCATACGCCCTTGGTCAGCGCACCAGAACTGGTCGTCGAAGTGATCCTAGCGGCCGAGAGGAACTCAGCGTTGTAATCGAACCCTCCAGGAGCCAAGGACGAATCTGGAAAGGCTTAAGGCCTTTGCCAACGAGAGCCTAACCATCCGCGAGAGCGCCCGGCGTATCTCGAATGCGGGTACGGGCCCGGTGATGGCCGGAACGGCGGTGGAGATCGCCGATGAGATGGAGGCATGGTATGTGGCCGGCACGGC
>Ga0187765_10000269_pt1 | contig 18588 bp, 15 predicted proteins | sample 0216_QUI02_MP05__3_FD_133018 | JGI IMG/M metagenome (GOLD analysis project Ga0187765, IMG submission 133018) | Tropical peat soil microbial communities from peatlands in Department of Meta, Colombia - 0216_QUI02_MP05_10_MG | ecosystem: Environmental > Terrestrial > Soil > Wetlands > Peat ...
AGCCGCGGGCCGATCGTGGGATCACCGCCGTGAAAGCGCACGGTGGCGCCATAGACGCCCTGGAGCGTATCGAGCGCCGGCGCCGGCGGCTCGCTGCGCAACGTCCCCAGATTCAGGTCCTCCACCGCGATCACGCCGCCGGGCCGCGCTGCCGCGCGCATCGCCCGCAGCGCAGCGCAGGGGTCGATCAGATGGCTCAGCAGCAGCCGCGCGTACACCAGGTCATACGCCCCGTCCGCACCCAGCCAGGCCGCATCAGCGCGCACAAACCGCGCCCGCACGCCCGCCCGGGCCGCCGCCGCCCGCGCGATCGCCAGCGCCCCGGCGTCGACATCCACACCCACCGCCGCGCCGCGCGTGCCCACCGCGCGGGCCATGGCGATCGTCACCTGCCCGTCCCCGCAGCCGACATCCAGCGCAGCCACGCCAGTCACCAGCCCGGCCCGGGCCAGGAAACCCACCGTCGCGGCCTGCATCACCTGGGCCTGGCGGGCCAGACGCCGCGCATCAGCCAGCCCGCCCGCGATCGTGTACTCCCCCGCCACTCAGGCAACACTACCGGCCCGCCAGCCTGAGCCTCTGGCCAGACAGACGCACGCCGAACGCCCAGATCTTCGCGATCTGGCCAATCCCGGCCGAGGCGTAGCCAACCGTCCAGATCCGCGGCTCGGCGCGCGTTCTCCACCGCTTGCGGTGGGGTTGCGGAGGGCTCGGCTATGTATATGGCCCGCGTCAGTTGTCGGCGGCCACAGCGGACCACTGGATACGGTAGATTGCATCTACAGATGCACTCTAGATACAATATCGGCATGGCTACTACGACGGTTGGGTTCGCGGTGGCGGACGAGGACCAAGAGCGCCTGGCTCGCCTGGTCGAGCATTTCGGGGGCGGTAACCGGTCGGCGTACCTGCGGGCGACACTGCCGGTGATGGAGGCGCTGGCCCGGGCGGAGCGGCTGCGCGAGCTCCAGGCGCGCAACGCCGAGCGCGCGGCGGCCGCGGGGCACGACTACGAGTCGCTGCTCGCGGAGATCCGGCAGGCGTACAAGGGCGGGAAACAGGGGCAGTGACCTCGCCGGGGCCGGTCCCGGTGCCGGTCGTATTCGACGTGAACGTCCTCGTGCTGGCTATCGCCACGGGCGAGTCGCCGTACCGGAGCTGGCCATCGCCACCGCCCACGTCCGGGAACCCGAGCGCGGACTGCCTGGGCGTTATCAACGACGCTGCGGAGTTCGCGCTGTGGCTATCGCCGCACATCCTGGCCAACACCGGCCGCGTGCTCGCGACGGTAGTGAAGACCCCGGAGGACGAGATTGATCAGTACCTGCGGGTGCTGGCCGAAATGGCCGAGGCGTCAGGAGGCGGAATCACCGACCCGCCGCAAACCGTCGGGGACTGCGCCGACTGGGAGGACAACCGGATCCTTGACCTGGCGGCCACAGTCGGCGCGTTCCTCATCGTCTCCGCCGATGCGGACCTGACGGGCATGTCGCCGTGGCGGGGGCGCCCCATCATCGAGCCGCCGCAGTTCGCGTCACTGGTCGATGCCTCGCGGCGGGCACGCAGGCGCCGGTGAATCCTGCCAACGGCCCCCGGCGTCTGGTGGGCCGGGTCGAACGATGCTGGCTAAGCCCGCTCAAAGCGGTAGCGCCGATTCAAACCCGGTCTGGGCTACTTATCGAAGTAGCAGGTTCCTTTGATCATGCATCATTGACGTCCCGGCCGGAAACCGCCCGTTGGCCGGGGGCCGCGTGACAGCGGGCACCGGAGGCACGCAGACTGGTCTTATCAGGTCTGCCGGCGCTGCGGAGGTGGCCATGTCTGGTTATCAAGCCCATCCACCGGAGATGGTCCCGGTCTTGTCCCGGGGCAAGCACCGCAACCCGCGCCAGGGGGCGTGCTTCATGGAGATGGCGTCGTACCTGGCGGGGGAGCGGTGGAGCGATCACCCGGCCTGCACGCATCCGCTGCTGGCTGCGCTCGCCCGTGATGTCAACGACTGCACCTCCGATGCTGGCCGGGCCCGGCTGGTGCCGCTGATCCCCTCGGTGATCGGGCTCGACGGTGAGGATCTGCACATCGACGCGCGGATCGCGCTGCTGGCCGCGCGGATGGCGCTGCCGGTGGTGGCGGCCCCACATCAGCAGGTCATGGCGGTGTCGGTGCTGGCGTGCGAGCACGTGCTGGCGGACCTGGACGGGCGGCCCGCTGGCTGGCTGGACGAGCAGAGCCGGGCCGCGCTGGCGCACGTTCCGCACGCCGCCCGGTGGGCCCGCGGCTTCACACGGCCCATCGCGATCTCGCACAAGGCCTTCCGCCGCCACTCCGCGCCCTCCACCGTGCATGCTGCGGTGGAGGGGATCGCGCGGGCGTGCGTCCCCGATCCCGACCGGATGCTGCATGACCTGCTCACCGCCGCGATAGCCGAGTGCCTGGCGTGGAGTGGCCGGGACGCCGACCGCGGCACCAGGCCTGACACCACCATGGTGGACGCCGCCCGCGCCGGTGCCTGAGTAATCAGTGCCGGCCTGCCTGGGCGGCGCCAGGCCGGCCCATGACGTCCAGCCCGGCCAGGCGGCGCCGGCGGCGTCGTAGCCGCGGCCAAGCTCATGTCAGTGCACCAATACCCGGGGGTTCATCTCGCCCGCTGCGCCCGCAGCATCGGCGTTGATCAGGTCGGCGATGGCCGGGTGGCTGCGCAGCTTGTCCAGGCAGCGGGCACGGGTGGGCCCGATGCTGCCGATCGGGATGCCCAGCTTGGCGCTGATCTCGGTGTAGGGCACGGGGGGGTCCGCGATGAGCAGGGCGATCAGCTGCTGGGAAGCGGGGGGCAGGTCGGCGAACGCCTCGCGCAGGGCTGCGTGGCGCTCGGCCACCAGCAGCTCGTCCTCGGCCAGCCCGCTCTGCTGGTCGGGGATGTCCTCGGCGTCCACCATGTACCCGGCGGCCTGCGGCCGGCGCGCCTCGTGCAGGGCCCGGAAGCATGCGTGCCTGGTGGTGGTGGCGAGCCAGCCGGGAAGCGCGGCTGGATCGCGGATCTTGTCAAGCTGCTGCACCAGGTGCAGCCAGACGGTCTGGGCGACATCGCTGGCGTCGGCGTCGCTCAGCCGGTGCTTGCGGCAGATGGCAAAGACGAGCGGGGCATACCGCCCGACGAGCGTGTCCCACGCCCGCTGGTCGCCCCTTCTGGCCCGCGTCACCAGGTCAGCGACCGGCGGGTCACCGTGGATCAGGCCTGCCTCGGAGGTCATGATGACCCTCCCTTCGGTTCAGGTGTCCTCCCGGAACGCCTTGGCTGTTAACGCCAGCCTGCGGTGAGGCGGCCTGCTGCACATCCGTGGGCAGCACCGATTCACCACCGATGGGGCACTGATTTGCGCGTGCGCCCGGGCTTGGCGCGGGAGCGGATCAGGCCGGGGGCGGGCAGCCGAGGGCGGCGAGCTCGGCCAGTCCCTCCCGCTCCCGGCCGGGTATCAGCAGCAGCGTGATGGCCCGCTCGAAGCGGGCTTCGAGGTGCTCCCAGGCCGCCACCGCCTCCTCCAGCCGGGCGATCTCCCCGGTGTGGCGGCCGGCGGCCCGGGCCAGGCAGGCGGCGGCCCACCGGTTCTCGGCGGCGGCCGGGGCGGCGTGGGCGAGGCGTTCGGCGGCGTCTGGCGCGCGCTGGATGACCGCGGCCTCGACGGCGATGGCCAGCGCGAAGGAGTCGTACTGCAGGTGACGGGCGCCGAACCAGGAGCCGGACCCGATGCCAAGGCCAGCCGCGGCGCCGGCCGCCTGCTCCAGGTGGCCCCGGTGAAGGGCGATGCGGGCGTCGACGAAGGCCGCAAAGCCGGCCAGGCTGCGGTTCGCCGCCGGATCGGTACCGGAGATGAGCTCGCTGATCCGGGCCCGCCACAGCTGGCTGCCCTCCTCATCGCCGCGCAGGCCGTGGGCCAGGACGGCGGCGTAACTGGCCGGGGCGACCCAGCGGGAGGCCGGCCGGCCTTCGCGCTGCCACTCGTCCCACATCCCCGCGGCGTGGCTCAGGGCCTCGTCGAACTTGCCCTGCAGCACCAGCGGGACCACCTCGATGCCGAGCGTCAGCTCGTGCCGCCCGACCACAATGGAGTCCCCCTGCCCGCGCCGGGCCGAGGCCAGCGCCGCGGGCAGGTCCCCGGCGATCGCGGCGCTGTCGGCGGACTCGTGAATGATGTCGACGATTTCGGCGCCCGCGCGTGGATCGTGCCGGGGCAGGCGGTCAAGCAGCAACGCGCGTTCCTGGATGAGCCGGTAGCTCTCGCGGAGCTGGCCGGCCTCCCGCGCCGCCGCGACGGCCGCGGCCAGCGCGCCGCTGATCAGCACCGGATCCCCGGTACGCCGCGCTCCGGCCAGGGCCTCGGCGGCCAGCGCCGGATCGGGCGACCCCTTCTCCCCGGTTGCGTTCCACGCGGTGGCCGCCGCCAGCAGGGCAGCGACCGTGGGCTCCCCCTGGGGCGCGGCCCGCACCGCCTCCTCGAGCAGCCCGCAGAGGCGGTCGTGCGGCACCTCGTCAGGAAACGATGCCGCGAACCGGTCGGCCGCGATCACCGCGCGGGCCAGGGCGGCGGCCCGGGTGGCGCCGTCGCCGGCCGCCGATGCCCGGTCGGCCGCCTCCAGCAGCAGGCCGAACGCGGTGCCGCGGCCTGCCGCCAGCGCGACGTGCGCGGCCGCCTGCAGGTCGGCCGCGCTCTGGCCCGGATGGGGGGCCCGGGCGGCGGCCGCTTCGTAATGCCCGATCGCCTCGGCCAGGAAGCGCCGGGCATAGGCAAGGTGGCCGAGGCTGCGGGCCAGCTGGTGACCCAGACCGTCCGGGCCCGCGCCGGTGGCCGCGCTGAGCGCCGCGCGCAGGTCGTCGGCCACCTGGTCGAAGCCGGCCCGCCAGTCCTGGCCCGCCTCGGCCTTATCCTCCAGGCGGTCCGCGGTCCCGGCGGCCCAGCGCAGGTGGCGTTCCCTGGTCGCGGCCTCCTCGCCGCTGGCCGCCAGTTGCTCCAGCGCGTAGGCGCGGACCGTCTCCAGCATGCGCCACCGGCCGCCCTCCGCGCTCGCCAGCAGGCTCTTGTCGGCCAGCCGGCCGACCAGGTCAGCCAGGGCCCCGGGCGGGCCTTCGGACGCGATGGCGCTGGCCGCGTCCAGGTCGAACCCACCGACAAACACGCTCAGCCGGCGGAACACGGCCCGCTCATCGTCGTCGAGCATGTCATGGCTCCACCCGATGACCGCCCGCAGCGAATGATGCCGCGCGTCGGAGCCGCGGCCACCGGCCAGCAGCCGCAGACGGTCATCCAGGCCTGACCGCAGGCCAGCCAGGCCGAGCGACGCACTGCGGGCCGCCGCGAGCTCGATGGCCAGCGGCATCCCGTCCAGGCGGGCGCACAGTTCCCCGACCGCCGCCTGGTCCGCCGCAAAATCCGGCGCCACGGCCTGCGCCCTCTCGACGAACAGCGACGTGGCGTCCGATCCGGCCGCATCGTCACCGTCCGGCAGGGACAGTGGGTGGACGGGCAGCGCGCGTTCGCCACCCGCCGCGAGCCGCTCCCGGCTGGTGGCCAGCACGGTGACGCCGGGGCAGGTGGCGAGCAGCCGTTCCGCGAACGCGGCGACCACGGCCAGCAGGTGCTCGCAGTTATCGAGCACCAGCAGCCACCGGCCCTCGGCCAGGTGGTCGAGCACGGCCTTATCCAGCAGCTGCCCCGGCTCCTCGGTCACGCCCAGCAGCGCGGCCACCGCCTGGGTGACGAATCCCTCGGCGACCGGGACCAGGTCGACGAAGGCGCAGCCGGACGGGAAGGAGGGCGCGGCCTCCCGGGCCACCTCGACCGCCAGCCGGGTCTTACCCACCCCGCCCGGGCCGACCAGGCTCACCAGGCGGGAGCTCTTCAGCGCCGTGAGGATGGCGTCCCGTTCCCGGTCCCGGCCCACGAAGCTGGTCCACAGCGCGGGCAGTCCCACGGGCGCGGCGGGCCGGCCCGCGGCCGGGGCGAGCACGGTCTGGGCCAGTTCGGCCAGCTCGCGGCGGTCGGTGACGCCGAACTTCCGCAGCAGCGAGGAGACGTGGCTTTCGACCGTGCGGACCGAGATGTGCAGCCTGCCCGCGATCTGCGCGTTGGACAGGTGTGCCCCGAGCGCCTGGAGCACTTCCGCCTCGCGCTGCGACATCCCGGCCGCGTAACTAGCCCCCACCCCCCTATCCTCCCCGATCCGGGCGCGATCCGTGGCGAACGGGTGGTGGTTCCGTGGCCGGCACGGATGTCCGCTGGCCAGCCGCGACGCAGGCTGGGTCGCAGGAGCTCACCGAGGAGGACACCATGTACCAGCACCCGACGATCGCCAAGGCCCTGGCCGAGCAGCGCCGCGCCACCCTGGTGGCCGAGGCCGAGTCCGTCCGGCTGGCCCGCGCCGCCCGCAACGGCCGCCCGCGGCCCGCGCGCTGGTTCGCGCCACGCCGCCACGCCCGCGTCCCGGCCCGCAGCCGGCTGGCGCGCCTGCGTCCCGCCCGCGCCCGGTAACGGCGCGGGCCGGCGGCCCCGGCCTTCGCCCCGGGCCGCGACCCTAACCGGGCCCCTGGCCAGCGGGGCAGGGGTGGCGAAGCCGGCCCGGCGGGCCGGGTACGTCCTAGCCGAGGCGCCCAGCTCGGCCGCGGTTCACGATGACCAGCTCACGGGGCGGGTGAGCGACGCGGGCAACCTCGTGGCGGCATCGCCTTGCGCCGCGTCGAGCTGGGACTGGGTGAGGAACAGGCCGGTGGCGAGGTCGGCGCCGCGGAGGCTGGCGCCCCTGAGATCGGCTCCGGTGAGGTCGGCCAGACGGAGATCGGCGCGCCCAAGGTCGGCGCCGATGAGGCGGGACCCTCTCAGGTTGGCGCCCCTGAGATCGGCGCCGGCCAGGTGGGCGCCGGTAAGGTCGGCTCCCCGGTAGTCCGGCTTCCGGCCCGGCACCTGGGCCCGCGCAAGCTCGCTCGCGCGGAGCAGCAGGGCATTCACCTGCGCCCGGTGCTTGCCCATGTCCAGTTCCAGCAGATCGCCGGCTGGGCTGGCCGTCATGGCCTGCGTTGCCTCGAGCGCGAGGCGCAGCTCACCGTGGACGGCGCGGGCCTGCCGCAGCGCCAGCGCCACGGTCAGGTACCACAGCAGCTCGTGAAGCTGCCGCATGACCGGGAACACCTCAAACATCTGCCGGGCGGACCGCGGGTCCTGGCGCCAGTCGCGCCCGCCGAACGTGATCTGGGAAACCTGCTGGCCCGCGCCGAAGCAGTCATACGCCGCGCAGCCGCGGAAGCCCTGCCCTATGAGATCCCGGTGAATGCCGCACCGGAAGTCCGGCTGCAAATGGGGACAGGGCTGCCCGGCCGGCTTGTCGATCGCGAAGTCGGCCGAGGCCGAGAACGCCGGGACGACACAGCACAGCCCGAAACAGCGGCCGCAGTCAGCGCGCAGCACCTGCTGCCCGCCGCGGAGGGCGGGTCCTGGGGGCTGCCGTTCCTGGCTCAACGGTGATCGCCGTGCCGCCCGGGCGGGCTGGTCGCGCCCGGCCATGGCCAGCGGGTCACCGCTCCTGCTCGGTGGGGCGGATCAGTATCTCGTTGATGGCGACGTGCCGCGGCCGGGTGACGATATAGGTGATCGCATCGGCGATGTCCCCGGCCTCCATCCGCTGCCCGAACTGGCTGCTCAGGCTCTCGAGCACCTCGGGCCGGTTGTGGCTGGCCAGCTCCGTCGCGGTCGCCCCCGGCTCGACCAGGGAGACGCGGACGTAGCGCCTGGTCACCTCCTGGCGCAGCGACTCGCTGAACGCGCCGACGCCGTGCTTGGTCAGGGAGTAGACGTTGTTGCCGAGGCGGGCCGCCCGGCCCGCCACCGAGCTGACGTTCACCATGTCCGCGACCTGGCGCGGGCCGTCCTCGGCGGCGCGCAGCAGATGGGGCAGCGCGGCGTGCGCGCAGTAGAGCAGGCCCAGCACGTTGAGATCAACCATCCGCTGCCACTCCGACAGCGGCGCGCCGACCGCCGGGCCGAGCAGCATCACGCCGGCGTTGTTGATGAGCGTGTCGAGACGGCCAAGCTCGGCGACCGTGCGCTCCACGGCGGCGGCCGCCTGCTGCTGGTCGGTGACGTCGGTCTCCAGCACCAGCGCGGTCCCGCCCTGGTCGCGGATGCCGGCGGCGAGCGTGTCCAGCCGGTCCCTGCGCCGCGCCGCCAGCGCCACGGCCGCGCCCTGGGCCGCGAGCGCGGCGGCCGTGGCCGCGCCGATGCCGCTGGAGGCCCCCGTCACCAGCGCCACGGTCTTCTCCAGTACCGGTTTCACCCGGAACTCACCTCTCCTGTCTCATCGGGCTCAGCCACCCCGCCGTCCGGCGGCCGGGTCAGGGCACAACGGTCACCGGCCACCGGTTGGCCCGCACCAGCCGCACCGCCAGCGAGCCGATCAGCCGGTGGCCGGCGTGGGTGGATGCCCCCACCACCACGGCGTCGGCCCGGATCTCGTCGGCGATGCGGCGGAGCTCGCCGAACGGGTCGCCCTCGGTGGCGATGAAGGTGAGGGAGATGCCCAGCTCCCTGGACACCTCCTCGGCCCGCAGGCGCATGTCCTCGGCGATCTGGCCGAAGGCCTGGTGCCGGGCGGCGGCGACCTCGGCCCCGCCCGGGGACGCGGTCGCCAGCGACGCCACCGGGGAGACGTAAACCGCGGTCACGCTGGCTCCCTGCCGGCGGGCCAGGCCAGCGGCGTACCAGGCGGCCCGTATCGAGGTGATCGAGTCGTCCACGCCGACCAGGATCACCCTGGGCCCGTCGGTCCCAAGCTCGAAAGAATCTTCTCCATCTAATGCCACATACGAAGTTTATGAACCACGCGTCACCCGGCGATGCCGCCCTCCGCCAAGAGCCCGGCATAAATCGAGGTGCCGAAACGGGCCGGGAAGCGGACAATCGCGGCCATGGGATCTTCCCGATGGCCGATGGCCGGCCTCCGGCTGCAGACCCCGGCCCTGGAGCTGCGCTGGCCCAGCCCGGACGACCTCAACGCGCTGGCCGAGCTGGCGGCCGCCGGCGTGCACGACCCCGAGGTGCAGCCGTTCATGGTGGCCTGGACGGACGCGCCCCCCGACGAACGTGCCCGCGGCACGCTGCAGTACCACTGGTCCCGCTGGGCCTCCTGGCGGCCCTCCGACTGGATGCTGGAGCTGGCCGTGGTCCGCGACGGCACGGTGGTCGGGGTCCAGGCCATCGGCGCCCGCGACTTCGCGGTGCTGCGCGAGGTTTCCACCGGCTCCTGGCTCGGCCGCCGTCACCAGGGGCAGGGGACGGGAACGCAGATGCGGGCGGCCGTGCTGCATCTGGCCTTCGAGGGGCTCGGCGCACAGCACGCCGTGTCCGCGGCGTTCGAGGACAACGACGCCTCGCTGGGCGTGTCGCGCAAGCTCGGGTACCGCGACGACGGCATCGAGCGGCACGTCGTGCGCGGCCGCCCGGCCACCACCCGGCGGCTGCGCCTGACCCGGGCCGGCTGGAACGCGGCCCGGACCGTCCCGGTGCAGATCCACGGCCTGCAGCCGTGCCTGCCGCTGTTCGGGCTGCCGTCCAGCAGCTGACTCGCGCTGGCCCGGATCACCGGTGCCGGATGGGGGCCCGCGCCGCCTACGCTGAGCGCCCGCAAGCACCTGTGGTGGGTGACCCGTGCCTTCAGCCGCTGGCCGCGGTGACCTGGTGCACCGCAGCGGGCCGCCGGGCCGGCCCGGCTCCGGGGTGGAATATCGAGGCCAGGGCCTCCACGCCGTCGACCAGCCGCGGTCCCGGGCGGACCACCAGGCCGTCCGCGTCGATCGCCCAGACCGGCAGGCCGGGCAGCGCCCGGACCGCGGACCGCGCCTGCGCGATCGCGCCGGGCAGATGGTAGCCGCACGGCGCGACCACGGCCAGCTCCGGTCCGGCCCCGGCTATGGCGGCCCAGCTGGTGGCGACCGATGGCACCCCGGGCTGGGCCGCGACCGGCTCGCCGCCCGCCGCGCTGACCAGGTCGGGTATCCAGTGCCCGGCGGTGAACGGCGGGTCCACCCACTCGACCACCGCGACCTTGGGGCGGCGCCGTCCGGCGACGCTGGCCTCGACCCGGGCGAGCCTGGCCCGCAGGTCACCCACCAGTTGCGTGGCGCGGTCCGGCACGCCGGTCCGCTGCCCGACCGCCAGGATCGAGTCCAGCACGTCGTCGAGCGAGTGCGGGTCAAGAGACAGCACGTCAGCCTGGCAGCCCAGGTAGCCCAGGGCGTCCTCGACCTGGCCGGACGGCAGCGCGCACACCCGGCACAGGTCCTGGGTGAGGATCAGGTCGGGCCGCAGGTCGGCGAGCGCACGGGCGTGCAGGGTGTACAGATCGGCGCCAGCGGCCAGCTGTGCCCGGACGTAGCCGTCGATCTCGCCAGCCGTCATCCCGCTGGTGTCCCGGCCCCCCACCACGATGGTCTTCTCCGACCGGGCGGCCGGTGGCTCGTCGCACTCGAACGTGACCCCGACCAGGTCGTCGCCCAGGCCGAGCGAGTAGACAATCTCGGTGGCCGACGGCAGCAGCGAGACCAGGCGCACGAGCCCAGGATAGGCCGGTGTGGCGGGCTACTGCTGCGCCCGCTCGTCCCGGTCGGTCCAGGTGCAGACGCAGACCTCGTTGCCCTCGGCGTCGGCGAGGACCCAGAACGAGCGGGCATAGGAATCGTCGACCAGCCGCCCGCCGGCGGCCAGCGCGGCGCGCACCCGCGCCTCGGCCTCGTCATGGGCCACGGTGATATCGAAGTGCACCCGGTTGCGCTGCGGGCGCGGGGCGTCCATCTGCTGGAACCAGATGGCCGGGAGCTGCCCGGCCGGGTCCACGATGGCGTCATCGGGGCCGTCGTGGCCCGGCTCGTCGGCGTAGGCCATCACCGCCTTCCAGAACGGGCGGATGGCCGGGATGTCCAGCGCGTCAATCGCCATCTCCAGCATCTCCACCGGCCGGGGTGAGCCGGCCGCTGACGTCGCCCCGGCCGGGCCGAGCCCGAGCCCGTCCACGGCAGCCGAGATGCGGCGGGCAAGGTGCGTGTCGCGGCCGGTCACATCCGCCACCGCCGCCGTCTGCAGGGACAGCTCGACGCGATCGGGGCGCAGATCCACGCGCAGGTGACCGTCGGCGTCCGCCCCGCTGGCCGCCGTCGCGGTGGCGGCCACCTCGGTGGCCTGTGCCATCGACCGCACCGGCACGCTGAGGAGCAGCCTGCCCAGCAGGTACCGCCAGCCGATGTCGCCCACGGCCTCCGAAGCGGCGGTGCGGGACAGCGGGGCATCAAGGTCGGGCTTGGTCATGCACGCCAGGATGCCAGCCGGCCGCCCCGCCGGCCACGGCCCCCCCGCCCGCGCCGGCGCCGTCCTCCCCGGCGCCGTCCTCCCCGGCATGCGCCGCCGTGGTGGCCTGCTCGTCCCCGGCCAGGGTGCCGTTGCGCCGGAGCTCGGCGATGAGCGCTCCCATGCGGCTGGTGATGTCCGGCCCGCCGTCGGGCCAGCCGTAGAGCTGGGCGACCCTGGCGGCGAGCTGACCGCGGCTGAGGCCGGCCGCGTCGCGGACGAGCCCGACCAGGGCCAGTACCAGCTCGCGGTCATCGACCTGCTCGGGACCGCGTTTGCAGGCCCGGGTCGGAACCCGCACGGCGGGGCGCGGCGCGTCGGCGAGCGTGAGGAACTCACCGTCACGGATCACATCGGCGAGCCTGATGGCGGCGTCGATGTTGTCGCGGATGCGGGTCCCGACGCGCCCGATGTTCCAGGCATCGCGGAGCCGCTCATACAGGATGCTGACGTGAACCGGGCCTTCCGTGTCCACGATCGCGCGGATCCCGTCCGTCATGGTGAACTGGCTGCCCGGGTCGGCCGGATCGACCCAGTGCGGCAGCGGGGGCACGGCCGCCGTCACGTACGGGACGGCCCAGCTGGGCACCGCGCCGGGGTCGGCCGCCGCGTTCGGCACCACCGGCGGCACGGTCCATTCCGGCAGGCCGTGGGGGGGCGAGGCCAGGGCGTGCTCGATCGCCGCCTGCAGCCGCCTCTCCTCGCCGCCGCGGTCGCGGTACCAGGATGTGCCCCAGATGCGGTGCAGGTTCCAGCCCAGGTCACGCAGCACCTTCTCGCGGAGCCGGTCGCGGTCGCGCGCGGCCTTGGCGGAGTGGTACTGGCGGCCGTCGCACTCGACGCCCAGGGCGTACACGCCGGGGTGGCTGGGGTAGTGGATGCCGATGTCGATCCGGTACCCGGCGGTGCCGACCCGCGGGGTGAGCTCGTATCCCCAGGAGCGGATGACCTTGATGACGGACTCTTCGAACGGGGACTCGCCGTCAGCGCCGGCGCTGAGGCCGAGCGCGGGCAGGCCGCGCGCGGCGTAGTCGAGGTAGCGGCGCAGGTGCCGCAGCCCCTCGCTGGTGACCGATTCGGGGATGTCACCGGCGCGGATGCTGCTGAAGATCTCGTTGCGGTAGCGGGCGCGGGTGATCGCGACGTTGAGCCTGCGCGACCCGCCCGGCCGGCTGAGCGGGCCGAAGCTCATGGTGATCTTGCGGTTCTCGTCCGGCCCGTAGCCGATCGAGAAGATCAGGACGTCCCGCTCGTCGCCCTGGACCGTCTCCACGTTCTTGACGAAGAACCCGCGCAGGCGGTCGCTGGCGAAGAACCTGTCCAGGTCGGGGCGGTGCCGGCGGGCGGCGGCGACGGCGGTCTCGACCGCCTCGGCCTGTGCTTCGCTGAACGTCACCACGCCGAGGCTGAGCTCGGGCCGGGCGTCGTAGTGGTAGATCACGCGCTCAGCCACCTGGGCGGCCTCGTCCGGGTTGTCCCGTGAGGTGGCCCTCCGGTATGTCCCATCGACCCAGAACAGTTCCACGCCCACGTTGGGCCCGTCGCTGTGCTTGCCGGGGAAGGTATTCAGCCGCCCCTCGTAGAACGCGGCGTTGGAGAACGCGATCAGCGCCTCGTGCCGGGACCGGTAGTGCCAGCGCAGCGGGAGATTCCTGAACGCGCCGGAGCCCTTCGCGAGGTCGAGGACCGATTCGGGGTCGGAGGCGTCTTCGGGTTCCTCCGGCCACTCCTCCCCGTCGCCGGCGCCGCCGGTGAAGAAGCTGGTGGGGGGCAGCTGCCTGGCGTCCCCGGCCAGGATCAGCGCGCTCCCGCGGTAGATGCAGTTGATGGCGCCGGCCGGGCTGACCTGGCTGGCCTCGTCGAAGATGACGACGTCGAAGTGCAGGTCGGCGGGCAGATACTGGCTGACCGACAGCGGGGACATCATGAAGCACGGCTTGATGGCCTGGGTGACGTGACGGGCGCGCTCGATGAGCACCCGGACCGGCATGTGCTTGCTCTTCTTCTCCGCCTCGCGGCGGATGACGGCCGCCTCCCCGATGTCGCTGCGCGGGCGCCGCGCGTTGCAGGCCCGGATGACGTCCCCGGCGGCCGCGGCTATCAGGGCCCGGTCCAGCTCCCGGTACTCCCTGACCAGCGCGTCCCGGTCCGGCGCCCGGACGACGGCCAGGGCCGGGTCGGTCCTGATGTGGTGCTCGGCCCACTCCTGCAGGAGCGCCCGCTCGAGCACCTGGGGCACCTGGGCGGGCTCGACGCGCTCGGCGATGCAGAAATCAACGGCCACGTCCAGGCCGTGGGTGGCCAGCGACGCGCGGGCCGCCTGGTAGGTGTGCCACTCGTCCCGGCCGCCGGTGTCGTCGAACATGGCCGCGATCAGATCGGCTGCGTCGTCGTAGTCGTCGAGCTCGGTCTCCAGCTCGGCGCGCCGGTCCGGCCCGAACGCCGCCCGCAGGGCGTCCTTGGCCTGGCGCCACGCCTCGGCGGCCGCGGGCAGGCGGGCCGTTGGCACCGCGCTCTCGGCCGCCTTGAGGTGCGCTGGGGTGAGCGGGCCGGTGCCACCGGTGATCATCGCCCGCAGGCGGCGCGCCCACTCGAGCGCGGCCTGGAGCGCCGTGACATCGGTCTGGGCGCCCGCGTACAGGTCACCGCACACGTCGTGGAACGCCGGGCTCTGCCCGGTCAGCCGTTCGCGCGCGGAGTCGGCGGCGTCCCGCAGGCCCACCAGCCACCGGGCCTGGCCGAAGGTGAGCGGCCGGCCCACGACCTCGCTGACCTCGTGGGTGAACGCGGCCGCGGAGCGCAGCGGCCCGAGGTGGGCCCGCAGCCACCCGATCGCATCGCCGATCGTGCCGTTCAGCAGTTCCGGCCGGGCGGTGGCCGAGGGGCGCGGCGCCAGGCTGGCCTGCCACGCGGACAGGTCCTGGCGCGCCTGGGCCGCGACGCTGATGATCGCCGGGTTCGGCAGCGCGTCCCGGGAGATGTGGGCGCCGGCCTTCCCGAGGTCCTGGCCGTGTGCCCTGCGCAAGGCGTTGGCGGCCTGGTTGAGCGCGCGGCCGAGCCGGTCAAAGTCGGTGGTCCGGCCCGTGTAGTAGGGACCGAGCAGCGGGGCGCAGCCGGCCTGGACGGAGCCGAGCGCCTGTGCGGCGCGCTTCCAGGCGGCGGCGAGCCCCAGCTGCTCCTGCGCCGTCTCCCTGGCGACCCCCTCCCTGGTAAAGGTGGCGACGATCCTCTTGTCGGCCCGGTATTCCGTGGACAGCTTGCCGAGCCCCTGGTGCGCGTCCCCGAACCGGAGCGCCAGCCCTTGCGCATCGGCGTGGAGCGCCTCGGCGGTGTAGTAGGCACTGGCATCGGCCTCCGCCTTGGCCAGCGCGTGATGGGCCTCGTAGAGGGCCCGCACGGCCTCGCGGGCCGCCTGATGGCCGGGGACCGACAGCCATCCGCGCTCGGGCCGGTCATGCTCTTCGGCCAGCTGCGCGATGGCGAGCAGGTCGGCGGCCTCACCGAAGGTCACAGGGGCGCGCAGGCCGAGCATGCTGGCCAGACCGGACAGCGCCCCGGCCCGCTCGTGCAGCATGTCGGCGTCGGCCGCGAATGCCCGGGCCAGTCCCGTGATCTGCTCGGCGGTGAGGCCGTCGGGGTCGGCGCAGGCCGGTGTCAGGCCAGCCGGGGGCACGCCATCGATCGCCGGCAGCGTGCCGGGTTGCGGGATGGCCGGCCAGGGCACTCCGGCGGCCTGCGTGGCCCGGTCCTCGCAGACCGTGATCTCGCTGAGCGTGGCCGCGACCTGGGCAACTGCCGTCTCCGCCGCGTCCAGGCTGTCCGCCGTCAGCCACTCGTCCGGCAGCTCCGGCCAGGTCACGAGGTGGCCGAGCAGCCCGGCGAGAGCTGGGGCGTCGGACGGGCGGGTCAGCCCGGTGACCTCGGCCAGCGCCCCGTTGAGCCGGGTCATCCCGGCCAGTGCCTCGAGGGCGGTCGCCGCCTGGTAGAGCCGGGCGTCGAGCGAGCCCTGCTCGGTCACGCCACGCCAGATGAACGACCGCCCCTGTGCGGCCGGCCGCCACGCCGCCGCCAGGGTCGCCGCGGTCTGCCGTACCTCGCTGAACACCTCGACCGTGAGGTCGGCCACCGGGGCAAGGCCCGTCGCCGGGGCGGCGGGGACCGCCTCCAGATTGGCGATCACCCCGAAGATGTCGTGCAGCGAGTACCCGAGCGGCTCACGCGGCCGGTTCATCGCGTCGGCGTAGCCGTTGAGCTGCTCGCGGCGCTTACGGGCGGTGTCCACGTCTATCCGCGGCATCGGCGCGGCCGCGGATGGCACCGTGTCCAGCGCCTTACCCAGCGACGCCGCCACCTCTTTGCGCGCCGCCCGGTGTGAATGGAGCTCAAGCAGGTACCCGTCCAGCCCGGCGCCGGCCAGCCGGTTTCTCACCACGTCGAGCGCGGCCGCCTTCTCCGAGACGAACAGCACGGTCTTCCCGGCGTGCAGCACCGCAGCGATCATGTTCGCGACCGTCTGGCTCTTGCCCGTGCCGGGCGGCCCGTCCATCACGAACGACCGGCCACCGACCGCGGCCGCGATCGCGGCCCGCTGCCAGGAGTCGGCGTCCAGGATGACCGGGTTGAGCTCCGGGGCGGCCCGGGTGTCGATCTCGTCCTCGGCGATCTCGTCGAAGACGAAGCCGGTGCCCGCCGCGGCGCACCCGGCCGCCAGGGCCCCGACCGCTGGGTGCGCCACGGCCAGGTCCTCGTGGCCGAGCAGATCCCGGTACATCGCTTCCCTGGCGAACGAGAAGCACGACAGGATGACGCTCTCGCCGGCCTGCCAGCCGTCCGTCCCGGCCACCGCCGCGCGGACGGCGTCCAGCAGCCCGGTCAGTGTCACCTCGTCCAGGTCATCCACGCGGGGCAGCGTGATCCCGCGGGCGGACAGCTTCAGGGTGAGCGCCGGGTTGACGACCGGGTCGCCCTCGGCCGGCTCCAGCACCGGCAGCTGCCGTGGGCTGGCGGCCACCAGCCGGACCGGCACCAGCAGCAGCGGGCTGGTGTAGCGGGCCAGATCGTCGTCGGCCCAGGTCAGGGTGCCGAACGCCAGGTACAGGACGGACAGGCCGCGGTCCAGGTACTCCCGGTCCGATCGCCGCGCGAGCGCCCGCAGCCCGGCCGCAAGATCGTCTGGGCTGGAGCCGGTATCGAGGATGCCGTCGGTGGGCGGCGGGGCCGCCGCCGCCCCGCCGGCCGGCTCGCCGCCCTGCCCGGCGGCCAGCGTGGCCGGTTTCCAGGCGCTGAGCGCGGGCTCGGCCGGCTTCGGCGCCAGGGACCGGAAGGTGAACGTGCCGCCCGACCGGAGGCGGGAGAGAACGTCGTCGGCGCCGGGACGGGCCAGCTCGATCGCGCCGGCCCGGCTGGGCTTGAAGTTGAGCAGCCGGTTGGCCGCGGTGAGGCAGATGAGGCTGTCCCGCCAGCCGCGGATCGCCGAGCGGATAAGCAGCTCCCGGTCGGCTGACGGCCGGCCGTTGCCCTCGTCCCGCACGCCGCGCCCCTCCGTTCGCATCGCTACGCCGGGGCCGGTCGCTGCGCCGGCCGCCGGATGCGGGCGTTCCGGCAGTTCGGCGGCGGTGCCGTCGTCGGCACTGGCCCCAAAACTAGACGCCGGGTTAGACATGCTGGATGTCCTGCCAGTTGAGCAGAAACGACGGTGAAGAGGCCCGAGCGTATCACTGGGCCGAACGCGTGTCCCGCGCCCGCCAAACCAGCCCGGCCGCCGGGGAGAATGCCCTCGCTACTCCCACGCCAGGCAGAACGGATGACCGGCCGGGTCGGCGTAGACCCGGAACCCTGGCTCGGTGCTGGGCAGCCGCGTCGCGCCCATCGCGAGCATCCTGGCCTCGGCCCTGGGGAGGCGTCCCCGCGGGCGGGGCGTGGCCGGGGAAGCCCGTTGACGGGCCGCTGCGGGCGGACCTACCGTGGCGCAAAGGAGACGGCGGGGCCTGTGCTGCTGATTGTGATGTATGAGTCGCAGACGTGGCGCGTCCGGCCCGGTGAGCCATTCACGTTCGGCCGGGCACCGGAGTGCGCCGCCGTGCTGCCCGCCGCCGACCGCGGCGTGTCCCGCACTGCCGGGAGCTTCCGCTTCCACGATGGCTGGTGGTGGCTGCACAACGACAGCAGCTCGTCGGTGCTGTCCGTGCTCGGCGACCGCGGGTTCCGGGCCGACCTGCCGCCGGGGCTCCAGGTCCCGCTGCAGCAATGGCACGCCAAGGTGACCGTGACCGGGTCGCTGGGCAACTACACGCTCCGGCTGCGGCTGCCCGATCTTGACGATGTGCCCGATCCCGGCCAGCGGCCCCCGGCCACCGGGGAGCGCGCGGTGACCAGCACCCGCCGCCGCGTGCGGCTGACCGACGACGACCGGCTGGTCCTGGCGGCCCGGTTCGAGGAGTACCTGACCTGGCGGCACGCCGGGGATCCGGCGCCGCGCACCGCCCGGGAGACCGCGGAGCGGATCGGCTGGCAGGCCCACACGGTGGTCAAGCGGTGCGAGAACATCAGGAACCGGTACGTGCGCCTGGGTATCCCGGGCCTGCGCGGGCCGCGGGCCCTGGAGGAGCTCGCGCGGCTGCTGGTCTCCACCGGCGAACTGACCGCCGCTGACCTGCGGCGGCTGCCGGTCAGGGCCTCACCGGACTGACCACACCGGCGGCGGCTGGCTGGGTGGCCCGCCGCTTTACCATTCTTCGTATGCCGCGGGAGCGAGTTCTGGTCACCGGCAGCGCCGGGCATCTGGGTGAGGCGCTGGTCCGCGTCCTGCGCGCGCAGGGGCGCGACGCCGTGGGGCTCGACCTGCTCGACTCGCCGTTCACCACCGTGACCGGGCCGGTCACCGCCCGCGACGTCGTCCGGCGGTGCCTGGCCGGTGTGGGCGCCGTCCTGCACGTGGCGACGCTGCACAAGCCCCACGTGGGGTCGCATGGGCGGCAGGCGTTTGTGGACACCAACGTCACGGGGACGCTGACCCTGCTCGAGGAGGCCGTCGCGGCCGGGGTGGAGAGCTTTGTGTTCACCAGCTCCACCAGCGTGTTCGGCCGGGCCCTCACGGCCCGGCCGGACGGGGCGGCGGCGTGGATCACCGAGGATGTGGCCCCGGTGCCGAGGAACATCTACGGTGTGACCAAGGCCGCGGCCGAGGACCTGTGCGAGATCACCGGCC
>Ga0187765_10000270_pt1 | contig 18560 bp, 19 predicted proteins | sample 0216_QUI02_MP05__3_FD_133018 | JGI IMG/M metagenome (GOLD analysis project Ga0187765, IMG submission 133018) | Tropical peat soil microbial communities from peatlands in Department of Meta, Colombia - 0216_QUI02_MP05_10_MG | ecosystem: Environmental > Terrestrial > Soil > Wetlands > Peat ...
CGGCATGGTCGAGGATTTCGTAGGGATACTCCACAATGTCGCGCTGATTGTGCAGTCGTTTGAGCGTGCCGGCGCGGGATTCGAGCTCTCGCTCCGAGAGAGCCAACTGAAACCCACCCGGTCGCTCGAACGCCACATCAAGCCCGGTCCCCTCCAGCAGCTCGGCGGCAAACGCGCCCCAACCGTCGGAGGAGCGCTTGGTCCAGGCGGCGTATTGCGGCATGCCGAGCCCCTTGCTCTGCACCCAGACGAGGGCAAAATTGCCGCGCGAGGCGCGGTAAGCAACGTCTCCCTCGTCGAGGACCGCGACCCCTTGCCCGAGACCGGCCAATCCCCAGGCAATCGCGGCTCCGACCAACCCTCCGCCGACGATCGCAACGTCATAGTCATTCCTTGGCGACTCACTCATCCGCCGCCTCAATCGCTGCCGCGGCCGACCAGCAGGCGGTCGAGGCCGTAAGTTCGATCCAGAATGATCATCGCCACGACGGTGAGCGCAATCAGTGCCGCCGACACCGCCGCTACCAGCGGATCGATGTTGTCTTGAATATAGAGAAAGAGGCGCACCGGCAGCGTCGTTGTGCGCGGCGAGGCGATGAACACCGTCATCGTCACCTCGTCGAAACTGGTGATGAACGCGAGAACCCAGCCGCTCACGACCCCCGGAAGAATCATCGGCAGAGTGACGCGGCGGAACGCCGCCAGCGCGGAGGCACCCAGAGAAATCGCGGCGTGCTCGATCTGTGGGTCCATGCCGGTCGACGCCGACAACACGAGCCGTATCGCAAAGGGCGTGATGATCACGACGTGGCTCAGGACCAGGCCAATGAAAGTGCCGCTGATCCCGGCCTGGGTGAAAAAGCGGAGAAAGGCAATTCCGAGCACCGCCGGCGGAATCATGAGAGGAGCTTGAAACAACGTCGTGATTGCATCGCGCCCGACAAAGCGGTACCGAGCGATGGCAAGCGCCGCCGGGACCGACAGGCCGATGGCGATCGTCGCGGACATGGTACCGAGCCACAAGCTCGACCAGAATGCGTCCACGAAATCTCGATTCGCGGCGATCGCGCGGAACCAGCGCAGGGACAATCCGTCCGTTGGCAACGAGAGATATCCCTTGGACGTAAAGGCGACGGCGCACACGACAAGAATGGGCGCCAGAATGTAGACGATGAAGGCTCCGTGAAAGAGGAGCGCCAAGGTGCCGTTGCGCCTCATTCGAATACCTGCGCATAGCGGCGTTCGACAAGGCGATTGCAACCCAGGATGATCGCGAGGATGGCGACCAGCAGCAGCATCGCGATAGCGGCACCGAGCGGCCAATTGAGCGTGTTCAGGAACTCGTCATAGGCCAGCGTCGCCGCGACTTGCAGCCGACGCCCGCCGATGATGGCGGGCGTGGCGAACGCGCTCGCTGCCAATGCGAAGACAATGATGGAGCCCGAAAGCACGCCGGGAAGCACCTGCGGCAGCAAGATGCGGCGCAGGATGGTACCGGATCGTGCGCCGAGGGAAAGCGCGGCGTTCTCGATCTGCGGGTCGAGCCGCTGCAACGACGCCCAGACCGAGATCACCATGAAGGGCACCAGCACGTGCGTGAGAGCGATCACGATGCCCGTCTCGCTGTACATGAACTGCAGCGGACGATCGATCAGGCCCAGCGCGACGAGTCCCTGATTGACCAGGCCGGTAGAGCCGAACAGCAGCGCCCAGCCCAGCGTACGCGAGATGATCGAAATGAAGAGCGGACCCAGGACCACGAGCAGGAAGCCGCTGCGCCAAGGATCGCGCATCCGATTCAGGATATAGGCCTCCGGAGCGCCCAGCAGAATTGAAAGCAGGGTCACGATCAGCGCGATGCGGAAGGTGCGGGCGTAGATAGCGTAGAAGTACGGATCGGTGAAAATGTCGACATAATTGTCGAAGTTGTAGACGTTCTGGATTCCCTTGTAGAGGCTGAAGCTATGCAGTGAGAGAACCGCCGTCGCCACGAGCGGTATCACGAGAAGAGTCCCCAGCACGAGAAGAGCGGGACCGCTAAGGAGATAGGGCGCAAGCGTCACCCGCTCATTGCGCCGATCGAAGGTTGCGGCGCTCATGCGTCGGAACCGTTGCCCGGAGTGACGCTCATATCCTCCGCGCGCCAACTGAGCCGGATTGCCTCGCCCTCGCGCGGCAGAGCCTCGCCGTCGTTCTGCCGGATGATGGTGACGGCGCCCGCATCCGTCTCGACCTGCAGCAGCCAGTGACTGCCGTGGAAAACGCGATTGCGCAAAATCCCCGACACGCCTCCGTTGGCCGTCAAGGCGATCCGCTCCGGCCGAACGGCGACGGTCGCCGGACCACAGTGCATTCCATCCGCCGCCGGCCAAACAACCGCACCGACGCTCACGACCTTCCGCCCGTCGGTCTCGCGGATCGAGGCCGCGAGCTGATTGGTCTTGCCGAGGAAATTCGCGACGAATTCGCTGGCCGGCCTTGCATAGGCCTCGTCGGGCCGTGCGATCTGTTCGGCGCGGCCCCTGTTCATGATGACGATGCGGTCCGATAGCGCCATCGCCTCGGATTGGTCGTGAGTCACCAAGATCGTCGTGGTGCCAAGCGTGCGCTGAATCTGGCGCAGCTCGATTTGCATCTCCTCGCGCAGCTTGGCATCGAGATTGGAGAGCGGCTCGTCCAATAGCAGCACGCGCGGCCGGATCACCAGCGCCCGCGCCAACGCGACCCGCTGTTGTTGCCCGCCCGACATCTTGCGGGGAAAGCGGTCGGCAAGTGAGGAAAGCCCGACGAGCGACAATGTCTCGTTCACGCGCCGCTCGCGCTCGGCTCGAGGCACGTGCTGCATCTCAAGACCGAAGGCCACATTCTCCGCCGCCGTCATGTGCGGGAACAGCGCGTAGCTTTGGAATACGATGCCGAGGCCGCGCTTGTTGGGACGAACGCTGAGCAGGTCGCCGCCATCAAGGGTGATGCGGCCATTCGTGGGCTCTACGAAGCCCGCGATCATCTGGAGGGTTGTCGTCTTGCCGCAGCCGGAAGGACCGAGGAGGGAGACGAACTCGCCCTTCGCGACCTCAAGCGACAGGCGATCGACCGCGATCACATCGCCGTAAGCTTTTGTCAGTTGATCGAGGATCAGAAAGGACATCGCCGCCCATTAAGGAGACGCTGTGGCGAGAGCCGCGAGGTCAAAGGACGCGGCTCTCGCCATGCTCCATGCTTATTTCAGCCTTCGATTTCGCGCGTCCAGCGCTTGTTCCAATCCTCGCGATGCTCGTTCACCGTATCCCAGTCGATCTTGAGCAGCTTCTCCATCTGCGCGGGACCGTAGGGGATGCCGGCCTGCTTGTCGGGCGGCAGGGTGACGTTCTTGTTGACGGGTCCGAGACCGGCACCTCCGGCGAGGACCGTTTGCATCTCGGGCGTCAGAAGGAACTGCACGAATTCTTGCGCCTCGGGCTTGTTGCCGCCGCCCGCAACCGCGCACGCCGCGACGCCAAGCGCGACACCGCCCTCCTTCGGATAGACGAAACCAACCGGGAATCCTGTGTCGGCGAGCGCCTTTTCGCGTCCCGAACCCCAGACGGCGATCATAGCCTGATTGGTCTGAAACAGCTCGGTCATCTTGCCGGGCGACGGCTCGTAGACCAGCACGTTGGGGTTGATTTCGGCCTTGAAGATCTTGAATCCCGGATCGATGTCCTTCTCGCCGCCGCCGTTGATGCGCGCCTCCATCACCAGCGCATGGAGGCCATAGGTATTGTTGAGAGGCGGGATCACTAGCAGCTTCTTGTATTTGGGATCCCCGAGGTCCTTCCACGATGTCGGCGCGGGCCAGTTGTGCTCTGCAAAGTACTTGGTGTTGTACATGAAGCCGGTGCCGACCATGCCGATGCTGATCGCCTTTCCTGACGGGAACGTCGCGACGTCATAAAGATCCTTGTAGATCGGGGCCGAGGTCAGCGGCGCACAGAAACCGAGTGCCACCGCCTGGTACATCGGACCATCATCAAGGATCGCGACGTCGATCTGCTCGCTCCCCTTCTGCGCCTGGAGCTTTGCCAAAGTGTCCGTCGAATTGCCCGATACGTACTCGATTTTAACACCGTATTTCTTCTCGAATGGCGGAAAGACCTGCTGGCGCATCACCTGCTCGAAAGAACCGCCATAGGCGCCCACGTAGAGCGTCTTGTCCTGTGCACCGGCGGCGTTCGAGAGCGTTGCCGCGGCCGCCAATACCACGAGGAAAACGGCTTCCTTTCTCATCTCAGCCTCCCTGTTGAGCACGGCCGCCTTCGGTCATGGGCCGTCTTTCGCATCTGCTTTTGATCGTCCCACCGCCAAATATGAGGGTCAAATCGAATCTCCGGTTGCTGCTTCACCGATGGCGGGGCCGCTCAATGCAGCAATCGCTCACGCCGGTTCGTACCGGCGGCAACATAGAGTTCGAAAATCTGCCGCCCTGCCTCAGACCATTTGCGTCAGCACAATCAGAACCAACGTCACGGTGATCGCGCCCCCGATGCGCGTGGCGATCTGGGCGAACGGCATGAGCTGCATCCGATTGGCGGCCGTGAGGATGGCGACGTCGCCGGTGCCGCCTTGTCCGCTGTGGCACGCCGTGACGACCGCCGTATCGATCGGATACATTTTGAGCCAACCACCGACCACGTAGCCGGTCGCTATGATCGTCACGACGGTCGAGACGATCGTGAGAATATACGGGAGGTTGAAGGCAGCAACCAGCTTGTCCCAAGGCGTCAGCGAGACACCGATCGCGAACAGCAGCGGATAGGTCACCGCAGTCGAAAAGAACTTATAGACGTGAAAGGCGCCTAGCTGCAGTGTCGGCGACACCGCGCGTGCGAGCTTCAAGAACACTGCGATGACGAGCATCGCAACGGGCGCCGGAAAGCTGAAGAGACGCTGCGATAAGGCGCCGATCAAATAGAGCGTGACCGCCGTTACAACCGCGGCGCCGATCGTCGTGACATCGACGTGGATGCCGCCGCTATCCTCTTCCTCGCGTTGCAGCTCGTCGTGCTCGCCCGGCTGCAAGCGGCCTTCGCCCGTAAGGTGCGGATACTTCTTGCCCACGTAGTTGAGCGTCCCGGCCAACAGAATCGCGGTCAGGCTGCCGAGCATCACCGGCGGCAATACCTGCGCGAAGAGATCGCCCTGCGCCTGATGCAGAATCTGCGAATAACCGATGGAGAGCGGTATCGCACCCTCGCCCACGCCGCCGGCCATGATCGGGACCACGATGAAGAAGAACGTATGGAAGGCACCCAGACCCAACAGCACGCCGACGAGCGTGCCGACAATGCATCCGGCGACCGAGCCGGCCGCGAGCGGCACGAAGATCTTGAGGAAGCCCTTGATCAGGACGCCTCGATCCATACCCAGGATGCTGCCCACGATGATGCAGGCAATGAATAGATAGAGAAAATTCGAGTCCTTGGTGAATTGCGTTATCGAGTCCAAGACCGACTGCGGCAGCAGGTGGTTGAAGGCGAGAAATGACGGAATAAAGGTGGCAAAAATCGCCGCCGCGCCGATGTTGCGTATGATCGGGATGCGTTTGCCTAGTTCGGCGCACGCGAATCCGCCCATCGACAACAGGACGATCGCCATCAAGATGTCGGACGGGACCGGGCCGGTGGCCGCAAATCCCCAGATCAGGGCCAGCAAGATCAGGAATATCGGTATCGGGACGATGCCGATTTTTGCGTCGACAATTTTCCACCAACCAACCGGCCAGAATTGCGCTGGTGCCGTCGGGCCCCGATCGGTGCTTGGAATCGACGTCGTGCTCGGCATGTTGACCTCCCGGAAGCTACATGGAATCAAGTGGGTCGATTTCGACGAGTTCCAGAACTAGCACGGTCGGTTATATGCGGGCACAAATCAAGCAGGTGCACGGAACGGGCAATTCAGCCAGTACTCCGCAACCCCTGGCATCAGGACGGACCTCATGAATCTCCGCGCCAAATGGGAGTCTCATGCCAGCCAATGGATACAGTGGGCGCGAGCGCCCGGACACGACAGCTATTGGCGCTTTCACCGCGACCAGTTTCTTCAGCTATTGCCGGCGCCAGGACGACGGACGGTGGATGTCGGCTGCGGCGAAGGACGCCTGACGCGCGACCTCAAGAAGCTCGGGCATCGCGTAATCGGAATCGACGGGTCACCCACCCTCGTCGCCGCCGCTCGCGCGTTCGACTCCTCCATGGATATTCGATTGGCCGACGCCGCCGCGCTTCCAATCGAGGACGCGAGCGCGGACCTCGTCGTCGCCTTCATGTCGCTCCACGACATCGACGCGATGCCTGCTGCTGTTCGGGAAATGGCGCGCGTTTTGGAACATGGCGGAAAACTGTGCTTTGCGATTGTCCATCCGATCAACTCGGCCGGCAATTTCGAACAAAGCGCTGCCGACTCCGCCTTCGTGATCAGGGGCCAGTATCTCGGCGCATTCCCATACTCGGATACGGTCGAGCAGGACGGCCTGACGATGACATTCCATAGCCAACATCGCCCGCTCGAGAGCTATTTTGAAGCACTGGCGGAAGCGGGGCTGCTGGTCGAGGCGCTCCGCGAGCCGAGCGTCCCGGATTACGCGGTTCATTCCGAGGCGCATCAGCGATGGCAGAGACTGCCGCTCTTCTTGCACCTGCGCGCCCGCCGCCCGTAGGAGCCTCCTACGCACCAGGATCGAGCGTGAATAATTCCTGCGAATGCGACACGCCGCGGAGCGCATACCGCCCCACCGAAACCAGGCGGCGCTTGATGTCTCCGACACTGGCAAACGCCTCCGATATCAAAAGGGGCTGATCGACCGAACGACACATGGCCGCGATGCGGCTCGTCTCATTCACGGCCGGGCCAATGACGGTAAAGTCGAGCCGCTCGCGGCTTCCGACATTGCCATAGAAGACGTCTCCGATATGCAATCCCAGATACATATCGGTTACCGGTTTGCCTTCCGCCGAACGGCGCCTCTTCAATTCGGCAACGCCTTGGCGAGCGGCGATCGCCGCCGAGAGCGCAGCGCTACATGCGACATTGCGATCTTCGGCGGTGAAGATGGCGAGCGTGCCGTCGCCGATCAGCTTGAGAACGTCGCCGTCGTGCTGGTTGATCGCCGAGACGATGGCATCGGAGTAGTCGTTGAGCAGCGGGATCACATGTTCGGGCGCGGTGTCGGTAATCCGCGTGAATCCCCGCAAATCGCTGAACCAAATAACGGCATCCATACGCTCCGCAATGCCGCGCACGATGCGTCCGCTCAGCACTCGCTGGCCGGCGTCGCGGCCGAGATAGGTTTCCATCAACGCTCCCGTCATGCGCGCGAGCGAGACCGATTTGATGGCGAGCGCAAGGTAGGGAACGATGCGCTGGAGTGCGGCTATTTGACCTTCATCGAATCCGTCGGGCGCTGACGTCCCCCACGACGAGTAGACCCCATCCATGTCGCCGATGACGCCTTCCGCCGCAAACCGCGTAATGATCGCGACATAGTCGGTCATTCCCGCTGCCGCCCATTCCGACAGCATGCCGAATTCGTCCGTGGTCGCGGCACTGATTCGCCGCCGCAAAATAGAGTCACCGGTCTGCAGCATCCTGTAGTGAGCGCTCTGCCGCCACCGCTCGGCGACCTCGACATCCCGCGGATCGGAGCCGGACGCGGCAATCGCCTCCAGGCTGGTGCGACCATATTCGAGCAGGGACGATTCATTGGGCCCGAAGCCCCAGCGATACAGGCGGCCCTCGTAGACGGGATGAAGCGTGTCGATGAACAACAGGCCGCGATGCAGCGGAAGCCCCGCCGCGACGCAGCGCTCGCAGAATCCCGACACGATGTCGCTCTCAGAGGTGCCGGCTAGCCCCGCTTGCGTCAGCCAACCCGACAAATCGGCGAAGAAAGTCTCCTTCATCCCGCGATTATACAGACTTCCACATTCCGGCGCTCCGGTCGGCGATTGGCTCTCCGGCAGCCGGGGCATGCGAGCGGAAATGAGAGAGACGCAGTTTCTCGCGCCTTTGAGATGCGAGCAACTCGACCAAGCGGGTCACATTTAGCGGCAGCGTGCAAGCACAGCACCGGGATGATGCTGTCGGCAATTCCGTAGCCGATGAATGCAAAGTTGCTGATGATCGCCAAAATACGCAGCGTGAGCATGCTTCTGGCAGTAAACGTCAGCAGCACGAGCCCCGAAGCCACGTAACCGATCAGATCGGGGCTCATGAGCATGCCGCTCTCCCTCGCCAACCCGCTTCAGAAGAAGCACCAGGAAATAGGCATTTCGGAGATCAGGATGCGCCTGATGGCGTGAACAATTTTCGCGCTACGGAGCCGGGGAACAGAGCGCAACGGTGGCCCCGAGATGACACCGTAAGGTTCCACAGCCATCGCCCCGCTTTCCCGTTCGTTGATGGGGTTCGGAGGCGAATACCGGTCTTGCACCGCACTCATCGCGTCCTCCTTGCCGTTGTAAGAGCCCTTGCCGAAACCCCTTCCTGCCAGGCTCAGACGGTTGAACGTCGATCAGGATCGCTGGCCAATCCATCAATAAAATTCCGTGCTCCTTGGGCGCGAGACACGCGCTCAGGGACCGAATATTTCTGTGACGATTGTCGTGAATTCCGGATAGGAGATCGCGACGATTGCAGAAGCAGCGAGCCCCGCCAGACTGAACACCACGACCAGCACCAGACTGGGAGGAAGGTGGAGCGTCCGGGAAATGGGCACTCGATGGCGGAGACTCCGACTGGCGTACATGGGACCCTCCTTGCTTCATCGCAATGAACATAGGACCGGTGGCTGCGGTTCTTCTGTGATGGACCTCACGCTCTGATGGCGCCGTAATCATTTTTGCCTGATGACGAGAGGCTTGGATGGGTAACGGGCGCAGTCACGGTAGCAGGAAGCAGCGATGGGCTGCACCGAACCAGGGGTGTCGCTTCGGTTGCGGCCATCGCTTCCTGCGTCCCCCGGGACGGTCGGTTTTCTCGTCCTGGGCGTGAACGACCTCGTCCGAGCCACTAATTTAGGCCTTTCCGCGCTGCCCGGCATCAGCCGTTTGATGGAGACGGAGACCGATAAAAAAACCGAGGTCAGGGGGAGCGGCGGCCGAGTTGCCGCCGACCAGCGGTTGTCCTGTTTTGGCGGACGCTACTTCCGCTTCCCTGCGGCGGATGCGCGCCGCGGCCGTGCCGTTTTGGGTTTGCGCCGGCTGATCGCCAGTCCCGCGAGCAGATAGGTGATGACATAAACGATCGTGCGATAGGTCACCGCCGATCCCGGGGGAATGCAGATGAATGACAGGCCCGAAAGACCGCGCAGCCCAACTTCGTGGGAGATACGGATCACTTCATAATCCGTCATCCCGATCGGCTCGGCGAGATCGCCCAGCAGATCACCCGGTGCGGGACCAGCGCCACCAAGCACATCCATGTCAAAATGAACATAGACGTCGCTCGTGCCTTCGTAGGCTTTGCTCAGCAGCTTGATCGCGCCTTCAAGCCCGAACTCCGCGCGGATCCGCCACATCGGAATGAAATGCGCGCCCTCCCGCACGAAACGACGGACATAGGTCTTGTCCTCGAGCATGCCGCGTTCGCCGATCTCCACGAGGTTCGGCACCGTCACATTCCTGTGGAACTCGTAAAGTTTCGCCTTCCAATTTCCGGAGCCCGCAATGCGCGGGTCCATTGTCGCCCAGTCGATCGGGCGAGAGTCCCAGTGGGTATCGAGGCTGATCACCCCCACATTGCCTTTCGCGCGCTCGGCGATCGGTTTGCCTATCGCATAGGAGCCGCAGGGAGAGTTCTGACCGATCACGATCGGAATGGCACCGGCGTCCAGGACATTGTTCACCTTGGCCTCGACCGCCGCTTGCGCGCGCAAGATGTTCTCGACCGTGGCGACATAATTGGCTTCAGGAGGAATCTCGGCATCGCCGTAGTCGACGATCCTCAGCTCTTCCAAGACGTCGAGATCGAAATCCTGCACGTAACCGGTATAGCGGATCGACTGTTGGCGGACGCGCTTCGGTCCCGCGAGCCATAGCTCTTTGTCAACGCCCGAGTATTGCGGCCCCCAACCCGCCGCGAAGGGGGCGCCGATAATGACGGCGTCCGCACCCGCGAGATCCTTGGGAGAGATGGCGACCGGAACTCCCAAGAACGTGGGCATATCCTCCGCGAGACGGGGGTAACTCTTGGTCCGGACGCGGTGTGAGTTGGCAATGGTCGGCCAATCCGGATAATCGGTCATCTCCGTCTCCTCCAATTCTCGATACGTTGCGGCACCGACCCTCGATGCGGCACGCTTGGCTTTGTTCGGCAGCTTAATGTCGGCCTTCCGGGCCGTCCAGGAGAGGCGAGATCACTTCCGAGAGGCCATGATTTCCACAGTAGCGGTCATGACCGCAGTAACTATAGAATCTTCTCATAGTGACGAACGCGCACCGCTTTTCGACGGGAGGTTCCGATGCCCATGCTCTTGACCCAATCACCGGCACAGGGACCGGGAAGCTTTCTTCGCGCGCCGGTCACGACCGATCTTGATGCGCTCCAGGCCGATGTCGCGATCCTCGGCATTCCCTATGGCGATCCCTACTCGATCGACGAAGTGACCAATGACCAGACGCGGGCGCCTGACGCCATTCGCGCCCTCAGCGACCGCTTCTGCCGGGGCCGCGAGCGCTGGGATTTCGATTTGGGTGGGCCTATTCTGGCTGGCCGTGACATTCGGATCGTCGATTGCGGCAATGTGATCGCCGATCCCCGCGCTCTCACCGGCCACTATGCGCGCGCCGAACAAGCAGCCCGAAAAATCTTTGCTTCCGGAGCGTTGCTCATCACTCTCGGCGGCGATCACGGCGTGCCGATCCCGGTCTTTCGCGCCCTCGACGGCAAAGGTCCGATCACCCTCGTGCACATCGATGCGCACCTCGATTGGCGCGACGAGGTTAATGGGGTGCGCGAGGGATACTCCAGTCCGATCCGTCGCGCGTCAGAGATGCCGCATTTCAACGCAATCTTCCAAATCGGACTGCGCGGCCAGGGCAGCGCGCGTGTCGAGGAAGTCGAGGCGGCGCGCGCCTACGGCGCTCATCTGGTTCCCGCTCATGAATTGCACGAAATCGGCATGCGCGCGGTATTGGACCGAATTCCCGATGGCGGACGCTATTACCTCACCATCGATGCCGACGGCGTCGACCCCGCGGCCATGCCGGCGGTGATGGCGCCGGCGCCGGGTGGCGTCACTTACGATCAGATGCTGACGCTCATCCATGGACTCGTGCGCAAGGGGCGCGTTGTCGGCATGGACATCGTGGAGATCGCGCCATCCTTCGACGTCAATCGCATCACCTGCCTGACCGCCGGTCGGCTGATCGTCAATTTTATCGGCTCCGCCGCGCGCGCGGGTTACTTCGATCGCGCGGCGGAACAGCCACGGCGCGAGCGCGTATCGGCGGCCGACTGACGGGCTAGTCGGAGGCCGCCGTCATCAGGGCACCCAGCAGCGCGGCGCGGGGCACGATGCTGGCGATCTCCACGGTTTCGCGCCGGCTGCAACTGTCATGACAGATGGGGCCGAGCCCATCCAGCGTAGGAACGCCGAGCGCCGCGGCGAAGCTGCCGTCGGAGCCGCCGCGCGATGTCACCTCGAATATCGGCGTGTCGAGCTCGGCGCTGATTTTTTGCGCGGCGGCGTATAGTTTCTCCGTGCCGGCCCGCTTCGGAAAAGCGGGGCGGCTAATTCCGCCGCTCATCGACAATGTGACGCGCCGGTCGAATGCCGGACGGCCGACGATTGCTCGCACGCTCTGCAACAGCGCCTCCGCGCTGGCGGCATCCGGCGCTCGCAGGTCGACGTGCATCTCGGCATCGGGTGGGACCACCTGTCGCGCGGCGCCGCCGCGCAGGATGCCGACGGAGGCGCTGACGCCTCTCGCATGATCCGAGAGTCCCTCCAGCTCTCCGACCAGCCCCGCCAGGGCGCGCACCGCGCTCGCGCCCTTTTCCGGGGCCGCCGCGCAGTGCGCCGAGAGGCCGGATGCGCGCACGATCACAGCACCGACAGCCCCACGCCCCGTGACCACGCCGCCGCCGGGGCGACAGGGCTCGAGCGTCAAGCAGATGTCGGCCTGCCCCGCCTCTCTTTCGATCCATTGGCGACTTTGCACGCTGCCGAGCTCTTCATCGGGAACCAGGAGGAAGGTGCAGGAGCCGAATCCCTGAACGCGCCGAGCCAATACGCACTTAAGCGCGAATACCGCCGAGATCACGCCACCCTTCATGTCTCCGACGCCGGGGCCGGTGATGCGATCATCCATGCGGGCGAACGGCCACTCCGCGACGGTTCCGGCGGGCCAGACCGTATCCGCATGACCGAGGATCAGAAGCCGAGGGCCGCCGCCGAGGGCGCGTCGAGCGGTCATCTGGTCGCCGCGTCCGGCAATCGGCGTGCGCTCGACGGTGAAGCCAAGTTTCATCAACTCGCCCGCCACCAAGTCGATCACGGCATTGACGCCGCTCGCGTGATAGGAGCCGCTGTCGATGTTGACGAGACGTTCGAGCAGGCTGAGCAGCTCCGGTAATTGGCGCTCGAGATCTTCCGCCAATCGACGCGCAATGCCGGTCATGATCGGCTCCCTTCGGTCAGTGACGCGCTTTCCCGCGAGATGTTAGCATTCCGCCGGCGCAGCGGTCTAAGGAGAGCGACGGCAATGAACGAGTTCGCGCGCATCGCCGGGCAGATCTGGAGTTCGCGGGAAATTGTCGATGATTTTCAGGCGCTCGCGGCAATGGGCGGCCGGTTCGCGGGAACGGAGAGTGAGGCGAAGGCCTGCGAATATCTGGGACGCCGGCTCGCCGAGGTCACTCACGGTGCGGTCCGTCGCGAACCGATCCCTTACCGCGGCTGGGATCGGGGGCCGGCCCACATTACCTTGCGGGATGGCCGGCATTTCCCCGCCTGTGCGCTTGGGCGTTCGCCCGCGACGCCTCCCGGCGGGCTCCGCGCGAAGGTCCTCGATTTGGGACGCGGCACGCCCGCGGATTTCGCTCTTGCCGCTCAACAAATTCCCGGGCGCATCGTGCTGGTGCGCCACGAATATATGATCGCTTCCGGCCACATCCACCGGCGCCGTAAATACGAGATGGCGAAGACCGCCGGCGCCGCCGGGTTCCTGATCGCCTGTCACCTCTCCGGCGGTTTGCTGGTGACGGGATCGTCAGGCGAAGGGCGCGAGGGCGATATACCGGCCGCGGGCATCAGCCACGAAGCGGCTGCTGCGCTTGCCGAGGTCGGTGAGGCGACTCTCGAAACCACCGGCCGCTTTTTCGACCGTCATGCGGAAAACCTGTTCGTTGACGTCCCCGGCAAGAGCGGCGAGCTCGTGGTGCTCTCCGCGCATATCGACGGTCACCACCTCGCGGCCAGCGCGATCGACAATGGCTCGGGGCTGGTGAGCGTGCTGGCTGCGGCGGCGGCGCTCAGAGACACCATCCCGAGCCGACACCGCGGCCTCCGGATTGCTCTGTTCAACATCGAGGAATGGGCGTTGTTGGGGTCGCGCGATCACCTGGCGGCGCTGCCTCAGGGCGAACGTCGCCGCATCGCCTTCAACGTCAACCTCGATTCCGTCGCGGGCGCAACCCGGCTCGCCGCGCTGACCAGCGGCATTCCCATTGCCGAGGAATTGGTGGGACGAACGAACGCCGCCCATGGCCTGGGAATTCGGGTGCACCGGCCGTTCATGGGCAATTCGGACCACGCGAATTTCATTCGAGCCGGCATTCCAGCGCTCCGTCTCTGCTGCGGGCTCGACGATCCGGGCTCCAATCTGCGCTTCCTGCTGACCGAGGGCGATACGCCCGACAAGGTCGATCCGAGCGAACTCAAGAGCGCTGCCGCCGCCGCATCCGCGCTGGTGCTCGCCGCGAGCGAGGCGGATATTGAACCGTTGACGGCTGAGCAGGTGGGCCACGTGGTCGCCGCGGCTTGACGGAGGCATCAGAAAAGACTCGACGCGCCCCATGGTGGCGGCGTTAGGCTTCGTGCAGGGAAACCCGAGGCCAGTACCATGACCTTCTCCATCGCCGGCCGTTGCGCTCGCACCGGAGAGTTTGGCGCCGCAGTCTCCACCTCCAGCATCGCCGTCGGCTCGCGGGTCCCCTTCGCCCGGGCCGGGGTGGGTACCGTTTTGACGCAGCATCGCACCGATCCGCGCCTCGGTTCGCGCGGCCTCGACCTCCTCCAATCCGGCTGCAGCGCCGCCGCCACGGTGGACGCCCTGGTCGCCTCGACCGAGCATATCAGCTGGCGGCAGCTCGCTGTCATTGACGCTGCGGGACGCACTGCCGCCTTTTCGGGGAAACTGGTGAAGCCGCATCGAGGCGAGGTTCAGGGTCGCGATTGCGTCGCGGTCGGCAATATCCTTGCCAACGATCGGGTGGTTCCGGCGATGGTGGCGGCCTTCGAGGCGGCACCGCAGGAACGACTTGCCGAGCGATTGTTGCGCGGGCTCGAGGCGGGATTGGAAGCCGGCGGCGAACGGGGACCCGTACGCTCGGCCGTGCTCGTCACGGTCCATCGCGAGCGCTTTCCTCTGGTCGATCTCCGGATTGACTGGGCGGATGCGCCGATCGCGAAGCTGCGCGTGCTGTGGAACGAGTATCTCCCGGCGATCGATGAATTTGTTATCCGCGCGGTCGATCCTGACCGCGCCAAAGGCGATACATAAGCGGAGGCAGGCAATGACAAATTGGCGCTGGGTGCGGCTCGCTGTTGTCGGATTCTTGGTGGGAAGCATCGCTGCACTGCTGCAGCCGTGCGGCGCCGCAGCGCAGGGCGTGCTGCGGGTCACGGTCGGCACCTCGCTCACCAATCTCGATCCCGCGCGGACCACGACCGGCGAGGAATACATCTATGACAATCTGGTCTTCAATGGCTTGACGCGAATGCGCGCCGATCTCTCGATCGAGCCCGAGCTCGCGGAGAAATGGGAGTACACACAGGATCTGAAGTCGTGGACCTTTCACCTCCGCCACGGCGTGAAATTCCATAACGGGCGCGAGATGACGGCCGATGACGTGATCGCGACTTTCAAGCGGGTGCTCGACCCCGCGACCGCATCGGCGGCGCGCAGCAACTACGACATGATCGCCGAGATGACGGCGGTCGATCCCTATACCGTCCGCTTCGATCTCAAATACCCCTACGGCGGCTTTGCCGACATTCTCTCGGATCGCCAGGTGAAAATCGTCCCCAAGGACCTCGTTGGCGAGCTGCCGACGCATCCCATCGGCACCGGACCGTTCCGCTTCAAGAGCTACACGCCCGGCGACCGAATGGTGCTGGAGCGCAATCCCGATTACTGGGAGGCGGGTTCTCCCAAGCTCGCCGGCGTCGAGCTCCGCATCATTCCCGAGATGAGCGCGCGCATCGCGGCGCTCAGGGCCGGTGACATCGACATCATCTGGGATCTACCGCCCGATCAGGTGAAGCCGCTATCCGAGATCGCCGACCTGCGCGTCGACAGCGTGCCGACGCCATCCTGGGACGCGGCGATCATGAACAACTCGATACCTCCCTTCAACGATGTGCGTGTCCGCCGCGCTTTCCAGATGGCGGTCGACAAGCGCGACGTCGTCGAGATCGTACTGTTCGGCCAGGGCGCGCCGACCCACAGCCCCATTCCTCCGACCCATCCTTTCTTCAACAAGGAGATCGGGTTCAACAAGGCCGATCCGGAGGGAGCGCGGAAGCTGCTGGCCGAAGCGGGGTACGCCAATGGCGTCAAGGTGAACCTCATCGTGCCGGGAGGGCGTCCCGTGCGCGAGCGGCTCGGGGTCGCACTGCAGCAATTGGCGAAGGCCGGCGGCTTCGACATCCAGATTCAGACCGTGCCGTTCTCGCAATACGATGCGGAGGTTTCGGGCAAGGCGCCCATCTACATCGATGGCTATTTTGCCCGTCCCACGATCGACACCAGCGTCTATGCGTTCTTCCACACCAATGGCTCATGGAACGTGAGGCTTTGGCATTTCTCCGATCCGCGCGTCGACGAGGTTCTCGACAAGGCGCGGCTCACCGGCAATCCCGACGAGCAAAATCCGCTGTACCTGGCCTTTCAAAAATATCTTTCGGAGGGTCAGCCGGGTTTCATCGCCTATGCGGTCAATTTCATCTGCGCCTATCGCAAAAGCGTTCAGGGTGTCGCCACCCATCCGATGCGATGGTTCGATCTGCGGCAGGCGAGCATTGCGCCATAGCGATTCTTGCACGCCGATCGACGCGGCGGAGTTCCCCACTTGACGCTGGCATAGGGGGCGGCGGTGATCGCCTACACGCTGCAGCGTCTCTGCTACGTCGTGTTGGTGATCTGGGTGATGTCGGTGCTCATCTTCGGCATCACCCAACTGCTGCCGGGCAACGTCGCCTATTCAATCCTCGGTCAATTCGCGACCGATCGGCAGATTGCCGAGGTCGAGCAACTGCTGGGATTGCATGATCCCTGGTACCAGCAGTACGGCCGATGGCTGATGCATCTACTCGAGGGCGATTTTGGCCGCTCCATCGTGATGCAGCGGCCCGCGGGTCCGCTGATCCTCGAGGCCTTCTCGCGCTCGGCGCTATTGGCGGGGATCGCCATCACCTTGGTGGCGCTCATCGGCATCTGGCTCGGCACGCATTCCGCGACCCATCGCGGCAAGCTCAGCGACCGCTTGCTCACGCTGCTGCAATACTTCTTCATCGCGGTGCCAGAGTTCTTTTGGGCGATCCTCGCGATCATCCTGTTCTCGGCTTGGCTCGGCTGGTTGCCGGCCACCGGTTATGCGCCGATCGCCGAGAGCGGCTTATGGCGCTGGGCAGCGCATCTCCTGCTGCCGGTCATGACGCTGGTGCTGGGCCTCATCGCGCATGTCTCGCGCCTGACGCGCTCTTCGATGCTGGAGGCTCTGCGCTCGACCTATGTGCTGACGGCGCGAGCTAAGGGTCTTCCCGAGCGGCTGGTGCTCCGCCGCCACGCGCTGCCGAACGCGCTCATGCCGGCGATCACCGTGCTCGCGGTCGATGTCGGCATTCTCATCGGCGGCGTGGTGGTCGTGGAGACCGTGTTCGCTTACCCGGGCTTGGGACGTTTGCTGATCTACGCGATCGAGCACCGCGATCTGCCGCTGCTGCAGGCGGGCATGATGGTGGTGACGGCGGTTTATGCGCTTGCCAATCTAGTGGCTGACCTGCTCTATGCCTGGGTCAATCCGCGCATCCGCTATCGCGCGAGCGTGGCGTGAGTATCGCCGCCGCATCGCCGGGGCGCAGGCTCCCGGCAAATCTCACGATCGGTGCTGCCTTGGTGGCGCTGTTCATCGTGCTGGCGCTGCTCGGGCCCTTGATCGCCCCCTACCCTTTCGATCAGTTCAACGTGCGCGAACGCTTGTCATCGCCGAACCTCGCGCACTGGCTGGGCACGGATGAGTTCGGCCGCGACGTACTCTCGCGTATCCTCGCGGGCGCACCCTACTCGCTGCTGATGGGATTTGGCGCAAGCGCGATCAGTTTGGCGCTTGGTGTTCCGCTCGGCCTCGTCGCCGCCTACTACCGAGGCATCGGCGGCGAGTTGATCATGCGCGGCGTCGACGTGATGATCTCTGTGCCGCCGATCCTGCTCGGTCTGCTGATCCTTGCAATCACCGAGCCCAGCCTCTGGAAGACCATTATCGCCGTCGGGCTCGTTTATGTTCCGATCATGACGCGAGTGACGCGCTCTGTGGCGCTCGGTCTCCTCGGAGAGGAATTCGTCGAAGCCGGCCGCGCGCGTGGCGAGAGCGCACTTTATATTCTCTTTGGTGAAATTCTGCCCAATGCCTGGCCGCCGATCATTGTCGAGACCAGCCTGCGGGTGACTTTCGCCATTCTGCTGGGCTCGGCGCTTTCGTTTCTGGGGCTCGGCGCGCAGCCGCCGATGAGCGAATGGGGTCTGATGATTGCGGAATCGCGCCCCTTCATCGAGCAAGCGCCGTGGATTGGGCTCGCTCCGGGCATTGTGCTCTGCATCCTCCTGATCTCCGTCAATCTGCTCGGCGAAGGCTTGCGCGAAGCGCTCGATCCCACCTTTTCCGCGCGGTATGCCAAATGAACGTGCTGGAGGTGGATGGGTTAAGCCTTCGCTACGCGACCTCGCGCGGCCCCCTGTTGGCACTCGACGATGTCTCCTTTGCGGTTCCCGCTGGCGGCGCGCTCGGCCTCGTCGGCGAGTCGGGCTCCGGGAAGAGCAGCGTGATCCTCGCGCTGCTCGGCCTCCTCGGAGCGGGGGCACACCTCAGCGCGCGCGCCCTGGTCTTCCAGGGCCAAAGCCTGATCGGTGCGCCCATACCGCGCGGCGACCGCATCGGCGTCGTATTTCAGGATGCGGGCGCGGCGCTAAACCCCGCGCTCAGGGTCGGCCTGCAGATCGCCGAACCCCTGATGACGCATCGCCGCCTTCCGCGCGAGGCCGCCATTGAGCGCGCCATCGCGCTGCTGGGCGAGGTCGGCGTGC
>Ga0187765_10000271_pt1 | contig 18559 bp, 13 predicted proteins | sample 0216_QUI02_MP05__3_FD_133018 | JGI IMG/M metagenome (GOLD analysis project Ga0187765, IMG submission 133018) | Tropical peat soil microbial communities from peatlands in Department of Meta, Colombia - 0216_QUI02_MP05_10_MG | ecosystem: Environmental > Terrestrial > Soil > Wetlands > Peat ...
ATTCAGTGTGTTATTGCAGTGCATTGAAAAGTCAGCTGATCTTCGGCGGGGCGCCGGCTTGTGGCAAAGAAAAAAGCAGGGCCGCTGCCCTGCTTCGAAAATCCTTGGAACCCCGAACTCCGCTTCTTCTCTATTGCGCGCGGCTGGCGACACTTTGGGTCGCGGGTGGCCCTCCCGAGACTTGGACCTATTTGACCTAGATTTTGGACTTAGTGGATTTCAACCTGTTGCGGTCCGGCCTTTGGCCGCGATTGCCTCGCGATCAACCGGACCGGACAGCTCTTCGTAATCGATCTCAGGACACTTGTCATCAGCGAAGGCCAGTCTCAAGCCATTTAAAATGGCGGGAACTCTTGTTTTTTCAGTCGGCTTGCGGCTTGTGTGGCTAAAGCGAAATGGCGTTAGGTTAAGTCGGCATTTCGCTTTAGCCTCTTGTTTGAGCATAATCTTTTCCGAAAACCGGTATCCACTTTTCGGGACCATGCTCTAGCGCGATAGCAAAGCCCTCGAGAATTCATGCGCCGCTCCCAGTACTTCCTGCCAATTCTGCGTGAAACGCCAAAAGAAGCGGAGATCGCTTCACACCGTCTGATGCTGCGCGCCGGCATGATGCGTCAGGAAGCGGCCGGCATTTATGCCTTCCTGCCGCTCGGCTTCCGGGTGCTGCAGAAGATCTGCGCGATTGTACGAGAAGAGCAGGACCGTTCCGGCGCCATTGAATTGTTGATGCCGACCATCCAGTCCGCCGAGTTGTGGCGGGAGAGCGGGCGTTACGAGGCTTACGGCAAGGAGATGCTGCGCATCCGCGATCGCCACGAGCGCGAAATGCTGTACGGCCCGACCAACGAGGAGATGATCACCGAAATCTTCCGCAGTTATGTGCGCTCGTACAAGGATTTACCGCTCAACCTTTATCACATTCAGTGGAAATTCCGCGATGAGGTGCGGCCTCGCTTCGGACTGATGCGTGGGCGCGAATTTCTGATGAAGGATGCCTATTCCTTCGATCTCGACTTCGAAGGCGCCAAGCACGCCTATAACCGGATGTTTGTCGCTTATCTGCGCACCTTCGCCCGCATGGGATTGCGCTCGATTCCGATGGTTGCCGAAAGCGGACCGATCGGCGGCAACCTGTCGCATGAGTTCATCATTCTCGCCGACACCGGCGAGAGCGAGGTGTTTTGCCACAGCGACTATCTCGATTTCGAAGTGCCGGGCCCTGACGTGAATTTCAACGATGTCGCCGGCCTGCAAGCAATCGTCGACAAATGGACTTCGCTCTACGCGGCCACCTCAGAAAAGCACGATGCCGGAGCTTTCGCCAAACTCGCCGGCAAGGACATCTCTGCCCGCGGCATCGAAGTGGGCCACATTTTCTATTTCGGGGCGAAATATTCCGAACCGATGAAGGCGGTGGTCATGGGCCCCGACGGCGTCGAGCATCCGGTCCATATGGGCTCCTACGGAATTGGCCCGAGTCGGCTGGTCGCCGCTATCATCGAAGCGTTCCACGACGAAGCCGGGATTAAATGGCCGGAGGCGGTGGCGCCGTTCCGCGCCACCATCCTCAATCTCAAGCAGGGCGGCAGCGACACCGACCCCGCGTGTGAGCAACTCTATGCCGAACTGACCGCCAAGGGTGTGGATACGCTTTACGACGATCTCGACGAGCGGCCGGGGGCGAAATTCGCAACCGCCGACCTGATCGGCATTCCGTGGCAGATTCTGGTGGGTCCGCGCAGCCTTGCCGAAGGCAAAGTGGAGGTAAAGCGCCGCGCCGACGGCAAAAGGGAACTTTTATCGCCTGCCGATGCGGTCGCCCGGCTTCTCGCATGAAGCTGTGCGTGGGGCCGTTTTGACGCGATTTTCTGCGGCTTGAAACCGCCAGAATCGTGTGAAACTCGGAGCACTCGCGGGGACCTCAAGCTATATGGCCGAGCCGACCGGCACCCATCCCTTTGCGCCGTTCGAATGGATGCTGTCGCTGCGCTATTTGCGGGCGCGGCGCCGCGAAGGCTTTATTTCCGTTATCGCGGGCTTCTCCTTCCTCGGCATCATGCTCGGGGTGGCCACGCTGATCATCGTCATGGCGGTGATGAACGGCTTCCGCCAGGAACTGCTATCCAAAATCCTCGGGCTCAATGGCCATCTGTTGATCCAGCCGCTGGAATCTCCGCTCACGGATTATGCCGCCGTCGCCGGTCGCATATCCAAAGTAGACGGCGTCTATCTCGCAGCGCCGCTTGTTGAGGGCCAGGCGCTCGCTTCGTCGCCGTTCAACGCGTCCGGCGTGGTGGTGCGCGGCATGATGGGCGCCGACCTGATGAAGCTGTCGCAGATCGCGAGCAATATCAAACAAGGCACGCTCGACGGCTTCGACAATGGTCAGGGTCTCGCCATCGGCCGCCGCTTGGCCGAACAGCTTTCGGTACGCGCCGGCGACAATATCACGCTGGTTTCGCCGCGCGGGGCGGTAACCCCGATGGGCACGACGCCCCGCATCAAGGCCTACAAGATCGCCGCCGTATTCGAGATCGGCATGTCGGAATACGATTCCGCTTTCGTGTTCATGCCGCTGTCGGAGGCGCAGGCCTATTTCAACCGCGCTGGCGATGTCACCGCGATCGAAGTCTATACCAATGATCCCGACCACATCGACCAGTTTCGTCAGCCGGTCACCGACGCCGCCGCGCGTCCGATCTATATGATCGATTGGCGGCAGCGCAACGCGACCTTCTTCAATGCCCTTCAGGTCGAGCGCAACGTGATGTTCTTGATTCTCACGCTGATCGTGCTGGTGGCGGCGCTCAATATCGTGTCCGGTCTAATCATGCTGGTCAAAGACAAGAGCGGCGATATCGCGATCCTGCGCACCATGGGCGCCACCCAGGGCGCGATGATGCGGGTGTTTCTGATCACCGGCGCCTCGATCGGGGTGGTTGGCACCGTTGTCGGCTTCCTCCTCGGCACCGTCGTTTGTCTCAATATCGAGGAAATCCGCCGTTTCTTGTCGTGGCTAACCAATACCGAGCTGTTTTCCCCTGAGCTTTATTTCCTCTCCAAGCTGCCGGCGGACATGAATTTGAAGGAGACTTTGGCTGTCTTGGTGATGGCGCTCGGCCTATCATTGCTGGCGACGTTGTATCCGTCTTGGCGGGCGGCACGGCTCGATCCCGTCGAAGCGCTGCGCTACGAGTGATAGGCGCGATGGACGATACCACCACCATACGCGAGCCCAAACGCGAGGCGAAGACTGCGTCAGCGGACAAGGAAGAACATCCGCTCGTCTTTCTGCACGCCATTAGCCGCCAGTTCCATCAAGGCGATTCGACGCTCGATGTGCTCAAGGGCGCCGAGCTCGCGGTCTGGCCCGGACAATCAGTGGCGCTGGTGGCGCCCTCGGGCGCCGGCAAATCGACGCTCCTTCATATTGCCGGCCTCCTGGAACAGCCGGACTCCGGCGAAGTCTATATCGATGCGGTCGCGACCTCACACTTGTCCGATATCGCGCGCACGCGGATCAGACGCACCGACATCGGCTTTGTTTATCAATTTCATCATCTGTTGCCGGAATTCTCGGCGCTCGAAAATGTTATGCTGCCGCAAATGATCCGCGGATTGCCGCGCAACGAAGCGACCAGCCGCGGCGTCGAACTGTTAAGCTATCTCGGTCTCAACGAGCGCTTGATGCATCGTCCGGCGGAGCTTTCCGGCGGCGAACAGCAGCGCGTCGCGATTGCGCGCGCGGTCGCCAACGCGCCGCGCATTCTGCTTGCCGACGAGCCGACCGGGAATCTCGACATTCATACTGCGGATCATGTGTTCGCCACGCTCAATCAGCTAGCGCGCGCGTCCGGCCTTGCCGCCATCATCGCCACCCATAATCTCGACATCGCCTCACAGATGGATCGCCGCGTCACCATCCGCGACGGTCAAGTCGTCGAATTGTCGTAAAGCGAAAACACCCACGCGCCCGTTCCCGCCCCCGCGCAAGTGATGGCTGCAGCGGGCCGCTAACTTCCGGTTAACCAGTGTCTCCTCGTCCCGAGCGGCCGCATGTGAAAGCGCTTGACCGTGAACAATAAGGGAACTATGTTCCCTTTACGTTCTCAGTTTTGCGGGATATCAATCATGGTCCGGTCAGTCTTGGAAGAAGCGGTCGCCTTGGCCTCTCTGAGCCTGTTTCTAGCCACCGTGGCAGTATGGGCGCAGGTGCTTGGCATGCTCTAGCGCCCCAAGGCGCCCCAAGGCAGGCACGTCGGGCTACATCGGCCACCCGAGAGTGCGAAGGGCGGGCATATTGGGGAAAAGCGCCGTGTGGGCCGCCTAGTCGGGCGGGTGACGGTGGACAGGCTTGCTTGCGGTCCCGCATGGTTGATCGGGCAAGAATCGCAATCGCTGTTCCGATCATGCCCAACTTCATGCTCGCAGACGCAATGTGATGCCAGCGCAACCGGCTTTCGTGCATCTGCACGTTCATTCGTCGTATTCGCTGCTCGAAGGCGCGTTGACCATTGCGCGCCTGGCCGAGCTTGCCAAGAAAGACCGCCAGCCGGCGCTCGCACTGACCGATACCGACAATATGTTCGGCGCACTGGAATTCTCGGAGAAGCTCGCCAATTCCGGGATCCAGCCGATCGTTGGCGCGGCGATCGCGATCGATTTTGGCGACGTCGAAACTCGCAACAGCGAACACAATTGGCCGCGGCTTGTCTTGCTCGCCGCCGACGAGAGCGGCTACCGCAGCCTGATGCGGCTGTGTTCGCGCGCCTATCTTGAGACCGGCGCGCAAGAACCGCCGCACATCAAATTATCCTGGCTCAATGACGCAACCGGCGGTTTGATCGCGCTGTCCGGCGGACCAAACGGGCCGCTCGACGGCGCGCTTGTTGCTGGACAACATCCCATTGCCTTGTCGCGCTGCCAAACGTTGCAGCACCTTTTCGGCGATCGTCTTTACGTTGAATTACAGCGCCACGGTACGGCGGGTGAACGCGTTGTCGAGCCGCAGTTGATCGACCTTGCCTATGCGCATGGGCTACCGCTCGTTGCCACGAACGAACCCTTCTTTGCCACGCGCGACGATTACGAGGCCCACGATGCGCTCCTTTGCATTGCTGAGGGCAAGCTGATCGCCGACGGCGAGCGCCGCCAGCTCACGCCTGAGCATCGGTTCAAGAGCCGCGCCGAGATGGCGAAGTTGTTTGCCGACCTGCCGGAGGCTCTTGCCAGCACAGTTGAAATCGCGCAGCGCTGCGTATTTCGCCCGCGCACACAGGCCCCGATCCTGCCGCGTTTCACTACCGGCCACAGCGAACGCAGCCCCGCTGCCGGCGAAGCCGACGCGCAGATGCAGCAGGCCGGGGAAGCGGCCGAGGCGGAGGAGCTGCGCCGGGCGGCGCGCGAAGGGCTGGAGCGCCGCCTCAAGCGCTACGGCACCGCGCCAGGCCACAGCAGCGAAGATTACAGCGAGCGGCTCGAATTCGAGCTCCGCGTCATCGTCGACATGCATTATGCCGGCTATTTCCTCATCGTTGCCGATTTCATTCAATGGGCGAAGGCGCAAGGCATTCCAGTCGGACCTGGACGCGGCTCCGGCGCCGGCTCGCTCGCCGCCTATGCGCTGACCATCACCGATCTTGATCCGATCCGCTTCGGCCTTCTGTTCGAGCGCTTCCTCAATCCGGAGCGCATTTCAATGCCGGATTTCGACGTCGATTTCTGCCAGGACCGGCGCGATGAGGTCATCCGTTACGTCCAGGAGAAATACGGGTGCGACCAGGTCGCCCAGATCATCACCTTCGGCACGCTGCAGGCGCGCGGCGTGCTGCGCGACGTCGGCCGCGTGCTGCAGATGCCCTACGGCCAGGTGGATCGATTATGCAAGCTTGTGCCGCAGAACCCGGCCAATCCGATCTCGCTTGGTCGCGCCATCGAAGATGAACCGCGCCTGCAGGCGGCGCGCGACAGCGAGCCGATCGTGCGGCGCGCCTTCGACATTGCGCAAAAACTCGAGGGCCTCACCCGGCATGCGTCGACCCACGCCGCCGGCATCGTGATCGGCGACCGGCCGCTCACCGAACTCGTGCCGCTTTATCGCGATCCGAAATCGCTGATGCCGGTCACGCAATACAACATGAAATGGGTTGAGCCGGCGGGCCTGGTGAAGTTCGACTTTCTGGGGCTGAAAACGCTCACCGTTCTCGATCGTGCAACCAAATTGGTAAGCCGACGCGGCATCGAGATCGATCTGTCCAATTTGCCGCTCGATGACGTCAAGACCTATGAGATGCTGGCGCGCGGCGAGACCGTCGGGGTGTTCCAGGTGGAAAGCGCTGGCATGCGCCGCGCGCTCATCGACATGCGCCCCGACCGGTTCGAGGATCTGATCGTGCTGGTGGCGCTGTATCGGCCGGGGCCGATGGCGAACATTCCGACCTACTGCGCGCGCAAACTCGGTCACGAGCGCACGGACTATTTGCATCCCAAGCTCGAGCCGATCCTGAGCGCGACCTATGGCATCATCACCTATCAGGAGCAAGTGCAGCAGATCGCGCGCGATCTCGCCGGCTATAGTCTCGGCAGAGCCGATATTTTGCGCCGCGCCATGGGCAAGAAAGACAGAAGGGAAATGGCGTCGCAGCGCGACAGCTTCGTCACCGGTGCGACCGAGCGAGGCATCGCCCGCGCCGATGCCGAGGTCATCTTCGATACATGCGCGAAGTTCGCAGAATACGGCTTCAACAAGTCGCATTCGGCGCCGTATGCGCTGCTCACCTACCAGACCGCCTATATGAAGGCCAATTACCCGGTCGAGTTTATGGCCGCTTCAATGACGCTCGATATGGGCAATACCGACAAGCTTGCCGAATTTCGCGACGAAGCGGAGCGGCTCGGCATCAAGGTCGAGCCGCCGTCGGTCAACCGCTCCGCTGTCGAATTCGAGGTCGACGGTAATACTATCCATTACGCGCTCGCGGCGCTGCGCGGCGTCGGCCGTCAGGCGGTTGAGAGCATCATCGCCGTGCGCGACGAACGCGCATTCGCCGATCTTTGGGATTTTGGCCGCCGCATCAATCCGCGCGCCATCAACAAGCGGGTGCTGGAAAGCCTCGCCGCCGCTGGCGCGTTCGACTGTATCGAGAAAAATCGGGCCCGCGCCTTTGCCGCGGTGGACGCTATCATGGCGACGGCGGCGCGCACGCAAGACGACATCGCGCGCGGGCAGTCGGAGCTTTTTGGCGGCGCCGCCGCGCAGGCATCGATTGCCGTGCCGGCGCGCGAGCCATGGCTGCCGGCGGAACGCCTGCAGCGCGAATACGAAGCGGTCGGTTTCTTTTTGAGCGGTCATCCGCTCGACGACTATGCCGCCGCGTTAAAGCGCCTGCGGGTCCAGTCGTGGATGGAATTCGCCCGCGCCGTGAAAAACGGCGTCGGCGCCGGCCGCGTCGCCGGCACCGTGGTGTCGCGGACCGAACGGCGTACCAAGAGCGGCAGCAAAATGGGAATTATCGGACTATCGGATCCGAGCGGGCATTACGAGGCGGTGCTGTTTGCGGAAGGGCTCGCGCAATACCGCGACTTGTTGGAGCCCGGCACTGCCGTGCTGTTGTTCCTCACCGCCGAAGTCCAGGGCGATGAGGTCCGCGCCCGCATCCAATCGGTCGAGCCGCTCGACGAGGCTGCGGCGAAAATGCACCGCGGCTTGCGGGTTTTCCTGCGCGATGCCGAACCGCTCGCCGGCGTGGCGCGCCGGCTCGAAGCCTCGCAAAAAAGCGGCAACGGCAATGGCAACGGCGCCGAGGCTGCCGACGGCGAGGTCAGTATGGTGCTGCTTTTGCAAAACGGCAGCGAGGTCGAGGTCAAGCTCCCCGGCCGGTTCAAGGTGTCGCCGCAGATCGCGGGCGCCATCAAGGCGGTATCCGGCGTGGTCACCGTCGAGGCGCTGTAGCGCTGCGCCCTTTGCGGACCGTTTGTCATCAGCTTCGGTAGGCCGGGGATTGTTGCACCCGCGGCGCGCTGCCTATATAAGCGGCGCCTAACTTCACACGCGGACCTTGGTTTAAAGCCGTCCGGTGTCCGGTCCTAAAAGGCCGGGCTCGCGGTCCGCGGCGGATCAACCGGAGAATATCTATGGCGCTGCCAGATTTCAGCATGCGCCAGCTGTTGGAAGCTGGCGTGCATTTCGGCCATCAGTCCCATCGCTGGAACCCGAAGATGTCGGAATACATCTTCGGCACCCGCAACAACATCCACATCATCGATCTGACGCTCTCGGTGCCGATGTTCCATCGCGCGCTGCAGGCGATCAGCGACACCGTGGCGCAAGGCGGACGCATCCTGTTCGTCGGCACCAAGCGTCAGGCCCAGGACGCCATCGCCGAAGCCGCGAAACGCTCGGCGCAATATTACGTCAATTCGCGCTGGCTCGGCGGCACGCTCACCAACTGGAAAACGGTGTCGAACTCGATCAAGCGGCTGCGCGCGCTTGAGGAAATGCTCGGCTCGAACGAAGCGCAGGGCTACACCAAGAAGGAACGGCTGACGCTGCAGCGCGAGCGCGACAAGCTCGATCGGGCGCTCGGCGGCATCAAAGACATGGGCGGCCTTCCCGATCTTGTCTTCGTCATCGACACCAACAAGGAAGACATCGCGATCAAGGAGGCGCGACGGCTTGGCGTTCCGGTCGCCGCCATTGTCGACACCAATTGCGATCCGGACGGCATCACTTATGTCGTTCCCGGCAACGACGACGCCAGCCGCGCGATTACGCTTTATTGCGATCTCGCCGCCAAAGCGGCGATCGACGGGATCTCGCGGGCGCAAGGCGCCCAAGGTATCGACATCGGCGCGCAAGCCGAGCCGGCCCCGGAAGAGGTGCCGGCGGGTGCCGAGAACAAGCTCGGTTTTGAGCCGCTGTCCGGTCCGCGCGGCGTCGCCGACGATCTCAAGAAGCTGCCAGGCGTTTCGCCTGCGATCGAAAAGCAGCTTAACGATCTTGGCATTTTCCACTTCCAGCAGATTGCGGAATTATCGCCATCGGCCGCGCACAACGTCGGCGAAGAAGTCGGACTGCCCGGTCGGGTGGAGAGCTGGATCGCCAAGGCCAAGGAAATGACGGCGGAAGAAGTGTAGAGGCGAAGCGACAATGGCGAATGTCAGCGCAAGCCTGGTGAAAGAGCTCCGCGATCAGACCGGGGCCGGAATGATGGATTGTAAGTCGGCGCTCAGCGAGACCGGCGGCAATCTCGAAGCCGCTGTCGATTGGCTGCGCAAGAAGGGCCTGTCCAAGGCGGCGAAGAAAGCCGGCCGAGTTGCGGCCGAGGGCCTGGTCGGCGTCGCGATCAGCGGCTCAAGGGGCATTCTGGTCGAAGTCAATTCGGAAACCGACTTCGTCGCCCGTAACGACCTGTTTCAGGGGTTGGTGAAGATGATCGCCGATGCCTCCCTTAATGCCGGGGCGAACGTCGAGCAGATCCTCGCCGCCAAGGCCGGCGGCATCACCATCAGTGAGGCGATTGCCGACACGATCGCCAAGGTCGGCGAGAACATGAGCTTGCGGCGCGCTGCCGAACTGTCCGTCAGCAAGGGCGCGATTGCGAGCTATGTGCACAATGCTGTGAGCGATGGGTTAGGTCGGATCGGCGTGATCGTAGCCCTTGAATCGGCCGGCAAGGCCGATGAGTTGAAAGCCTTCGGCCGCATGGTGGCGATGCATGTCGCCTCGGCCAATCCGCAGGCGATCGATCCGTCGGGACTGGATGCGGCCGCCGTCGAGCGCGAGAAAGCCGTCCTCACCGACAAGGCCAAAGCGCAGGGTAAGCCCGCCAATGTCATCGACAAGATCGTCGAATCGGGCTTGAAGACCTTCTACAAGGAAGTCTGCCTCTTGGATCAGGGCTTCATCTTCGACGACAAGAAGTCGGTAGCGCAGGCGGTCAAGGAAGCTGAAGCCAAAGCCGGTGCGTCGATCAAAGTGGCTGGATTTGTCCGGTTCGCGTTGGGCGAGGGCATCGAGCGCACTGCGGCACACTAGAGCATGATCCCGAAAAGTGGATGCCGGTTTGCGGAAAAGATCATGCTCAAACAACAAGCTAAAGCGAAATGCCGATTCAACCTCAAATCATTTGGGATTAGCCGGCGGGCAATCGGGTTTCGCTTGCGGGCAGGTTAGCCGTATTCTCTGCGCGAATCGGCCGCGACATTCTTTGAAGATCGACGGGGGCGGACATCCCAATGACGAAACCGAAATATCGGCGCGTCATCGTCAAATTGTCCGGCGAGGCGCTGAGCGGCCCGGAAAAGTTCGGCATTCATCAACCGACCATCGATCGTTTCGCCGCCGACCTTGTCGCCGCGCACCGGCTTGGTATTGCGGTCGGGGTCGTAGTCGGCGGCGGCAACGTGCTGCGTGGCGCAAAAGTGTCGGAGGACGGCCTGTCGCGGCCGACCGCGGACGCCATGGGCATGCTAGCGACGGTCATGAACGCGCTGGTCCTGGAAGCCGCGATCGAGCGGGCCGGGGTGGGCGCCCGCGCTATGTCCGCGCTCACGATGCCGCAGGTTTGCGAGACCTATGAGCGGCAGCGGGCGTTGCGCCACCTCGAGGACAAGCGCATCATCGTATTCGCCGGCGGCACGGGAAATCCCTATTTCACCACCGACACCACGGCTATTCTGCGCGCTGCCGAGATGCAGTGCGACGCCGTTCTCAAGGCGACCGACGTCGATGGCGTCTATACCGCCGATCCGAAGCACGATCCGAAGGCCAAGCGCTTCGACCATCTCGACCATCAGGAAGCCATGGATCGGCGCTTGAAGATCATGGACGCGACTGCGTTCGCGCTTGCCCAGGAAAACCGTATGCCTATCATCGTATTCTCGATCCGCGAGCATGGCGCGATCGAGAACGTTTTGTGCGGAAGAGGGCACTTCACGACGGTCAGCTAGCGCTACAGAGAGCCTGCAGGGCGGAACGCTGGCGGGCAGTTGCCCGCTGCCGCATAGGGTGCCACGGAGGGTGCCATGGCCACGACGACATTCGACATGAACGATTTGAAGCGCCGCATGCAGGGCGCGATCGGCGCGCTCAAGCAAGAATTGTCTGGGTTGCGCACCGGACGCGCTTCGACCTCCTTGCTCGACCATGTGCAGGTCGAAGCCTATGGCACGCATATGCCGCTCAACCAGCTCGCTACGATCAGCGTGCCAGAACCGCGTCTTCTCAATGTGCAGGTCTGGGACCGCTCCATGGTTCACGCCGTGGAAAAGGCGATCTCGGCCGCCAATCTTGGCCTGACGCCGTCGACCGAGGGCCAGATGCTGCGGCTGCGCATCCCCGAGCTTAACGAGGAACGCCGCCGCGAGATCGTGAAGGTCGCGCATAAATATGCCGAAGGCGCGCGCGTGGCGGTCCGCCACGTTCGCCGTGATGGGCTCGATCTTCTCAAGAAGCTCGAAAAGGATCACAAAATCAGCGAAGACGAGCACAATCGGCAGCACGATGAGGTGCAGAAGGCAACCGATTCGACGATAGCGGAAGTCGAGAAGCTCCTCGCCGCCAAGGAAAAGGAGATTATGACGGTTTGAGCGACGCAGCCATATCGACCAGCAAGCTGGAGCAGCCGCTCGCCGACGGCGGCGGCTATGAGATGCCACGGCACGTGGCCATCATCATGGACGGAAACGGGCGCTGGGCCGCCGCGCGCGGGTTACCGCGCGTCGAGGGCCATCGCCGCGGCGTCGAGGCGTTGCGCAAGACCGTGCGCGCCGCGAGCGACCTTGGCATTTCCGTGCTCACGATTTTTTCGTTCAGCTCCGAAAACTGGTCGCGGCCGCCATCGGAAATCCGCGATCTGCTGGCGCTGCTGCGCCGCTTTATCCGCAACGATCTAGCCGACCTGCACAAAAGCAATGTGCATGTACGGGTAATTGGCGAGCGCGACGACCTGTCGACCGATATCCGAACGCTGCTCGAAGAAGCCGAAGAGCTGACCAAGCGCAACGATGGGCTCACGCTTGTCGTCGCCTTCAACTATGGCGCGCGCCAGGAGATCGCACGCGCGGCGCGCCGGCTCGCTGTCGAAGTGCGCGAGGGGCGGCTATCGGCCGATGCGATCACGCCCGAACTGATGGCGCGTCACCTTGACGAGCCGGATCTGCCGGACCCCGATGTGATCATCCGCACCAGCGGCGAACAGCGCTTGTCGAATTTCCTGTTGTGGCAGGCAGCCTATAGCGAACTCGTCTTCGTGCCGATCAATTGGCCCGATTTCGACCGTGCCGCGCTCGAAAGCGCGATCGCCGAATACCGCCGGCGCGAACGGCGCTTCGGCGGATTGATCGCGCAGACCGGATCGTGATCGTTTCGAACCGGCGTAGCCCCGCCGCCAGCGGCGATGACAGTCCATCAGACCGCGGGAATTTTCGCCGCCGCACCGCTTCGGCTTTGGTGCTGGCGCCGCTTGCACTTGTGGCAGCCTTCGTCGGCGGCTGGATTTTCATGGCCGCCTGTGCCGTCACCGCGGCGCTGGTGCTCTGGGAATGGAGTATCCTGGTTACGCGCGCGGCCAATTGGCGCATTTTAACGCCCGGCTTTCTGGCGTTAGGCGCGGCCGCCGTCCTCGCCGAGTTCGGTTTCGTGAGAATCGCGATCGGGGCCGTCGCTGTTGGCGCTTCTGTCGCGGCCGGCGCAGTGGCGATCCCTGACCGGCGCACCGAGCGGCCGTTCGCTGGCGCCGCGCTCTGGGCCGCGGCGGGCGTGTTCTATGCCGGGATCACCCTGATCTGTCCGATCGTGCTGCGCAGCGATCCGGATTGGGGTTTTGCGGCACTTTCATTTCTCTTCGCAACCGTCTGGTGTACCGACATTTTTGCTTATTTGACCGGCCATGGTTTGGGTGGCCCTTTGCTGGCGCCACGGCTCAGTCCGAAGAAGACTTGGGCCGGCGCCGCGGGCGGCCTTGCAGGGGGGGTTGTCGCAGGCGTCCTCGTGGCCTATGCGAGCGCCGGGACCTATCCCGTGGTGGCCGGAGTTCTGGCTTTGATCCTGTCGACGGCCGCCCAGGGCGGGGACCTTCTTGAGTCTTCGGTGAAGCGGCGATTTGGCGCCAAGGACACGAGTGCGCTGATCCCGGGACATGGCGGTGTCATGGATCGCGTCGATGGCCTTCTGGTCGCCGCCTTGATCGCCGTCGTGATCGGCGCTTTGCGGTTTGGCGCGGCTGCATCCGCGCAGGGTCTCTTGCTATGGTAGCGGCCAGTGCCGCGAACCCGAAGTTCGCACAATTTTGCGGAGAGCTAGGATGCGAACTTCGGGTTTAAAAGCGGCACTAAAGGGATGGAGTTGCTAGTGTCCTTATCGATTCCGAAGTTCATACGAGCGCGCCGCAAATACTTACGAACTTCGGAATCGGGACACTAGATATGTCTCGCGCAATGAAACAGAAAAGCGCTGCGGTAAAAGCCGCACCGGTGCCGCTCCCGCGAACGGTCAGTTTGCTGGGCGCTACCGGCTCGATCGGCACCAGTACGGCAGATTTGCTCCGGCGCGATCCCGATCGCTATGCCGTCGAAGCGGTGACTGCACATCGTGACGCCGCGGCGCTGGCGCGGCTTGCGCGCGAACTCGGCGCGCGCTTTGCCGCCGTGGCCGATCCGGCCGCCTATAACGATCTCAAATCCGCACTCGCCGGCTCTGGCATTGAAGCCGCCGCGGGCGCGGCTGCGATGGTGGAGGCCGCGCAACGCCCGGCCGATTGGGTCATGGCGGCGATCACCGGCGCCGCCAGTCTCGCGCCGACTCTTGCAGCCGCCGAACGCGGCGCAACTGTCGCTTTAGCCAACAAAGAATGTCTCGTCTGCGCAGGCGCGCTGTTCATGCGGCGCGCGGCGGCCAAAGGCGCAACCGTCCTGCCAGTCGACTCCGAACACAATGCTATCTTCCAGGCGTTGAGCGCCGGCCGACGCGAAGATGTCCGGCGCATTGTACTGACCGCCTCCGGCGGGCCATTCCGTACCTTGACGGCTGAGGCCATCCGCAAAGTCACGCTCGAACAGGCGCTGAAACATCCGACCTGGTCGATGGGACCGAAAGTGACGATCGATTCGGCGACGCTGATGAACAAGGGGCTGGAATTGATCGAAGCGCATCACCTGTTTGCGCTTGCCCCCGACGAGCTTGATGTTCTAGTGCATCCCCAATCGATCGTTCATGGGCTCGTCGAATTCCGCGACGGCTCGGTGATTGCCCAACTCGGCTCGCCGGACATGCGCATCCCGATTTCCCACTGTCTCGCTTGGCCGGTACGGATGGGCACACCGGCGCCGCGGCTTAACCTCGCGCAAATCTCAAACTTGAGCTTCGAAACGCCTGATTTGGCTCGTTTTCCGGCATTAGCCATAGCGCGCCGGGCGCTTGCCGCCGGTGGCGCTGCGCCCACCGTGCTTAATGCAGCCAATGAGGTCGCTGTTCACGAATTCGTCAGTGGAAGGCTGGGTTTCTGCGGTATTCCGGCGTTGGTCGAGGCCACGCTCGAAACGGCACAGCGGCGGGGCGAGACCGGCGAGCCGTCCTCAGTCGAGGAGGCTGTCCACATTGACCATATGGCCAGAAGGCTGGCCTCAGACCTCTTGCCCGAAATTGCCGCAATGGCATGTTAGCGCTAGCAAAATCGGTGAGGACACAGGGACGCAGATAGGGCCTTCGGACCATATTATGGGAACATATTTGCTGTCGCATATTCACGCGCTGGGGGGAGGGGTGGCCGGCTACCTCGTCCCTTTTCTGTTCGTCCTCAGCTTGGTGGTGTTCTTTCACGAGCTCGGCCATTTCCTGGTCGCCCGGTTGTGCGGCGTTCGGGTCCTGACTTTTTCGATCGGCTTTGGTCCGGAGCTCGCCGGCTTCAATGATCGTTACGGCACCCGCTGGAAGATCGCCGCTATCCCGCTCGGCGGCTATGTGAAGTTTTTCGGCGACGAGAATTCCGGCAGCGCGCCTGATGCGTCGCGTCTGCAGGAGATGAATGCCGGCGAACGCGCGCTCAGTTTCCATTTTCAGCCGGTGCTCAAGCGGGCGGCGATCGTAGTCGCCGGACCGCTCGCCAACTTCATTTTGGCGATCGTGATTTTTGCCGCGATCTTCGCGATCTACGGCAAGCAAACGATGAGCGCGCGGGTCGACTCAGTCCAGGCCGACAGCGCCGCCGCCACAGCCGGCTTCGAGCCTGGGGATATTGTTGTCTCGATTAACGGCCAACGCATCGACAACTTCGCCGATATGCAGCGCATCGTGAGCGAAAGCGCCGGCCAAACGCTCGACATCGCGGTGGACCGTAACGGCGCCCAACGCACGCTCAAAGCGACGCCTGCGCTCAAGGAGGTCAAAGACAATTTCGGCAACGTCCGCCGCATCGGGATCCTTGGCATCAGCCGCTCGATGGCTCCCGGCGATGTCAGATACGAGCCGGTTTCTCCGGTACAGGCGATTTGGCTCGGCGGGGTGGAGACCTGGTTCGTGGTCGACCGGACGCTGAGCTATATCGGCGGCGTCATCGTCGGCCGGGAAGCTGCCGATCAGCTCGGCGGTCCGATCCGGATCGCCCAAATTTCCGGCCAGGTCGCGACCATCGGCTTTGCGGCACTCGTGCATTTGGCTGCCGTACTCTCGGTCTCGATCGGGCTTCTCAATCTGTTTCCGATCCCGCTTTTGGACGGCGGCCACCTTCTGTTCTACGGCATCGAGGCTGCGCGCGGCCGACCGCTGTCGGAACGTGCGCAAGAGGTCGGTTTTCGCATTGGCCTCGCGATCGTCGTGATGTTGATGATATTTGCAACTTTCAACGACATCGTTCATCTGACGACCTCCTGAAGCGGGAATCGGGGCACTCAAGGAGGGCGACGGGGGTCGCTCGGAGGGGGAAATAAAAATGACAAAAAAAGCTAGCGCAATTCGGTCTCGCGCAAGGAGAAACGCGGAGCACTAACCCGCCACTGGGGGCGGCCAAGAGGGGTAAAGGGCGCTTTGCGCATGGACATGTGTGTGCGGGTAACGCGGGGGCTGGTGGTGGCTGGCCTGCTCCTGGGTGGAGTCGTCACGCTGTCGGCCGCAGTCGCGGCCGCGCTTGCCGTGCCGGCTCGGGCCGAGACTGTCCTCACCACAAGCTCGATCGTGGTCGAGGGCAATCGCCGCGTCGAAGCCGACACGGTCCGCTCGTATTTCAAAGTAGCGCCAGGGGAGCATCTCGACGCCGCCAAGATCGATGCGGCGCTCAAGGCTCTGTACGGCACCGGCCTGTTCCAGGACGTGCATATTTCCCAATCGGGCGGCAAGCTGATCGTCACCGTGGTCGAAGCGCCGGTGATCAACAGGCTTGCCTTTGAAGGCAATCATCGCATCAAGGACGAACAACTCACGCAGGAAATTCAATCCAAGGAACGCGGGACGCTGTCGCGCGCCGCGGTGCAGGCCGACGTGCAGCGCATCATCGAAATCTACCAGCGGAACGGCCGTTTCGACGTTTCGGTGGTGCCGAAGATCATCGATCGGCCGAACAACCGCGTCGATCTCGTCTTCGAGATCAACGAGGGCGAAAAGACCGGCATCAAATCCATTGTTTTCGTCGGCAACAGTTCCTATTCGGCATGGCGCCTCAAAGAGGTGATCAAAACCTCCGAGTCCACGTTCGTGAGTTTCCTGCAGACGACCGACGTCTATGATGCCGACCGCATCGAAGCCGATCGCGATCTGATCCGGCGCTTCTATCTCAAGCACGGCTATGCCGACGTGCAGGTCGTTTCGGCCACCGGGGTCTACGATCCGGCCAAGAAAGGCTTTGTCGTCACCTTCACGATCGAGGAAGGGGCGCTCTACCATTTCGGCGCGGTCGACATTCAGTCGAATGTGCGCGCCGTCAATGCCCAATCGCTGCGTCCGGATTTGCGGATGGCGGCGGGGCAGATTTACAACGGCGAAGCGGTCGAAAAGACCGTCGAGGATATGACCGTCGAGCTGGCGCGGCGCGGCTATCCGTTCGGCCAGGTCCGGCCGCGCGGCGACCGCAATCCCTCGACGCGGACAATCGGCGTGCTGTTCGTCGTCGACGAAGGCACCAGAGCCTATATCGAGCGCATCAATATCCGCGGCAATTATCGCACCCGCGATTATGTGATCCGCCGCGAGTTCGATATCAATGAAGGCGATCCGTACAATCGCGCGCTGGTCGATCGCGCCGAGCGGCGCATCAAGAATTTGAGCTACTTCAAGAACGTGAAAATCACCAACGAACCGGGTTCGGCGCCCGATCGCGTCGTCATCAATGTCGACGTCGAGGAGCAGCCGACCGGCGATTTCTCGGTTCAGGGCGGCTATTCGACGGCCAACGGCTGGCTGGCGGAAGTCTCAGTCACTGAACGCAACCTCCTGGGCACCGGGCGGTTTGCCAAAGCAGGTGTGACCTACGGTCAATATGTACGCGGCATCGAACTGAACTACGCAGAACCGTATTTTCTCGATTATCGCTCGAGCATGGGCGTCGATCTGTTCGCCAAAGAGACGCTCGCCAACAGTTATCTTTCATACGGCACCGAATCCTACGGCGGCACGTTGAAATGGGGATTGCCGCTGCGCGAGGATCTCGGGGTGCAATTGCGCTATTCGGCCTTCGAGCAACAAATCAACCTGCCAAGCACGCTCGACAGCTGCAACAACCTCACCCCGGATTTCGCCACGACGTTTCCGACGCCGGCAGCGTTGGCGGCGGACGCCGCCCTTACGCCGACACCCTCGCCGAATTACACCACCAACACAACAAACTGTTTGGAGTTCGGACAGGCTTCGCTACCCATTCGCGCCGAGTTGCAGCAAGGCGCCTATCTGACGTCCAGCGTTGGCTGGGGGCTGGCCTACAATTCGCTCGACAACAACAAGCTGCCGACCAGTGGCGTCTATGTGAGCTTCGGCCAGGATTTTGCCGGTCTCGGCGGCGACGTGTCCTATTTGCGCAGCACCGTGGATGCGCGCGCCTATTACGAGGTCGTCCCCGATCTGATCAGCATCTTGCACCTGCAGGCTGGCGATATGTTCAGCCTGAAGGACTGCCCGACGGCGAATACCTGCGTTTCCAACAACGACTACGTACGTTTGCTCGACGACTTCAAGATGGGACCGAATTTGGTGCGCGGTTTCCAGCCTGCCGGCATTGGGCCACGCGATATTACCCCTGGGACCAGCAACGACGCGCTCGGCGGGACCATGTATTGGGGCGCCAGCTTCGAAATGCAGTATCCGCTCTATTTCCTGCCCAAGGACAGCGGCTTCCGCGGCGCCATTTTCGTCGATTCCGGCTCGGTGTGGGGGTATCGAGGCGAAACGCAGCTTCCGTCCACGGGAGAAATTAACGGCACATTCACGCCCGCCGTGGGCGCGATGCTTCCGATCACTTGCCAATGCGGAATGCAATATGCCGACAGCCCGGCGGTGCGCGCCTCCGCCGGCGGGAGCCTGATCTGGGATTCGCCGTTCGGCCCGCTGCGCTTCGACTTCGCCTATCCGTTTCTCAAG
>Ga0187765_10000272_pt1 | contig 18549 bp, 13 predicted proteins | sample 0216_QUI02_MP05__3_FD_133018 | JGI IMG/M metagenome (GOLD analysis project Ga0187765, IMG submission 133018) | Tropical peat soil microbial communities from peatlands in Department of Meta, Colombia - 0216_QUI02_MP05_10_MG | ecosystem: Environmental > Terrestrial > Soil > Wetlands > Peat ...
GAGCACCGCTTCTTTCTGCACCCCGAGCACGCCTTCGATCATGACATTGCCGGCCTTGTCGGCGCGCTGGGCGTGAATGACCGCCACGTCGGGACGGTGCGCCGGAATCGCGGCCAGCTCCTCGCCGGTAAACGGGCATTTCACGCGTTTGATGTTGGAATTCACCTTCGGCAGGTCGCCGCCGATGTAACCGCGGAAAATTGCACAGGGCAGGCCGGCCGCACCCGCTTCGTAGGCGTTGGCCATTGCCGCATGGGAATGTTCCTCAAGCTCGAGCTTGTGCGGCCAGCCGTTCTCGATCGCATCACGCAGCCGATGCAGCGAGCCAACGCCGGGATTGCCGCCCCAGGAAAATACCAGCTTGGTGACGCAACCCATGCCGATCAGCTGATCGTAAATGAGGTCCGGTGTCATCCGGATCAAAGTCAGGTTTTTGCGGCCCTGGCGAATGATTTCGTGGCCGGCGGCATGCGGAATGAGATGGGTGAACCCCTCCAAGGCCACGGTATCGCCGTCGCGGACGGCAGATTTAATGGCTTCGGCGAGCGAGGAAATACGCGCCATATGTGTACTAAATCCCGGTTGCGAACCCGTATTTACGGCTGGCCACCGGCAGGGTCAAATGGCAGACGCATTAAGTTGGAGTCCCAACGGATCGCGATCGATGCTCAGCAAGCAGCCCATTTTCACGATAAATGCCGAACTCGAGGGCGTCACCAGTCTGGGCCGTACGCCCTACGGCGAACGGCGGGTGATCGGCATTCTTGGCGGCAGCGTACGCGGACCGAAGCTCGCCGGCCGCATTCTGCCGGGCGGCGCGGACTGGCAGATTATTCGGAGCGACGGGGCCGCCGACATCAAGGCACGCTACACCATCGAGACAGACGCAGGGGCCCTTGTCATGGTCACCAGCGAAGGCTTGCGGCACGGGCCGCCCGACGTGCTCGAAAAGTTATTACGGGGCGACAATGTGGATCCGCGCCTCTATTATTTCCGGACAGTCATGCGTTTTGAAACGGCGCACGCTTCCGTCGACTGGATCAATCGAATTCTGGCCGTGGCGCGCGGCCAGCGCGAACCGCGCGCGGTGCGGCTGGATGTCTATGAGGTTGAATGATGGCAGAGCGGCTCGCAATCAAGCTTCCGTCATCGCTTGTCGCCGAACGCGACGGCGCCGTTGCCATCCTGCGGCTCAACCGTCCGCAAAAACGCAATGCGTTCGACGATGAGACCATCCTCGGAATTGAACAGTTCTTTACCTCGCTGCCTGACGGAATTGGCGCGGTGCTGCTCGTCGGCGAAGGCGAACATTTCTCCGCCGGCCTCGATCTGTCCGAACTCAGCGAACGCGACGTCACGCAGGGTATCGCGCATTCGGGTTTGTGGCATCGCGCATTCGGGAAAATCCAGTTCGGCAAGGTCCCGGTGATCGCTGTGCTGCATGGCGCCGTCGTTGGCGGCGGTCTTGAGCTGGCCGCGGCGGCGCATATTCGCATCGCCGAAAGCTCGGCTTACTACGCATTGCCGGAAGGCAGCCGCGGAATCTACGTCGGCGGCGGCGGCTCGGTGCGCTTGCCGCGGCTGATCGGCGTTGCACGCATGATGGATATGATGCTCACAGGACGCACCTACTCCGCCGACGAAGGCCAGGCCATGGGGCTGACGACATATCTGGTCGAGCCGGGCGGGGGCTTCGCCAAAGGTCTCGAACTGGCGAAACGCGTTGCCGGCAATGCACCATTGACAAATTTCGCTGTCATGCAGGCGTTGCCGCGCATCGCAGAAATGGATCCGGCAAGCGGCTATGCAGTGGAAGCGCTGATGTCGGCGATTGCACAAGCCGACCCCGACGCAAAGGCGCGCCTGAAGGATTTTCTCGAGAAGCGAGCGCCAAAGGTGACGCGCAGCTGATGGTGATGGCGGAGCCAATGGCAAACGTAGCCCGAGATATACAAGGTCAGGCGCCGCTGCGTTCGGTGCAGCTGGGTGCGCTCGATCCCGTCGTCGAGCAACGTGCTGGTGGCGTCATCCATATCCGCGCGGCGCAGGCCCTTGGCCGCTATCACGACAACCTGAGCCAGCCGCTCGAGCACTGGGCGAAATTCGCACCCGATCGTGTGTTTCTCGCGCAGCGCGACGCACAGGGCGAATGGCGCAAGCGCACCTACGCGCAGGTCCTGTCGGATGTAAAGCGAATCGCCGCGGCACTCCTCCGGCGCGGGTTGTCGCCCGAGCGGCCGCTCGTCGTGCTGTCCGGCAACGACATTGAGCACGCATTGCTTGCTCTCGCGGCGATGTATGTCGGCATCCCCTACGCACCGATCTCTCCGGCCTATTCGCTGATGTCGAGCGACTTCGGCAAATTGCGGGCCATCCTCACTCTGCTCACGCCGGGGCTTGTGTTTGCCAGTGACGGCGGCTCATTCGCGCGTGCGCTTTACGCGACAGTGGCGGACGAAATCGAGCTGGTGATCGCGCGCAATCCACTGGGCGACCGCGCGACCACAATGTTCGCCGACCTGCTTGGTGCAGGCGACGACGCCGGCATTGCGGCTGCACACGCGAAAGTTTTGCCGGACACGATTGCAAAGTTTCTGTTCACCTCCGGTTCGACTGGAAATCCGAAGGCGGTCATCAATACCCACCGCATGCTGTGCTCCAACCAGGCGATGCTGGCATCCGGCTTTGCCTTCGTTGCCGATGAGCCGCCGGTGGTGGTGGACTGGCTGCCGTGGAGCCATACCTTTGGCAGCAACCACAATTTCAATATGGTCCTCGTCAACGGCGGCTCACTCTATATAGATGACGGCAATCCCACCCCGCCGGGCGTACCGAAAACTGTCCGCAATCTGCGCGAAATTGCTCCGACCATCTATTTCAACGTGCCGAAGGGCTACGAGGCGCTGGTCCCGCATTTTCACGCCGACGAGGCGCTGCGCCGCAATTTCTTCAGCCGCCTGAAGGTGCTGTTTTATGCCGGCGCGGGCCTGAATCAGCCCACATGGGACGAGCTCACCCGGCTTGCGATCGAGACAACAGGCGAGCGCATCATTTTTCTGTCGTCGCTGGGCTCGACCGAGACCTCGCCTCTCGCGCTCGCATGCACATGGGATTTCGGCCGGCCGGGCAATATTGGGCTGCCGGCGCCGGGCGTCGAACTCAAGCTGGTGCCAAACGAAGGCAAGCTGGAAGCGCGATTGCGTGGTCCGCACATTACACCGGGCTACTGGCGGCAGGAGCAGCTCACGCGCGATGCCTTCGATGCGGAAGGCTATTACAAGCTCGGCGATGCACTGAAATTCGTCGATCCGAACGATCCTCGCAAAGGGCTCCTGTTCGATGGCCGCATTGCCGAAGATTTTAAACTGTCGACCGGTACGTGGGTCAGCGTCGGACCGTTGCGCGCGCGCTTCCTTGACCACTTTACACCTTATGTCCGCGATGTGGTCTTCGCCGCCGCCGACAAGGACGATATCGCAGCGCTGATTTTTCCGGACATCGAGTCTTGCCGCAAACTCGCCGGTCTTGCCGGCGACGCTTCACCCGGCGACATCATCGATGCAATGGCCGTACGCGAGAAATTTGCCGACCTGCTGGCCAGGCTTGCAGCTCTCAGCCCCGGTTCATCGATGCGTGTCGAACGCGCTATCCTGATGGTGGAACCGCCATCAATGGACAAAGGCGAGATGACCGACAAAGGCTCGATCAATCAACGCGCGGTGTTGAAGAACCGCGCCCCGCTGGTGGACGAACTTTACGCGGTACCGCTATCGTCACGGATCATCGCGGCCGAGGGAAAACACTGATGGAAACGAAGGGACAGGCGGCAATTGTCACCGGTGGCGCATCGGGCCTCGGGGCCGCCACCGCGCGTGCACTGGCCGCTGCCGGCGCCAGAGTCGCAGTTATCGATGTCAACGAAAAAGCCGCCGCCGAGATTGCAGCGGAAATCAAAGGCGTCGCCGTCACCTGCGACGTTGCGGACAGTGCGAGCGGCGAAGCGGCCGTCAAGAAGGCCGCCGCCGCGCATGGACCGGCGCGCATTCTGGTGAATTGTGCCGGCGTCGGCCCCGCCAAGCGCATTGTTGGCCGCGAAGGGCCGATGCCGCTCGCCGACTACGAGCGTGTTATCCGCATCAACCTGATCGGCACTTTCAACATGATGCGACTGGTTGCCGCCGCCATGCAGGCGGCTGAACCGCTGGCGGGCGGCGAACGCGGCGTGATCGTGTCCACGGCATCGGTCGCAGCGTTTGAAGGGCAGATCGGGCAAGCCGCCTATTCATCATCCAAAGGCGGAGTCGCCGCGCTGACGCTGCCGGCGGCCCGGGAATTCGCGCAGTTCGGCATTCGCGTGCTTGCGATTGCGCCAGGCATCTTCGGCACGCCAATGCTGCGCGCACTGCCCCAGGAAGCGCAGGACTCACTGGGCGCCTCGGTGCCGTTTCCCAAGCGGCTGGGCGAGCCGCGCGAATTCGCGGCACTTGTGCTCCATTGCATTCACAACGGCTATCTCAACGGCGAAGTTATCCGACTCGACGGTGCGCTTCGCATGGCGCCGCGCTAATTTATGTTCGCACTATGCAGATCATTCTCCCGTTCATTCTCGCGTAAGCGGGAATCCAGAACAACAGTCACTGCGCTGGTTACTATTTTATCCGCGTTCGCGGGGACGAGCGGACAGGGGCTGGCCCTGTGACCACTTTCACCAACACGCGCACGGTACGGATCGAATGGGGCGATTGCGACCCGGCCGGTATTATTTTCTATCCGCGCTATTTCGAAATTTTCGATGCCTCGACCGCTCATCTCTTCGAAGCAGCGCTTGGCATAACCAAGCTTCAGATGTTCAAAAGCCTGGAATTTTCCGGCTTTCCGCTTGTGCGCACGCGTGCACGATTTATCAAGCCGACGCGTTTCGGCGACGATGTCACGGTCGAAAGCAGGATTACCTTCGGCCGCTCAAGCTTTGATGTCGATCACCACCTGACCCTCAAAGGTGACGCCTGCGTCGAGTGCTCGGAAAAACGCGTATGGGTGGTGCGCGCGCCGGACGGCGCCCTCAAGTCGCATCCCGTTCCGGAGCCGGTGCTGGCGAAGTTTCGCGTCTGAAGTTCCCGCGGCTACTCGATCTCGGCCGCGATCTTTTTCAGAATCTGGATGAAACGTTTGCGGTCGCGAGCACCGATGACGGAATCCAGATTGCGTTCGTGGCGGCGCGCGCAACGCGTCAGGGTCGTCAGAATTTTTTTGCCGGCGGGCGTGACGTTCAGCCGGTAGGTACGCCGGTCGCTGTCCATGCGCTTGCGCTCCACCAGGCCGCGCCGAACGAGGTCCTCGACCACTGGCGTGAGACTCGATTTATCGCGGCCGTTGGCAAGCGATAGTTCGGTCTGACTGATGCCGGGATTGCGCGCGATCAACGTCAAAGTGGCGAAGCGCCCCGGGCTCTCGCCGATCTCCTGCGAACGGCGTGAAAACGCCTCGAACGCAGCCTCCTGCGCCATGCGCAGATTGAAGCCGACCCAATGGGCGAGTGGTCCGAAATTGATCGATCCGGCAAAGACTTCGCCGTTCCTGCCGCGGCGGCGACCGGTGCTGTTGACCCCGTGCACGTTCAACCTCACTTCGCGAGGCGCCACATCGAATTAGTTGGATGCCAAACTACACGCTTTACAACGTGGCGGACATCCGGCTGAATATCGCAAAAAGTTGGTGACTAAACCAACACCCCAACCCCCGAGGGAGGACACCATGAAACTCCGTTTCGCCGGATGTGTCTATGCTGCCGCTTTGCTGGTCGCTGGAACTACGGGTGTGCTTGCGCAGGACAAGACTTTTGAACTCAAGCTCGCGCACTGGGTGCCCCCGTCGCACCCGCTGCAGAAGGCGCTGGAAGAATGGGGCGCATCGGTCGAGAAGGATTCTGGCGGCACCATTAAATACAAGGTTTATCCCGCCCAACAGCTCGGCAAGGCTTTTGACCATTATGACATGGCGCGCGACGGGATCGCGGATCTCACCTACATCAATCCCGGCTACCAGCCCGGCCGGTTCCCGATTATTGCCGCCGGCGAACTGCCGTTCTTGATTTCCAACGCAAAGAGCGGCTCGCAGGCGCTCGATGCGTGGTACCGCAAATACGCGGCGAACGAGATGAAGGACGTAAAGTTCTGCCTCGCGTTTCTGCATGATCCAGGCACCTTCCACTCCAAGACCAAGAAGATCATGGTGCCAGACGACATCAAAGGCATGAGAATCAGGCCGGCGCATGCCACGATGGCAACCTGGGTCACGCAGCTTGGCGGCACCAACGTGCAGTCAAGCGCGCCGGAAGTCCGCGATATTCTCGACAAGGGTGTGGCCGATGCGGTGACCTTCCCGTGGGGCTCGATCTCGCTGTTCGGAATCGACAAAGTGACCAAGTACCACATGGAGGCGCCGCTCTACGTCACCACTTTTGCCTTCGTGTTCAACAAGAACACCTACGATCAGATGTCCGCAGCTCAAAAAAAGGTGATCGACAATCACTGCAACAATGAATGGGCGCTGAAGGTCGCAGCGCCATGGGCTGACTTTGAGCATGGCGGCATTGCGACACTGAAGTCGCTAGCGGGCCATGAGGTCTACCCGATCACGCCGGCGCAGCTCGCTGAATGGCGCAAAGCGGCAGAGCCTTTGGAAAAGGCATGGGCCGCCAACGTGAAGAAAGCGGGCGGCAACCCCGACCAGATTATGAGCGAATTGAAAGACCAGCTCAGCAAGCTCAGCGCTGCGTACTAACGCAGAGAATGATTGGCCAAGATCGTCGTAACGGACGCAACCTGCGTCCGTTACGAGTATTTCGCGAGGTTTCATGACTGAAAATGTCATGAGTGAAAGCGAAGTCGCGAATCGTCTCGCAGGTGGAAGCGGACGGCCGCGCCCGAACGGTCCGATGGACCGCTTCATCAACGGCATCGAGCTCATCGCAGCATTTTTTGTCGGCATTGTTGCGGCCGACATCTTCGTGTCGGTGCTGCTGCGATATTTCTTCAGCGTGCAGATTCCGGATGCCTATGATTTCGGCCGGTTGCTTCTCGGCATCCTCATATTCTGGGGCATCGCCGCAACATCTTATCGCGGCACGCACATCACGGTCGACCTGGTCTGGGCCAACGTGAACCCGCGCTGGCGACGCATCATAGACGTGTTCGCAACGCTGGTGCTGCTGTTTGTCGTGAGCGTGCAGACCTACACGCTGTTCGACAAGGTCACCGGCACCTACAACGACAATGTTCTGACTTTCGATCTCAGGCTGCCGACATGGCCGTTCTTTGCGGTCGCCTGGGTCGGCGACGTTTCAGCGGTACTGCTGATCGCAATCCGCACATGGCGGCTGATCTTCCATCCCGATCTGATGGGCGGCGGATATCAGATCAAGGCGGTCGAGTGAGCGGGCAATGAGCACCGATGCCGTCGCGATCATTGGCTTCCTCGTCCTGTTTGCGCTGATGCTGTTGCGCGTGCCGATTGGCATGGCGATGGGTTTGGTCGGCGTCACCGGCTTCGGTTACATCGTCGGCGGGTACCCCGCACTGAAGATGGTCGGGCAGACCTCGATGCGGACGGTCACCGACTATACGTTCGGCGTCATCCCCATGTTCCTGCTGATGGGCGCTTTTGTCTCGAATTCAGGCATGAGCCGCGAACTTTTTCGCGCAGCCAATAGTTTCCTCGGCCATCTGCGTGGCGGGCTCGGCATTGCGACGATCGCTGCCTGTGGCGGCTTTGCGGCGATCTCCGGCTCTTCGGTTGCCACCGCCGCAACGTTCTCGACCGTCGCCTATCCGGAAATGCGGCGTTACGGCTATCCGCAGAGCTTTGCCACCGGCGTGATAGCGGCCGGCGGCACGCTCGGGGCCATGCTGCCGCCTTCGACGGTGCTCGCGGTCTACGGCATCATCACCGAACAGGACATCGGCAAGTTATTCATCGCCGGTGTCCTCCCGGGCATCCTCGCCGCGTGCATGTATATGGCGACGGTCGCGATTATCGGATTTGCGCGGCCTGGCTTCCTGCCGCGTGCGCCGCGCCATCCCTGGAAGGAGCGCCTCGCCGGCCTGCGTGACATCTGGGCGACGATGCTGCTGTTTGTGTTCGTGATCGGCGGCCTGTACGGCGGGCTCTTTACGCCGACCGAAGCAGGCGGCATGGGCGCGGGCGGCGCATTCCTGATCGGCGTGCTGCGCGGACGCCTCGATCGTAACGAGATCCGCCGCTCGCTGCTGCAAGCGACACGCACGGCCGCAGCGGTGTTCACCGTGCTGATCGGCGCGCTTCTTTTCGGGTATTTTCTCACCGTCACGCAAACCCCTCAGAAGGTGACCGCATTCCTCACAGGGCTTGGACTGGGCCGATACGGCGTGCTCGCGCTGATCATGCTTATGTATCTGATCCTTGGATGCCTGATGGATTCGCTCGCGATGGTGATCCTCACCGTCCCGATCATCTTTCCGGTGATTTCTCACCTCGGCTTCGATCCCATCTGGTTCGGCGTCATCATCGTGATGACCGTCGAGCTCGGCCTCATCCATCCGCCGGTCGGGATGATTGTGTTCGTGATAAAAAGCGTGGTGCAGGACGTCAATTTTACGACAATTTTCAAGGGCGTGCTGCCGTTTATCATTACCGACCTGATCCGGTTGGTGATCCTGATTGCCTTCCCGATCATCGCGCTTTGGCTGCCCTCGCACATGTAGCCCCATTTGTGCTATATAGTTTGGGTCCCAACTATCTGGACGCAGGATGGAACGCTCATTCAAGAAAGAAGTGCAGGCGCTGAAACTGGGCGACGGGGAAACCTTCCACGGTGAAGGCATTCTGGCCGTCACCAAGGCGCTGCTGCAGTCGGGCGTATCCTATGTCGGCGGCTATCAGGGCGCGCCGGTGTCGCATCTGCTCGACGTGCTGGTGGATGCCGAGGACATCATGTCCGAGCTCGGTGTCCACCTGGAAACCTGCTCGAATGAAGCGTCAGCCGCAGCCATGCTTGGCGCTTCGATCAATTATCCGTTGCGCGGTGCCGTGACCTGGAAATCGATCGTCGGCACCAATGTCGCGGCCGATGCATTGTCCAACCTCGCATCGCCGGGCGTGGTCGGCGGCGCCATGATCATTCTTGGCGAGGACTATGGCGAGGGCGCCAGCGTCATCCAGGAACGCTCTTATGCCTATGCACTGAAATCCTCGATGTGGCTGCTCGACCCGCGTCCGGATCTGCCATCGATCGTGCGCACCGTGGAAAAAGGTTTCGAATTGTCGGAAGCGAGCCACGCGCCGGTCATGCTGGAGTTGCGCATCCGCGCCTGCCACGCCACCGGCGAATTTTCCGCCAAGAACAACCGCAAGGGCGTCGTGTCCGGCCTCAATAAGCTCGCCGGACCGCCGCGTTTCGAATACGGACGCCTCGCGCATCCGCCGGTGATCTTCACGCAGGAGAAACTGAAGGTCGAGGAGCGGCTGCCGGCGGCACGCAAATTCATCCGCGAAAACAAACTCAACGAGAAAATTGACGGTGATCTCAACGATATCGGCATCATCGTCATGGGCGGTCTCACGAACAGCATGCTGCGCGCGCTCGAACGCGTGGGACTGGCCGATGTATTCGGCGCCTCGCGCATCCCGATGCTTGTGCTCAACGTGGTCTTTCCGCTGGTGCCGGAAGAAATCCGGGAATTCTGTGCGTCAAAGCGTGCTGTGCTCGTGGTGGAAGAGGGCAACCCCGATTACATCGAGCAAGCGATCAACGTCGAACTGCGCCGCGCCGATATCCAGACCAGAGTGTTCGGCAAAGGCCCGCTGCCCATGGCGGGCGAATATTCTTCCGACGCGCTGCTCGAAGGGCTCGCCGCATTCCTGCAAGCCGCAAAACCGGACGGCATCGATTCCGATACGATCGCGGAAAAGGCGCGCGGCCTGTTTGCGCACAAGGCAAAGGCCGCTGCCGCCCTCGGCCCCCTGCCCCCGCGCCCGCCGGCATTTTGTACCGGCTGCCCGGAACGCCCGGTGTTTTCTGCAATCAAACTGATGCAGCGCGAGCTGGGTCCGACGCATATCAGTGCCGATATCGGCTGCCATTCCTTCGCGACATTCGCGCCGTTCTCGCTCGGAAACTCGATCCTCGGCTATGGCATGTCGCTTGCAAGCGCCGCGGCGGTCACGCCCAACATGGCGCGACGTCCGATTGCGGTGATGGGCGACGGTGGCTTCTGGCACAACGGCCTGATCACCGGTGTTGCCTCCAACCTCTTCAACAAAGGCGATGGCGTGCTGATCGTGATGCAGAACGGTTACGCGTCCGCCACCGGCCAGCAATACATTCCTTCGAGCACGGTCAGCCGCGATGGCCCCACGCCTGGCGTGGATATCGAGCAGACCTTGCGCTCGATGGGCGTGCGCTGGCTGCGCAAGGTGCGCACCTACGGCGTCAGCACCATGGTGTCGACGCTGAAAGAGGCGATGAAAACCGCCGAACGCGGGCTGAAGGTGATCATCGCCGACGGCGAATGCCAATTGGCGCGTCAGCGCCGCGTACGTGCCGAGGATGCCGAAAAGCTCAAGCGCGGCGAACGCGTCACGCGGGTGCGCTACGGCGTCGACGATGAAATCTGCACCGGCGACCATTCCTGCATCCGGCTCTCGGGCTGTCCGTCCCTGACCGTAAAGCCGTCGCCCGATCCGCTGCGCACCGATCCGGTGGCGACCATTGTCGAAAGCTGCGTCGGTTGCGGCCTGTGCGGCGAAGTCGCGCATGCGGCCGTGCTGTGCCCCTCGTTCTATCGCGCCGAAATCGTACGCAATCCCGCCTGGCGTGATCGTTTTGTGCATCGCCTGCGGCAGAAGATCATCGGCTGGCTGGGCGGCCCTACTTTACCCTCCCCCTTGTGGGGAGGGTCGCTCGCCGAAAGCGAGCGGGGTGGGGGTCCTTCGCCGCAACTCTCAACCACCCCTCTCCCCAACCCTCCCCCACAAGGGGGGAGGGAGCCCGCTCTGCTGGTGGCTAGCGAAGGGCAAAGCACCGCTCCCGTAAAACTGGTTATTGCCGCCCTCGGCGGCGAAGGCGGCGGTGTGCTGACGCAATGGATCGTCTCCGCCGCGGCGCAAGCCGGGCTGCCGGTGCAGAGCACATCGATTCCGGGCGTCGCGCAGCGCACCGGTGCCACCACTTATTATGTTGAGATCCTGCCGGTGAAGACCGCCGAGCTCGGCGGCCGGCGGCCGGTTCTGGCGCTCACACCCGGTGTCGGCGATATCGACGTCGCCGTTGCGAGCGAGTTGCTGGAAGCCGGCCGCACGGTCGCAAACGGCTTTGTCACGCCCGACCGCACGCACGTCATCGGCTCGCTGAGCCGTTTCTATGCGATGGATGAAAAGATCGCGATGGGCGACGGCCGCTTCGATCAGGACAAACTGGTCAAGATCATCAGGGAACATGCCAAGGATGCCCTGCTTATCGACATGGACGCGCTCGCAAAGCAAAGCGGTTCGATCATCAACGCTGTGATGCTCGGCGCCATTGCCGCGTGCGGGCGGTTGCCGCTGACGAAGGAACAATTCGAAGCGGCCATTCGCGAAGACGGCAAATCGGTCGACAGCAACTTGCGCGGCTTTCGCGCCGGCTACGAAGCGGCGCGCGCCAGCCAGCCGTCCGCAAAAACTGCTGACAGGAAGACAAATGCTGCCGGCACGCCGGCACTGGTCGAACACGAGGTTGCGCGCACGTTTCCCGCGGTCGCGCAGGCCACCGGCCTGGAAGGTGTCAGGCGGCTCATTCACTATCAGAGCGTTGCCTATGCGTGGCTTTATCTTGGCCGCCTGCGGCCGATCATCGAAGCCGACCAGCTTCTTGGCGCGCAAGGCAAGCTGCTGAAGGAAGTTGCGCGGCATCTCGCTGTGCGCATGTCCTACGAAGACGTCGTGCGGGTGGCGCAGGCGAAGATTGCGCCGGCGCGCATGCGCCGCATTGCGCAAGACGAATTGCGCGTGAATGACGAGCCCTACTCGGTGCACGATTTTCTCAAGCCTGGCATCGAGGAGTTGAGCCAGTTGCTGCCGCCATTTCTGGCACGGCTAATTCTTCGGATGGCGGAACGCAAGGGATGGCTCGGCCGTATTTATTTCGGCATGGAAATCAACTCCACCTCGGTGAGCGGCTATTTGCGCTTCCTGATGCTGGCGAAGCTGCGGCCATTGCGCCCTTATGGCTACCGTTATCAGCAGGAACAGCAGCAGATCGATGGCTGGATCGCCTTGATCCGCGAGACGTCGCGGCATTCGGTGGAGCTCGCGCTGGAAATCGCCGAGTGCGCGCGCCTCATCAAAGGCTACGGTGACACCCATGTCCGCGGGCTCGCCAATTATCGAATGATTGAGTCGCGGGTTATCCGGCCGGCGCTTGCGGGCGATATCCCGCTGGGACGTGCGGCCGATGCCATTGCCAGTGCACGGACAGCCGCGCTGGTCGATCCCGAGGGCGAGAGCCTCGCCAAATGCCTCGCCGACATCGACGGCCAGCCGGTACTTCGCGTGGCGGCGGAATAGGCCGGGTCTTTGTGTTTCCACTGCGCATTGCCGTCGTCCCCGCGACCCGCCTACGCTCGTCTTGCGAGCTTCGGCGGGTTTGGAGTCCGCCGAAGCGCGGAGCGCGAAGGCGGAAAGCGGGGACCCATACGCCGTGTCCTATCGGGCGACTGCGGAGTATGGGTCCCGGGCCTCGCTCGTGCTCGCCCGGGACGACAGAGTAGAGAATGTCAGGCCATGACAGCCTTGCGCCGCAGTCCGTTGTCAGCGTTGGCCCTGTCGAGTAAAAGACCGGCACAACATTGAATAAGGCGCTGGGAGCGGCACTGCGACGCTAACCGGAGGCCACGAGGGCGAAACGAAATGGCCGCTACAGCGACGGGACAACGGCCAACGATCGCCGCCGAAGCGTTTTTGCGCGCATTGGCCGATCACGGCGTCGATTATTTTTTCGCCAATCCTGGCACCGACTTTCCACCGATCGTGGAGGCCTTCAGCCGCGCCAAAAAGACAAATGCCAAGGTCCCGAAGCCTGTCCTGATTCCGCACGAAAATCTCGCGGTCGGAATGGCGCATGGCGCCTATCTGATGACTGGACACCCGCAGGCCGTGATGGTCCACGTCAACGTCGGCACGGCCAACACGATCAACAACCTCACCAACCTGTCACGCGATCGGATTCCGCTCATTCTCGCTGCCGGACGCACGCCGATCACCGAGAAAGGCTCATTCGGCTCGCGCTCGCGCCCAATTCACTGGGCGCAGGAAATGTTCGACCAGGCCGGCATGGTGCGCGAACTGGTGAAATGGGATTACGAGCTGCGCATGCCGGCGCAGGTTGGCGACATGGTATCGCGCGCGGTCGAAGTTGCGATGGCGAGCCCGCGCGGCCCCGTCTATCTCGTCCTGCCGCGCGAGCCATTGGCCGCGCCGGTGCCTGAGCCCGTCGGCCCGCTGAAGCCGCGGTCCCAGGCAGCGGCGGCTCACCCCGATCCGCGGTCGGTCGCGCAGCTTGCCGAGTGGATTGCCGCTGCCGAACGGCCGCTGATCATCGTCTCGACCTTGCCTGCCGAAGCGCCGACTATCCTCGGACAATTGGCCGAGCGCGCGGCGATCCCGGTCGTCGTCAGCAACCCGCGCGCGGTTTGCCTGCCGTCAAGCCATTCCATGCATTTCGGCTTCGAACCGGGCACGCTGCTGGCCGACGCTGACCTCGTCATCGCCATCGATAGCGATGCGCCCTGGATTCCGAGCCTGCACAATCCGCCGGCGGGCTGCCACGTGGTGCATATCGGCGAGGAGCCTTTCTTCGTGCGCTACCCGATGCGCACTTTCCCAAGTGACCTCGCAATCCAGGCCGGCACCGTCAACACGCTTGCGGCGCTCAACCACGCGCTCGGGCCGCGCTTGCAGATGGCGGAAGCACGCATCGCCGCCCGCCGCGCCCGCCTGACCGAGCGGATGCGCACGCGACGCGCTCAGCTTGCGAAAGATTCCGCGCCCGGACCAACGATCTCGCCGGAATTTCTGTCGCGCTGCATCGGCGAAGCGGTCGGGCCCGACGCCGTAATCTTCAATGAATATTCGCTGCGTGCCGCACACACCCAGCGCGACAAGCCCGACACGCTGTTCGCGCTAGGCCCCGCCGGCGGGCTGGGCTGGGGATTTGGTGCAGCGCTGGGCGCCAAACTTGCGGCGCCGGACAAATTCATTGTCGCAACGCTTGGCGACGGGGCCTACATGTTCGCAAATCCGACGGTCGGACACTGGGTTTCGGCCGTTCACAACCTTCCGATCTTGACCATCCTTTTCAACAATAGCCGTTACGCCGCGGTCCGCAACGCCACGATGTCGATGTTCAAGGACAGCGTCGCCGGCGAGGCCGACGGGCGTTTCCTCGCCGATCTCGATCCCTCGCCGCCGTTCGAAGAGATGGCCCGCGCGCAAGGCGCCCATGCCGAGCGCGTGGAAAAGCCTGCCGACCTGCCCGACGCGCTCGCGCGCGCGCGCGATGTCGTGCTCAAGGAAAAGAAGCAGGCGCTGCTCAACGTCATTACACCTTATTGAATCGGTATCCGCCTTATATCAGTAGAAAGTCACGGAGGAATTCATGCGTATCGACGCCTACACCCACTTCATCCCGGAAAAATACTTCAACAAGATCGTGGAAAGCGGGCATGCCGACATCGGCAAGCGGGTACGCGAAATCCCCTGCATCCACGACCTTGAAGTGCGCCGAAAGATCGTCGGCAGCTTCAAGGACTATGCGCAGATCATTTCCTATCCGATGCCACCGCTGGAGGTGATGACCAAGGGCGATGGCAAGCTGACCGAGGAATACACAAAACTCGTCAATGACGGATTCGTGGAGATCTGCGCGAAATATCCCGATCAGTTTCCCGGCTGGGTGGCGCAGGCCGCGTTGATCGCCCCCGATGGCGGCGTGCGCGAAGCCGAACGCGCACTCAAGAACGGCGCCCTCGGCGTGCAGATCTATACGAACATTGCCGGCAAGCCGCTGGACGATCCGGCGTTTGAGCCCTTCTTCGCCGCAATGAACAAGAGCGGCAAGCCGGTGTGGATGCACCCGGCGCGCGCCGCCAATTTCCCCGATTACCTGTCGGAAAAGAAATCAAAATACGAGATCTGGTGGACTTTCGGCTGGTCCTATGAGACCGCGGCGGCGATGGCGCGCCTGGTGTTTTCGGGAATCATGGACAAGTACCCGAACCTGAAGATCATCACGCACCACTTCGGCGGCATTGTTCCGATGCTGGAGGGCCGTATCGGCCCGGGCTGGGACCAGCTCGGCGCGCGCACCTCTGACGAGGATCTCAGCCTCATTCTCAAGCGGCTGAAGAAGCGTCCGCTCGATTACTTCAAGCATTCGTTCTATGCCGACACGGCCGTGTTCGGCGGCGTGCCGGCAACTCATGCCGGGCTTGCCTTCTACGATCTCGACAAGATCGTCTTTGCCTCCGACTGCCCGTTCGATCCCGAAAAGGGCACGATGTACACGCGCGAGACGTTGCGCATCATCGAAGGCATCGACATGCCGAAGGCCGACAAGGAGAAGATCTGGCACGGCAATCTCGAGCGCATCACGGGTGTGAAGTTCAAGAGTTGATCGCCTCTCGGCCTTCCTCCGTTCGTCCCCGCGAAAGCGGGGACCCAGCGAATTATGCTGGCTGGATTCCCGCTTACGCGGGAATGAGCGGAGTATGTGGTGAATGCCTCTCACATTGTCATGCGCGGGCTTGTCCCGCGCATCCCCGTCTTGCTTGTTGCACCGCTCCGAAGACGTGGATGCCCGGCATAAAGCCGGGCATGACGCTTGCGAGCGTTGCCCGCAGCCTCAAAAATCCCAGGTGAAGGCGCCCTTGAAGGCGTGGCTCTCGGCGTGGGCTGCGAGTTCGGCCTGGTAAAATGCGCCGAGCTTCGCGTGCGGGCTGAAGCGCCAGTCAAAGCCCGCCTCGGCCAGCGCGCTGTTGCGCGCGATCGGGATGCCCGCAACCGTGAACGACGTGCCGGTGCTCTGGAATGCCAGTGCGTTGACCGGCGTCACGTCGCCGAAGGCGTGTTGCCACTGCACCGAGCCGCGCGGCACGAGCACCGTGCCGTTGGCGAGCGGCACCGCCGTTGCCGCGCGAACGCCGAGCGTGGAGTAGCCGGTGTTCTGGTTGGCGCTTGCGGCTGAAAGTGCAGCAGCGCCGCCGGCCTCGTTGAACGCGCCGTCGTGCACATGGACGTAAGCCAGGCCCGCCAGCGGCTCGACCGCAACCGACCCGAGCGCCATGCCGTAGCCGACCTCGCCGAACACCTGTCCGACATTGCCGTGGAAGTGAGCGTTGGCCTTGTCGCTGAAGCCTGGGAAGAAGATGGCGCGGCTGCTGTCGATGCTGTCGTAGGAATAAGACGCCCCGCCCCGCACATTGAAGACGCCAAGGCGGCCGGCCGCGTAGCCGCCGAACTGCACGCTGTCGATGCCGGCGCTGCTGGAGCGGTCAGCCACACTGAGATCAGTGCGCATGTAGCCGGCCACGAGTCCGGCGCGCCAGGCGTCGCCAAAGCGCGCATCCGCACCGGAGAGAAAGCCGCCGAACCGGCTCTTCAATGATGCCGCATTGCCATCGCTGTCGGCGTGACCCCAGCCGCCCAACCCCTGCGCCCAGAATGTGAGATCGCGCGAGGGGCCATTCACCCGCGGCGGTGCCTTGCCGGGGACAGCCTTCGCCGGGAAGTCGGCGGCATAGGCGCCGCCACCCGTATAAGCCAGTTCCGGTCCGCCGAAGCTGAGCGCGCCGAGTTCACCGGGCGCGCCAGAATATGACGCCTGCCGCATGCGGCCGAGCATGGTCTCGCGCGTGAAATGCATCTGTCCCGTCTGCACGTTGTGCACGCTGCCGAAGACCTCGCCAGACAGCGCATCAAAGGCTTGCCGGGCGCCGTCAACACTTTGAGTGACGACGTGCGCGACCAGCGGATTGGTAACCGAGCCTCCGTCAAGCGAAGTTGCAACGGCATTCTGGTTGTGTGTCTGGGCGACCGCAGCAAAGCCGAAGCCGGTTGAAGCCGGAGGAGTCCCGCCACCGGCGCCACTATTTGTAATGAGGGTCAGGAAAACATCGTTGGCGTCGTAACTAAGCGACGGCGTGAGGAAAGCGAAATCACTAAAGACATTCGTAAATGTGGTACCGCCAAAGCCGCCGGCAGCGGTCAGTATCGTATACTTGGTCGACGGTGCATAGGTATTGATCTGTTGAGGCTGCACCAACACAACACCGCCCAAGCTCGCAGTTCCACCTACAATGATCTTGCTGGCCTGTGTAGGGCTGGCGTTTAAAGTTAAGACTGAACCGGCAGCGAAGGTGACATTTCCAGTCACGCTAAAGTTTCGGCCGGCGATCGTATTTAATGTGCCATTGAACAAAACATTGACATCACCGACAACAGTCCCCGAACCACCCAGTCTGCCGTTAGAATTCACAGTGATGTTGGTGGTGAGCATTGCACCCGGGTGATTTGTATCGCCTACCAAGAGAGTGCCACCCGATATCGTGGTTGATCCGACGTCTGAAATACCATTCAAAATCCATCGGCTATTCGCTTGTACATCCAGCGAGTTGAAGCCGAGGAAATTGTTGAGGGCGAACTCGCTGCCTTGAAGAACCAGATTGTTGGTCGCGCCTGTCGCAATGCTGCCGACAGCATCACCGTTCAATTGCGAACCGCCTTGCAAGATCAGCGTGTTGGTGCCGCTGCCCGAGAAATTCACCGCTGTGCCGTCGGTCCCCGTGATCGTGCCGGAATTCGTTACAGTCCCGTTGCCGCCTGTAGAGACGCCGAAACTACCGGAGATGCTCCCTGTATTGGTGATTGTGCCGTTTATCCCGTTAATACTGATTCCGGAGACGAGTGTTCCGGATACTGTGCCGGCGTTGGTGATGGTGCTACCGTCGCTTGCAATGAGAATTCCATTACCGCCACCCAGCAGTATGGCTTGGGTGTCGACTTTGACGGTCCATGCTCGGCCGATGGCGCCATCGACGGCGTCAGTTGGACCACCGGTCGTATTAATGTTTGTTGGCGGGGGGCCATTGCCGAAGGTGGTGGTGCTTTGAGTGAGGCTAAAGGTCGTGTTCTGCATGGGATTGATAGCCTGCGCCCGCGCATCGCCCGGTGCACAAATGCCCGTCGCCACGACGATCGCGGCGGCGGATACGCCGCACAGCAGCCGCGCGTGTTGGTTGCTAAACGCAGCCCGACTTTTTGAAGCCATTTTCACTCACCCATTTCAGACCCGAATTGCGTCCCGTTCGCTTTTGCGCGCGCGACGATGAGCTTTTCGCCGCAGTTACTGCGATGAGGAATGGTTAGAGATCGCTATGCGTGAAAGCTTGGGGCGCTACGACGCATACTTGGACAGAAACGAAAAAATGAAATTCGGCGCGCGAGCGATGCAGAAAGGAGACAGTGTCTGCGGAGGCA
>Ga0187765_10000274_pt1 | contig 18502 bp, 14 predicted proteins | sample 0216_QUI02_MP05__3_FD_133018 | JGI IMG/M metagenome (GOLD analysis project Ga0187765, IMG submission 133018) | Tropical peat soil microbial communities from peatlands in Department of Meta, Colombia - 0216_QUI02_MP05_10_MG | ecosystem: Environmental > Terrestrial > Soil > Wetlands > Peat ...
CCGTGCAGATCGTATTCATCTGCGCGTTCGATTTTGACTGTCGCGATTTCCCCGACCCGCAAGGGACGATGGCTGGCGATGTAGACCGCGCCATCAATTTCAGGCGCGTCGGCCATGGATCTGCCCTTGGAAACAGTCGGACCAATTTCATCGATTATTACCTTTTGCCGAGTGCCGATCTTGCGTTTTAGGCGGCGCGCCGAAATCTTTTGCTGCGCCTGCATAAATCGGTGCCATCGCTGTTCCTTAATCTCATCTGGCACGGGCGTTCCCATGTCATTGGCCGCGGCGCCCTTGACCGGCTCGTACTTGAAGCACCCGACGCGATCGAGCGAAGCTTCCTCCAGCCACTGCAGCAGGGTTTCAAAGTCCTGCTCTGTCTCGCCGGGAAATCCGACGATAAAGGTCGAACGCAACGTCAGGTCGGGGCAGATTTCGCGCCAATGCGCGAGCCGCTCCAGAGTTTTTTCCTGGGCGGCCGGCCGCCGCATGCGTTTGAGAACGTCCGGCGCAGCGTGCTGAAACGGGATGTCGAGATAGGGCAGTACCTTTCGGTCCGCCATGAGCGGAATAACCTCGTCGACGTGCGGATAGGGGTAGACATAGTGCAGTCGCACCCAGACACCGAGTTCGCCCAAAGCGCTTGCCAGATCGATAAATTTGGCCCGCACGTTCCGGTCGCGCCAGCGGCTCACCGCGTATTTGATATCGAGCCCATAAGCCGACGTGTCCTGTGAAATCACCAGCAATTCCTTCACGCCGGCTTTCACGAGTTTTACTGCCTCGCGGAGTACGTCCCCGGCCGGCCGCGACACGAGGTCGCCGCGCAAGCGAGGAATGATGCAAAACGTGCAACGGTTGTTGCAGCCCTCGGAAATCTTCAGATAGGCATAGTGGCGTGGCGTGAGCTTGATGCCTTCCGGCGGCACCAGATCGAGGAAGGGATCGTGCTTCGGCGGTAATGCGCGATGCACGGCATCCACGACGCTTTCATACTGCTGCGGCCCTGTGATTGCGAGCACGTCCGGGTAAGCCGACGAGATACTCTCCGGCTCGGCGCCCATGCAGCCGGTCACGATCACCTTGCCATTTTCCTTCAGTGCATTCCCGATGGCGCCGAGGGATTCCGCCTTGGCGCTGTCGAGAAAACCACACGTGTTGACGATGACGAGGTCCGACCCTTCATGTTGCCGTGAAAGTTCATAACCTTCCGCGCGCAGGCGCGTGATGATGCGTTCGCTGTCTACCAACGCCTTCGGGCAGCCGAGCGAGACGAAACTCACCTTGGGCGCGGCAATAATGTCGTTTTTCGTGACGGGATCGCGCATATCGGTCTGGAGCTAATGGCGTTTGCGCCGAATAGCAACCCTTGAGGACGTTAACGCTGGCTATTCCGCAGCGCTTCGGCCTCTTCGTAGAACTGTTTTTCCCAGGCCTTCTGGTTGTCCATGCCCTCGCGGATAAAAGGCGTAAACATGGCCAAATGCAGCAGTAGCCAATTTATGGCATTGGCAGGAAAGCGCAGTGGCTTTCTGAAATCGACGAACAGCACGACGCGTGTATGAGGCGTCCGATTCCAGGCTTCATGCTCATAGGCGTCGTCGAAAATCACGGCTTCGCCTTCCCGCCAGCGATAGATCTCATTTTCTACGCGGATACCAAGCTGCTCGCGTGGCTCCGGCACAATGAGTCCGAGGTGGAGGCGCAGCACACCGTTATAAGGGCCGCGATGCGGCGGTAAATGTTTGCCGGGCTCGAGGATCGAAAACATTACGGTGATCAATCCCGGGATGCTCTGACAGGCACGCCAGGTGTCCGGACATTGCCTGATGTTGTTTTCGGATCGGAAACCGTAGCCAGCGAGCAGGAAGGTCTTCCAGCCGCGATCTCGGCTGATGGTCGAGACATCAGTCGCGAGTTCGTGAAACCCAGGCAGTTCTTCCTTTCGCGTGAGCACGCGATCAAGTTCGGCGCGGATGGCGCGCCAATCGCGTTCGATTGTACTGACCCAGGGGAAGACGGCCTTCTCGAAAATCGGCGGATTGCCGACTTTAGTGAGAGCCAGATTGAGACGCTCCGCGCATGCGACCACGCGCATGAAAAAGCGGGTGATCAGACTGGGTCGCTCTAACGGCTTAATTCCGGTTGTGCCAAACTTCTGCGCCGGGTTGCGGTCGTGCGGGGCTTGCTGTTGCGTGACGCTACTCAATGCAAACGTCCTCCAAGCGCCCCCAAGCAAAATCAAACGCTTAGCCTTGTGACACTAGCAATCGCTTCTGCCACGTGGAAGTTCCACAGTCGATATCGGGGCTGTGGCGGATCGGGTGCGCCGGCGCTAGGCTGGTATTTGGTGGTAAACAGGCTCATGCAACGAATCATCACTTGCCTTTGGCTGTTTTTTGTCGCGCTGCCGGCAATCGGGCCGGCGGCAGCGGCCGATGGCAAAGCGCCGTCCTGGCGCTTCAATTCGCACGGGACAGAGTTGCCATTTCCACGGAGCGACCGTGCCGAGTCAGTTTGGGCCTCGGGTGCCTGCTGGACCGAATGCGGTTCTTATTGCGCATGGGGCATGGCTGGTTGTCTGCAGGAAGATTCGCAGGGACGTTGTCTGAAACTTACGGACAAATGCGATCGTTATTGTCAGCGCGAATGTCGCACGCGGGGCGGCCCCTATTTGCCGGTCGAATTTCCCTGGGATTAATACTACGTAAAGCCAACGGGCGCGCACCCAACTGCGCGTCCGGAAACTAAGCAGTGGACGTCACCGCTCTAGAGCCAAAGTATCTTCTTGCGGTATGCGAAATCCTCTAGCAGGGGCTTGGCCGGCCCCTCGTGAACAACGGCTCCCCGTTCGAGCGCAAACACGCGATCGGCCAGCGCCAGCACAAGATCGAGATTGTGTTCAACGATGATAAGCGAAACGTGTTGTCTTAGTGCGTCAAAAACACGAAACAGCTCCAGTACGACGGTCGGCGCCAACCCTTCAAATGGTTCGTCCAATAAAAGTAGCTTGGTATTTCCTGACAGTGCTCGTGCAACAGCGACCATCTGCTGCTCGCCGCCGGACAGGTAGTCAGCTGCGATATTCATCCGCTCCCTCAGGCGCGGGAAAAAGCTAAGGATCTTTTCTTCGGTCCATACCACGCCGGTGCTGCCATCGGACTTGCGGGCTAACCGCCCGAGCGCAAGGTTATCGGCAACCGTCATGCCGGCAAATAGACCGCGGCCCTGCGGCACATAGCTGACACCCATACGGGCAATGTCGGATGCAGGAAGGCCGCCGATATTCCTGCCGGCAAACTCAATTGTTCCGGAAGCAGGAGGCACGAGGCCACATAGCGTCTTGAGCAATGTTGATTTGCCGGCACCATTTCGGCCGAGCAACGCAACAATTTCACCTTCGCGAACGTCAAGGCTTGCGTCGTTGAGAATGTGGCTCTCACCATAGAACGCGTTGACATTCTCGAAGCGCAAGACCTGCCCCGCTTTTGCCTCGCCGGCGGCACGCTCGGTCGCCGGGGGCGTGCCGGTCCCGGTATATATCTCCTGCACCCGTCGATCGTTGCGCACATCATCGGGACTGCCCGTCATGAGCACTTCGCCCTGGTTCATCACGGTGACATGACGCGAGAACCCGAGTACGCGATCAATGTCATGCTCGACGATCAGCACAGGAATGTTGTTTACGATGTTTCGGATCAGGTTCGACACGCGCTCGCGCTCGGCTGCAGCGAGTCCGGCGAGCGGTTCGTCAAGCAGCAGGACCTGCGGTTTTGAGCCAAGCGCAATGCCAAGGTCGACTAACCGCTGTCCGCCATACGATAGTTCGCCGGCCTGGTTATCTTCGATGCCCTCTAGTCCGAGAAACCGGACCAGCTCGGCTGTTTCTGCGTTGATGTCGCTGTAGCTGTCGATATCGCGCCAGATATTGAATCGGGCCGGATGATGCGCCTGAACCGACAGACGTATGTTTTCGTAGATCGACGATGTCCGGAACAGGCTGGTGATCTGGAAGGAGCGGGCGAGACCGCGTTGACAGATGGTCTGGATGGGCAGGCCGTGAATATCGCGGCCACCCAGCCTTACCGTTCCCTGGTCCGGATGATAGAGGCCTGACACCAGGTTGAATAACGTCGTCTTTCCCGCGCCGTTGGGACCGATCAGCGCGTGGATTTCGCCGGCGCCAAGTTGGAGGCTGGCGCCCGAAACGGCGCGAATGCCGCCAAAATGCTTCGACACATTGGCGACCTCGAGCACCACGCCTTGCGCGGCCACCGGACGCAGGAACGCGGGCAGTGGCAACCCTTCGTAGATTTTCCGCTTGCTCATTGCCGCCGCATCTTCCGGCGGAGGTCTCCACCGTCTCCGGATGGTGGTCCAGATGCCGACAAGTCCGCTCGGCGAGAACAGCACAAAACTCACAAACACGAGGCCAAACCAGAGCAGCCAGTTCTGCGTCCAGATCGAGAACAGCTCGCGGAACAGGATGAAGAACAGCGCCCCGAGTGCTGGCCCGAGGATGTGATGCATGCCGCCAATCACAACCATCGCAAGGAGTTCGCCGGAGAATGGCACCGAGACCGCTTCCGCCGACACCAGATAAGTCTGGAAGCCGAGCAGCGCGCCGGCCAATCCAGTGACCACAGCCGACAGCACGAAGACTCCGAGCTTGTAGCGATCGATCGAGTAACCCTGAAATGTCGCGCGCAGCTGGTTCTCGCGGATCGCCACCAGGACATGCCCGAATGGCGAACGGACGACCCGCAACAGCATATACAGGACGCAAAATCCAATCAGGGCGATCAGGATATAAAAGGCCAATCCGTCGTCGAGAAAGATCGGCCCTATCGTGCCGCGTTTGAGACCACTCAGCCCATCCTCACCACCGGTAACCTCGGTCCACCTGAATGACACGGTGTAGGTGAGCGCGGACAAAGCCAATGTCAGGAGCGAAAAATAGACGCCGCGCCGGCGCAAGATGAGAATGCCGGCAGCTGTCGAAAGGATCGCAACGGCGACCATAGACAACAGGAGCGGCATCCAGATCTGGTCGCGAAACAGATGCAGCTGGATCAGGCCCGCGGCATAGGCGCCAATGCCGAACCAGGTGCTGTGACCGAACGAAACCAGCCCCGTGTAGCCGACACAAAGATTAAGCGCCATGGTCGCTATAGCCAGAATGACCACCATGGAGGCTGTATTTACCGAGAGCCCGAGCACGCGCATGAGGAAAGGCAGCGCAACAAGCGCGACTGCGGCAATCCACAGTGGCCTGTACTTCGAATGAGAGCGTGCTGTGATCATTCGAACTTCTCGATGCGCTCCCCGAGCAGACCGCGCGGCCGGAACAGAAGGACAAGGAACATCAGGATATAGATCGAGGCTTCGCCTGCGGCGGGCGCAAAATGGATGGTGATGCCGCGCACAACGCCGACCAGCAGTGCGGCCAGCACGACGCCCCAAAAGCTGCCAAGTCCGCCGATCACGACCACCACGAAGGCAACCGTGATGATCTCTGCTCCCATGGCAGGATGCACGATCGTGATGGGAGCAAAAAGAGCGCCCGCGATGGCCGCCATTGCGACGCCTAGCGCAACGATAACGGTCATGTAAGGTTGCAGCCTGATACCGAGCGCGGCGACCATGTCAGGGCGCTGAATTCCGGCGCGCACGACGCGGCCGAAAGATGTCTTCTGCAGCAGTAGCCAGACGCCGAGCAAAATGGCGGCGACAACGGCAAGCAGCATCAGGCGGTAGCGCGAAAACAGGAAGTCGCCGAGGAATACAGCGCCCTTGAGACTTTGCGGCATTGTCTGCGAGAGCGGCGCGGCGCCCCATATGATCCGCAGCACCTGCTCCGCCATCATTGCGAGACCAAAGGTGACCAGCAGGCTGAGGATTGGGTCGGCCGTGTAAAAGCGGCGCAGGATGAAGCGCTCGAACAAGATACCGAGCATGCCGACGGCGACAGGGGATGCAACGATCGCGGGACCGAATCCGATGCGATTCGTGAGCTCGACCGCCACATAGGCGCCAAAAGCGTAAAACGCGCCGTGTGCCAGATTGACCACGCCTCCGACGCTGAAGATCAGCGACAGGCCGAGTGCGATCAGCAGGTAGTAGCCCCCGAGGACGAGGCCGTTGACCACCTGTTCCAGCAAGAACATGAATGGGATTCTCAGACCATCGCCGCGAATGAGATGCGCCGGCAGCTAACTGCGCTGCCGGCAAGCCGTGATTGGAAGTAGACGCTCGCGCGCCTGCTTCCAACGCCTGATCACGCTTTGAACGTGCAGGGGTTCTGCTGTTCAGTCGGATTCAGAATCTCAAGCGGCTGATTTGCGTTGGGTACCGGGGCGCCCAGCGCAAGGAAATCCCATTTGTCCTTGGCCTCGCCCTTCTTTCTGACAGTGAAGGGATAGGCTTCCTGGATGAGCTGGTGATCGTACTTCCGGAAGTACGCCTTGCGGGCTTTCAGGATGTCGAATTGTGCGCCGCTTTCGAAATAGGCGATAAGCTTGTCAGTGTCGGTCGATTTTGTCTCGCCGATCGCTTGCGCGATCATCTTGAGCGAGATGTATTCGATCCAGGCGTGGTTCTCCGGCGGCTTGCCATTCTTCTTGATAAAGTTTTCTACGAAGGTCTTCGAAGCCGGCAGGTCGAGCGTGTGATACCAGACCGTCGGCCAGGTTCCGCTCAGGTTGCCTTCGCCCGCCGCCCAGGCGTCGGCAGTATTCAAGTTAAAGCCAACGATCGGGTACGGAAGTCCGAACTCGGCATATTGCTTGATCAGATTGGTGACCTGGTTGCCCGCGAGGTTCGAGCAGACAATGTCTGGCTTGGCCTGCCGCATCTTCAAAAGATAGGGGCTGAAGTCCGTCACATCGGTGGCTACAAGCTCGTCACCGATTAGTTCACCGCCATTAGCCTTGAAGAAATTTCTGGCCGCGCCAGCAAGGTCGTGGCCGAACAGGTAATCCGCGGTCAGCGTATAGAATTTCTTGCCTTTCATCATGTTGTCGCGCACCAGTGCAAGGCCGACCGCGTTGACCATGACAGTGCTGGGAATGTCGACGTGGAACGTATAGCGGTTGCAATTCTTGCCGCGCAGCGCATCGGAGCGGGCGCCGATCTGCAGGAAAAAGCGCTTGTTGCGTTCGGCCACCTGCATGATGGTCACGGCGACGGCCGAGTTGATTTCACCCATCAGGAACGCCACGCCGTCCTGATCGAGCATGCGCTGCGCCTTGGTCGCGCCGGTTGCGGGGTTGACCGAGTCTTCCGAGATGATGTCGATCTCGCGGCCGAGCACACCGCCCGACTTGTTGATTTCCTCCTGCGCCTGGCGGATCCCGAGCTGGGCATAGGCACCGAGTGCACCGAGGAACCCGGTCAGTGGCGTGAGGTGGCCGATCTTGATCTTGTCCGTCTGTGCGCGGACGATTGCCGGAAAGCCGAGTGCAAGCGAGCCGGTCAGTGCGGCGCCGCCTTGCAATACGCTTCGTCGTGTCTTGCTGGTCATCCCTGGTCCCCTCCGATGTGCGGCGGCTAGCGCTGCCGGTTGTTCTGACGTTGGCGCTCCGGCTTTTGTAGTCCTGCCGGATTGAAGGGGAGCATCTCACAATGTCAGAAGGGCTTTCAAGTCTTGAGATGCGGCTTCCGGGAGCTTAGTGTCGTGCAGCTGCAGTTGCGGGGTGCCCCGATCTGCCGGGGCGTTCATTCCGCGAAAGCGGGCAGGGAGTGACCATGCCGAGAATGAAGGGCGCTGAGCTCATCACCGAATATCTGATTGCCAGTGATATTCCGTATGTCTTCGGCATATGTGGCCACGGCAATGTCGGGATGCTCGATCCCCTGTATCAGGCGCGCGACCGCATCACGCTCATTTCCCCCCGCCATGAGCAGGTGGCTGCGCACATGGCGGACGCCTATTTCCGCATCAGGCACAAACCGGTGGCGACACTGACGTCGTGCGGCCCGGGCTCATGCAACATTATCATGCCGCTTGCCTGCGCATTGACGGATTCCTCCGCAATGCTCGCGATTACCGCCAATGTTCCGACGTCCCAATTCAACCGCAGCCCGTTTCAGGAAATTAACAAGCACTACCAGGCCGACTTCGTGAACATCGTGCGGCCAGTGGTGAAACGCAGCTATCAGCCCACCCGTGTCGACATGCTGCCCCTGGCCTTGCGTCAGGCGAGCACGACAATGCTGTCGGGCCGACCGGGCCCGGTGAACGTCGATGTCCCGTTCAATGTTTTCCAGGAAGAGGATGACGTTGAAGTGCCGCCGGCCGCGCCGGCGCTCAATGCGCAGCGTAGCGGTGCTTCGCCGGAGGAAATATCGAGCGCGCTCGACATGATTCTCGCGGCGCAACGTCCCGTGATCTTTATCGGCCACGGCGTGACATTGTCGGAAGCAAGCCGCGAGCTGACCGAGTTTGCCAGGAAGCTTGCGATCCCTGTGATCTCATCACCGAACGGCATGGGTTGCTTCGACATGCGTGACCCACTCTCGCTCGGCTTCATCGGGCGCAACGGAGCATTTCCGGCCAACGAAGCCGGCCGCCGCGCCGATCTTGTCGTGGCCATCGGTGCGCGTTTCGATGACCGCTCCGCCTCGTCCTGGATGCCGGGCTATTCGTGGAATTTCCCCACGACAAAACTCATCCATGCCGATGTCGATCCGGCCGAACTGGGGCGCAATTATCCGCCCGACCTCGGCGTTCTCGCCGATGCCCGCACATTCCTCCGCCAGTTGCTCAGTGAGCTGGAACGCAGGCGCAATAAGAGCGGAGATACCAAAGCCTGGCTGGCCGATATCGCGGCGTGGCGTGCCGAATGGGATAAGTTCACCAAGCCGAATTTCGATCTGCACACATCACCGATCAGGCCCGAGCGCATTGTGGCAGATTGCCAGGCCGTTCTGCCCGACGATGCCATTCTCGCCTGCGACGTCGGCGTCAATCACAATTGGTATATGCAGTTCTGGAATGCGCGCAAACCGCAGACCATGCTCAATTCGTGGGGCTTCTCCGGGATGGGCTTCGGGGCGGCCGGCGCGCTTGGCGCCAAGCTCGCGGCGCCGGATCGGCCGGTGGTGGCGATCGCCGGCGACGGCTGTTTCACCATGGTCCCGCACGTGCTGTGCACGGCGGTTGAATACAACATTCCGGTCGTCTGGGTGATCTGGAATAACTTCGGCTGGGTGTCGATCCGCGATATTCAGCTCAGCATGTTCGGCGGCCGCGAGCACGGCACCATGTTCCATCAGGGCGAGAACAAGAAACCGTACAACCCGGATTTCGCCGCCTGGGCCAAGGCCACCGGCGTCGACGCAATGACCATCACTAAATCACAGGACTTCAAAGGCGCACTCGAGCACGCGGTGAAGGCCAACAAGCCATTCGTGCTCGACGTGCATGTCGACGCCGAGGTGCGGCCGCCGTCGACCGGCGCCTGGGAATTGCCGCCGACGCCTTACAAGGAGCCCGTGTTCGGGCAGCGTTTTCTGCCCGATGCCGCGCTGGTGAAGTGAGGTCATCGATGTCAATAGATGAGCGTCGCGCCTCGGTTAAGAATGTCACGGAAACGCCCTGGCGACAGTTTCCCAACCACTTCGGTGGTGCGCTGTCCAAGCCGCTCGTTATGCCGGAGACGATGAATTCAAAGCATCTCGACTATCGCATTTCGATGTACCAGCCGATGGCGTATGTCGAGAAGCACAGCCATAAGGTCCAGGAGCAGGTCTATCACGTGCTCGAAGGCGAGGGGCTGATGGAGGTCGGCGACAAAACCCACGTCGTGCGCAAGCACGATGTGATTTATCTGCCGCCCGGCGTGCCGCACTCGATCAACAATACCGGCGTAGTCGATCTCGTTTTCATTGTCGCGACCTCGCCGGTCACTGACGAACCGGTCTAGCGGCGCGCCGCCGCATTGCGGCCCGCACGGCGGCCGGAGACGAATGCCCAGGCCAGATGATGGCCATGACCTTTCAGCAGCAATCCGCCCTGGCCCGTTGCGCCGGCGGCGTAAAGGCCGGCAATCGGAACGTCGTTCGCGCCGAGAACGCGGTGGTCCTGGTCGACCGCCAATCCACCTTCCGCATGCACAAACACGGCGCGGACAGGACCGAGCGCCACATAGGGCCCGGCGCCGAAGGTCGCACGGTTGCCGGCATTCGTGTTGTAGCGCAAAACCGTCTGATCAAGCGCGGCGGGGGTCATCCCCAGCTTGCGGCCGAGCGCGCCGAGGGAGTCTGCGGCGGCGAAAACATCCCGGCGATTGCGCCGATAGTCGTTTAGATACGCGTAGGCTACTCCCGGGGCCGTCGAGATGAAATTCGGCCAAGCCTCGAAGCTCTGCGCGAGCCGCCTATCAAGCAGAATATAGGCGACCTTGTCGGGCTGATCGGCCACGTCGTAAGCCGGCTTCGCCAGTTCATCGGTGAACCGTTCGCCGTTTTTGTTCACCAGCAGTGCGCCGGCTTCGAAGATTGCCGGCGACGGCGCCAGGGCGGTCGTCACGAAGCTCATGACAAACGGCCGCAGCAAAAAACTCGGCATGCGATCGAGCGACCATGCCATCAAGCTCGCGAGCACCGGCCAGGGCGGCAACTTGAGGAGAATGTTCTGCCTTTGCGGCGGGACGAACCGCAGCTCAGGCCCGAGCGCGAGATCGCCGTTGAGAACGCGGGCGCCAAGGGACACAGCAAGCTTCTGTCCATCGCCGGTCGCGGTGATATTGACACCATCCACTTTGGCCTCGCGTGGCCCCATGTATCGGGCCTTGAGCTCAGGGTCGCTGGTGAAGTCGCCGGCCGCAAGAACGACGGCCTGCGCATGGTAGCGCTGTTGTCCGCGAGGCGTTTCGCAATCGATGCCGCGGACGCGACTGTCGCTGGTGACCAGTGACAATGCGCGCGTTCCGGTCCTGATAACGACACCGGCGCGCCGCGCAGCCCACTCCAGATGCGTGATGTAAGACCGTGAATTTGGCAGCACATTGTGCATGCGCGGCTTCTGATGTGGTGGTTCTGGCATGGGGCCGTAAAAGCGGATGCCGTGCGCGAGCAGCCATCGAAACGTTTCCGGAATGTTATTGGCCAGAACGCGCCGCAACGCCGGATTGTCGCGCGCATCGAGATCACCGTTGAAGCCGGCCATGTCGCGCCAGTGATCGTTCGCGTTATCGGTGATGCCTTTACGCAACTGGTGCGGCGTGCCGGTCGCGGTGATCGAGCCGATCGACCATGCAGTCGAGCCGCCGAGCGCGGCATTTTTCTCGATCAGCAGGACACTCGCACCGGCTGCGCGGGCTTCGATTGCCGCGGCAAGACCCGAGCCGCCACCGCCGACAACGATAACGTCGAAGCTATCGTCGCTGGCATTCACGACGGCGATTGTGCGGCGCGCTGGCCCGCCGTGGTGCCGGCGATCTTGCCGAACACAGAGCCGGCCATCAGGCCGGTGCCGCCTGGGTAATTGAAATAGAAGAGGCCGCCGACCAGCTCACCGGCGGCGTGCAGCCCGGCGATAACCTGGCCGTCGGTATCGATGACGCGCCCGGATGTATCGATCTTGAGCCCGCCAAACGTGAAAGTAATGCCGCAGGTCACCGCATAGGCCTCAAATGGCGGCTCGTCGACCGTATTGGCCCAATTCGATTTGTTGATGGCGAGGCCTTCGGTGCGGCGGCCGTCCTTGGCGTTGGGGTCGAACTTGATATCGGTGCGTACCGCCTTGTTGTACGCCCTGATCGTCTCCAGCGCGCGCCCGGCATTCACGTCGTCGAGTTTTTTTACCAATTCTTCCAACGAGTCGGCGCGCACTTTCGTGACCTGCTTGATGCGGTATTCATCGCGCAGCATCGGAATGATCTTCTTGTCGAAGACCTGCCAGGCAAACTGGCCCGGCTGCATCAGGATGACGCGGCCGTATTTGGCGTAAGTGTAATTGCGGAAATCGGCACCTTCGTCGACGAAACGCTCGCCATTGGCATTGATCATAATACCCCAAGGATACGAGTGCTTCTGGAAGTTGTCGCCGACTGCGAGGTCGCCAAACTCAGGCGCATTGCGGTCCCAGCCGACAGCGTGGCAGCCGGACCAGTTACCCGTCGGCATGGCACCGATGTCGAGCGCCATGCGAATGCCATCGCCGGTGTTGAAACGAGTGCCGCGGATCTTGGCAAGTTCCCAGGTGGGTCCAAGGTAGCGCGTTCGCATTTCAGTGTTTGCCTGGAATCCACCGGCGGCAAGCACCACGCACTTCGCCTTGACCTCGACCGTGTGGCCATCGTGTTTCACGCGCACGCCATGCACTCCATCGTCGTCGGCGATCAGTGAAAGCGCGCGCGCGTTATAGGCAACGGTGATGCCGTTTTTTCTGGCGATCTTGGTGTGTGCCTCTACGAGACCCGGGCCGCCGCCCCAGGATTCAACGGTGAGGCCTCCCCAGAATTTGAATTTGCCGTCGATCTTATAGGCCTGCCGCCCGTAGATCGGGATAAAGCGGATGCCTTTCTTTTGCAGCCAGCGCATCGTCTCCTTGCTGCGCGTGACGAGCAGTTCGCACAAATCGGGGTCGGTCCGGTATTCGGTGACGCGGCCCATGTCGTCGAAGAATTTCTCCTGGGTGTAGGTGCCAAAGTCTGTATTGGCGACTTCTTCGTCACTGAGATCGGGCATGAGTGTCCGCAAGTCTTCGACGCCGTCGTATACGCAGCGGAATGCGCCTGCCGTGAAACGGCTGTTGCCGCCCGATTCATCCTCCGGCGCGCGTTCGAGCACGAGCACGGAAACTCCGTGTTCGGCGGCGGCGTGAGCAGCGCAAAAGGCTGCATTTCCACCACCAACCACGACGACATCACTTGAAGTAGGCAACATGCGTTTCGATCCGTTGTTTTTATGGCATTCAATGGTAAGAATTGTCAGTGATGAGCCGGTGCCGCCGCGAACCCGAGTGCCGCCAGTCTCTGGACGCTGTCGAGAATATCCTTGTCTGCATTGCGGGAAATGATCTCGAGCATCGGCAACTCGCGGTAGTCGACGTCTCGTAACATGGCCGGAATTTCGCGAAAAGGAACGCTGCCAAGCCCGACTGCATCGTGGCGGTAATGCCGTTGCCCGGTATCGGAGAGATGCACGAGCCGCAAGCGCTTGTTACAACGCGTGAGGCCGTCGCGAATATCTTCGGCGATAAAATGGGCGTTGGCGACGTCATAGACGATGCCGATGTCATCATTCCCGTAGCGATCCAAAACCTGCACGAGCGCGTCAATGCCAGGCAAATAGGCGAATGGCATATTCTCGAACCACAGTGCGGTTCCGCCGGCTTTCGCAAGCGGGCAGAGCAAGTCAAGCGCCGCAAAAAAATGTCCCGTCAATTCCGGCTCGTCGGCTGGGAACAACGGGTTGGCTTTGCCCGGCCCGATGACGACACCGCGCGCGCCGATTTCGGACGCAAGCCGGACGATACCGGTCAGCATCGCAAGCGAGTATTCGCGCATTGCCGGGGCCGCGGCGGCGATATTGATATCGATGTTCGGCATGTTGAGCGTAACGACCTCGAGGCCGCGCGCACTCAGGATCTGGCGCAATTCGGCCAGGCCGTCAGCCGCCGGACCTGGCGGCCACAGATGTCCCGGATGCACCATCAATTCGAATTTGCGGAAGCCGAAATCGGCAAGGCGGGCGATGCAGCTTTGGGCAGGCTCTGACCGGATATAGGAATAAGTGTTACAGCCGAAGCTTTCCGCCTGCGCTTTCATTCCGTCATCCCGACGCTGACCGCGAAGTCGGGCGACAGTGTATGAACCGACGGCACCGAGTCAACGCTTATCCGACAATGTGAGTGAGGATTTGCCAATTTGAAATCGCGGATGCTAACGTGCGGCCAGTGTCGGAGGCGTCCATGGCCGCAGCAAATCCCTCTCTATCCATCCGCCCGCAATCGCCACCCACCATTCCAATGCTGATTGGCGGGCAGTGGCGCGCGCCGGCCGGCACCTACGAGGTGCATGATCCCTATCGTGGCGAAGTCACGGCGCTGGCGCCGAACTCGTCGATGGACGATCTCGACGATGCTTTGACCGCGGCCGTGGCCGCGAAATCGAAAATGGCCGCTATGCCGGGCTTCGAGCGCGCCGCGCTGTTGCGCCGCGTCGGGACCTTGCTGGTCGAGCGCGCGGATCGCATCGCTGAAGTCATGGCACGCGAAACCGGCAAGGCGATCAAGGATGCGCGCGGCGAAGTGGTACGCTCGCAGGACACGCTGATGCTTTCGGCGGAAGAGGCCGTAAGGATCGAAGGTGAACATGTGCCCCTCGATGCTTCGGCGATGGGCGCCGGAAAAATCTGCTTCATGTTGCGATTTCCCGTCGGCGTTGTTGCCGGTATCACGCCGTTCAACGCGCCATTCAATCTGGCGTGCCACAAGGTTGCGCCTGCGATCGCCGCCGGCAACGCCATCGTGCTGAAGGCGCCGCCGCAATCGCCGGGCGTCATTCACGAACTCGCCGGGTTATTTGTCGACGCGGGAACGCCGGCGGGCGCGCTCAACGTCCTTTACGGCGACACAGTCGGACCCGCGCTCGTTCGCGATCGCCGTGTCGACTTTATCACATTCACCGGCTCGAGCCGCGTCGGCGCCGAAATCAAGGCAAGTTCCGGCCTGCGGCGGGTCGCGCTTGAATTGGGAGGCAATGGTACAACGATCGTGCATGAGGACGCGTCGATTGCGGATGCCGCGCCAGTCTGCGCTCGCAACGCAATGCGGCTTTCCGGGCAAAGTTGCATATCGGTGCAGACCGTTCACGTGCACCGCTCGCTTTATGAACCTTTCGTTGCGCTGATTGTCGCCGAGGTCAAAAAACTTAAGGTTGGTGATCCGCTCGATCCGGCAACCGACGTGGGCACTTTAATCGACGAAAACTCGGCACGGCGCATTGAGAGCTGGGTCGGTGAAGCGGTCGAGTCAGGGGCCCGTATGCTGGCAGGCGGCAGACGCAAGGGGGCGCAGCTCGAGCCGACAGTCCTTGTCGACGTCAAACCCGCAATGAAAGTTGTCTGTGAAGAGGTCTTTGGTCCCGTCATCAGCATCTTGCCCTATGACGATTTTGACGCGGTTTGCCGTGAGATCAGCGCCAGCCGCTATGGGCTTCAATGCGGTGTGTTCACCAGGTCGGCTGAAACCGCGATCCGGGCGGTCCGCAGCATTCGCACCGGCGGTGTCATCATCAACGGGTCGTCAACTTGGCGGACGGATCAGCTCGCCTATGGCGGCGTGAAGGATAGCGGGATAGGCCGCGAGGGCCCGAAATATTCTATCCGCGATATGACCGAAGAGCGGCTGGTCCTGTTTAATCTGTAGATAAGAGAAATTGCCGAAATCGACATCGGAAGCACCGGAGAATGCGCTTGAGAAATCGCACAAACCCAAAAAATCGCGTCGTCCGGGCTCGTGTTCGATCCGCGGGTCCCATTGCTCGCGTGGCCAAAAATCCGCACTCGGACGCCGATGCCGATGTAGAGGCGCGTTCACGCGGCGGTGTGCAATCGATTGGCCGCGCCTTCGCGATTCTGGAAGAAGTCGCACGCAACCGCGACGGTATCGGGTTGGCCGACCTCAGCAAGAAGGTCGGCTTGCACAACAGCACGACTTTTCACCTCGTCAAGACGATGGTCTCGCTCGGCTATATCCGCCAGATCAAGGAGAGCAAGCGCTACCGCATTGGGCGTCCATTATTTGCTCTCGCAGCCAGCGCGCTCGACGAAATGGAAATGGTCAGCATGGCGACGCCCGTACTCGACGACCTGTCGCGCGCGACTGGCGAAAGTAGTCATTTTGCCACGCGTATGAGCGATGCAGTTGTCGTGATGGCACGCACGCCGGGCCCGGGCGCGTTCCAGTTGACTGACCGCGTTGGCGTCGTGCGGCCCGCCTACTGCACGGCATTGGGCAAGGTGATCCTCGCGGCGTTGCGGCCCGATCAACTTGATCGGTACCTTGAGCGTGTCGAGTTGAAAGCGTTGACGCCAAAGACGATCACCAATGCGCAACGCCTGCGACGCGAGCTTCAGGATGTCAGCCGGACCGGAATTGCAATCGACGACGGCGAGTTTGACAATGAAATGAGGTGCGCGGCCATGCCTGTGCACGATTTCAGCGGGCAGGTGGTCGGTGCGATCGGAATATCAGGTCCGGTCTGGCGTCTGTCAATTCAAACCCTGCAGACCAAGGCCCGCAATCTGACGGACGCGGCCAGCCGCTTGTCTGAAGCGTTCGGCGCTTCGAAATCGTCCACCAGGTAAATATATCATGACGCACGTTGTTGTAGCGTACTGGCGTCCGCGCGCCGGCCAAATCGACAAGATCGAGGCGATTCTGCGCGAACTGGCGCCAAAAGTACGCGAGGAGCCGGGCAATCTCATGTTTGTCGTGAACAGATTGCTCGAAGATCCGAATGAATTTCTGTTGTACGAGCAATACAAGAGCGAGCAGGCATTTCTCGATCATCAGCAGACGCCGCATTTCAAAACGCTGGTGCTGGAGCGTGCCGTGCCGCTGCTCGAGCGGCGGGAGCGTGTCGCCTATTCAGTGATGACGTGAAACCGCGTGCCACCGGTCTCGGCGCTTGAGCCGGGCTCTATATCTTTGCACAAGAAAAGACCCAAGGGGGACATGATGCTGCTCACAGGCAAGAAGGTCGCTGTCATCGGAGGATCATCCGGCATTGGCCTGGCCACGGCCGAGCGCGCCAGGAAAGAGGGCGCCGATGTTGTTATCGCCTCGCGTAATGCCGAACGTCTGAAAGCGGCGGCGGATAAAATCGCTGCGACCGCGATCACCGTTGACGTGACGAGCGACGAAAGCGTCGCCAATTGCTTCCGGCAATGTGGGCCGGTTGATCACGTTGCGGTCACGGCGGCTCAGCTCAAGACCGGCCCGTTCAAGACCGTTTCGATGGACGATGTGCGCGCGACCATGGAGAGCAAATTCTGGGGCGCGTGGCGTGTTGCGCGGGCAGCGGAAATCCGCGCCGGCGGGTCGCTGACTTTGGTCACCGGTTATCTAAGCCAGCGCCCGCGGCCCAACGCCGCGATTGTCGGTGCGGCCAATGGTGCGCTTGAGTCGCTAACACGCAGCCTTGCGCTGGAGCTAGCGCCGATCCGGGTCAATGCGGTCTCGCCCGGCACGATTGATACGCCGATCCGCGCCAGCATGCCGGAGGCTGCTCGCCGCGATATGCTCGAAAAGACGGCCGCTGGCTTGCCGGTGCGCCGTGTCGGCGTGGGCGACGATATCGCGCAACAGATCCTGGCGTACATGACCAACGGCTTCGCCACCGGATCCATTGTCTACATCGATGGCGGCGCGCTGCTCATTTAGTCGGTTGCCGGCTGCGCCCAGGGTCTGCGCGCGCGGTCATCAGCTTTGAATGCCGCAATTCGATCGCGGTAGCTGTCCGTGAGATCAACGTCATCCCACCCGTTCAGCAGTTGGTTGCGGCTCACCGGATCGATCGCAAATGCATAGCTGTGATTGCCGCACGTTATCGTCTGCTGCTCAAGGTCGACCGTAACAGGCCGATCGGGATGTGCAGCGACCGCGGCTACCAGTTCCGCCACATGGGATTCAGGGACAATCGCGGCCAGCAATCCATTTTTCACGGCGTTCTGCGCGAAGATATCGCCATATGACGGGGCAATGACGCAGCGAAAGCCGTGATCGTAGAGTGCATAAACCGCAGCTTCGCGCGACGAGCCGCCGCCGAAATTGCGTCCGCCCAGCAGGATTTTGGCACCACGGTAGCGTGGTTGATTGATCGGAAAGTCCTCGCGTTCTTTTCCTGCGCTGTCGAAACGCAGGTCCTGGAACAGCACCTGGCCGAGGCCGCGTGAGCGGGGCCACTTGAGGTAGCGCGCCGGGAGAATCTGGTCGGTGTTCAGGTTGGGCAATGCCAACGGGCAGGCTTCGGCTGTAAGACGTACGACTTTTTCCATACAGCCCCTCAGTCCACTCGACCCGCAAGCAACGGCCGTACATCGGCAAGATGCCCGGTCACCGCAGCGGCGGCGACCATAGCCGGAGACATCAGGTGCGTGCGCGCGCCCTGACCTTGCCGGCCGCGGAAATTCCGGTTGGTGGTCGAGGCGCAACGCTCGCCAGCGGCCACCAGATCGCCGTTGATACCCACACACATCGAGCAACCGGAGTCGGCCCATTCAAGTCCCGCCTCGCGGAAGATGCGGTCGAGGCCTTCTTCCTCGGCCTGCTTTTTCACGAGTGATGATCCTGGTGAAACGAGCCCGGGCACCTTGCTGACGCGCCCGGAAAGAACGGCCGCTGCGGCACGCAAGTCTTCGATGCGGGCATTGGTGCATGATCCGATGAAGACACGGTCGACTGCGATGTCGGTCAATTTTGTGCCCGGCGTGATGCCCATATAGTCCAAAGCTTCACGCACATATTGCGCACGCGTCGCGTCAGGTTCGC
>Ga0187765_10000275_pt1 | contig 18496 bp, 18 predicted proteins | sample 0216_QUI02_MP05__3_FD_133018 | JGI IMG/M metagenome (GOLD analysis project Ga0187765, IMG submission 133018) | Tropical peat soil microbial communities from peatlands in Department of Meta, Colombia - 0216_QUI02_MP05_10_MG | ecosystem: Environmental > Terrestrial > Soil > Wetlands > Peat ...
CTATTTCCAGAGCGCGGTTTACGCGAGCTTACTTCCCCGTCTCGACATGCTGAAATCTCTTGGCTTGGTCTGGATACCCGGCGTAATGGCCGGAATGGTGGTGTCAGGAGCCAGTCCAGTCTACGCGGGCATATACCAATTTGTCATCGTGGCGATGATCCTCGCTGCGTCAGGCATCACTGGATTGGTCGCGACGCAGTTGATGAGAACGCGTGCTTTCTCGCCAGCGGCGCAATTGACAATCCGTCCCGACATTAAGAAGCATGACAGTGCGGTGAAGCCTTAGGCGCGCATTGGTGACAACGGTCCAGGTGCCTTTGCCAACGATTAGCCACACGTTGTTGCAGCCGAGCGTTTCTGGAGCTCGAGCTTGTCGCACTCCGACATCAGGCGATGGTGTTGTGGCGGCAACGCCCTCGCCGCCTTCGGCTTCATTCCGCCGACCGACTCCTGTGGGTGTGGTTTACCGAGTCTGGCCGCGGATCCTGGACGCCTTGGTACTCGTCAAACCGGCGACGGTGGTCAAATGGCACCGCCAAGGCTTTCGGATCTAGGCGACGTGACACCGTCAATCAGCGGTCCTTGTCGGATATTCAGACGTGATGTAGCCCGCCCAATATTGTCGGCTGACAAACGCCCCAATGGACGATCTCTCCCGACTGATCTGGTGCGCGATGGTCAGACTCGTCCGGTCGTGGGCAGCATTGCCGGCCGAAATCCTGCTCCTTCGACATCAGCTCAATGCGCTAAGGCGCCAATCACCGAAGCGGGTGACGGTCGGCAGCATCGATCGACAGCTGTTTGTCGCGCTCTGTCGCTTCTCCCCCAAAGTGCGGGACGCGCTGAAAAGCTTCAAGCCGGAGACGATACTGCGCCCGCATCGCGCGGGTTTGCGGGCGTATTGGGGCTGGAAGTCACGCTCGTGCGGCGGTCGGCCAAAGACCCACGTGGACGTTCGCCAGTTCATTCGCGACTTGAGCGTTGCCAACCCGCTGTGGGGAGCGCCACGGATCGCCGATCCCACGCGACGTCCGGAGAGCAGACCGCGTGCTGAGCTTGCCGCCCGGGGGGACTCACCACCGGTACGTCCGAGTTTGAGTCTTCGACGCGGACACCCACCGGCGCAGGCCACCGCGGAAAAGGTGTCGCCCGCGCCACGTTTCAATGCAAGGAGGGCCCCATAATGGTTGCATTCGGTTCCACCATTGAAGGAGGCGGAAGCGCGAGCGTGTAGGTCTGCTGATCTCTCTCGAAAATCGCCTCGCGCCCACGCACCGAGCGCAGGACCCAGCCGGCATGGCCTTGGCCTGTCCTCAGACGGACGAGGTTGGTGGTCACCTGATCGACGAAAACGCCTATGCCTCCGGATTCGCTGACGATCGTTCCCACGAGGGAGAGCAAGGGATGGTCCGGTTCAACCGGCGGGGTAGGTTTGGGCGGTGGAACGTAGGGCTCGGCTAGTACGGGGGGCGTCGGAGGGCGGCGGGACGGCGAGAAAATCGGTCGGTCACGTGTCGCCGACAGCAAGCTCAGGGGGACGGCCCAGAGCGGGTTACTGACTACTGGGGCCTTGGGCACTGTAGCTGACTCGCCCGGAGGGACGAGCGGCAGCCCTAAATCGACACTGGGCGAGCCCGTCGCTTGGTTGCTTGGATTTCTATCATCGACCCCGGTCGCGCCCAAAGCCGGTGACCCGCCGAGTATGAGCCCAAGTGCGAGTCCCAACGCACCGCCGCGACCGATCATCGACAACCCTGCCGATGACCAAAACTTGTCAGTTGAAAAGGCACAGCGAGAATTCCCCATTCTGCGCCGGCACAACGCCGGTACCTTGCACTATCGTTGTCATGCAGTCCGCAAACACTCCGTGACTTCGTCGTGGCAAGATAGCAACTCGCCGCGACTAAGCGGGAAATACAAAAACCACAGCCTTGCAGGCGGAACGACTCTTGACCCGGGCTTCGCAATCATTTCGCTCCCTCCCATTGGCCAGAAACGGCTAGCAGCACGTGCACGCGTGTCCCTTCGATTGCCGCGCCCCCTTCAGGTTGCTGGACCACTAGCTGATCGACAAACAGAAATGGCATGCCGACTTCGATGTCGTACAGCAATTTTTGCAAGCCGGGCTGGTCGACTTCGCAACTCGTGATCAGGGTCACGAATCCGCTCTGGGATTGTGGCCCCTGCAAATCGACTTGCGACGACAACACGGTGCCGCCCATTCGCTCCACGGCGGACGCTACACGCTGCTGAAGTGCGGCTGCCGCCACCGTCACCGTTCGGCCCTCGAGGAACGGGGAACCGACCGGGGAGCCACCGTTAGTGGCGTCCTCGTCTCGGACCGGCAGCTTACGCCCTTCAATCTCGTCGAGCATACGAGCCGCGGCCGTCACAGTCGTGTACCGCTCATAGAGATCGGCGAGGCAGACCACTACCGCCAGCGCAAGCGCCATCACGGCCCCGGCGTAAGTCAGCAATGCAATGGCAGGAAACCGAGCAAGGAATGCGGCGAATGGAAGATGCGTCTTCATGAACCAGTGGTGTAGACAGGTTGGATTTGCGCGTCTATGTGAAAGCGTTCACCGGCATCGGATGGTGAACGCGTCGTGGGCGCGGAGAACGTCGCTCGAGAGAAATGCGAGGATTGCTCGATCAAACGGATGAGCGACGGCGCGTCCTGCGTGAGCCCCAGGATCTGCATCTTGTCACCTTCGATGCGCAACTCGGTGACGTAAGTGTGATCAGGAAGAATCTGAGAGAGCGCCTCAAGAACGATGACGGTCGATGGAACTGAATGCTTGCGCTGCGCGAGGACCTCCAGCGCAGAGGTGCTGCCCGCCTCGCGGTTTGCCAGCACCGAAGCCCTGTGTTCCGCAATCCTGCGAGCCAAGTCGTCCTGTCTGCCCTCGAGATAGCCAGCGAGAACAGTATCGAGTCCGATTGCCGCCGCCGCCACCATACCGCCCGCTATGAGAACCCCGAGAACTATGCGCTGGACGCGATGAGTTTCGATGCCGTGACGGATGCGCTGGGAGAGTACCGTGATCGGGGCGGCTTCGGGCTCTTCAGGAATTGTTGACACTACAATCGAGTCGGCCCCAAGACCGGCGATCGCCCGCACGTATTGGGCAACGAATTCCCGGGCGGTCGCGGCGACCGTCACGACGATCCGGCCGTTTGCCGTCTCGCTAGGCGCGCTGCACCCGAAGGTCGCGTCAACAGCGCTCCATGGCGTCAGCCGGTCGATCTGGGCACGGACAACGCCGACGAGGAATTCGGAAGCGCGCTGCGGCAATTCGATCGGGCGGAACAAGAAGTGGCTCGGCTGGAGAATGAGTTCGACCCGACTCGCTTTGAGCATCGTTGCCACAGATTCCGGCACCGTGCCAACGAGGCTGCCGGCGACAATCCGCAAGCTCCCGTCCAAAGGGGACGAATCCGGTGCCGGTATCTGCACCGAAAAGGCACCGTCCGTTTCCTCGAGCAATCGCACCATGCGGGACGAGCCAAACCAGCCGAGCATGTCGACGATCGCGATCGCCACGCCGTCGATCCAGCGGAAAAATGCATGGGCAACGTCGCGCCAGAACGTCATTGCCCACCCCCATTGGATATTTGCCCGCTCGAGGGCCCGTCAAAATCATCTGACCATGACAAGACACGGTATGGCCGAATCACGTCATCGAGAACGAGAATAACGACCTCCGAGCCAACCACGCGTCCATTGTCGAATTTTATCTGGACTGTGACCCGAGTAGACGGGCTTCCCTCGACAGTTGCGGCCATCCGCCCCTCCCCAAGAAGCGCCAAAACCGCATCGGCATTAACCGGTCTGGCGTCGCGTTGCTTGAGCACAGCATAGAGGCGCTCGGAGTTCATGCCCGGCAGCGCGGCGACAACCTCGGGCGCGGCGTCCAGAACGTTGATTTCAGGCCGACCGCTGAAGACAGTCACATATGGTATCGCCCGTCCGACCAAGTTCGCCGGAAGCCCCAGCACGCGCCAGAGTTCACCAACATGCGCAAACGGCGCGCCGCGTGGCCCGTAGTCCAACCCGGCAGCTCGATACGCCAAGGTTTCCTGATCCAGGCCCTCGATCCCGGGCTTGGTGCGCCACCCAACAACGCGGTCCGCATACTTCTTCGCGTCCAGATAGCGAGCACCAATCGCTGCGAACAATCCGCCCAGCAAATCTTTTGACGCCATGTTCAGATCGATGCGGGCGGCCTCGGAGCAGTAGCTAGCCGCGACCGCGGCACGCCCAACACGCAGGCTGAATGCGTCCCGCATCGGCCGACGCGCTTTTTCAGCTGTCAGGCGATATGTTGCCACCTCCAGCGCCGCAGACACCGATGCCTCTGCCTGGAGGCGATCGTCGTCGAGGGTACGGTTCGCGACGGCGCCGACGACGTAGGTCATGTAGATCGTGCACAGCGCCGCCAGCGCACCGAGAATCCACAAAGCTGCCACAACGACGAAGCCGTCGTCGGCTTGGTTACGGAACTGCTTGGCGCGGGGCGCGTGCATTGATCGGGGTGCCCGTCAGGGTTGCGGCTTGGCTCCAAGTTGCATGCCGTCGGCCTTCTGGACGCCGGCCGGCGATTGCAGACAATCACCAGGACTCTTCTCGCGAGCGCAGCTGGCCGGCGCATCGATATGGATAAGCGCCGCGGTTGATACCGTCAGAAGGCGCGCGGTTGATGCATCGCGGACTGTCACACGGATGGCGCTTGGTAGCGTAGGAGCATCGTGCCACGTGTCCCTCCACACCCGATCCGAACCTGCATAGGAAAATGAAACACGATATGGGGCTCGCACCAGCGCAACCGGATCCCCAAAACGCGGCGATTCGCTGCTCTCGCTTTTACGTCCGAACGGGACGAGCGGCCCTCGCGTTCTGACCATGACGAATCCACGTTCGTCAATGCTTTCGACGATGCGGACAATATCAAGACCGGGTCGTATATTGGGGCCGATCGCGGAGCGCACGAACGTTACAGAGAGTGCGGCTCCTTCAAAAAGCGGGTGCTCAGTGTCGCGGTTTGGCGCGACGAATTCGGCCGACTTGAGATCGGCTACGATCCGTTCAAGGCCGAAACTGAGAAGCTCCAGCCGTTGCAATCGGGCAAAACCGTGGCTCCAATTGGGCAACCACTGGGCCGTCACCGTCGCCAGCGTGGCGAGAATCGTAACCATCAGTGACATCGCGATCAACGCCTCGATCAACGTGAAGCCCAAAACGGTCGATCTGCTGCGGGGGCGTCGCCGTTTCATTTGCTCAGCCTTTGCCGCAGCCGAACGGTGCTGATCCGATACATCTGGCCCGCCCGGGCCTGCACGGTGATCAGAACGCTCTGCGGAATCCAGGGCGTGGGCAGATGCGGGGGGGCGGACTCATCGGCAAACGGTGACACATCGACGCGCCAACGGTATCCCGCGATATCGCCAGTCACCGTTCCCGGCTCGAGAGCGTTGCGGTCGGGAAGCGCGGTCTCCACTGCTCGGGTGGTCTCGACCAACCCCAAATGCTGTTCGACGACTTGCATGCCGCGGATATTGGCGGTCATCATCGATCCGATCGTGGTCAGCATTACGGCGACGACAACGAGGGCGACCAGCGCCTCGATCAAGGTAAAGCCGGCCCTGCCGCGATGGGGCTTAAGGGGCATCAACCGGAACAATCTCGACACCTCCAGTAAGCCAATTGACCCTAATCTGATATCCCATTCCGTGTTGTGTGAGCGCGATCGTTCCGCCGCAGGACATACCGGACGCGAAGAAGTCGATCGTCTTGCCAGCGAGGCGCTGATTGCATGCTGCAGCCAGCATCGCACTGACTACGATGTCACCGGGCAGGCGAACAACCCGCCCGGTCGAGCCTGATTGTACGGTTCGGGACGTCGCATCGACCCTGGTGGCAATCTGGATACGACGCCGAATAGCGGCATTGCGATCGTCTTTGAGCAGTCTCGCTGTCTCCATCGCATAGGCATTCAGCCGCGTTCGTGACGTGCCGCGTGGAAACGCGGGAAGGACAATGGCGGCCAACATCGCCACGATTGCGACGACGCACACTATTTCGAGCAGCGTGAAACCAGCATCGCCGGCCATGACATCAGTGGGCCCAGCTGGTGATGTCCGTCGCTGTTCCGTTCCCACCTTCTTGCCCATCAGCGCCATGCGAGACGATATCATAGGGTCCGTGCTGCCCCGGAGAACGGTACACATAAGGGTGTCCCCACGGATCGACCGGAACGTCCGCACCCTTCAAATAAGGCCCATTCCATATGCCAGCATCTCCAGGACGATGCGTCAACGCGCCGAGGCCCTCGTTGCTCGTTGGATATCGTCCAGTGTCTAGAAAGAACAGATCTAGCGCACTGCTGAAACTAGAGATTTGGATCTTCGCGGCCTTGGCCTTAGACTCGCCCAGGTAATGGAGCACTCGCGGTCCGACTAACGCCATGATGAGCCCGATAATCGTGATCACCACCAGCATTTCGACGAGCGTGAACCCCCTTTGGCGGTGTTTTGCCGAGTGCCCGCAGTTCCTCTTCACGCTGGTCATATTTAACAATCTCCCCCGCGTCTCATCCGACAATCTGACTGACTGACAGCAATGCGGTCATGACGGAGACGATGAGCCCGCCGACGACGACGCTGATCACGATGATCGCCAACGGTCCGGCCATCCCCACCAGGCGATCGAGGCTGCGCTGCAACTTGCCTTCGTAAAATTCCGCGACGCGGCCGGCAAGGACTGGCAATTGCCCGGTTTCCTCGCCCAATCGCAGCATGCGGATCGCCATGGCAGGGAGCACGGCTGTGTCGGCGACTGCTTCAGAGAGCTTGCCGCCGTGGCGGACCCGATCGACGGTCTTTGTCCAGATATTAGCATTGCCGGTTGCCGCCATCATGTCTGCAAGAATGCGCAGCGTCGTTGTAAGTGCGACGCCGCTCCCGAGCAGGACGCCGAGGTTTCGGCAAAACAAGGCTGTTCGATAGAAGCCAATGACACGACGGACGAGCGGGAGCCGAGAGACATTCTCAACGATGGTGGCACGCACGCTGTAGCGGCGAAGCAGCAGCCAGCCACCTCCAAGGAGCACGGCAAGGGTGGCTGCAAACTCCTCAATGTGTTCGCGCAAGAAATCCGATAAGCCCAAGAAGCAGATGACGATAGGGTCCAACTTGGCGTTGAAGTCCCGGAGCACAGATGCGAACTGAGGCAGAACGAACAGCAGAAAGAAGACGAGCACGCAGGACGCGGCAAACAGCACGAAGGCGGGGTAACGTAAAGCGTCGCCGAGACGTCGGCGCAATGCTTCGGCGCGTGTGCGCTCGTTGCCGAGCACTTCGAGCAGACGGTCCAGCGTCCCCGACATCTCCCCCACGCGCACGACCGCTACATAGAGCGGGGGAAATAGCCCGGGGTGGTGCGAGAGGGCGTCGGCGAAGCTTTCGCCAGAGAGCACAGCAACACGAATCTTGCCCACGATGGGGCGCAGCCTTCCGATATCTGAATCCTGAGCCAGCAGTTCTAGACCGTCATTAATGTGCGCGCCCGCCTTGAGCAAAAGAGCAAGATCGCGGGTGAAGACGGAGATGTCTTCGGCGCTTGGTTTCGCGCGGAAGGCGAAGTTGAGGCGAGCCCCAGCGGTCTGACGTTCCTCGACAATATCTTCAATCGGCACCAGGCCGAGGTATTCGATACGATTTGCGACTTCCGAAGCCGTCGGAGCCGCTATCGACCCGCTCACCATTTCGCCGCTTTGTGTGAGTGCACGGTAGCGAAAGCTCCGCATGGCGTCATCGCACTGTGGTTACTCTGAGAACTTCGGCCACCGAGGTTATGCCCGCACGACATTTAGCGACGGCATCGTCGACCATTGTCGTCATGCCGGCATCTACGGCGACCTTTTCGATTGTGTTTGAGTCGGTACGCGGACCGACGAGATTGCGGACCTCCTCAGACATTTCAAGGATCTCGAAGACCCCGTTACGGCCGCGATATCCGATCCCCCCGCATCGCTCGCAACTCTTGGGTTCGTGTACCGACACACCGACCGAAAACCCGAGCATCGCATAGCGGGGATCGGCCCCAAGGTCGACGGCGGTTAGCGGGCGCCTCATCTTACAGCGGTCGCATAGGATGCGCACCAGCCGCTGTGCGATTACCGCCCTTAAGGTCGACTTGAGCAGAAAACTTTCAACCCCGAGGTCCAGAAGGCGTGGTACAGCTGCGGCCGCGGTCTCAGTGTGCAGCGTGGTGAGGACGAGGTGGCCGGTCAATGCCGCGTGTACCGCGATATGCGCCGTCTCGGCGTCCCGGATTTCCCCAACCATAATTACATCGGGATCCTGCCGAACAAAGGCTCGCAAGGCGGCTGCAAATGTCAATCCAATCGATGGCTTCACCTGCGCCTGATTAACGCCATGAATTTCGTATTCGACCGGATCCTCGATCGTAAGTATCTTCCTCGTCGTCTGATTGAGAATGGACAGCATGGTGGCGAGTGTGGTGGTCTTCCCGCTCCCGGTAGGGCCCGTTATGACGAGCATTCCGTGTGGCAAATCGAGCAACCGTGCCGTCTTGGACTCGTCAGCGCGCGAAAGCCCGAGCTTCGCGATGTCAAGCAGGCCGCGGTCGCGCGGCAACAATCGGATCACCGCGGACTCGCCGTGCTGCAGCGGCATGGTAGCCACCCGGATGTCGATTTCCGACGTCGCGATCCGCAAACGGGCCGCGCCGTCCTGCGGTAGACGCCGCTCAGCAATATTAAGTCCTGCGAGGATCTTAATGCGGGAGATTAGCGCCTGCGGCAGGGCCTCCGCGGGCACTGGCACCGGGTGCAGGAGGCCGTCGACCCGCATGCGGACGACGAGCCCGTTCCTGAAGGGCTCGATATGAATGTCGCTCGCGCGCATCTCCATCGCCTTTTCGAGGAGCCCATTCACGGCGCGGACAACGGGCGCACCGCTTGCGAGATCGCGCAGACTTTCAACGTCATCCTCGGAGCCACCGAGCGCAGCATCCTTCAAGTCCTGGGGCGACGCTTCATCCTCGCCAAGCCGTTCGGTCAGTACCGTCGCAATGTCTTCGAACGAGGCGACCTCGATACAGACTGGCGCGCCAAGCACGATTTCGGCGGCCCGAAGGGCAGCGGTCTCGCTTGGGTCGGCGACAGCCAGCTTGAATGCACCGTCGGGCTCCTGGAATGGAAACACCATGGTCTCGCGCAAGAATCGCCGGGAAAATCGCCCTGTTAACGCAGACGCCGCAATGAGTTGCGGCAAGCCGAGACGTTTCAATCCATGAAATTGCGCAACTTCATCGGCGAAGTCGCTCGCCGATAGATCCGTCAGCTCCCACAATTTTCGCAAACTTAACTCCGGCCTTTGAATGTTATTTTCCAAATCTGATTTTAACCTCGATCCAGTCGCGATCTGTCTCGTTTCCAACAAATATTTCATGAAATCCACAGGATTTGACGCATGCATTAAAAAATCCCTCCGTTTCGACGTCGAGCCACCCGATTATTTTCTCGAAGGAATATTTGTTCTTGACGATTAATTCCATCCTTAAGATAGTCACACCTTAACTATGATAATTAACCTACCAAACTTTGATTTTGCCGAACGTAGAATGACCCGCTGACGCGAAGTCGAGGAGGTAAGTTGCAAGTCCTCCAACAATTCCGCGCCAACAAGTTGGTGTTGGCCACAGTGCTAGGAGTGTCCTTTGCTATCGCTGCCGTTATGCTTGCCGCCTGCAATCTGACATCGACGGGTGACGTAGGGTACGACGCGCCTGATGTATATGACCAAGTCCGCCGTGCGGACCTACAGCCACGCTTTCCGCGGTCGGTCGAGGACTATTCCGGTTTATCCAGTTCCCGACACGCGACGGTCTACCCTGGGGCGGAAGCTGGCAGCTTGCGCGTGGACGGGGCCCAAGTTGCTTCCGGCGAAAACGCTTACGAACTCAATTTCGAGAACACGCCGGTCAATACCGTTGCCAAGGTGATCCTGGGCGACATTCTAGGGGTAGGCTATGCAGTGGATCCCAGGGTCCAGGGAACGATCAGCCTCGCTTCGGGGCACCCGGTTCCCAAAAATGATGTCCTGTTTGTGCTCGAGAGCGCGTTGCGCACCGCCAACGTCGTCCTAGTGCACGACACGGGCGGGTATCGACTGATCCCGGTGGGGGACGCTGCGGGAAACGGCGCGATCGACCGAGTTACGGGCACCAACCGTCCCGAACCCGGTTACGGAATCAGCGTTATTCCGTTGAAGTACGTTTCGGTGCAGACCATTGTCAAATTGCTCGACAGTTTCGCCACGAGGCCTGGTGCCATACGGGCGGACCTGACCCGCAACATGTTAGTGATTGTGGGCACCGGCGTCGAACGGCGCGCAGGCGTGGAGGCGGCGCTGAGCTTCGATGCGGACTGGATGCGCGGGCAATCGGTCGGCATATACCCGGTTCACAATAGCGCTCCCGAAACATTGATCACGGAGTTAGAGAAGATCATCGATTCCGGCGAGGGTGGCCTGTCTCAAAACATGGTCAAGTTTCAGCCGGTCAGTCGTTCAAACTCAATTCTGGTGGTGAGCCACAAGCCCGAACTTTTGAAGACGGTCGGTACCTGGATCACTCGGCTCGATCGCTTCGATACCGAGATCACCGGCGTCAAGGTCTACCGGGTACGGTACGGGGATGCGCGGCAGCTTGCGCGGCTGCTCAACGATATGTTCACCGGCGCTGCATCGGGCGGTCTCGATTCTCCCACCAACCAGCTCGCGCCCGACGCGGGAGCAACCACTATGTCGAGCTCCGCGGCTCCGCCCCCCATTTCTCCTACCGAGCGGTTGACTGGTGGTCCGCGGCCCCAATTGACAGCTGACGCCCCACCGGCGGGCGCGGGTCCTGCCGCCAATCTACTTGGAACAACGGGATCTCGGAGCTCAGCGACGGGCGGGGCCATTCTTCCGGACGTCCGAATTACACCCGATGTCGTCAACAATGCGCTTTTGATCTACGCCAATCAGGAAAGCTATCGCATTATAGAAAGAACATTGCGCCAGCTCGACCGGCCGCAGCAACAGGTTGCCATTGACCTAACAATCGCCGAAGTTACGCTTAACGCCAACCTCAACTACGGCGTTCAATTTTATCTCAATAACGCCAATTTCAGCCTGATCAACACCGCCGCGAGCGCCGCCCTCGCCGAGACATTCCCAGGCTTCAACTTTCTGATCGGCTCCCAAGCCTCTCCTCACGTGATCCTCAATGCCCTGCACGGCATGACCGATGTCAAGGTCCTGTCCAATCCCTCCCTCGTCGTGGTCGACAATGGCACGGCGACCCTGGAAGTTGGGGACCAAGTGCCAGTCACGACAGGCACCGCGACAGTGTTGAGCGCCAACAACGCGGTGGTCAACACGATCAACTATGAAAGCACCGGAATCATCCTGCACGTTGTGCCTCGGATCAGCCCCAATGGTAGCGTAAGGTTGGATATCGAGCAGGAGATCAGCAGCGTTCCGGACACCAATTCTGCCACTTCGCTGACGCCCACGATCTCCGAGCGGAAGGTCAAGAGCTCCCTCGTGGTTCCGGATGGCCAGACAGTGCTGCTGGCCGGACTGATCAGCGAGACCCAGTCCAAAACTCGCAGCGGCATCCCCCTGCTCGATCAAATCCCCAAGATCGGCGATGTATTTTCCCAGACCACACGTTCGTCCGACCGTACCGAGCTGATCATCTTCATCCACCCACAGGTTATCCGCGACAGCGTCGATGCCTCCTTCGTGGCCGAAGAATTGCGGACCAAGTTGCGTGGCAGCAAGATCGGCGTCGTAGACATCCTGGATTCGCCAACGCCGGGCGTCCCGCCTCGGTATAGATAAGCCGTGTCGACCCTTTGCACGAAATGCAGGAGCTGCGGAGTTCGCCCAACATCTCGACGCGGTGCCCTACGGCAGAGGTGGCGATCGGGATTGGCGCGATCGCGGCCGTCGCCGCCAGCATCTTGGTGGTGCCCAGCATTGAGGCGCCCTCGGCGGCGGGCTCGCTTTGATCATGGCGGTGACCGCCGTCATCGACGGACGGCACTTCGTCATTCCCAATGAGCTCACCGCCGCATCGTTCATCCTCGGACTTGTCGATGCTGCGCTTCGAACTCCCGAAGCAGCGATGCATGAAATGCTTGAAGGCTCATTGCGTGCTGTGGCGTTGGCAGGGGCGCTCTTGGCCATACGCGCATTCTACCAAGGCCTGCGCCATCGCGAGGGCAACGGCCTCGGCGACGTCAAGCTTGCTAACGTCGGCGGAGCGTGGCGTCATTGGAACATGATGCCTGTGTCGGTCAATGTCGCCGCACTCGCAGCGCTCAGGGTTTATGGGGCGCGATACTCCATACGCGGGTGGCCCCTCCGCCGGCCCAGCCGATTGCCCTTCGGCCAATTTTTTGCGCCCGCAATTTGGCTGTGCTGGTTGCTGGAAACAGCGCTCGTTGGGCGGTGACCTGCGGTGACCGGCTCCCGAATCGTCAGAACCCAGAAATCATGGTGGTTACGTTGGCGTCGCTTCTGCGCTACCGCTCGCGTACCGGGCTCCACCGCAGGGCTAGCCATTGGGCATCCGCGAGCTGGAGTCGGGTCAATTTCGATGCGACCGCGTCACGGATCCTGACCCAATAAATGCGTTCGCGCGGATTGGCCCCGGCAACCGCGAGGTCCAGCCACTTGTAGGCCTCAATGTCGTTTTGAGGAACGCCCATGCCCTTGTCATACAACAGCCCGAGCATGTATTGGCCGGTTGGATTTCCCTGATCTGCAGCGCGTCGATACCAGATAGCTGCCTCGACCTGATTCTGCGGGACGCCACGGCCGTTAGCGTATATAAACCCGAGGATCGCTTGCGCACGAGGGTCACCGCGCTCGGCCAGAGGTCCTAGAATTCGAACAGCCCTTGCATCCTCATAGCGGCTGAGGGCGTAGGCGCCTTCCCGATAAGAGGCCGCTATCGCGGGCCAAGCCGCGACCAGGGCAAGAACCAATGCGCAGGGAGCAAATCGCATGGCCATCGCGCTGCTTTCGAAAATGTTCTGCCAAGAAACGTCTTTATAGGCAGGAAACTAGTTGGCGTCGACTCGTATTACCTTCTCAGGTCCTTCTCAGGCCGTCCCGGTGCATCGCTCCTCGGGCCAGATTCCAAGGCTCCCTTTCTGCTCCGATGGCCAGGCCCGACTCCGGCTTTCCGAGCCTCGAGATGGCTGCGCTTTCAAGGAGCGCAGCTGCTGGCGCGCTTCGAGCGAGTGTTCCGCGAGGGTGGATCGCGACATTGGCGGAGGCCAGCGTATTCCTCAGCTACACGATCCATTTCTAAAGGTCAGCCGGTGCCCGGCCCCATCCTTCTTAGAAATTGCTAAACTGTTTGATGTTTCTCCTCCAGGGTAATCGCCGCTTGTGAACTGGGAGCGAACACTGAAGAGAAGGTCTGTTGCCCGTGAAACTCTTTGCTTTTTCGCAAAAACGAATTTTTGGAGTCCTTGACCACGACATTGAGAGCTTTACCGCACAGCATGGCAGCATTTTGAGCTGCTCCATCCATTGTTTTTGGTCCTATTTTATTAATTACGAAATCGAGGTACCTGTGGAAGCCATTTTACGCTCCAGTTGCGCGCGGACGACCTTATTGATGCGCTGCGCCGAAAGCGGTTTCAAGTACGGGCATTAGTTTTGCGATCGTCTGTGATTCGGACTAAGAAGCACCTCCCAGAAGGTCGTGAAGCGCGAGCCGCAGAGCCCCTGGATTCGCAAGACAATCAGCAGACCAGTCTACCCTCACCTCACCTCTGAGCTTCGACGCGCCTCGCGTGGAATCCCGCAAATTTCCACAAGATTCGCCGCGACATGCGAGTCTCTTGGAAGTACAAATTAGCTTCTGCCTATCCGATATTAGTATCTGCCGCCTCTGTTGTTAGTTTATGTGTTCGCCCTTATTAGTTTTTGATTTTTCTCCTGTTAGTTTCTGCGGCTTCCACGGTAGTTTCGGTACCATTGTTAATTGCTAGCTGCTAAAATTTGGCAGATAGCAAGTACCCCTCGGCACTGAGGTTCCTGGGAGTGAATAGAAAGAAAGGGGGGGATGACGGGACCGGCTGATGGCTGGAGCAGACGCCATCGGCTAATGGCCCGATCCCTATTTGTCGTTCTGTACTCGTCCTAACCGTTTCACCACAACGCAGACGGCATCTCCACGACGGGTGGGGCTTGGTCCGGGGCGCATTCGGCAACTTCGCGCGGGAAGTGGTGGGGCCTGCGCGTCTTTGATCCAATCCGTCCCATCACATACATTCAGAGGAGTACGATGCGCATGCGAAGATCTGTTCTTTCAAGTTCGATCAGTGTCTTTGTTTCCTTGCTTGCCGGCCCAGCTCTGGCGGATTCCAGCCCTAACACGGGTTGCTCCGCGCTGCCGAACTGGTCGAAACTCAAGAATGCGCTTGCAAGTTCTATCACGCCCACCACCAACCCTTGCACCAGCGGCAACTGTGGCCTCGGCTTCAACATGTGGGCAACGTTGGTCGCCAATGACGGCACGGTCTGCGCCGTCGCGTTTTCAGGAAGTAGCTACACGAGTCAATGGCTCGGGAGCCGGGTGATTTCCGCACAAAAAGCAAACACCGCCAATGACTTCAGCGTCGGCAAGAGCAGCACCCCGAACGGCAGCTTGTTCCCCCAGGGTCTCGCCTTGTCGACGGCCAACCTGTTTTCGGCCGTGCAACCCGGCGGCAGCCTCTACGGCCTACAGCACAGCAATCCGGTCGACACTGCGGTTGCCTACAGCAACACCAGCAGCAACGGCAGCGGCGTTCAACAAGCCAACTACAGTTCAGGCCCGGTCAGCGCCACGCTATTCGGCACAGCGAACGATCCGATGGTCGGCCAGCGCATCGGCGGCGTGAACGTTTTCGGCGGGGGGCTTGCCCTGTATTTGGGGGGCGTGAAGGTGGGTGGGGTCGGCGTCAGCGGCGACACTTCCTGCACCGACCACATGGTCGCCTGGAATGTGCGCCACAATCTTGGGTTCGACCAGTTCCGAGGAGTTGCGGGCGTGTCAGGCGATGCAGCTCGCCCCGACAATATCATTTTTGACATCAGCCAGAATCCAGATCAGACCGGGGGCACGGGCCAGGCGCCCAACGGGACAGGAGGGGTTGGTCAAAGTGCCAGCGGTTTCGGCCATCCGAAGTGCCTAAACCCCCCGAACCCGGCGAGCCTTCCGCCAGTGAACTGATTGCTGCCCGCGTTGACCGTCGCGGTTTGTGTTAATGTCCTCGATGGGAAGCAGCAGGTGCTGCTTCCCAAAAAGGATGGACGCAAAATGGTCCAACTTGCGACGGCGACCGCCTGCTCCTCGTCATGTACTTTGCGACCGTAGTCTGACCAACATCGATGCCGAGCTTGAGCAGGTCGCCGTGAATCCGTGGTGCTTGTCTATGTCGGATATTCAAAAACGGATGTACCTATGATTTAGTCCGCCCCATATTAGCACCGCGAGCACGCGCCCTACCTCTGAGGGTCACGCGGAGTCGCCGCGTCCCTTTTCAGCGATAGATGAGTATGGAGTTCGTTGTGCTATTGTTCGTAAGAATCGAGCGGATGACGAAGATGCGGCTCGTCGAAGATGACGACGTCATCAAGGCATTCCCGCTGGGTGGATCCGATGAGCCTCTCCGCGAATCCATTTTGCCAGGGAGATCGAGCTGAGATCGCGCAGTCCCGGCGTATGCCCATGGCTACCCGCTTATCGCCCAGTGCTCCAGGCAGAGCGCGCCTTGTGCTTGGCTGGAGGTGAAGGGCGCGCCTATTCGGGGCTGCGTCGCAGACGTGCCCGAGCTGCGCACGCGTCCGCAAAATGTCCGAACGCGGGCATCAATGTGGCTGCGGATTCGCGGCGACGCGAGATCAAGCCGCCGCTCTTTTGATGCTCGTCGATGGGCTTAAGCTGCTCGGTCGGGAACCGGCCTGGGCCGTTAGGCCCGAAACTCCATCCAGAGCCGCCTAAACGGCCTTGGATGGTAGTAGTTCATGAGGCATCTCATGAAAGCTTCGCCATTGGCGCCATCGCGAATGATATAGCGGGGCGGTTCGCTCCTGTCCCTGCCGGAAAGAGGGATGGGCTGATTCCACGCGGCGCCCAGAACGGATCAAATGCTCAGCTTGCCAAACCTAGGCGGATTGCACCACCGGTACGTCCGAGTTTGAGTCTTCGACAAGCACAACCTGCCGCGGTGCCCTAAAGCTCCCTCCCCGACGTGGCGCAGCTTTCGGCGGAGCCAGATGACGGACTTCCGATTGGGCGCCTGCTTCGGCGGTTCGGCCGCATTTGTCGCGCTTTCTATTCCACCGGTCAATGCCGAAGCGCACACATCCTGAAAGAACCAATGGTCCATTCAAGTGGGTAAGCGGATGCCTCTCGGGCTTCTTAGCGCTCGCCAATAATACCAACCCGCAGATTGAGTGTTCCTCACAAGGATTCAAAGTCGCCGGAAAAACCAATGAAGATGCTGCGGGTGGTGGACTACTTTCAATGACGGATCCGAGGGGCTCGCTGCGCGTTACCAAATCCCTCACGCCGCGACAGAACGAAGCGACCTCCCTATGACCACCTAAAGCGGGCCGCTGTCTGCGTTTCGGCAGCGCCGAAGTCGCTCACAAGAAGGTGGTGCTTCCTGCCCGGGCCCGGCTTCATTAAAACACGCCCACAGGTCGTCTTCCGCCCGTAGCTCGGCACTGTGGATCGCCAGTGGCAGATTGTTGGCACTGTCTAGTAAGGGAGACCCCGCGAGGTACTTCTGCATGCGCTCCAACGCTTGCATTTCCCCTTGCAACTCCCGCTGAGTGGTATCAATGACCTTCTGCCACGCCCGTCTATCTTCCTGGGATCGATCAGCATACCTTTGCGCCCATTCACGACTCTCGTTCAGGGATCGTCGCATCTCCTGAATGGTGGATTTGTAGTAGCCTACGCAATAGGCGGCAAAGTTGGCGCGATCGACGTCGGCATGCACTCGCGTGAGCAATCCTAAAATCGCGAGTCCAGACACCAGCACGACGCGACGCATCAAGTCAGCCCTTATTGTCAGAATCTGCAACATGCCGCAACGTCAACATCCAACTCGTACCTGTTAAATATCCCCAAACTCGTTCGGCATGGGAATTTCGCAATAGTAGCAATAACGGCCGCGAAAACAAGCCATTCGGATCGGTTACCAATCGGTTACCGGTCCTCGTTTGGCTTTCGCGGCGCGCTCGCACACAAATACGGCACGGGCGCGTTTCCCGGTAGCGAGCTTGGGCTCTTAGCCGAGCGATTTGTCCAATCCGGCGATATCGAAGCGCTTTCCTTATATGATGACGATCTGTCGGTTGCCGCTCTCGGTAGCCGGCAACTGTTTAGGTTCCCCACGTCGAGCAGCATCTTGGCGTCTTGGAGGACAGGCGTGAAGAAACCCTCGTTGAACCATCCAGATCGACGCGAGTAGATCACGGGCTCGGCGCGCTTGCCTTGATCTTTCCAAAGATGGGCGAGTCTGAGGGCGATCCGAAGCTCCACAATTTGTTGTTCTGCCGACGCGCGAGTGAGAGCACGTGACGATGGCTAACCTCCACGGCTGTGTACTCGCTGATGGACAGCAAAAGCTCTGCTCGCAGCCGGTGCATTTCGGGTTCTGCCCAGCGCTCCTGAGTAGTGTCGATCAACTGGGCGGCTTCGTCGAGCCGACTGGGCCCCATAATACGCGCGGGGGTCGATGAATTTGCGGAGATGGCAACAGGTATCCCCACTCACCTCACGATGCCTCTCATGTCAATCGGAGTGCGGTCGCTTCGTGCCGTGTACATCCTGGAGCGCGACAGTCGAGGAAGCAACAGAAGTTTGTCGCGTCAATCATCGATATATTTGAACAGAGAAAAGCAGAAGCAGTGGTTGCGGCTGATTTGAGAGCAATGACTTTCTCATAGAGTTGGCAGCGAGTGTATGAGTGATGGCGTCAACGGCGATGATTGCCTGAATCATGTTATAGACGCGACAGTCGCTATTGTCGAAGCCGACAAGGGAACACTCGGTCCAGATACAACGGCACTCCGCATAGTGGCTTAGCGTCAATTTTCAGAGTTGTTCCCAAAGTTCTTTGAGTCATTGGATAGCAGTACCGATGTGGGCACCACCACGTTCAACTTTGGAAAGAAACTGATTGTTGAGGACTTGAGAGTGAGCCAACTCTTGAAATTTCAGAGCTTTGACGACGCAATAACGGGCCCAGGAGGCCCCAAAGCCTGAACTCAGCCAACCGAGCGAACCGGGGTCGGAAACGCCCCCCGCTAGCCGAGCACTGGCCGAGCAAGCGCTCTCATCCGCACGACCTTCGACCACCGAAACGGTTCGATGCCGCCTCGCCGCACCCATACCAGCATCATCGAC
>Ga0187765_10000276_pt1 | contig 18460 bp, 14 predicted proteins | sample 0216_QUI02_MP05__3_FD_133018 | JGI IMG/M metagenome (GOLD analysis project Ga0187765, IMG submission 133018) | Tropical peat soil microbial communities from peatlands in Department of Meta, Colombia - 0216_QUI02_MP05_10_MG | ecosystem: Environmental > Terrestrial > Soil > Wetlands > Peat ...
CAGCGCCGCGAACCCGGCTCGGTCGTCCGCTGGTGCATCATCGCCGTGGTCATGGCGGCCGCGTCCGTCAGCACCATCCGGACGCCGAAATTTCACGTGGCGCTCATCCTCAGCGCGGTCCTCGGGGGCGGGATGCTCTGCGTGTTCCAGGCCAACTCGATCGGCCTGACCGGGCCCGCCTTCAGCCTGGAGGCGACCGCCCTCGCCGGTGCGCGCGGCCTGCGTGATTACTTCAGCGGCCGTGGCCTCGCGCTCGCCATCATCGCGGTGCCGCTGCTCGCGGCGGTGTCCTTCGGCCTCGCCGCCTTCGCCGGGCATCCGGCGGATGGCCTGTGGGCGGTGGCGGTCGATCTCACTGCCATCGGCGCGGGCCTGGCCCTCAGCAGCATCTACACCGTGGCCCTGGCCTACCCGGCCGAGAGGCGCGCCGGCACCCCGCTGCCGACCGCCGCCGGCGGGCACGGGGGCCAGGCGTTCGCCGCCGCCATGGGCAGCATCTTCGGAGTGGCGCTCGTCAGCGCCCCGGTGATCGTGGCCGTGGTGCTCACGTCCTCGGTCCCGGCCGCGGTCCGGATCCCGGTGCTCGTGCTGGGCGCGGCCGGCTACGGCATCGTGCTGGCCTGGGCCGGCGCGCGCTGGGCCGCCGCCATGGCCGACCGCAAGCTGCCGGAGCTCTTCCAGATCGCCGCCAGCAGCAAGCTCTAGCCGGGCCCCGCCCTACCGGTAGGCGAGCACCACCCAGACCTGGCCGCGGGCGAAGGTCATCCGCTGGCCGGACGCGGTGGTGAAGGTGGTGCCGCCGTTCCACGTCGGCCGGGACCAGTGCCCCAGCCACTCCTGGCCGTTGCGCAATACCAGCGCGGTCCCCGACCCCACGCTCTCCGCGTACGGCGGGGGCTTGCCGTACTCCAGGAACCGGGACGTGCGCACGGTGGTGTGCTGGATGACCACGGTGGCCGGTGCCAGCCGCCCGCCGTCGGTGGTGACCGCCCGGGCACCGTCCATCGACACCAGCCAGCCTCCCTTCGCCGATGACCAGGTGAACGTGAACGAGGCGGCCGGGTAGGCCACCGACGCCGACCGGGTGACCTTCCCGCCCGGTGGCGGCGGGCCGAACCGGAACCCGATGTCACGGGCCTTGCTCGCGCCGTGCGCCTGCGCCAGCAGCACCCGCGTGTGGGCGTACAGGTTGTAGGGGGCGATCCGGCTGTTGTCCCGGTAGTAGCCGCGGGTGGTGCCCGCGTACAGGTCGACGATCCGGGCCGTCCGCTGGATGTAGGGCAGCAGCGTGGCCGTGGCGCCGGAGTAGGCGAACGCGGGCCTCCCGAACTGGCGCAGCAGCTGCAGGTCATCCTCACGCGCGCTGCGCACCGGGCCGATCACCGGCGGGTCGTGGGAGGAGAAGACGGCCAGGAACCGGCTCAGCCCGCCCTCGACCGGCAGCACGTAGACGATGTCGGCGTGGGTGAGCCCGGTCTGGGGCCGCGCGTTCACGATGTTGTCGATCTTCACCGCGAGCACCCGGTTCAGCGACGGCACCGGCTCGCCGGTGAACGGCGACCGCAGCTGCTGGGAGTGGGAGGGCGCCGACGCCGGCCTGGCCTGCCCGCCGCCGCGGAACGCGAGCAGTGCGCCGGTCACCAGGCCGGCCAGGATGACCACCGCCGCCACCGTGATGACGGCCTTGTGCCGGGTCCACATCATCGCACCGTCCGGGCCGCGTCGGGGCGCACCTCACACGCGGTGCGCGATCGCGCCGTCTCAATACCATGCTGCCGCGCGTGAGCCGGATTACCAGCGCCGAAATGCCGGACACGCCGGTTTTTGCTCACTTCTCGCGCTGCGCCGTCCCCCGGCCCCGGCGGGTGCCTCCCGATAGGGGCCGTTTGGCCCTGGGCTTCCGGCCCGTTGGCCCTGGCCGCCAGCCTCCGGCATTGCTGTGCTGGAGATAGGCGGCCAGCGGTACGGAAGGGGATGAGGGTGTGGCGACAAGCCGTCGGGATGAGCATTTCGATGCGATGCTGCGGCATCTGGGCGCCGCGTACTACAAGGCGGTCCAGGGCGATGGCACCCCGTCCGAGGTGGAGCGGGCGCTGGAGTCGGTGAAGGATGCGCGTAAATCCAGCGGCGCGGCTGACGACAAACTGGCCAACGGGGCGCGGGCCCGCAGTCACCGCGGGGGCCGGTGGCGGGTCAGGGACGTGATGAGCACCGACGTGGTCACCGTAGACAAGGCCACCTCCTACAAGCAGGTGGCCAGGCTGATGACCGAGCACAAAGTGAACGCGCTGCCGGTGGTGGACAAGAACCACCATGTGATCGGCGTGGTGTCGGAGGCCGACGTGCTGCGCAAGGAGGAACGCCGTTTCCGGTGGCTGGTCTCGGGGCTGGGCGGGCGGGCCCGCCGGGAGCGGGCCAAGGCCGAGGCGCAGTCCGCGGCCGAGCTGATGACCTCCCCGGTGATCACGACACACCCGGATGCTTCCCTCGCGTCGGCGGCCAGGATGATGAACGACCATCACATCCGGCGGCTGCCCGTGCTGGACTCCTCCCGGACGCTGATCGGGGTGGTGAGCCGGCGTGACCTGCTGCGGGTGTTCCTGCGCCCGGATGCGGAGATCGGTGCCGAGGTTCACGGGGTGCTGACCGGCGTCCTGCTGGAGGACCCGCAGTCGGTGACGGTACTGGTGCGCGACGGGGTGGTGACCTTGCGGGGCACCCTGAGCGAGCCGTCGCTGATCCCCGCCGCGGTACGGCTGGCGGGCGACGTAGACGGGGTCGTCAGCGTCGTCAACGAGCTCACCAGCGACCCGGCGCAGCCCGCGCCGGACCAGGCCGCCGAGCGCCGGGCCTGATCACCGTCGCCGCGGGTCACCGGAGGCCGCTGGCAGATGCGTGGCGGGAACCGGCAATCCCAGGGATTGTCCGGTAAGGGACTTACTGTGGAGGTATGACCGTTCTCGCCAGGGTGCCGCAGGCCAGGCGGGTGGCGGCCGCCGGCCGCAGCGCGCGGGAGCGGGAGCAGCTCGGCCGGATTCCCCGGGACCTGTGGGAGGCACTGGCGGAGGACGAAGAGGCCCGGCGCCGGTACTACGGCAAGGTCTACTGGCGTGGCCCGGGGCGGTGTGCCTACTTCCTGGGCGCGCTGTCCTCGGGCGGGCATGGGCGGTTCCGGGCGGGCACCCGCCGGGCGGCGGCCGACCGGCCGGGGAGCCTGGTCGTGCCGGCCCACATCTATGGGTACGTGCTCAGCCGGGGAGTGCCGGGGCCGGATCCGGTGACGGGCTATCTGCCGGTGATCCGGCACCGGTGCGATGAGCCCAGCTGCCAGGCCGCCGGGCATCTGGCCGTGGGCTCGGCCGGCGAGAACGTCCGGGACTACCTGGCCCGGCGGCAGGATCCGTACTCGCCGCTCAGCGATCGCCGCGGCCCCCGCGGCCGGGCGGTGGCGATCCGGGACGCGATCTTGACCGCGCTGGCCGAGGACGCCAGCCTGGGTGAGATCGAGGCGGCCATCGAGGCGGCGTCCGCGGCTGGCATCCCCGGTGCCCAGCAGGTCCTGTTCTGAGGCCGCGCCCCGGGGCGGGATCCGGCCGGGCGGTGCGGGTGCCGATCTGCTCAGCTCTGGAGCACGGTGGCCAGCACGGCCGCCTCGCTGATCTCGGGCCGTTTGGTCGCGGTGAGCAGTGTCAGCTGCCGGTCCTTCGCCAGCCCGCGCAGGTGCGCCACTGCCTCCGCCCGCTGGGGATCCTCCAGCTCCCGCCGGTAGCGGCGGCCGAACTCCTCGAAACGATCCGGGTCGTGACCGTACCACTTACGCAACTCGTCGGACGGCGCGACGTTCTTGCACCACTCATCGAGCGCCGCCCGGGCCTTCGACATCCCCCGCGGCCAGAGCCTGTCGACCAGCACCCGGGTACCGTCGCCGGGCTCGGGGTCCTCATATATCCGTCGTACCTGGACGCGTCCTCCCGCCATCGCTCACCTCCTCGCTCGCCATCGACAGCCCACCAGAAGCCGCCGCGGACAGCCATGTGGCCGTCACGGACGACGGCTGCCACGTCAAGGCTCACCGGCCCATTGTGGGCCGACGGTAACCGCAGACCATCTCGATTTGCTCGCCGCACGCACAACCGGCCGGGCTGGGAATACGTCCAAGAGGCGTGACGGGCTTGACCATGCGCATCGCTGGCCTGGTGATGGGCACCGTGCTGGCCGTGGGGTGCGGTGCCACGCATCCGGCACCGGCCAGGCCGGCTCCGGCGCACAGATCACCGCGATACGCCGTCCGCTGCCTGCCGGCCCAGCTGCGGCTTGCCGCTGGCCCGAGAATCCCGGAACGGACCCAGCAGGACACGCTGCTGATCGTCGTCCGCAACATCTCAGCCAGCGGGTGTGACGTGCGCGGCTACCCAGGCATCGCGCTGTATGACGGCGGGGGAGCCCGGCTGGCGTTCAGCTACCGCCGGCAGGGAGACCAGATGCTCGCCAGCCTGCCCCCGGCCGTGGTGGCCTTGCCGCCCGGCGGCGCTGCCTACTCGGCCCTCAACAAGAACACGTGTGCTGCCTTCGAACGCCGCATCGCTACCCGCGTCACGGTGACAATTCCGGGTGACCGGGGGCCCGTTGTCCTCAGGCTGCCCAGGTACCCGATTCTCGGCTACTGCGACCCGGGCGATCCCGGCCACACCATCGACATCGCCCCGTTCACGGCCACCATGGCGGGCCTGTTGCGCACCTCCGGGGTCTTCACACGGTCTGCACGGTGATTTCACCGGCCCTGCCCGCGCGAGGCGCATACAGGACTGTGATCAGCCCGCCATGGCCCGGGAGACCCCGAGATGACCGGCGGGCCCCGAGGAGGCATTCATGACCAGTACGCCAGCCCCCGACACCATCGTCCTCATACACGGCTTCTGGGTCACCCCGCGCAGCTGGGAGCACTGGGTCGAGCATTACCAGAGCCGCGGCTTCCAGGTTCTGGCGCCCGCGTACCCGGGCTTCGAGGTCGAGGTGGAGGCGCTGAACTCCGACCCCTCACCGATCGAGGCCCTGACGGTGCCCGCCATCATCGGCAAGCTGGAATCGGTCGTCAGCAAGCTCGCCCGGCCGCCCATCCTGATGGGCCACTCGGCCGGCGGGGCCTTCATGCAGATCCTGCTTGACCACGGGTTCGGCGCCGCCGGTGTCGCGATCAACTCGGCACCCACCGAAGGCGTCCTCGTCGTCCCCTTCTCGCAGGTCAAGTCCACCTTCCCGGTCCTGCGCAACCCCGCCAACCACCATCGCGCCGTCGGCTACACCCCCGAGCAGTGGCACTACGTCTTCACCAACACCTTCACTGAGGACGAGTCCAGGGCGCTGTATGAGCGGTACCACGTCCCCGCGTCGGGGCGGATCCTGTGGGACGCCTCACTCGCCAACCTGCTGCCCGGCCACCAGGACACCTGGGTGAACTACCACAACGACGACCGCGCGCCGCTGCTGTTCATCTCCGGCGGAGAAGACCACCTGATGCCGCCGAAGATCCAGCAGTCCAACGCCCACCATTACAAGTCGGGCACCATCACCGAGGTCAGGGAGTACCCGGGCTACGCGCACCTGCTGCCCGCCCAGCGGGGATGGGAGGCGATCGCGGACGACGCGCTCGACTGGGCGCTGAGCCACGCCAAGAACACCGTCCCCGTCGCCGCGGACGGCTCGTGACCGGCATCCGGGTCACCTGACGGCCAGCCGGGGCGATACGTCAGTGAGCGGCCCCGGCGAGCGCCTTGTCAACCCACGCCCGGAGGGCGGCCAGCGGGGCGGCGCCCGTCTGCCGGGCGGTCACCTGGCCGGCGCGCAGCACCAGCAGGGTCGGGATGGCCTGCGCCCCGAACCGCTGTGACAGCCGCGGCGAGTCGTCGACGTTCACCTTGACCAGCTTCACCTTTCCCGCCAGGTCGCGGGCGAGCTGCTCGAGCGCGGGGCTGACCATCCGGCACGGCCCGCACCAGGGCGCCCACAGGTCGACGATCACGGGGATCTTGGCCGCGTCCGCGACGTCGCCGAAGGTGGTGTCGTCGGCGTCGGTGATCCACGGCAGCGGCTGATGGCACTTGCCGCAGCGGGGCGTCCCCGCCGCCGCGGACGGCACCCGGTTCATCTGGCCGCAGTGTTCACACCTGATCAGCCCGCTCGTCATAGCCTCATTATCGCCGCGCCCGCCGTGGGCAGGCCTGCCCCGGTTGACCTTTCCCTGGGTCAGGCCGCCGCCTCGGACCGCGACCCCGGCGTGGACGTTAGTTCGAGGTACCTGACCAGGGTCTTCCTTCAGGTAGGGACCGCAGCGTTCGGGTCGCCGCCCAGGTCTCCACTTTGCTGGTCATTGGTGAAACCATGGTCGGGGAATTAATCTGACGGTTCAGGAGAGCGTGCTGACGTGCTGCATGTGTCGCTCTTGGGGGAGCAGGCAATCACCGATGGCCGGACCGGCCTGGTCCGGGCCCGGTCGTCGCGCGCGGTTGTCCTGATCGCCTTCCTGGCCGTGCACGCCGGCTCGCTGCAGGCCCGGCAGCGGATCGCCGGCCTGTTCTGGCCCGAGTCCACGGATGCGCAGGCGCTGACCAACCTGCGCCGTGAGCTGCACCACCTGCGCCAGGTCCTGGGAGACGAGTCTTCGCTCGTCGTGACGCCACGGGACCTGTCCTGGCGTGACACCCAGGCATGCCGCGTCGACGTGCGCGTCTTCGCGACCGGGCGGGAGGCGGCCCTGGCCGCGGCGGACGCCGGTAATGACGATGAGATCTTGCTGCATGCCAGCGCGGCGGTCGCCGCCTACCGGGGCGACCTGCTGCCCGGCGTGTACGACGACTGGGTGCTCGATGCCAGGTCACAGCTGGAGCGCCAGTGCGTCGACCTGTGCGACCTGCTCCGTGCGGCGCGGGCGCGCACGGGGGACCTGGCCGGGGCGGTGGACGCCGCCCGGCGCCGGGTTCAGCTGCAGCCGCTGGAGGAGGTCGGCTACCGGGCTCTGATGGAGCTGCAGGCCGATCTGGGCGACCGGGCCGGCGCCATCAGCACCTATCACCACTGCGCCTCGGTGCTGGAGCGCGAGCTCGGCGTCGCCCCCGACGCCGCGACGCGCCAGGCGTTTCAGCGGCTGATGGCTCACGCCGGCCCGGCGCAGCCCGCGGCCACCACCGGGCCGGCGGCGGCCACCGGGCCTGGGGCTGGCCGTCCGGGGCTGGCGGCGGCGCGGCTTTTCGGCCGGTCCGCGGAGCTCACCGCGCTCCAGGACGTGTGGCGGGCTGCGGTAGCGGGCTGCCCCGGTCTCGCGCTGGTCCGCGGCGGCGCCGGTGTCGGGAAGACCCGCCTGGTGACCGAGGTGGCCGAGCTGGCGCGCCAGCAGGGCGCGGTGGTCGCGACCGCCCAGTGCTTCGGGACCCCGGGCCGGCTGGCGCTGGCCCCGGTGGCCGACTGGCTGCGCAACCCGGCCGTCCAGTCGGCGGCGGCCACGCTCGACCCGGCCTGGCGCGCCGAAGTCGGCAGGCTCGTGCCGGCCGGGGGCCACGGAGAGCGCGGCACCGGGTCGAGGACCATGGTGGATGCCTGGCAGCGTCACCGTTTCTTCGAGGGCCTGGCCCGGGCGCTGCTCGCCGTCGGCCGCCCGACCCTGCTGGTCCTGGACAACATGCAATGGTGCGACCAGGAGACGCTGGCGTTCGTCACGTTCTGCCTGGGGCTGGCCGATGGCGCCCAGCTGCTGGTGGCCGCGACGCAGCGCACCGACGACCTCGACGACGACCCCGAGCTCATGGACTGGACGGTCCGGATGCGGGCCACCGGATTGCTCACCGAACTTCCCCTCACCCCGCTGGACGCCGCCGACGTGGCGCATCTGGCCCAGGCCATTTCCGGGGCGGCTTTCCCGGCGGCCGACACCGACCTGCTGCACGCGGCCACGGGAGGTTTCCCGCTGTACGTCATCGAGGCGGTGCGCGGCAGCGTCGACCCGGGCGGGACCCAGCTGTCGGCGGGCGATCTCACCGCGGTGCTGCGCAAGCGCCTCGAGCAGGTGACCGTGCCGTCCCGGGAGGTGGCGGGCCTCGCGGCGGCGGTGGGCACGAACTTCATCCTCGACCTGCTCACCGAGGCGAGCGACCTCGAGGCCGATGTGGTGGTCGAGGCGGTGGACGAGCTGTGGCGGCGCAGGATCATGCGGGAGCTCGGTGACGGCTACGACTTCTCCCACGACCTGCTGCGCGAGACGGCGTACGCCGCGGTCAGCCCGCCGAAACGCTGGCTGCTGCACCGGCGCATCGCCCAGGGCCTCGAGCTGCTTCATCCCGACAGCACCGACTCGGTCGCGGCCCAGCTCGCCGAGCAGTGGTCGCGGGCCGGGCGGCCGGAGCGGGCGCTGGCCTACTACCGGCAGGCGGCCGACGTCGCGGCGGGCATGTTCGCCCACGCCGAGGCGATCCGGCTGCACCAGAAGGCACTGGCGATCATCGCGGCCATGCCCGCTGGCCGGGACCGGGACGCCCGGGAGCTGGCGGTGCTGGAGGCCATGGCGGCACCGCTCAACGCCAGGTCCGGCTACTCGTCCCCGCATCTCCAGCGGGCGCTGGAACGCTCGATCGCCCTCGCCGAGTCGCTGGGCCGCAAAGACTCGACGGTCGCTGGCATGGCTGCCCTGTGGGCGACGCAGTTCGTGCAGGGGCGCACGGCCGACAGCCACCGGACGGCCACCCGCGCCCTGAGCCTGGTCGATCCCGAATCCGAGCTGGGCGGCCAGGCCCATTTCGCAGTCGGTGGTTCGGCCGTCAGCCTGGGGATGCCGGCCGAGGGTCTGCGCCACCTGGACCTTGCCGCCAAGCACACCAGCGGGGCCGTCTCGCTGAGCATCGGCACCCGGCCGGACGTGCATGCGAATGCGTGGTCGGCGCACGCCCACTGGCTGCTCGGCCACGACGGCGACGCCCTGGCCGCCTGCCGCGAGGCCACCGCGCTGGCCCGGTCGATCGACCACCCGTACAGCGTGGCGGTGACCCTGGCCTACGGCACCATCACCCACCAGATGCTCGATGACCTGGCCGGGCTGAGGAGCATCGTTGATGAGCTGCGCGATCTGTGCGACCGGTATGACTTCGCCTACTACCGCGAGTGGGCGCTGATCCTGGACGGCTGGTCTCGCGGGGGCGCCACCGGCACCGAGCTGATCCAGCGGGGCATCAGCAACCTCAAGACGGAAGGTGCGTTCGCCCGCATGCCCTACTGGCTGTCGCTGCTGGCCGACCTGTCGGCACGGGACGGCCGGGTCGCCGCGGCGCGGGCCACCCTCGACGCCGCGCTGGCCGCCGGGCGTGCCCACGACGACGTGTGGTGGCTGCCCGAGGTGATGCGGATGCGTGCCGCCCATGACGACGAGGAGTCCGCCGTCGCGCGCCTGCGTTCGGCCGCGGATCTGGCGTCGGCGCACGGCAGCGTCGCGCTGCTCCGGCGCTGCCAGGCCGACCTCCAGGAACGGGGCGTTCCGCTTCCCGTTCCCGGCGCTCTCCCAACCGCCTGACCCGCGCGCGCATGCCCGAACGCTGCGCGAACGCTGCGGTCCCTACCTTCGATCTGCAACTTCAGCACATGCACTTGAAGGGGAAATCATGACCGCAACAGCCGGCACCATCACCGCTCCGTACGAGGATCTGGCCGCCGCCGTCCGCGGCAGTGTGATCCTGCCCGGGGATCCCGAGTACGACCAGGCGCGCGCCGTCTACAACGGCATGATCGACAAGCATCCGGCCGCGGTCGCGCGCTGCCGCGACACCGCCGATGTCATCACCTGTGTGCGGTTCGCCCGCGAGCACGGCGTCGAGGTCGCCGTCCGCGGCGGCGGCCATAGTGTGGGTGGCCTCGGGGTGTGGGATGGCGCCCTGGTCATCGACCTGTCGCTGCTGCGCAGCACCACGGTCAGCCCAGAGAATCACACCGTCCGCGCCGACGCCGGGTGCACCCTGAGCGACGTCGACCACGCGACCGTGGCGTTCGGCATGGCCGTGCCCTTCGGCATTCTGGGGTCGACCGGGATCGCCGGCCTGACCCTCGGAGGCGGCGTCGGCTATCTCTCCCGGCGCTTCGGCCTGACCGTGGACAACCTGCTGGCCGCCGACGTGGTCCTCGCGGACGGCACGTTCGTGACCGCCAGCGAGAGCTCCCACCGCGACCTGTTCTGGGCCCTGCGCGGCGGGGGCGGGAACTTCGGCATCGTCACCTCGTTCACGTTCCGCTGCCACGACATCGGCGAGCACGGCACGATCATCGGCGGCCCGGTCCTGTACGACCTGGCCGACACCGCCGCGGTGATGCGCTGGTACCGGGAGCTGCTGCCGTCGCTGCCGGAGGAGCTGAGCGGCTTTTTCGCGCTGCTCAGCATCCCCCCCGCGCCGCCGTTCCCCGAGGAGCTGTGGGGACGCAAGGTGTGCGGCATCGTCTGGTGCTACACCGGGCCGCACGAGCGGGCCGACCAGGTGCTCGAGCCGGTCAAGACGTTCGGCTCGCCGCTGGTCGTCGGGTTGCAGGCCATGCCGTTCAGCATGCTGCAGGGCGCGTTTGACGCCTTGAACCCGGCCGGGCTGCAGCAGTACTGGAAGGCGGACTTCTTCCACGAGATCCCGGACGCGGCGATCGACGTGCACGCCAAGTACGGTGCGCAGCTGCCGACCGGCATGTCCGCCATGCACCTGCACCCCATCGACGGCGCTGCCAGCCGCGTGCCCGGCGATGCGACGGCCTTCGCCTACCGGGATGGTGGCTGGGCGGGTGTCATCATCGGCACCGACCCGGACCCCGCCAACGCCGGCCACATCTCGCAATGGGCCCGGGACTACTGGCAGGAGCTGCACCCGTACTCGGCCGGCGGCGGCTACGTCAACTTCATGATGAGCGAGGGCCAGGACCGGGTGAAGGCGGCCTACCGCAGCAACTACGAGAGGCTGGCCCAGATCAAGAACCGCTACGACCCGGACAACGTCTTCCACATCAACCAGAACATCCCGCCCGCCAGCGGGCCCACCTCCTAATACGATCCGCCCACGCTGCCGCCAGCGTCGTGTGCCTGCACGCCAGGGCCAGCTCGGGCCGCCAATGGCACCCGCTGCAACGCCGGCTGGCCGGTGACTACCAGGTGCTGTCCCCGGACCTCTACGGCTCCGGGGACAGCCCGCCCGGGCCGGCCGGGCGAGGAGCTCGGAGCGCCCGGCAGCGCCGCAAAGCGATTTATCGACTATTGGCTGGTGCCGGGCACATGACGCCGGCCACCCATCCCGGCCTGGTCAGCGAGGCCATCGAGGAGCACATCGCCCAGATCAGCGGGTCACGGCCATCCGCCGTCCCTGTGACCTGTCCAGGCCCGGGTCCCCCTGGCGCCGCACAACCTCAGGAGGTGCGCGGCGCCACCCCGGACCAGGACGGCCATGCATCAACGGTGCCTCGCCGGCCGGCGTCGCGGCCACCAGGCAGGCATGCCAAAGGCGGGTGGTAGTAGCACACCCCGGATATCACCGGGCGGTGAGATGGTGCAGGCGGCGGCTGGGGGGCCGCAGGGCCCAGGAAACGACGGTCAGCACGGTCAGCACGGCCAGCAGACCCACCTCGGCCAGGCCATACCCGGTGGTCAGGTGGGAGGCGATGGCCCCGGTGTAGGTGAAGAAGGCGCCGGCGTAGGCCCATTCCTTGAGCAGCGGGCGGCGCGGAACGAGCAGGGCGGCCGCGCCCAGCACCTTCCAGGTACCCAGCAGCACCAGGAAATAGGACGGATAGCCCAGGTGCGTCACCAGGTCCAGGACGATGGGAAGGCGTGCGATGTCCCAGACGCCGCCGACTGCTAGTTCGGCTGCCACCGCCGCGGTGGCCAGCCAGTAGCCGACCGGTTGCCAGCGCCGGGATCGGCGCCCGCCGGCGACGGCGGGCGGTGCGGTCAAGGTGTCCATGGCGGTGTCCTCTCTCGTCGGGCCGGGCCCGGGCCACGGATGCCTGTCACATCCGGGCCGGCCGGGCGGTTCATAGCAACGAACCGCAAGAACGGGAGAATGTGACTGATGAACGAGGCTGACTGGCTGGCGATGCGCTTCGAGGAGCAGCGGCCCCATCTGCGGGCGGTCGCCTACCGGATGCTCGGCTCGCTCGCCGAGGCCGACGACGCGGTGCAGAACTCATGGCTGCGCCTCAGCCGCGCCGACACCGCCGACGTCGACAATCTCGCCGGATGGCTGACCACGGTCGTGTCCCGCGAGTGCCTCAAGATGCTGCGCACCCGCCGGGGCCGCCACGAGGAGCCCCTAGCCGATGCCACGGTTGAGCCGGGCCCGGCCGGCAGCGACGCCGGTGACCCCGAGGCCGAGGCGCTGCTGGCCGACTCGGTCGGTCCCGCGCTGATGGTGGTGCTCGACACCCTGGCCCCCGCCGAGCGGCTCGCCTTCGTTCTGCACGACATCTTCGCCGTGCCGTTCGGCGAGATCGCCCCCATCCTGGAACGCTCCCCAGCCGCCACCCGCCAGCTGGCCAGCCGCGCCCGCCGGCGGGTCCACGGCGCGGCACCACCCGAGCATGTCGACCTGACCCGCCAGCGGCACGTCGCCGACGCCTTCCTGGCCGCGCTGCGGGAGGGCGACTTCGACGCGCTCCTGGCCGTGCTCGACCCCGAGGTGGTGCTCCGGGACGACAGCGCCGGGCTGCCCGGCGGCGCCGCGGTGATGCGGGGTGCCCAGCCCGTGGGCGCCTACGCGCTCAGGTACTCGCGGGCGGCCCGGTTCGTCCGGCCCGCGCTGGTGAACGGGGCAGCAGGGCTGGCCATCGTCCCGTTCGGGCGGGTCGTCGGGGCACTCGGCTTCACCCTCAAACATGGCAAGATCTCCGAGATCGACATGATCTCCGGTCGGCGGCGCCTCCGCGACGTCGAACTGGCCGTCCCTCACGGTTGACGGCCGGTTGCGGCAGGACGGAACAAACGGCGGCTCTTTAACCCATTGCGATAGTGAGCAGATAGGTGCGTTGCGGCATTTGGCCGCCATATCCACACCCCGTTACGGACGTAGGCCGGGGCCCAGTTTCATACCTATCCGCGCCTTACCGAACGGGCTGACACGGGCGCCTCTCCGGTGGACGGGTTGGGTCCCCGGGATGCTGCAAACGGTTGCCTCCTGCACGCCGGGCACGAGCGCCGCCACCTGGGTCCCGGCTGCCAGCGCCGGCAGCCACCCGTACGTGCCGCCTCCCACGGGAGCCGGGGCTGCGCCGGCCGAAATATTCACGTGCCAAAATCGGCGTGGCATGGTACGTGTTGCGTAGGCGACAGTATGACGCGGGTGTCACGGAGGCCGTCGACGGGGGCGTGTTACCGGGCATCTGCACCATAGTGCGATCCGAGCCAGACGCGTACACTAATGTCACTTCATTCCGGGGGGGCCGGACATGCAACCCAGCATCGCTGACGGTGTTGCGGCATTGACGTCGCTGAGCCGCGCCGTTGGCATCCCCTCGCGCCCCGCAGCTGACCCCATCGCCGGGCCGACGGCATTCGGTGTCCCGGAGATTTTCCTGAGTGGAGACATGTGATGGCCACACTGCCGATGGTCGGAGATGACCTGGCCGGTTACCGGCTGCGGGGAGTACTGGGCCGCGGTGGGATGAGCGTGGTGTTTGAGGCGGAGAACCCGCGGCTGGGCAGCACGGTGGCGCTGAAGGTGCTGGCGCCGGAACTGGCCACCGATGATGTGTTCCGGGCCCGGTTCCTGAAGGAGTCGCGGATCGCGGCCTCGCTCAATCACCCCAATGTGATCCCGATCTACGACATGGGCACCCATGAGGACCTGCTCTTCATCTCGATGCGCTATGTGGCTGGCGCGGATCTGCGCACGGTGCTCAAGTCCAAGCATGTGCTGGAGCCCGGGCAGGTACTGCTTCTCACCGGGCAGGCCGCCCGCGCGCTCGATGCCGCGCACCGGCACGGCCTGGTGCACCGCGATGTCAAGCCGGGCAACATACTGGTCGAGCACGGTGCTGACGAGGAAGATCCCGACCACGTCTACCTGACCGACTTCGGGATCACCAAGCATGCCAACTCGCGCAGCGGGCTGACCGCCACCGGGCAGTTCATGGGCACCATCGACTACATCGCGCCCGAGCAGATCCAGGGCAAGCCCGTCGATGGCCGCGCCGACATCTACTCGCTGGGCTGCGTGCTGTATGAGTGCCTGACCGGCCGGGTCCCCTTCGCCAAGGACCTCGACGCGGCGGTCATCTGGGCGCACGTGGAGGAAATGCCCACCACTCCCAGTTCGGTGCGGCCCACCCTGCCCCGCGACATCGATGAGGTGATCGGGCGGGCGCTGGCCAAGGACCCCGCCGACCGCTACGCCTCCTGCCGCGAGTTCATCACCGCCGCCCGGGCCGCCCTCGGCGCCACCGCCGTGCCGGACACCGGCACCTCCCACCACGCTGCCACCGTTCTGGCTGCCCCCGGCGCCGCTGCCGTCGGCGCTGCTGCCGCTTCCGCTGCCGCCGCGGCGGCCGCTGCGGCTTCGGCCGGTGCCCCCGCCGCCCCCGCGGCTCCGGCCGGTGCCCCCGCCGCCCCGGCCGCTCCTCCGGCTGCCCCCGTCTCCGCCGCTACCCCCGCCACCGCTGCTCCGGCCGCTTCTGCCGCCGCCCCCGCCGTTGGCGAGGACACCGCTGCCCCCGCGGCTCCGGCCGCCGCTGCCCCTGCTGCTCCGGCCAGAGCCGCTCCCGCTGCGGGCGGCACCGCTGCTCCCGCTGCTGGCCACGACGTCACCGCCCCGGCTGCCTCTCCCGCTGCTCCGGCGGCTTCGCCCGCTCCTGCGGCCGCGGCCGCCGCCCCTGCTGCTGGTGCTGACACCGCTGCTCCCGCCGCGGGCCACGACGTCACTGCCCCCCAGCCGGCCGCCAGTAGTCATGTCCCCCCGGCACCGTCCGGCCCGGTGCACGAGCAGCCGCCCGCTGGCCCGCCGCCGGGCGGCCCGCCACCCTCCGGGACGCCGAAGCGCCCGACCCGCCGGCAGCTGGTGGCCGGCGTGAGCGCGCTGGTGCTGGTCATCGCGGCCCTCGGTGGCTGGCTGATCTGGCGCAGTACCACCAGCAACTCACCCACCCATACCGCCACTGGTGGCGCCGCCAACCATGGTCAGCATGCCGGCGGCTGGCTGCTGGGGCATTCCTCGCCGTTCCCGGTGCAGCAGTTGCACGCGGCGGTGCTGAACGGCCAGATCTGGATGGCCGGTGGGCTGACCGGCGCGACGGAGGCGACGGACAAGGCCACGAACAAGACGGAGTATTACAGCCTGGCCGCCCGTACCTGGCGCGCTGGTCCGCCGCTGCCGTTTGCGGTCCATCACGCGACGATCGTGAGCTTCCAGGGCAAGCTGTACGTAATCGGTGGCTTCCTGCCGTCGGGCAATAACCTGGAGGCGGCCGCTTCGAACAAGGTGCTGATCCTGGACCCGTCCACGAAGCACTGGGTGGAAGGGCCTCCGCTGCATCATGCGCGGGCTGCTGGCGCGGCGGTGGTGGTGGGGAACCAGATTGTGGTGGTTGGCGGGCGGACCGGCGGGCGGTTCCCCGGAGAGGTCGGGCCGACCGAGATCTTCAATGGCAAGAGCTGGCACGACGCCGCCAACATCCCGGTGCCGGGCGATCACCTGGCGGCGGTGACGGACGGGAAGTATGTGTACGCCCTGGGTGGGCGCACGCTCACTCCTTCGGCCAACCACAACGCGGTGCAGCGTTTCGACCCGGCGACCAATCAGTGGACCCCGCTGACGCCGCTGCCGGTCGCGAACAGCGACATGGGCGCGGCTTACGTCCGCGGGCAGCTGATCACCTTCGGCGGGGAAAACGGGCTGAGCGTGTTCCCGACCGTCCGGTCCTACAACCTGGCCGCCAAGACCTGGTCCACCCTGGCCCCGATGGCCAAGGCCCGGCACGGGATGGGCGTGGCCGTGGTCGGGAACACCATCTACGCCATCGACGGCGCGTCCCTGCCCGGGCACAACGGATCGACCAATACCGTGCAGACCTTCAACGTGCCCGCGGCCGTGGCCCCGACCCCAGTGCTGAAGCCCAGCGGGGGCTGGACACTGGGGCGTTCCTCGCCGTTCCCGGTGCAGCAGCTGCATGCGGCGGTGCTGAATGGGAGCCAGATCTGGCTGGCCGGTGGCCTGACCGGCTCGACCGAGGCGACGGACCAGGCAACCAACAAGACCGAGTATTACGACCCGGTGGTCCACACGTGGAATCCCGGTCCGAATCTGCCGTTCCCGGTACATCACGCGATGCTCGTGAGCTTCCAGGGCAAGCTGTACCTGATCGGCGGCTTCCTGCCGTCGGGCAATAACCTGGAGGCGGCCGCTTCGAGCAAGGTGCTGATCCTGGACCCGGCTACCGGCCGCTGGGTGGAGGGCCCTCCGCTGCATCATGCGCGGGCTGCTGGCGCGGCGGTGGTGGTGGGGAACCAGATCGTGGTGGTTGGCGGGCGGACCGGCGGGCGGTTCCCGGCGGAGGTCAAGCAGACCGAGATCTTCAACGGCAAGAGCTGGCACGACGCCGCTAGCATCCCGGTGCCGGGCGATCACCTGGCGGCGGTGACGGACGGGAAGTATGTGTACGCCCTGGGCGGGCGCACGCTCACTCCTTCGGCCAACCACAACGCGGTGCAGCGTTTCGACCCGGCGACCAATCAGTGGACCCCGCTGACGCCGCTGCCGGTGGCCAACAGCGACATGGGCGCGGCTTACGTCGGCGGCCAGATCGTCACCTTCGGCGGGGAGAACGGGCTGAGCGTCTTCCCCACCGCCCGGTCCTACAACCCGACCACCAACACCTGGTCCACGCTTCCCTCGCTGGCCAAGGCCCGGCACGGGATGGGCGTGGCCGTGGTCGGGAACGCCGTCTACGCCATCGACGGCGCGTCCCTGCCCGGGCACAACGGGTCCACCAGCACTATGCAGATCCTCCGCTTCGGGTAGGCGGGACGGCCGGCCGGGATCACACGCTCTGCCGGCCGGCCGCCGAGGCCGGGAGGCAAGGGGGGGCGGCGCCTCGACCGGCGGTATGGCCGGTGCCCGGCTAAAGAATGCAGTCGACCTCCACTTTCATGGAGGCATAGCCCGACACGTCGTTGCTGACCCTCATCCAGAACGGTTTGGCCTGGCAGGCGGGAAGCCGGTTGACCGAACCGCTGGCCTTGCCCATGACCGTGCCGTCAGCGTCGTAGAACGTCACGCCGAGAATGGCGCTGAGCTCGGTGTCGCAGTTGTTCACCGCATCGCCATAGACCTGATACCGGCCACGGCTGCCCTCTTTCACCCCCACGTTGGTGAGGGTGATCTGCGGCTCCGGGCGGTCGGTCACAGCTGCTCCTCGGCTATCGATGGGATGGCTTGCGCTAACCGGCCGATGTGCGTGTTCGTGATCGAGGTGAACTGGCAGATCAGCGCCGCGGTAAGGAGGACGAGCCCGACCGCGATCTCGTTGAATCGGCGCAGCTCGCGGCCGCTGGCGGCGAACACGAACATAACCAGGGCCCCGGTGCTCAGGATGAGGGCGAGGACGTCCACATGGCTCCTAGAGGTCAGCCCCAGAGGTCTGGGCGGTAGCGTTCGGTCGTTTCCATCTCGTGAAGATAGGCCTCTGCTTGCCCGCGCGGCAGCGACCCATGTTCCGTGACGACGTCGACGAAGGCGGCGCGAACAGCATCGCGCATGGGCTGCGAGCCGCAGACGTAGACGTAACCCCCTGCGTCGAGCAGGCGCCAGACGAGCGCACCCTGCTGCCGGATCCGGTCCTGAACGTATTCGCGAGAGCCCGGCGGCTCACGCGAGGTCGCGACGTGAACGTGATTGAGCACCCCTTCGGCGGCGAACCGCCCGATCTCGTCGCGGTAGATGTAGTCGAGGCTGCTCGAGCGGATGCCGTTGAACAGCGCCGCTTCCGCCAGCGGGACGCCCGCCTGTTTCAGCGCCAGCCGCTCCCAGAGGAACGCCCGCATGGGGGCGAAGCCGGTGCCGACCGACACGAAGACCATCGGCTTGGTCACGTCATCCTGCAGGTGGAACCCGTCGGCGCTGTCGTGGAAGACGTTCAGCCGGTCGCCCTCCCGGAGCGTGTGCACGTAGTGCGAGGTCGTCCCGCAGAACTCACGCCCGGGCATGCCTGGCACCGGTGTGGTCTCGAGGCCGATGGTCAGGTGGGCGACGCCGTCGCCGTGGATCCGCGGGCTCGAGCTCGTTGAGTAGTAGCGCGGCCGGAGCTGCTGCGCCACCCGCAGGAACTCGAAGATGTTCAGCGAGCAGGACGGGAACTCGTCGAGCAGCCGGAGCACGTCGTAGCCGCCCGCGTCGATCGCCGCGCGCAGGGGTGAATCCGGGCCGCCCGGCGCATCCAGGACGTCCCTGATCTCCACCAGCCCTGGCCGCTC
>Ga0187765_10000278_pt1 | contig 18414 bp, 17 predicted proteins | sample 0216_QUI02_MP05__3_FD_133018 | JGI IMG/M metagenome (GOLD analysis project Ga0187765, IMG submission 133018) | Tropical peat soil microbial communities from peatlands in Department of Meta, Colombia - 0216_QUI02_MP05_10_MG | ecosystem: Environmental > Terrestrial > Soil > Wetlands > Peat ...
GACGCTTCAACGCTTCGAGATCGGCGGAAACGCGGCCCGCGGCGAGTGCCGCGCCGTCGACGACGACCACCACGCCATCGACCGTGACGCGATTCCTGATTGCCGGCCAGTGAAAGGCCTGCAACAGCGGTTTGGGCAAAGCCAGACCGGATGTCTCGATCACGATGTGATCGACGCCGTCTTTGGCCAGAATGGCGTCAAGCGCGGGGACGAATTCGTCCGCGACGGTGCAGCACAGGCAGCCATTGGCGAGTTCGACGATGTTCTCTTCCGGGCAGGCGGAATCGCCGCAGCCTTTGAGAATCTCGCCGTCGATGCCGACATCGCCGAACTCGTTGACGATGACCGCAAGCCGCTGGCCTTGGGCATTGGCCAAAACATGCCGGATCAACGTCGTCTTGCCGGCGCCAAGGAAGCCGGTGACGATGGTGCAGGGGACGCGCGCAAGTTGCGCGGCGAATGCATTAGTCATGGATCGCTCTCGACGAAATCGAACGGGGGAACGCGCGCGATCAAAGCGCGCTTGAGGATTTCCGGCCGGCCGCGCCACGGCAGAATGCCGTCACGCGCGCCGGCAAGGAGCTTGGCGCCGGCGACAAGCGCCGCGGCATTATCAGCTTCCAGTCCGCCGAACACGTAAGTCCATGAGCCGTTGCAGCGCAACGCGGCGCTCGGACCGCGCGTGCAATTGGCAAGGCAGCGCAGCCGGCGCACCTCGACTTCGGTGCCGGCCGCGGCTTGCTCGGTGGCGTCGGCTAGAACGGCACCGGGACGCGGTTCGGCATCCGCCTCGCCGGCGCGCCGGCAGGTGATGCAAACATAGATCAGTGGCGAGGGCGCTTGCGACATCGGCTCGCCTCACGCGCGTTCGACGACGATGCGGCCGAAGCCGCGCCAGCGATAGATCAGATAGGACACGACCCAGCTGACAATGAAAATGCCGACCACCAGATAGCCGAACCCGCCAAGCTCTTCGTTGAGCTTGCCGATCAAATCCCAGAACGCGCCCTCGAGTTCGAGCTTGTCGGCGATCAGGCCCAACGCCTCGACGCCGCCGATCAGCATCGCCACCATTGCGGAAATCGCGGTGATGGTCAGGTTGTACCAGATCTTGCGGATCGGATTGAGAAACGCCCAGCCGTAGGCGCCGACCATGAGCACGCTATCGCTGGTATCGATCAGCGTCATACCCGCGGCGAACAGCGCCGGGAAAATCATCACCGTCGCAAAGCTCATGCCATCGGACGCTTGGCTGCCCGCAACCGTGAACAGCGTGATCTCGGTCGCGGTGTCGAAGCCGAGGCCGAACAAAAAGCCGATCGGAAACATCTGCCAGCTGCGCGTGACCATCCGGAACAGGGGCCGGAACATGCGCGCCAACAAGCCGCGGCCGGAGAGCAGACGATCGAGCTCATGCTCGGCGACCGGTTCGCCGCGCCGGGCGCGTTGAAAGCTTCGCCACACGCCGCGCAGAATGAACAGATTGATGCAGGCAATGGTGAGCAGGAAGAACGCCGAGGTGCCGGTGCCGATCACGCTGCCGATCACCTTGAACGGATGAAGCTTGCCTTGAAGCGCAAATGCCGTGCCGACGATCACGGCGACCGCAATGGCGACCACCAGCGAGTGTCCAAGCGAAAAGAACAAGCCAGCGGAAATCGGCCGTTTGCCTTCCTGCATCAGTTTGCGCACGACGTTATCGATCGCCGCGATGTGATCCGCATCGACCGCGTGGCGCAGCCCAAGCACATAAGCGAGCAGTGCGGTGCCAAGAAGGGTCGGATGGGCCGATAATGTGACGAAGGCCCACGTCCAGACCACCGCATTGAACGCAAACAGCAACACGTAGATGGCGCCGATCTTCCGCCTCTGATGAGGCGAGGCATCGTCAAGCGCCAATGTCAGATGATTGAGCACGAAGGGTCCTCGCATAACCTGCCGTCGGCGCGAGCGAGGACCAAAAGACTTCCGTCTTTCAGATCATCCACAGGCGCACCCCGGCCCGTGTTTGTCGCGTCGACACGGACGATGGCAGGTCTCCTGGCTTGCGGATCGTCGCTTCGCCCCGCCTTCCCGGCGCAAGCGCTGCGCCAGTGGCTTAACCGGACGAAACTTCCCGCTCACAGTTGCGGGGGCAGCTGCGGATTTGGCCTGGCTATGCGCGGCCGCACCGCATTCCCTATTCACCCTCGTCGAGGGACCATCGATGCTCTACTGATAGATTTGGCCGTGTGGGCCTGTCAATCTGGTCGGTGGCTGTTCGGGAGTGTTCCATTGGGCCGCGTAGCGAAACTTTCTCTGGTCCTTGGCGGCGCTCGCTCCGGCAAGAGCCGCTATGCGGAGGGCTTGATCACGTCGCTGCCGCCGCCATGGAAGCCGCCGTGGACCTATGTTGCGACCGCGGAAGCGGGCGACGCTGAAATGGCCGAACGTATTGCCGCGCATCGCGCGCGCCGCGGCGCGTCGTGGCGCACCATTGAAGCGCCGCGCGATCTCGCCGGTTCGCTGCAAACCTGCAAAGCCGCACCGATATTGGTCGATTGCCTGACGCTGTGGCTGTCCAATCTGATGCTCACCGGCGCCGATGTCGACACCGCGATCGATCGTCTGCAGGATGCGCTCACCGCCGCCGCCGCGCCGGTGGTGATGGTGGCCAATGAAGTCGGATCTGGCATCGTGCCGGATCATGCGCTGGGCCGGCGTTTTCGTGACGTGCAAGGCATGCTCAACCAGCGGATCGCCGCGCGCGCGGATCGTGTCGTCCTTGTGGTCGCCGGGCTGCCGCTGGCATTGAAGGGAACACTCTAAAGGGCGATGCGCTGGATAAGGTCCCAGGTGAAACGATGACCCAACCGATCGATCAGGCTGAAGCCGAGCGTCATCGCGCCAAAATGGCGAAGCGCAAAGCTGTGCAGGATGCCGAAGTCGCCGGCAAGACCGTCGAGAAAGGATTGCTGATCGTCCACACCGGGAGCGGCAAGGGCAAATCGACTGCGGCGTTCGGATTGGCATTGCGCATGCTCGGCCGCGGCCACCGTGTCGGCGTGGTGCAGTTCATCAAGGGTGCCTGGCATTCGGCCGAACGCGATGCGCTGGCGCGGTTCGGCGATCAGCTGATCTGGCACACGATGGGCGAGGGCTTTACCTGGGAAACGCAAGATCGCGCCCGCGATGTCGCTGCCGCAGAGCGCGCCTGGGCCAAGGCGCGAGAACTCATCGCCGATCCGAATCTTGCCATGCTTATTCTCGACGAGCTCAACATCGCATTGCGTTATGACTATCTCGATCTTGCCGCTGTCGTCGCGGTGCTTGAGGCTCGGCCGCCCGGTTTGCATGTCGTTATCACCGGCCGCAACGCCAAGCCCGAGCTTGTCGCCGCTGCCGATCTCGTCACCGAAATGACATTGGTGAAGCACCATTTTGCGGCCGGCGTGAAGGCGCAGCCCGGGATCGAGTTCTAGTCTATGTCCGCACGCGTGCTGATGTTCCAGGGCACCGGCTCGGATGTTGGCAAGTCGCTGATCGTCGCCGGGTTGGCGCGCGCCTTTACGCGCCGCGGTCTGAGAGTGCGGCCATTCAAGCCGCAGAACATGTCGAACAATGCCGCGGTGACGGGGGAGGGCGGCGAAATCGGCCGCGCCCAAGCGCTGCAGGCGCGCGCCGCGCGCACGCCCGCGACCGTCCACATGAATCCGGTCTTGCTCAAGCCGCAGAGCGAAATCGGAGCGCAAATCGTGGTGCAGGGCCGCGTCTATGGCAGCGCCAAGGCGGCCGCCTATCAGCACATCAAACGGGAGCTGTTGCCCGCGGTGCTGGAAAGTTTTGAGAAGTTGCGCAGCACTGCCGATTTGGTGCTGGTCGAAGGAGCGGGCAGCGCCGCCGAGATCAACCTGCGGGCTAACGACATCGCCAATATGGGCTTCGCGCAAGCCGCCGACCTGCCGGTCGTGCTGATCGGCGATATCGATCGCGGCGGCGTGATCGCCAGTATCGTCGGCACGAAACAGGTGATCGATCCGCAGGATGCCGCTCGCATAGGCGGCTTCATCGTCAATAAATTTCGCGGCGATCCCGCGCTGTTTGCCTCGGCAATGACGCGCATCGCGCAAACGACCGGTTGGCCAGCGCTCGGACTGGTTCCGTTTTTCGCCGACGCGCGATTGCTGCCCGCCGAAGACGCACTCGCGCTGGAACAGAAGCGGCCGAAAAAATCGCATACGCGTGTGCGCATCGTGGTACCCATCCTGCCGCACATCGCCAATTTCGATGATCTTGATCCGCTGGAGGCCGAGCCGGCGGTCGACCTGATCCGGCTGCGGCCCGGAACGGCGCTGCCGGGCGACATCGGTCTGGTCATCTTGCCGGGCTCAAAGGCAACCATCGCCGATCTGGCTGCGCTGCGCGCCGCCGGCTTTGATATCGATATCGCCGCGCATCGCCGCCGCGGCGGATTCGTGCTCGGCCTGTGCGGCGGTTATCAGATGCTCGGGCGGGCGGTTGCCGACCCGCAAGGCATCGAGGGTACCCCGGGCCAAGTCGCCGGGCTCGCGTTGCTGGATATCGACACCGTCCTCTCCGAGCGCAAGCGGCTCCAGCCGATCCGCGGCACAACGGATGGCGGTGTGCCCTTCGAGGGATATGAAATGCATATGGGCGTCACTGCCGGCGCCGATTGCACACGGCCTTTTGCCCGGCTCGAGGACGGTTCGGTAGATGGGGCGGTCTCGGCCGACGGCCGGGTGCTCGGGACCTATATCCACGGACTTTTTGCGGACGATCGCCAACGCGCGGCCTGGCTTAGCCGCTTGTCGGCCGGGGCGGCTACGGTTTCCTACGACGATTCGATCGAACAAACCCTCGACCGCCTCGCGGCGCATCTTACTATGCACCTCGACCTCGATCGCTTGCTCAGCCTAGCGCGATGAATGTCGCGGCGAGTGCAGCGACCAGGGCTAGAAGAATCGCATCTGCGGTGCGGTAGAGCGCCAGCGCACGATTGATGTCTTTGACGGTTACGTCGGGCCTGCCGTCGCCCATGAACGCATCCTCGACGCGGACACCGCCATAAACTCGCGGTCCGGCGAGCGCAAGATCCAGCGCGCCGGCCATCGCCGCCTCCGGATAACCGGCATTCGGCGAGCGATGCCGCGCGGCGTCGCGCCGCAGCGAGCGCCAGGCGCGGCCGGCGGAAGTGTCTTTGCGCAAAGCCGCAGCGGTAACCAGCAACACAGCCGCGAGCCGCGAGGCCGGCAAATTCACCAGATCATCGAGCCTTGCGGTCGCCCAGCCAAAATCGGCATAACGCTGCGTGCGGTGTCCGATCATGCTGTCGGCAGTGTTGATCGCCTTGTAGAGCGCAATGCCTGGAAGTCCCGCGAGCACGAGCCAGAAAACCGGGGCGACAATTCCGTCGGAGAAATTTTCGGCCAGGCTTTCGATGGCGGCGCGAGCGACGCCGGCGCGGTCGAGCGCGCCAGTATCGCGGCCGACAATGTGCGATACTGCCTGGCGCGCGGCATCGATGCCATTTTTTTCGAGCGCGGAGGCGACATTGGCGACATACCGGTGCAGACTGCGTTGTGCGAGCATCGTGCTCGTCAGCACAGCGAGCCCTGCCAGGCCGAAAGGCAGGAGAAGCAATCGCCTTTGCACTAAAAGCGCGATTGCCCCCACGGTCCCGAGTACTAGGATGAGCGCCAGGGCTCCCAAAGTCCGGCGCAGGTTCGGCGCCACGTCGCGATTAAGAAGCCGATCGCAGCGTTCGATCAAGGCGCCGATCCACATCGCCGGATGTCCGATCGCACGCGTAAGCCGTTCGGGATAACCGATGCCAAGTTCGATCAGCATGGCGAGAAGCGCGAGCGCGGCCGACATGATGTTTTCTGAGGATCTGGATCACCCGCTTGTGCACGGCGGCGGGCTCGCCGCTGCGCGACGCCTGTTCGTTGACGCTCCGGAACCTTTCATCGACCTTTCGACTGGGATCAATCCCTATTCTTATCCGCTACCGCATTTGCCGTCCGATTTGTTCGCGCGGCTGCCCGATCCAGAGGCTGCCGCCGCACTGGCCGCCATTGCCGCGCAAAGCTATGGCGCGGCCTCGCCGGCCCATGTCGTGCCCGCGCCGGGAACGCAGATCCTGCTGCCGCTGGTCGCCGCCTTGGTCGATCCTGCCCGTGCCGCGGTAGTGGGGCCGACCTATCGCGAACATGCCCGCGCTGCGGCGCTTGCCGGTCATCAGGTTTCCGGGGTTTCGAACCTCAACGCCGCGCACGAAGCACGACTGGTGATTGTGACCAATCCGAATAATCCGGACGGGCGGCTATTCGACAAAAACGAACTCCTCGCGGTCGCAAAACGGCTGGAATCGCGCGGCGGTCTGCTCGTCGTCGACGAGGCCTTTATGGATGTGGCCCCAGCAAAGGCCAGTCTCGCGGGCGAGGTTGGGCGCGGCGCGATTGTGGTGCTGCGGTCATTCGGCAAATTTTTTGGTCTGGGCGGCGTCCGCCTCGGCTTTGCGCTGGCCGCGCCGCACCTTGCTCGGCGGCTTTCCGCAAAGCTCGGGCCGTGGGCGGTCTCCGGGCCGGCGCTCGCCATCGGTACCGCGGCGCTGGCCGACCGCGCCTATATCGAGGACACCCGCCAGCATTTGATTGCGGCAGCGGGCAGACTGAAAGCAATTCTCCTGAAAGCGGGCCTGGAGATTGTCGGCGGCACCACGCTTTTCCTTCTGGTACGCACGCCGGCGGCGTCCGATCTCTTCCAGCATCTCGGCCGCGCCGGGATTTTGGTCCGCTGCTTTCCGGAACACCCGTTTTGGTTGCGCTTTGGCCTGCCCGGTACGCAAGAGGCCTGGGCGCGACTGCAGACTGCCTTGGCCACCCGTGGCGCCACGCATTAGGCTCGCGCCATGACCATGCGCCTGACCGGTCGCAAGCATGTATTCGCATCCGCGCCGCGCGCGAATCAATTCGACACCGCCTTTCGCGCGCGCCTGCGCGACCTGTTGCTCTGGCGGCGGGATGTCCGCCGTTTTCGGCCCGATCCGCTGCCCGAAGGCGTACTGGAAAGCCTGATAGAACTTGCTTGCCTTGCCCCTTCGGTCGGCCTGAGCCAGCCTTGGCGTTTCGTCATCGTCGGGGACAAGGCCCGCCGCGCCGCGGTTCGTGACAATTTCGCGGCGTGTAACGCGCAGGCCTTGAGCGCGCAGGGTCCCGAGCGCGCCGGCCTTTACGCCCGGCTCAAGCTTGCTGGACTGGCCGAGGCGCCGGTGCATTTCGCGGTATTCGCCGATCGCGCCACGACGCAGGGCCACGACCTCGGCCGGCGCACCATGCCGGAAATGATCGAGTATTCGGCGGTCACCGCCGTCCATACGATCTGGCTTGCCGCGCGGGCGCAAGGCATCGGTCTGGGATGGATTTCGATCCTCGATCCAACCGCGATCGCGAGCATTCTGGATGTGCCAACGGCATGGAAGCTCATCGGCTATTTTTGTCTCGGCTATCCGGAAGCCGAGGACACAGTCCCCGAGCTTGAAGCAGCGGGATGGGAGGAACGAAGCCCAGTGTCGGCCATGATCGTCCGCCGCTGATCGAATCAGCGCATGGCGCTCGGCGGTCGCGCCGGTTTCAAGCCGGGCTTGCCCGCACCGGGCAAATAATGCGCGACGATCATGGGATCGAGCTGGTGCAACGCGTTTTCCGGCAGCCGCTGCCAATTTTCGTCGCGGCCGAATAAAGCAATGCCGAGATAGCCGCGTACGGTCAGCGTTTGGCCATCCGGGCTCACCCGCATCATGGCGCTGTAAATGTTGCCGTTGCGCGGGTCGAGAATGTTGCCGCCCTGATAGACCAAACCGTCGCGCTGCATGTCCCTGATCAGAGGCAGTCCAAGCAGCGGCTGATCCTTGCGGTCATCGCGACAGCTTGAACAGGTCGGATTTTTCGGGTCTTCCGGACGCAGAAACAGTTTGGCGATGACGCCTTCATAGAGGCCGCCATGCTCGACGAACAGGAACCAGCCGACCGGAGCGCCGGTCTGTTCGTCCAGTTTTTGCCACAGCCCATTCGCGGCGGGCTCAGTTGGGGCGGTCGGTTGTGCCGCCGAGACCGCCAGAGATATTGTCAAAAAACCAGCGGCCAATGCCGTTGCAAGCTTTGTCGATTGCGCTACCAACGGAACCCTCCATTGGAATGACTGTCCCGCTTCGGGTCGGATTGATCCTGTGACAATGCGGTGATTTCACGACGCCAATTGTGCCCCGGCGATCCAATTTTGCCTTGTTATTTTCATCAGCGACGGAACAAGAATTGCTTGATCCAGCCGGCACGGATGTTATTGGGGGAACTCACAAGCCATGACCGCCGGCTCCGGCGCGGTCGCGTTTTCTCGACAGTTTTGTGACGACGTTTGCGATAGCTGGCTCAGAGCATGCGTGTATTCGTCCCTATTTCGGTTGGTGGCTGGACTCGCTTGTTCAGCCGATGGGACGTTCTCGCCGTTCTATTGATCCTCGGCCTTCTGGTTTTCCTCGCCGAGGCGAGCCGGAATCTTTTCGAACCGTTGGCCGAACTGCAAAGGCAGCCGCCCTCGCTCGACCCGCGCAATCTGCCGGAATATGCCGCGCGCACGACGCTGCGCATGCTGATCGCGATGATGCTGTCGCTGGTTTTCACCTTCACTTATGCGACGCTTGCCGCGAAAAGCCGCTCCGCCGAACGGCTATTGGTGCCGCTCCTTGATATCCTGCAATCGGTGCCGATCCTCGGCTTCATCTCGGTTACCGTCGTTTTTTTCATGAGTCTCGCGCCCGGGCGCGTGCTCGGAGCCGAATTTGCCTCCATCTTTGCGATTTTCACCAGCCAAGCCTGGAACATGGCGTTCAGCTTCTACCAGTCGCTGCGCACGGTTCCCGCCGAACTGGAGGAGGCGACGCGCAATTTTCGGCTCAGCGCATGGATGCGGTTCTGGCGGCTCGACGTGCCGTTCGCGGTCCCGCAGCTCATCTGGAACATGATGATGTCGATGTCGGGTAGCTGGTTCTTTGTCGTCGCATCGGAAGCGATCAGCGTCGGCAATACCACGGTGACCTTGCCTGGCATCGGCTCCTATATCGCGCTCGCCATCGAGCGTCGCGATCTTTACGCGGTGTGCTGGGCGATCGGCACCATGCTGGTCGTGATCCTGATCTACGATCAGGTGCTGTTCCGCCCGCTTGTGGCATGGGCGGACCGCTTCCGCTTCGAACAGGAGCCGGGCGTCCCGGCGCCGCAGTCCTGGGTGTTCGATGTGCTGCGCCGCTCGCGCATTATCGAGCGGCTGACCGAGCGCGCCAGGACGGCCTGGCGCGCTACGTTCCGTTTGCGCACATCCCGCAAGGCGCCGTCGGCCGCGCCGGCGCGACGTGCCGGCCGCGCCTTGGCTTTGCCGTTTACGGTACTCGTCCTTGTCTTGGCGGCAGCGGCGTTGTGGCAGGTCGCCAGATTCGTCGTCATCGGAATCACGCCGCGCGATGTCGGCGTTACGATGCTGCTCGGCTTGGCGACGCTCACGCGCGTCGTCGTGCTGATCGCGATCGCGAGCTTCGTCTGGGTACCGATCGGAGTCTGGGTCGGAACGCGGCCGCGCGTGGCGCTTTTGGTTCAGCCAGTGGCGCAGTTTCTCGCTGCCTTTCCGGCCAACTTGCTGTTTCCGATCGTGGTCTCGGGGATTGTCGCCTGGCGTCTTAACCCGAATGTCTGGCTGAGCCCGCTGATGATCCTCGGCACGCAATGGTACATTTTGTTCAACGTCATCGCCGGCGCTGCGGCGATTCCGGCTGAACTGCGTTCGGTTGCAGTCAATTTGCGCGTGCGCGGTTGGCTATGGTGGCGGCGCATCGCATTGCCCGCGGTACTGCCGTATTATGTCACCGGCGCGATCACCGCGTCCGGCGGATCGTGGAACGCCAGCATCGTCGCCGAGGTCGCGTCCTGGGGCGATGAGCATCTGCAGGCAGACGGACTCGGCGCCTATATTGCGGAACAGACCGATGCCGGCGATTTTCACCACATCGTGCTCGGCATTGCGGTAATGAGCCTGTTCGTGGTGGTAATCAATCGCGTGTTTTGGCGGCCGCTATATCGCTACGCTGAACGCAAATTCCGGCTTGGATGAGGATTGCCATGAGCACTGCCATGAGCACCGCAACGAGCACTGCCACGAGCGCCGCTTTGCTCGACGTCCATGCGCTGCGCCAGTCTTTTCCCCGCGCCGATGGCGGCGAGCATCTGGTGCTCGATGGCGTCGAGCTTTCGCTCGTGCAGGGCCAGATCGTGGGACTGCTCGGCCGTACCGGTTCCGGCAAATCGACCCTGCTGCGGCTGATCGCGGGACTGGCGCAACCATCCGGCGGAACGGTCACTTATCTCGGCGAGCGAGTGACCGGGCCAGCGCCGGGGATTGCGATGGTGTTTCAATCCTTCGCGCTGTTTCCGTGGCTCACGGTGCTGGAAAATGTGCAATTGGGCCTCGAAGCGCTTGGCCTTCCGGACGCAGAAATCCGCAAGCGCGCGCTTGCCGCCATCGATCTGATCGGGCTCGACGGCTACGAATCCGCTTATCCGCGCGAATTGTCGGGCGGGATGCGCCAGCGCGTCGGCTTTGCCCGGGCGCTGGTTGTGCATCCGAACATTCTGCTCATGGACGAGCCGTTTTCCGCGCTCGATGTGCTGACCGCGGAGACGCTGCGCACCGATTTCCTCGAACTCTGGGGCGACGGCAAGCTGCCGATCAAAGGCGTTATTCTCGTTACCCACAATATCGAAGAAGCGGTCCTGATGTGCGATCGCATTCTTTTGTTCTCCACTAATCCCGGCCGCATTATCAGCGAAATCGGGGTGGACCTGAAACAGCCACGCAACCGGCTCGATCCGCGGTTTCGCGATCTGGTGGAAAAGATTTACGTGGCGATGACCGCGCGCACGCCGACGCCGATCGGGATCAGCGATCGCGTGCCGGTGGCGACCATGAACACGGTGCTGCCGCGCGTCTCCGCGAATCTTTTGGCCGGACTGGTCGAGACGCTCGCGGCCGCGCCTTATAACGGCCGCGCCGATTTGCCGGTCTTGGCCGACGAACTGCACCTCGAGATCGACGACCTGTTTCCGGTCTCCGATGCGTCGCAGCTCCTTCGCCTCGCCGAAATCGAAGGCGGCGACATCAAGCTCACCGACACCGGCAAGCAGTTCGCCGAAATGGGCACCGACGATCGCAAGCGCCTGTTCCAGCGCCAGCTGTTGTCGTACGTGCCGCTTGCCGCACACATCCGGCACGTGCTGCAGGAACGCGCCAATCACAGCGCGCCGAAGAGCCGCTTCTTCGACGAGCTCGAAGACCACATGAGCGCCGAGGACGCCGAACTGACGCTGCGCGCCGTGATCGGCTGGGGACGTTACGCCGAAGTATTCGCCTACGACGACGATTCCGGCACGTTCAGCCTGGAAAATCCCACTTAACAGTTCCGCCGGTCATTGCGAGGAGCTCGCAGGGCGACGAGGCGCGCGCAATTGTTTCACTTCGGCGGCGGCAAGAAATTGACTTCGTGCTTGGCCGAGACCGCGACCACGTCCTCGGGCTTCTGTTCCTTCATCGAATGGATCGCCCAGAACAAGTCGTAGAGCCTGCGCGTCGGCGAAACCCAGAAAAAACATTTCACCGGCTGGTCCGACTTGTTGAAGATGCCATGCGGCAAGCCCATCGGCATGCGAATGAGATCGCCCGCAGTGGCAACGGCATCTCTACCGTCGAGCATAAGATCGAAGCGGCCCTCGAACACATAGATGAATTCGTCTTGTGTCGGATGGATGTGCGGCGGCACGAAAGTGCCGGTCGGAAATGTTGCGTGCCAGGAAAACGAGCTTTCGCTCACCGCTTTCGGCACATAGGTCTGGCCCAAAATATTCCAGACGATGCCGTCAAGGCCGGCGCCGGCTTTGGTTATTCCCGCACTGAGCTTTTGCATCCGGTCATCTCCTTCCAAGAGCGAATATTTTGCGCCATCGCGCCGCATTCAAGCATGAATGCCGCTTAGAGCATGGTCCCGAAAAGTGGATACCAATTTTCGGAAAAGATCATGCTCAAACAACAAGCTAAGGCGAAATGGCGATTCAACCTAATCTCATTTCGCTTTAAGCGCGAAATGAATTTAGCTTCATTCGAAATGCTGGACGGCCGTATCAAGCCCTGGCTACGCCGCGCTGCGCCGTCCGCTGGCGGCGATCGCGAGCAGCGCCCGCTCGGCAATGGTATCGGCGAGCGCCGGATTGCAGCGCGACTGCAGCACCGCCCCGGCCAGATCGGCCATGGCAGTGGCAAGCCGCGCCGCGCTCCACGATTTGAGTGCCGCTTCAACGAGCGGCCGCCGCCGAAACGGCAGCGGCGGCTGAACAGCGTCGAGCGAGAATCCCCGGCCCTGTTCGATTGCCAAGCGCCACTTGTGCAACTGCGCGAGTTGGCGTTGCGCGTTGAAAAGGATCGATCCGGCACTGGTGCCGGCGGTGCGCGCTTTGCCGAGTTGAAACTCAAGCTCGCCCGGCCGGCCGGCAAAGGCCGCGTCGACGATGTCCTCGACCGCCAGCGCCGATGCGTCGGACACGACTGCGGCGACATCTTCGACGCTGACCTGGCCACGGCCGCGCGCATAAAAAGCCAGCTTCTGGATCTCGCTGCGCGAAGCGGCGCGATCGCCGCCGAGGAGCGGAATCAAGGCGGCACGCGCATCCGCCGCAAGCGACAAGCCGGCAGCCTGCATCTCTTGGTCGATCAGGCGGGCGCGATCGCGTTCGCTATCGGCATAGCAGGGCAGCGCCGCGGCATTTTTCGCCCGTTCGCAGACCACGCGCAGCGGCGCATTGCGGCGCAGATCGCCGGCTTCGATTACCACGCGGCATGTCGGCGCTGCGGCGGCGAACAGCGCGTCGGCCAAGAGCGCCTCGACCGCAAGCGCGATGTTGCGGCTGCCGGCCTTGACCCAGACCGCGCGGCGGCCGCCGAATAGCGGCATGGTCAGCGCCTCTTCGACCAGGCGCGACGGTTCAGCGGCAAGCTCCTCGCCGTCGAGCCGCGCCAGCGCGAAGGGATCGTTCACGTCGTCCACCGAGGCGGTGAGGATGGCGCGGACGCGCTCGCCGACGAGGCCGGCATCCGGGCCGAACACCAAGACGACGCGGCGCGCGGGATCAGGCCGCGCCACAAAGGCATCGACATCCGCGGCTTTGACGGCAACCATGCGATTCCTCTTACCGGGTGCGGCGCAGCAGAGTGTGCGGCGAGTGGCGAATGGATCTGTTCGCTATTCGCAACTCGCTATTCGCACGTCGCTGTACTGGGTCGAGGATGCGGAATTGTGCCCAGACCTTCACGTGCCGGCGACGAAATAAGATGCGAGCCGGTTGCGGATCGCCTCGGCGACCACGTTAGTGGCGCGGTCCTGCGAGTCGAGTTGCGCGCGCTGCTTGGCGAAGCGCTGCTGCGATCCCGGAATATCGTAGCCAATATGGGCGAAGGTCGAATCCCTGAGCACGATCTTGCCGGTCGCGATCTCGACGAGCTGATAGGTCGCGCTCACGCCCCCGATTTCCTCTGTCGGCCGTCCGGTTACCGGATCGGTCGACACCGAGATGTCGATCGGCGTCACCGTCACTTCGAGCCGATGCGTCGGCGCCGCAGCGCCGGCGGCGCCATTGAGGTCGAACTGCAAGGCGTTGCGGAGGGCAACAGCGATGCGCGCTTGCGGTGATCCCTGCCGCAGCGGAATCGGTGCGATCAAGACCTCAGCGAGCTTGTCGCCAACGCCCTCGTCGCCGACCGACGGATTGCGGCCGTAGAGCGGCTCGAAACAGCCGGCGAGCAGCGCGCCGGTCGCCAGCACGGCGGCGAGCCGCGTTGCTATCTTGATGCGCTTGTGATCAGACCACCACATTGACGATCCGTCCCGGCACGACGATCACTTTCTTTGGTTTATTGCCCTCGAGCGCCTTTTTTACCGCGTCGAGCGCCAGAACTGCAGCCTCGATCTCGGCATTGGTCGCCTCGCGCGGCACCGTCGCATCGGCGCGCTTGCGGCCGTTGATCTGGACCGGCAGCGTAATTGTGTCCTCGATCAATAATGCCTGCTCGAGCTGCGGCCAAGCCGCCTGCGCCACCAGTTCGTCATGGCCCAAAAGCGCCCAACATTCCTCGGCAAGATGCGGCATCATCGGATGGAATAATCGCACGAGGATGTTAACCGCTTCGCGCAGCGCCCAGCGCAAATCCGGCGCCACGACGCTTGCCTGCTGCGGCTTCGCTTCAGCCCCTGCCTGCACACTTTCTGGCGCCCCCGTTTGCGCCCCGATATTGCCAATTATCTCATTGAGCGTATTGGCAAATTCGTAGATATGCGCGACACAAACATTAAAGTGCAGCTTTTCGATGTCATCGGTCACCCGCGCCAGCGCCCGATGCGCGGCTTTGCGCAAGGTAAGCGCTTCCCCGGAGAACCGCTCCGGCCGTTCGGCCGGGGCATGCTTCGCCAGTTCTGCCGCCTCGCCGATGAGCCGCCACAGCCGCTGGGCGAAGCGCCAAGCGCCCTGGACGCCCTTTTCGGTCCAGTTGACGTCACGCTCGGGCGGCGAATCCGACAGCATGAACCAGCGCGCGACATCGGCGCCGTAGGTCTCGATGATATCGTCGGGATCGACGGTGTTGCGCTTTGATTTCGACATCTTCTCGATCGGACCGATCTCGACCGCTTCACCGGTCCCGGCCAAGGTAGCGCGGCGGGTCTCGCCATCGGTTTCCACTTTCACTTCTGCCGGCGCCGCCCATTCGCCGTTGGCGCGGCGATAGGTCTCGTGCACCACCATGCCTTGGGTGAACAATCCGGCGAACGGCTCTTCCAGGCCGACATGGCCGGTGCGTTTCATAGCGCGGGTGAAGAACCGGCTGTAGAGCAGATGCAGAATCGCGTGCTCGATGCCGCCGATATATTGGTCGACCGGCATCCAGGCATCGACCATCGGTCGATCGGTCGGCGCGGTCTTGATCCACGGATCGGTGAAGCGTTCGAAATACCACGATGAGTCGACGAAGGTGTCCATCGTGTCGGTTTCGCGTCGCGCCGCCCCACCGCATTGCGGGCAGGCGACGTGTTTCCAGGTCGGGTGATGATCGAGCGGATTGCCGGGCCGGTCGAAGGTGACGTCTTCCGGCAGCGTCACCGGCAAATCTTTTTCCGGCACCGGCACGGCGCCGCAACGCTCGCAATGGATGATCGGGATCGGACAGCCCCAATAGCGCTGCCGCGAAATGCCCCAATCGCGCAGCCGGTAATTGACCTGGCGTTCGGCGACCGCGCGATTATTGCGGCGCTCGCGCTCCAGCCGGCGGGCGACTTCTTCCTTCGCCTGCGCGCTGGTCAGGCCGTCGAGGAAACGCGAATTGATCAGAACGCCGTCGCCTTCATAGGCAGTATCGGTGATGACAAAGTTCTTCGGATCGACGCCGGGCGGGCACACCACCGGCACATTGCCGAGATCGTATTTGTTGACGAAATCGAGATCGCGCTGATCGTGCGCGGGACAGCCGAAAATCGCGCCGGTGCCATATTCCATGACGATGAAATTGGCGACATAGACCGGCAAGAGCCACGACGAATCGAATGGATGGCGGGCGCGAATGCCGGTGTCGAAGCCGAGCTTGTCGGCGGTCTCGATCTCGGCTTGCGATGTGCCGCGATGCCGGCATTGCTCGATGAATTTGGCGAGCGCCGGATTGTGCTTGGCTGCCGCCGCGGCGAGCGGATGATCGGGCGCCACCGCCATGAACTTGGCGCCGAACAGGGTGTCCGGCCGGGTGGTGAAGACCTCGAGCTCGGTTTCGCCGTTCGGCACGGTGGCTTCATCGAGGGCGAAGCGGACCAGGAGCCCTTCGGAGCGACCGATCCAGTTCTTCTGCATCAGCCGCACTTTTTCCGGCCAGCGATCGAGATCGTCGAGCGCTTCGAGGAGCGGCGCGGCGTATTTGGTGATGGCGAAGAACCATTGCGTAAGCTCGCGCTGCTCGACCAAGGCGCCGGAGCGCCAGCCGCGGTCGTCGATCACCTGTTCGTTCGCCAGCACGGTCTGATCGACCGGATCCCAATTGACCTTCGATTGCTTGCGCTCGACCAGGCCGACGCGCAAAAAATCGAGAAACATTTTCTGCTGATGCTTGTAATAGGCCGGATCGCAGGTCGCGATTTCGCGGCTCCAGTCGAGTGACAGCCCCATCGATTTGAGCTGCGCCTTCATTGCCGCGATATTGTCGTAGGTCCACGCCTTGGGATGAACCTTGCGCTCGATCGCGGCGTTCTCGGCCGGCATGCCGAAGGCGTCCCAGCCCATCGGATGCAGCACGTTCAATCCCATCGCCCGCTTCACCCGCGCCACCACGTCGCCCATGGTGTAATTGCGCACGTGGCCCATATGGATGCGCCCGGACGGATAGGGAAACATTTCCAGGACGTAGTATTTCGGCCGCGGATCGTCGTTGCGCGTCGCGAAGATGCCGCGCTCATCCCAGATTTTTTGCCAGCGCGCCTCGGCGTCGCGGGCGTTATAGCGGTCGTCGGCCATTGGATTTGCGAATATTTTCTGCCGCCGCCGAGGTGCCACGAAGGCCGCGGCGGGTCAATAATGGTCTCGTCATTGCGAGGAGCGATAGCGACGAAGCAATCCAGACCTTATACGCAGATTGCTTCGCTTCGCTCGCCCTACGCGCGATACCGCCCAGCGGATTGCGCATGTCGCGAAGCTTACTTTCAGCAATGGCGACGACGGTGGTGCTTCAGCCGTGCCCGATGTAATCCATTCGTCCGCCGTCGACGGTCAGGACCTGAGCGGTGATCCAGCCGGATTCCGGAGCGGCCAAGAAGGCGATCGCACTCGCAATATCCTCGGGTTCGCCGATGCGTCCCATCATCGCTTTAGCGGCGAAGCGCTGTTCGGTCGCTTGCCAATCGGGCGCGCCGCGGCCGCCTCGCGTCAGGTCAGTGCGGACGAATCCCGGAGCGACCGCGTTGACGGTGATGTTATGGGCGCCGAGCTCCATGGCGAAGCGCTTGGTCAAAATCGCAACCTCGGCCTTGCTCGCGGCATAGAACGCGTTGCCAGGCAGTCCGGTGCCCAATGCGGCGATCGAGCTGACATTGACAATACGGCCGTACCGCCGCTGCCGCATGCCGCCGATGACGGCGCGTGTGGCATGGATGACGCCTTCGACGTTGATCCGGCGCATGCGCGCAACCTGCGCGGCATCGTAATCGTCGAGCATGCCGCGCCAAGACACGCCGGCATTGTTCACAAGGATCGTGAGCGGACCCAGTTCCTTTTCGGTCCGCGAAACCATGGCTGTCACCGCGGCGGCGTCAGCAACGTCCGCCGCGACGGCGATGGCCCGACCGCCGGCGCCAGTAATTTCCGCGACCAATTGCTCGGCGGCGGCGGCATGGGCGGCGTAGTTGACGCCGACGGCGGCGCCGCGTTGAGCGAGCAACTTCGCCGTTGCACGGCCGATGCCGCGCCCTGAGCCCGTCACCAGCGCCACTTGATCGCGCCAGGTCATAGCTGGCTCATAACTGTGCCGCCGCGATTATCCAACTTCAATTATTCAGGATCGCGATGTCCTTCGCTGAGCGCGGACCCGGTAGCGACTTCACATAGGCGAAAACATCGGCAACGTCCTTGTCCGACAGCACCGCGCCTGAATAGGCCGGCATATCGTTTGACGGATCGCGAATTTGGCCCTTGAAGCCGTCGAACGGCAGTGCGGTGCTGGCGAGAATTGGCGCTGGGCCGTTATAGGCGCCGCCCTGCCCGGAACGGCCGTGGCACGTGAAACAGCCGACCGCCAGGTAGATTCGCTTGCCGTTGACGGCATCACCTTGTGGCGCATCTTGTGCCTGTGCGACCGCACAGGTACCCGCGGCAAGCGCGGCAAGCGCGGCAACGCAGATGCGATTGATCCGTTTCATGACAAGTCCCTCAGGCGATCTCTTTGGAGCATGATCTTTTCGGAAAACCGGTTTCCACTTTTCCGGATCATGCTCTAGCGCGGATCAGTGACGACATCGACGACGGCCGGCTCGCCGGATTTGACGACTGCGACTGCGCGGGCGAGCGCGCCAGCTAGATCCTTCGGATCTGTGATCGGACCTTCGCCGTGGACGCCCGTGCCGCGCGCTATGGTGGCGTAGTCGATGTTCGGATCTTTGAGTGTCGTGCCGATATCCATGCGCTCGACGCCGCGACCATGCCGCGCAGCCATGGCGACCAGATACATGTATTCCTGGTGATAGGCGCGGTTATTATGCACGACATAAAGGATCGGAATTTTGTGATGGGCCGCCGTCCA
>Ga0187765_10000280_pt1 | contig 18389 bp, 16 predicted proteins | sample 0216_QUI02_MP05__3_FD_133018 | JGI IMG/M metagenome (GOLD analysis project Ga0187765, IMG submission 133018) | Tropical peat soil microbial communities from peatlands in Department of Meta, Colombia - 0216_QUI02_MP05_10_MG | ecosystem: Environmental > Terrestrial > Soil > Wetlands > Peat ...
CGCGACACGCGATTACGGTACTGCGCGGCGAACGCGTAACCGACCATATTGCCGATATCGTGCGTAACGAGGGCTGCGGTCTCGATTTTGAGTCCATCGAGGATGCCGGCAACGTCGTGGCCTTGGGTTTTCTTGTCGTAGCCGCCGGCGGGCTTGGCGGAGAGCCCCATTCCGCGCAGGTCGGGAACGACCACCGTGCGATCACGCGTTAGGTCCTTGGCGAGCGGCACCCACATGTCACCGGTCTCGCCATATCCGTGCAACAGGACAACAGCCGGGCCTGCGCCACCAACGCGCACATAAAGCTTCGTGCCATTCGTCGCGATCCATCGTGCGCGGAACTCTTTGGGATAAGTGAGGTTCTGTGTGCCCGTCGCCCGTTTCACACGCATCACGCCCCAGCCCTGACAAAATATATCGGGATTAGACTCAATCTTGATCTTTTTTGGACTGATGGCAACGACCCTCGACGATGGTGACGCAAATCGGGTTGCCGCAACATCCGGTTTGGGTCATAGGCCGGCGTCGCGCTGAATTTCCATAGACCCCTAATGCATCTTGGCGTGGACCTCCAAGTTGCGGCGCGACATATCCTGAACGTGGCAGAAGGGAATTTGGATCCCCTGTGCAAGTTCTACCCTGGCCGTAGGGTGCATAGCTTGACGGTCCAATTGCGGCGGCGATCAAGGCAAGATCGAAACGCGAGCGGCGGCATTGACTTTCTCAGCCGTTCCTGAAGGGGTAGCTGTATGCGCTCATCGCGGGTACGCCTCCAAGGTGGACGTAGAGAACTGAAGACCCGGGCTCGAAGTCGCCGCGCGCAACCATGTCGATTAGCGCCTGCATCGACTTGCCCTCGTAGACCGGGTCGGTCAGCATCCCCTCGAGGCGGGCGCACAGCCGGATGGCTTCCAATGTCTCATCCGACGGCACACCGTAGGCGGGATAGGCATAAGCAGAACTTAGGGTGATATCCGCACCCACGATTGCCTGTCTCAAACTAATCAAATCGGCCGTGCGTTGGGCAATCAGCGCGACCATTGTCCGCGTATCGTGCGGCTGGGCCGTTACGTCAATACCGACGACTTGGCTGGCTCGGCCATCCTCCTTGAAGCCCACCACCATGCCGGCTTGTGTGCTCGCCGAAGCCGAAGCCACAATGATGTAGTCGAAGCGAATGCCCAGGTCGCGCTCCTGGCGGCGCAACTCGTCGGCAAAGCGGACATAACCGAGACCACCCAGGTGATGATCAGAAGCACCCGCGGGGATTGGATACGGCTTTCCACCTGCGCGCTCGACCGTTTCGACGGCTCGCCGCCAGCTATCTTTGATCGCGATACTGAAGTCCTCCTCCGAGAATTCGATGGTCGCGCCCAGGATTCTCGAAAGCTGAATGTTGCCCACCCGATCATAGACGCCGTCCGACCAGTCAACCCAACTGCCCTGAACTAGATGGCACTTCAAGCCGAGCTTTGCCGCGACGGCGGCGACCTGGCGCGTGTGGTTCGACTGCACGCCACTGATCGATACCAGCGTGTCGCAGCCTTTCGCGAGCGCGTCGGGCACAAGATATTCGAACTTCCGGATCTTGTTGCCGCCGAACGCAAGACCGCTATTGCAGTCATCGCGCTTGGCCCAGATATGCACTTTGCCGCCCAGGCGATTGCTAAGACGTGTGAGCGGCTCCAACGGCGTTGGTCCGAAAGTCAGAGGATAGCGTTCGAATCGATCGAGATTCATAATAATACTCCCTGGCGCTGCAGCCGCTCTATTCGCTCGTCCAAATAGCGCTCGAAGAGTGCGAAGGCTGACGCCGCAAACATTCGAATGCGGCCGGTATGCGCGAGAAGCAGCAAGCCCGCGGCATGATCGAAGGTGTCAATGACCAGCAGGCTGGCTTCTTTCCGAGTCGCGCCAAGCGCGGCGGTCAGCGGATAGACGTCCCGCGTGCAAAATCCCGGCAGACATGGTTGGCATCCACCGTGAAAAGACGGGAGGATAGCCATGAGGAAGCATCGCAAATCAAGCGAACCGATAGCATCCGTGCTGCACAACGCCAAGGAGTTGGCGACGATCGAACAATACTGTCATTTGGCCAACCGGCCGAAATCGCGATCTTGGGTTAACGCGGAAATGTCCGCAGCGGGTAAATCTTCATCAAAATCGCCACTCCAGGATCACCTTGCCGGACTGGCCGCTGAGCATGGCCTGGAAGCCCGCGACGTAGTCCTTTACCGGGAAGTGGTGGGTTAGGATTGGGTCGAGGTTGAGGCCGGATTGCAGCATGGCCACCATCTTGTACCAGGTCTCGAACATCTCGCGGCCGTAGATGCCTTTGATTTCTAGGCCCTTGAAGATGACTTGGTTCCAGTCGATCGCCGTGTTGGCGGGCGGGATGCCGAGCAGCGCCACCTTGCCGCCGTGATTCATGTGCTCGAGCATAGCGGTGAAGGCGGAGGGCACGCCCGACATCTCGAGGCCAACGTCGAAGCCTTCGACCATGCCGAGCTCGGTCATGACATCCTTCAGTTTCTCGCGGGTCACGTTGACGGTGCGGTGCGCGCCCATCTTCTTCGCGAGATCGAGGCGGTAGTCGTTGACGTCGGTCACCACGACAAAACGCGCGCCGACATGGCGGGCGATCGCGGCCGCCATGATCCCGATCGGGCCCGCGCCGGTAATCAAGACGTCCTCGCCCACCAAGTCGAAGGCGAGCGCGGTGTGGGTGGCGTTGCCGAAGGGATCGAAGATCGCCGCCAGATCGCTGTCGATGTTGTCGGGAATCTTGAAGGCGTTGAAGGCGGGGATGCTCAAGTATTCGGCGAAGGCGCCCGGCCGGTTGACGCCCACCCCAATGGTGTTTCGGCAGAGATGGCGGCGGCCGGCGCGGCAGTTGCGGCAATAACCGCAGGTGATGTGGCCTTCGCCGGACACGCGGTCGCCGATCCTAAAGCCACGCACCTCCTCGCCCATGGAGACGATCTCACCGACATATTCATGTCCGACATGCATCCCGACCGGAATCGTCTTCGCCGCCCAGTCGTCCCATTTCCAGATATGGACGTCGGTGCCGCAGATCGCGGTCTTGAGGATCTTGATCAGTACATCGTTGTGGCCGACCTCTGGCTCCATCACATCGGTGAGCTTGAGGCCCGGTCCAGCTTCGGTTTTGACGAGGGCTTTCATTTTATCACTCCCATGTCGCGGCCGACACGCGCGAAGGCGGCGACGGCGCGGTCGATGTCTTCGGGGGAATGCGCGGCGCTCATCTGCGTCCGGATGCGCGCCTGACCCTTGGGCACGACGGGGAAGCTGAAGCCGATCACGTAGATCCCTTGCTTTAGCAACGCGTCGGCCATTTCGGTCGCGAGCTGCGCATCGCCCAGCATGACCGGGATGATCGGATGGCCGGCCCCGGCCAATGTGAAGCTGAGCTTGGACATTGCGCTGCGGAAGCGTTCACCGTTGGCAGCAAGCTTCTTCCTCAAACCGTCGCCTACTTTTGATTGCAGCAAGTCCAGCACCGTCAGCGAAGCCGCCGCAATGTTGGGCGCGAGGCTGTTGGAGAAGAGATAGGGACGAGAGCGCTGGCGCAGGAGATCGACGATCGGCTGTTGACCCGCGACGTAGCCACCGGAAGCGCCGCCCAAAGCCTTGCCGAGGGTGCCGGTATAGATGTCCACGCGCTCGGCGACGCCGCAGAGCTCGGGCGAGCCACAACCCTTCGCACCGACGACACCGACGGCGTGGGAGTCGTCGACCATGACGATGCCCTGATATTTCTCGGCGAGGTCGCAGATGCCTTTCAAGTTTGCGATGATACCGTCCATGGAAAAAACACCGTCGGTCGCGATCATCTTGAAGCGCGCGCCGGCGGCGTCGGCCGCCTGCAATTCCTTCTCCAAGGCCGCCATGTCGTTGTTGGCATAGCGATAGCGCCTCGCCTTGCAGAGCCGGACGCCGTCGATGATGCTGGCATGGTTCAAGGCATCGCTGATGATTGCATCTTCCTCGCCGAGCAGAGTCTCGAACAAACCGCCATTGGCATCGAAGCAGCTGCCGTAAAGGATCGTGTCGTCGGTGCCGAGAAACTTCGCGAGTTTCGATTCCAGTTCCTTGTGCAGAGTTTGGGTGCCGCAGATAAAGCGCACCGAAGCCATGCCGAAACCTCGATCGTCGAGGCCTTTCTTGGCAGCGGCGATCAGCCGCGGATCGTCGGCGAGGCCGAGATAGTTGTTGGCGCAGAAGTTGAGCACGGTACTGCCATCTTCTAGCGTTACGTGCGAGCCCTGCGGCGTCGCGATTCGCCTCTCAGCTTTCCAGAAGCCGTCGGCGCGGATGCTGTGGAGGGTTTGGCGGATGTGGTCGAGGAAGGCGATCGTCATGCCGAGAGGTCTCACTGCTTTTTAGCATTGGTCCGGATTTCCGGCCAAGAGTTTGACCAAAAAATAGGTTGAGTGATTTCAGTCGCTTGTAATTCTGTCCTGTTGTGAACCAAGGACTGAGCCGCAAGACTCCGTTGACTGAAACCGCCCAAGCGAAGTATCGGCGAGACCAGCTTCGCTATGCAAGCGATACAACGGATGAAGAATGGGCGCTGATACCGCCGCATCTGCATGCGGCGTGCAAGCGCCGGCGACGTCCGAATTGAGTTATAAGCGAAGGTGGGCCAGATGGTACGGAATTGTCCGCCATGAGCCTTAAGCCGGATATCAAAGTGCGTGGCACAATTTGTCCGAAGGTTACCGACTCCACACCTCGGCAATCAGCATCGCCACAGCACCTTCGACGCCGCTCGGGCTTTAGTTTCTCAGTGAGGCATTGGTCCGCAACTCGGCCTCATGATAGCCTCCAATCATCCGCAATTACCCGGGCAATACGGCGCCATGATCGGCGGGGCGGACGCTATCGTTATTGGTTCTGGTGGCCTTGGTGCTGCTACAGCGTACTACTTGAGTCAATACAAAGGACTCAGCATCGCCGTCATCGGCAAATATGACATCGGATCACAGACCTCACCCCGTGCCGCTGGCATCGTGAGCTGCGTTTGCAAGAGCGAAACGAATTCCTTGCGACGATCTCGGCCAAGATATCGCGGTATCTCGCGCCCCAGATCTATAAGAGCATCTTCAACGGCGAGAAGGACGTGGTGATCGAGACCGAGCGCAAGAAGCTCACCATCTTCTTCTCGGACATCAAGGACTTCACCGTGATCGCGGAGCACCTGCAGCCGGAGGAGATCACGTCGCTCCTCAATGAATACTTCACCGAAATGTCCTCGATCGCCCTTCGCCATGGCGGTACGATCGACAAGTTTATCGGCGACGCCATCCCGATCTTCTTCGGCGACCCCGAGACCAAGGGGACCGTGGAGGATGCCAAGGCCTGCGTTCAGATGGCGCTCGACATGCAGCGCCGCCTCGTCGAACTGAACGCCAACTCGCAGTCGCGCGTTGTCAGCGAGCATCGAACCGGTCTTGACCTCGATCTGGATCCAAGCCTTGTGAGGCCGTGCGATGCGGTGCGCGTACTCGCCGTACTACGGGGGGCCGCAGCAGTCTTGGGTAGCGTCCAAGGATAATGCGGATTTCGCCCGTGATAGCCTGTCGACGGGAGGCCGAGCGAAGGTCCTGCACCCGTTGCCGTTTTATGCCTAATCTGAGGGCACAGTGCGTGCAAACAGTGCCCGCCGTTAACGCCTAATCCAGGCGAGTCGGCCTGTGACTCTCAGCAAGTTGAGCATTGGCTGCGATCCACAAAGCTCTATGCGTTTCCGCGTATTCCTGATTGTAGTCGCTTCGATGGCGTAATGTGGGAGATCCGGAATCTAATAGGTGTTGGCTCCCTCAATGTGAGGTAAAGATGCACTACGTTCGTAGGTCATCCATTGTGCGAGGCGGCAATGTTGAATCCGACGAGCCTTCTGGCCGACGCGTTGGGGCGGAACTTGGCTGAAGTCTATCGGCGAACCTTTGGAAGCCGCGAGCCACAGTTCGCCGCGGCACTCGATGAGGCAGCTCGGCTAGTTATCGAGCGCATCGCCAGTAGCGACGCCCTCTACCATGACACTCAGCACACGGCTCTCGTCACACTATGCGCCCAGGACATCCTGCGGGGTCGCAGATTGGAACGAGTGGTTACTCCCCTAGATTGGCTGCACTGCATGCTTGCGGCGCTCACACACGATATCGGGTATGTCCGAGGCGTCTGTCCCGGCGACACTGTGGATCAATTCGTCATCGACGCTGCGGGCAACACGACCACCCCGCCTCGTGGCGCTTCAGACGCGTTTCTTATGCCATATCATGTAGAGCGATCAAAAATCATGGTGCGCGAGCGCTTCGGGCCCGTCGACGTGATTGATGAAGAGCGAATCGCGCGCGCCATCGAATTGACGCGCTTCCCCGTGCCGGATGACGGGGACCATGTTGAAACCGATACCGAGGCGGGCTTGGTCCGGGCTGCCGACCTCATCGGTCAGATGGCCGATCCGCTATACTTACGAAAGCTGAATGCACTTTATGCTGAATTTGCCGAGAATGGCGTCAATGAGCGGCTTGGGTACGAGAGCCCTGCCGACCTTGTCGAGCGATATCCGCAGTTTTTTTGGAGCAAAGTCGAACCGTATATCGGCGACGCACTGCGCTACCTTGAGATGACCATGGAAGGCAAGCAGTGGACAGCCACTCTTTACAGCCACATTTTTGCCATCGAGCATAATCGTGAACGAATGGGGCCACAGCGGGCAGTCATAAACCCAACAGAGAATGGGCCGGATATTGAATAGTAAAGCCGGAGGAGAGTGATGCGTCGGCAGATGCAATTTACTATGTCTGCTGATGATGCGCGGTGTCGCGGTGGTTCGCATCTGTGGGATATCGGTTTAGGTGAAACGCGGAGTGAAATCATGGCCAGGATCAAAGTCGCGATCGCCTGCCAGGGTGGCGGTAGCCAGACAGCGTTCACCGCCGGCGCATTGAAAGAGCTGATCGGGGTGCACGATCGCTTGAAAGAAGAGTTCCGGTTTGTCAGCCTCAGCGGCACCTCGGGCGGCTCACTGTGCGCTGCGCTGGTGTGGTATTCGTTCATGAAGGGCGAACGCCCCTTTTCGAAACGTCTGATGGACTTCTGGCACGAAAACACCGCGCATGACTGGCTGGAGGAGGCGTTCAATGACTTCATCGTAAGATACCTACGAACCATCAACAGCGGGCTGTTGCCGGCATTTCAGTTCAGCCCCTCCTCGCCGTTGTTGACGTCGATGATGTCGGGAATCTCGGCCTTCATGCGCCGCAAGGAATTTATGGATTTCCCGGCATTACTGCGCAAATACATCGACTTTGAGGAGATTGCGAGCTGGGGTCCGCGGCCGCAACCTCCGGTGCTGGTCGTGGGCGCCGCCAATGTCAGCACCGGCAGTCTGGTGAAGTTCTCGTCCGCCCACCAGTCGATCCGGTTGGAGCAACTTCTTGCGTCCTGCTGCGTGCCGACCATTTTCCCGCCCGTGATGATCGACGAGCACGCCTATTGGGATGGCCTGTTCTCGGACAATCCGCCGATCGACGAACTCGTCCGCCCGCGCACGGTTGGTATGGACAATGTCCCAGAGGAAATCTGGCTGATCAAGATCAACCCGACAGCGCGCAGGCGCGTGCCGCGGCAACCCGCCGATATCATCGACCGGCACAACCAACTCGAGGGGAATATTTCGCTTTTTCAGCAACTCAAGCAACTTGAATTACTCAATGACATGCTTGTGGCTGATGTCTTCCGACCCGAGTTCCTGGCGCAAATGGACATAAAGGCTCCGATCCGTATTCCAAAGTCGTTGACGTGCCCCGACAGGCCCTACCACATCCCTTGCATCGAAATGCCGGATGAGGTTCAGGAGAAGCTGGACTACGAGGGGAAGATCGATCGGAGCGCGAAGAACATCGACGGTCTGATCGCCATAGGAGAAGCGAGCGCGCGGGAGTTTCTTAAGAAACGCGCGGCTGCAGTCGCCGCGTCATCCAGCGAGGCAGGAAAGGCCGCCACTGCCGCACTCAAGGATTACTTGTGGCGAGGGGCAAAGCCGCGGCGCGGTGATAAACGCGCGGGCCGCCGACCATAGGAAGCCTCCGCGGCATAGCCCTGCCCGACATCGACTTTGAGCTAGCGGGCGACTGTCATCGCATCATCTACGTGCTCTCGGTCGGATATCCCTTTCGATGCCGCTCGCGAATTGTTCTAAGCGGTGTCTATGACAAACTTGCTATTGACGATATTGCGCTCGTCGTCACCCTTCGTACCTTCCTGCACTTGGTGTCGCGATATGGGTGCGAGGTTGTTCATACCCCCGCCGCCGGCTCGCGATAAACCCCTCCATGAGCCATTATGGCCCAGACAGTGCAGACCACCCATTTGGCGAGAGCGACCCTCACCAACATCCGGGGTTCGAATGATCAGCACTTTGACCCCTTCCTTATCGTGCCGCGTGCGCTGGTTGCTTTCGGCTTGGGAATTCGGCGCGCAATTAAGCGCTTCACTTCGAGATGACCGAGGCGCGCACCGGAGGGGAAGGATATTTGAGGGCCCCCGCGTGGCGGGTCTTGGGACCGGGATGGATTGGGACGCGGTCAGGAAGGCCACGATCCTACAGTTTGACAGCAGATCACAGGTGCAAGTCAGCGCATGTTGCCGGTATGGCCCAGCGAATAGCGGCCGGGCTGCGGCCAGACCGTGAGGCCGTGCGGATTGCGCCCGACCGGGATCTTGTCGACCGCACCCGTCCGTGTGTCGATACGATAGACCTCGTCGTTGTAGCGCCCCGAAAGCCAAAGGTAGTCCCCGGTCACGCTGACGTTTCCCATATCGGGGGTGCCACCGCCGGGGATCGGCCAGACCACTTCGACCTTGCGCGAGGTGAAGTCGACAACCGCGACGCTGCCCGGCGCGTGGGGGCGGCCGCCGTTCATGTGCACGCCGCGGTTCGCGACATAGAGCTTCATCCCGTCACGGCTTGGATAGAGTCCGTGCGGCCCAACCCCAGTCGGGAGAAAGCCAAAGATCTTGAACGTGTCGCCGTCGATCAGGAACACGCCGTCCTCGTGCATATCCGCTACGTAGAAAAGTTGACCATCAGGGGAAATCCGAATGTCCTGCGGCATACTCCCTGCGTCGAGCGCGAGATAACCGACGACCTTATTATGGACGAGATCGATCTTAGCGAGCGCCCCATTGAATTCGCAGGTAAAGATTGCATAGCGACCGTCGACCGAAAAATCGGCGTGATTGATGCCCCGGCAACCAGGCGTAGGCACCTTGTATTGCAGCTTCATCGTGTGCGGGTCGCGAAAGTCGAGTCGCCTCAGTCGCTCCGCCACAATGATGGCCGACTTGCCATCGGGCGTGAAATACATGTTGTACGGATCGTTGACTGGGACCTCAGGACCCGGCTTGCCCGTCTTCGGATCGATCGGTGTGAGGCTGCCTGCCGCGCCGCGCCGCGCATTGTTGGTGACCCAGAGCGTCTGCAGGTCCCAGGAGGGGACGACATGCTCCGGGTTGGGACCGACCTTGTAGCGGTCGATGACCTGAAGCTTCTCAGGATCGATGACGTAAACATCGTTCGAGCGGACATTCGGGACATAAATCCGCGTCAAGGCTGCCATGACGGCCGGCGAAAGCTTGCCGGCACCCGCTTCGCTGTAGAGATTGGCCGGATCGATGACCGCGGGCATTCCCGGTACGGTCTCGACCTCGGCCGCTCTCGGCGCGGCGGACGGAAGAACCACCAAGATCACCAGAGAAAAAACGGCGCGACGAAACCGCCCACCTACATAACTCGACATTCTTCTCCCCGACTGCTGCCCTAACGATATATCCCTCGGTAGTCTGGATCGCATCTCGCCAAGGCTCCGTCAATGCCTAGCGCAGCCACACATGACGAGCACACCGGCAAATCAGGGAAGGCTCCGGTCCCTTTGCAGCTTTGCTGCTGGGATGACAATCATTGCTGAACTCGTCGCGGCCAGTTCAGGCCAGCGCGCCTCTCCATGCTAGTAAGATGTACACCCAAGCTGACGCATCACAGGCGCATTGCTCGGTTCGGCGGCTCGACGCCCGCCATCGGCCGCCGAATCAGCTGACCTTAATCTCGCTCAATCTGGTACAAGAAATCCATCAGGCCAAACCCAAATGGTCCAAATGCTGCTAGCGAAGCAGGGCGCGTTTGTCCGGGTTCTTCCCATACTTCAATGGCTGCCCGCTTATGAAGCGAGGTGGCTACGTGCCGATGTTATCGCCGGACTTACGCTATGGGGTATCCTCGTTCCTGAAGCGATTGCCTACGCTGCCATGGCCGGGGCGCCGCTCCAAGCCGGGCTTTACACACTTTTGGGATCCCTGGCGGTCTACGCTATCTTTGGAACCGCGCGGCAAGCAGTCTCGGCCCCGACCTCCGGCTCCTCCATCATGATCGCGGCTGTCGTGGCGCCATTCTTGGTCGCCGACTCCGCGGAGCTTCACGGTCTACTGCTGCTCCTGGTTCTCGTGGTCGGTATCATCTTTGTGTTGTGCGGCCTGTTACGGCTAGGGTTTGTTACCGCATTCATTTCTCATTCGGTCATGACCGGGTTCATTATCGGCCTGGCGATCCATATTGCCGTGAGCCAGGCTCCCAAGATTTTCGGACTGCCCAGAGGTCACGGCGAGACTCTCTACCAGATCTGGGAACTTATAGGGAGGTTGGATGGGGCCAATTGGGCAACCTTCACGGTCGGGGCCGGAGCCCTGGTCCTGTTGTACGTTCTTGAAACGCGTGCGCCGCGTGCCCCCGCACCTCTGATGATCATAGCAGGCGGAATTATCGCCGCCTCTATGCTTCGACTTCCGGAGGAGCACGGTGTGCAAGTCGTTGGAGCCATGCAAGCCGGATTGCCATCACTTAGCCTCCCGAAAGCAAACTTGGACGACGTACTAGACCTACTGCCGGGAGCTTTTGGGATCGTCCTGTTCGTCTTATCCGAGGCCCTAGGCGTGGGTTACACTCTTGGTCGAAAATATGGCTACGAAATCGATCCGGATCAGGAGCTAATCGCAATCGGCATCGCCAACGTCACAGCGGCCTGCCTTGGTGGGTTGGTGAGCGGCTGCAGCATGTCGTCCACCGCGGTCAACGACAGGGCGGGAGCTAAAAGCCAGGTTTCATCGTTGACAGCGGCGAGCTTGATGCTGGTCACCCTGACAGCACTGATGCCTGTTTTTCACAATTTGCCGGAAGCCATCCTGGGGGCCGTCGTAATCCATGCGGTTGTGCGGATGATGCGGTACCGCGAACTGAAGCGAATCTATCGCTTTCACGCGAGCGAATTTGGGCTGGCGATGTTGGCCTTATTCGGTGTCATCACGGTCGGGATACTGCCCGGTCTGGCGATCTCGGTCGCGCTTTCGCTTCTTCAATTCATTTGGGGAGCCAGTTACCTTTCGGTGTCCCGCCTGCGCCCGGTACCGGGCAAGGAGCATACCTACGACATTGTTGAGAGCCCTTCCGACCGTGGGCTTATTAAGGGCCTGGAAATCTTGCGCCTGAATGGACCATTGTTCTTCGCCAACGCTCTTCGGTTCCGCAATGAAGTGCGCGCACTGCTCGCCAGCAACTCGCCGCCCCGGGCAATTCTCTTCAGCCTTCATGCCAATTTTGGAATCGATCTTTCGTCGACCGATGCGCTGCTAGCTCTGGTTGCAGAGGCTGAGAGAACCGAAACGGAGGTGCTATTTGCCGAGCTTCAGGATTCGGTGCGTCATATGTTCCGGCAGTGCGGCCTGCTCGACCGGGTTGGTGAGGATCGGCTCTTCCCGACCGTCGACGATGGCGTGCAGGATTACCTTAAGCGCCACCCCACCACCGGTAGCGGGAGCTTCTAGGCCTGTGTTCCACCTGATGTCCGATCGGGACGATCGCCGGGCGGCCTTCATTGTTGAGGGGGTGCAACGCTTTCGGAGTCTCCCTCTTTACTTTCCATCCATGGCCTTTCAAGTTCCTCGCTGATCGCTTCGATACGAGCGGTGATCTCCTTGAGCTTTTTACGCTGAATCCAGGACCGACCTTCCAACATAGCACCGATGTCCCGAAGCTCCTGGGCTGCCGCCTCGAGCCGAAGCTTTCTCTCGGTAATGTCCAGACCCACCCTGAGAACCTCCCGAACCTGACCCTGATCGTCATATATGCCCTTGTTGGACCAGAAAATCCAAACCCTCTCGCCGCTGCGCAACCTGTTCACATTCACGCTGAAGGCGAATTTATTCGGATCGTGCAGCATTGCCGCCAAGAAGCTCGCCATATCCCGGCCCTCGAAGCCGGTAGGGGGCGTCAGTGTGCCCAACATGGCTCTGCCCAGAATTTCGTCTTCGGAATACCCAAAGAAGTTTCGCCCATAATGATTTAGAAAGGCGACCTTGCCTTCCGGGTCCAAACTCAAAATTATGGCGCTGACCTTTTCCATGATGAATTTGCAGCGGTCCTGTTCCGTCTGATTTTGCTCGCCCACTGGAGGCGATGATTGGTCTGCGAATACTTTGGTGTCTGTTGGCAATGCGATCCAAGCCATGGCCGCCGCAACGACCCAAGGGGTCGCTCGAATGAACCATCCAAGGAGCTTTCCTCCCATTGGCGTCCTCCTTTAGCAACCGGCATGATCCGAGCCGCAAATCAGTCTCGGTGATTTTCCGAATGACGATTGCGATTTAACGCGCATTCGATGCGTCTTCTCAAGAATAGATGCCGCAGCCTGAAGCGCACCAGGTGGGGAGGTTGCCGCACGATGTGGGACAGGCGTTGTGCGCGCGCATAACCAGAATCGTCGCTGATTGCCCATGGCTTTTTGTCATTGCGCAAACACTCTCATCGGCGACTTCCTCAACGGCATCGGTCATAAGAGAAAGCGATGCGCTAGGTGCAGGAACTACCGCTTTACCCCCGAATGTCGAAGTAACGGCAGGCATGCAGCTAGGTCCGCTTAGTGCCGGGAACAGAAGTTCACGGCATTTTTGCTCGTGCCGCTGCTGTTTCCTTGATGACATCCATATCTTGGTTGACGCGCCGATCGCTCGGCGCGAACCTGAATCGTCCTGTCGACTTCCTTACGGACTAGGGGTTGCGAAGTGCCTGCGCGGGACCGATAACCGGTAAACGAATCCGGGTCAGATCCCAGCCTAGTGACATTACGCTGAGGACGGTCGCGAGGCCGCGATCGAAGGGTCAGATGACGGTTGACGAGTAGCCCAGCATAAAAACCAGGAAGCGCGAGATCTCGACCATGTCCTGGCCGTAGTAGCGAATGGTGAACGCGTCGACGCGCTCGATGAATTTGCAGAAGGAGAGATAGTCGACCGGCAGGCGGTGCTTGAAGCTCACCTGCAGCTCGATCGGGGCCGGCATCGGAAACGGCTTGAACTGGCGCCGGCGGTCGATCGCGCGAGCCACGCCTTCGCGGATGAGATCGTAGGCGGCCTGCGGCATCAGGGTGCGCGCCGAGAGGAGGCTGTGCACCCACTTGACGGTGACCGCCTCGACATCGCCCAGGATCTCGCGCGTCTCTGCGACGAAGGCGTCGTCGCCACTGATCATGATGATTGGGACGCCGAAGTGACCGGCAATCGCGGCGTTAATGCCGGCCTCGTTCAGGACGCGGCTGTTGAGCCGCACCTCACGCAGCGCGACGCTGCGCATTGTGTGGCCGAGGATACCGGCCTCGGCGGTCGAGCCGGAATGATAGCCCAAGAATATCGCACCCTCGTAGCGGCCGATCTCGATGCCCTGCATCATGGCGAGCGGCCGCGGTGAAGACCGCACGAGCTGTACCCTCGGCGGTAACCGCTCCAGCTTAATGTTCTGGCCGCTACCGTGGCTGTCGCTGATGACGATCTCGCTGGTCCCGGCGGCATAGGCCGCCTCGCACGCGGCGGCGACCGTGTCGGACATCCAGTCACGGGCCCGCTCATACTCGAACCCCTGGGGCGTTGTGTGCTCGCGCGAGACGACGCCGACGATGCCCTCGATGTCGGCCGAGATGTAGAGGCGCATGACAGCGGTTCTCCCCGGGAACAGCGGCGATCCAGCCTACGCGATGCGTCGGCGGCGGTCCAGCCCATGCACGATTTGTTGCGCGTGATGTTGGCAATCCGCAGGCGGAGCAGTAGCACTGTCCTGCGCCGGGGCCGATCGGCAGGCAATGGCGCAAGGGCATGCAAGTCCGGACGACGCAAAGCGTGGTCCAGCCGCGCTGTCGACCAGCGCCGGTAGCCGCCAACTCGTGCGAGAGATGTGCTGCGTCTTCCTCCGCTCGCGCCAGTCGCGCATCAGCCGGTGTCGAGGTCGTCTCTCCAGACGAGCCGTCCAGCGGCCCAGGCTATCGTCCGAGGGCCATGGTCAGGATGTCGTCGAGCACCCCATGGAGCCCGGCTGCGTAGAAGCTGAAGCGGTTGCCAGAGCCGCTGTTGGTGGTGAGCGCGACCGACACGCCGGAGCGCAGCTCGTGCGCCATGACGGTAACGTAGCCGGGCATGCTACCTTGGTGGCCCGAGACCTCGCGCCCACCATAGCGCATGCCAAAAAGCCCCGCCCCGGAAGTCGCCATGCGGGTGCCGGGAAAGCCGGCAGCAATTCGATCGCCGGTCATCAACCCGAGGTGCTGGAACGGGACGACCCGCCCCGCGAACAGTGCACCGAGGAACCGCACCAAGTCGGCGGCGGTCGACACGATGTCGCCGGCGGCGTAGGCGCCCGAGAACGGGAAGAGGTCCGTCGAATCCTGCAGATCATCGGAAAAGCCAAGCACAGCACCGGTTTTCCACATCTCGCCGCCCTTCTCGACGGGCAGGTCGACGGCGGTGGGGTCGAGTGCGGGGCGCCAGTAATAGCCGCGGACGAGGCGCGCGACGGGAAACGGCTCGCCGGCCGCGGCAAAGGTGTCGGCGAGGCCGAGGGGGAGGAGAATGCGCTTGCGGATCTGGCCGGCGAGCGTGTCTTGGGTCAGCTTTTCGACCAGCATCCCGGCAAGGACGTACCCGGTATTGCTGTAGGCGAAGGCGAGCCCGGGCTCCCCCTGCGGCCGGACCGAGAAGGCGAGGTCGACGATCTCCTGCGGTGTCCACACTCGCCCCGGCGCCATCGGCATGTCGAACTCGAACTCCGGCAACGCGCTGCGGTGATTTATGAGGTGACGCACGGTGATGCGATGCGATTTCGGCAAGGTCGGGAACCATCGCGCGACCGGCGCGTCGGGATCGACGAGGCCGTCGGCGATGAGCCGCACCAACATCGCGGCGACGAAGGTCTTCGTGCAGCTGCCCACTTTGCTGAGATTGTCGGGCGCGAATGGAAGCCGCTTTTCGCGGTCGGCAAGGCCGCTTGCGGCGACGATCGGCTCCGCCCCGCTCAGTAGTACTGCGGCTGAGGCGCCGACGATCCCCTTGGCGACGAAGGCGTCGAGGGTCCGGGTCAGAGCCTCATGCATGAGCCGGACGCCTCTTCAATCGGCGAGATCGACAGTGACGCGCCCCCATGACGATTGCGCGGTGCATGGCCCATATCGACATCGCCTGCCTCCCCTCCCGCCGCGCCTCGATTGGCATCATCGTAGACCGACGCCGAGCGAGAGCAAAGGCGCGGGGCGTTAGCGAAGCCCCTATGTGAGCAAGTCTGTTAATCTCGTCTGTCGCTAAGCGAAACGCGCGGCGTTTCCGAAGGTCAGATGGCAGGGAGCGGTTTCACCAAGAGTGAAACCGCTCCGTGGGTCACATCACACGCCGGAATTGGCCTATTCGCCCTACGGCTTGAGGCTGACGCCGCCGAACGGCTGACCGCCGAGGAAGTGCAGCTTGAAGCCCTGCACGTTGTCGCGGATGCCAGCATAGGCTTTCACGTCCGCCAGCACTATCCCTGGGATGTCCTGTTGAAAGACTTCCTGGGCCTTCTCATAGAGGGCCGCCCGCTTTTCCGGGTCCGTTTCGATGTCGGCCTTGTGGATCAGGTCGGAGAAGTCCTTGTTGCACCAGTGCGAGACGTTGTTGCCGCCCGCGATCGCATCGCACGTGTACCAGACCAAGAGCTCGCTCGGATCCGGATAGTCCCAGGTGCCGCCCATCATCGTCACGGTCGCCTCGCCGGCGCGACGGCGGCGGAGGAAATCACCCCATTCGTAAGTCACGATGTTGGCCTTGACGCCGATCTTCGCCCAGTCCGCCTGGATGAGTTCGGCAGTTCGGCGCCCGTTCGGCATATACGCACGGGTCACCGGGATCGCCCAAAGGTCGGTCGAGAACCCGTCGGGATAACCGGCTTCGGTGAGGAGAGTCTTGGCCCGGGCCGGATCGTAGGCGCGCGGCTTGAGGCTGGCGTTATGCCCCCAGAGGGCGGAGGGCACGAGCGAGGCCGTCGGCGCGCCGCTCCCCTGAAACACCGCGTCCAAGATCGCGGGCACGTTTATGGATATGGCCAGCGCCTCGCGCACGCGCGGGTCGTCGAACGGTTTTTTGTCGACACGCCAATTAATCGTGCTCGAAGCGGCGATCGGCGCCTCCGGGACAACGACGCCTGGTGTCGTACGCATGGTCGGCAGATCCGCGGGACTCGGGTAACGCAGGACCTGACACTCGTTGGCGCGCAGCTTGGCGAAGCGAACCGAAGGATCCGTGGTGATGGCGTACACGAGCTGGTCAACTTTGGCCGCGCGCGCCGGCATGCCGCCCTTGGCGCCCCAGAAGTCCTCGTTTTTCCGGAAGCGGAGTTGGGTATCCTTCTGGTAGTCCACAAGCTGGAACGGGCCGGTGCCGAGCGGCGCACGATCGAGCTGCTCCGGCGTTCCAGCTTTCTCCATTGCCGCCGCGTATTCGGCGGACCAGACCGAGAAAGACTGCACCGTGAGCGCGCTCAGGAGCGAAGCCGAAGGCTCCTTCAGATCGAACGCGACGGTATCGTCGCTGACCTTGCTGACCGACTTGAGCGCGGGTCCGACGAAGTCGTCATACATCGGATATTTCCCGCCGTCGACTTTGTGGTAGCTGTTCGATGCGTCGTACATGCGCTGAATGCTGAAGACCACGTCGTCGGCGTTCAAGTCGCGCGTCGGCTTGAACTTGCTGTTGGACTGGAACTTGACGCCGTGCCGCAGCTTGAACGTGTAATGGAGCCCGTCCGGCGAGATCGTCCACGATTCCGCGAGGCCAGGAATTATTTTTGATCCGCCGATTTCCATTTCCACCAGCCGATCGGCGATTTGCTCGCTCACGTCGAAGCTGGTATTGGAGTCCGTCAGCGCCGAGTTCAATGCGTCCGGGCTTGCTTCCGAGCATACGGTTAACGTATCCGCCTGCGCACTACCTGCCGCCAAGGCGAGCACGACACTAGCCATAATATAAGGGTTCCACATGGCGCACCTCGTTCAAAGCCCTACTCGAAGGTTGTGACCATATCCAAGTTCAAGAAGGCGATTGCGCGACCGTCAGTTTTGACTACAAACCAGCGGCGCGTTTCGACAGGCCAAATAAGCTTCAAATCCTGAGACTTACCCACGGCGTTATCGGAAAGGCCGTGCACCACGTTAGGTACGGACATCAGCTCGGTAATCACGGGCGGAGCCGCCCGACGCAACCCTCGCGCCCAAATTTCCATCCTCTATATTACTCCTCCTCGGCTCCGGCGTTAACGCAGTTGTATGGGGAGGTCCATTCCAAGCTTTCCGCGCTTGGGTTCACGACTGATGAACTTGCGAGTTGCAGGCCGCTGACAGAGTGGTCTTCGCGCAATCCGGGACCGATGAGTGAAGTCAACACGTGACGCGTGGCTGCGGCGAGGAAAACGGCGAAGGGCAAGAAATGAGAAATGTAGGGATCGTTCTGCTACTCGCGCTTTCAGCTTGCTCCCATCTAGAGAACGAGTCCTATTTGCGACAGGGTTGTCTTGACTACGCCGCTGCCCTTAGCCAGTTGGCGCAGTTTCGGCAAGCTCATCGTCTGAATGCGGCGTCGATCTCTCAGGTGAATGAACAAAACGCGTTGATTGCGGGAGATCCTGAGACCGGTCAAGCCGCTGTCTGCACGACAAGGACGGAGCCGAGCAATCCGAGCGGAGCCAATAATACGCTCAAGGTTGCGCGGAACGTCTTGCGTGGCGTTATTGACTCCGTTAATGCCCAAATGGGGCAAGAGGGAAATCAATCGGCGTCAATACCGGGTCAGGCCGCTACCTTCGTTCATCTCGATATTTTCGAAAGTGTCTATTTCGATACCTGGTCGGATATAAGGACCGATGTGATAGGCGCATATAATGCATGGGTTCATTCGGAAGCGGCCAGCTAAATGCGATAGAAGGGGTGACGCCCCTAATCTCGGAAGCCCAGTTTTTGAAG
>Ga0187765_10000281_pt1 | contig 18388 bp, 18 predicted proteins | sample 0216_QUI02_MP05__3_FD_133018 | JGI IMG/M metagenome (GOLD analysis project Ga0187765, IMG submission 133018) | Tropical peat soil microbial communities from peatlands in Department of Meta, Colombia - 0216_QUI02_MP05_10_MG | ecosystem: Environmental > Terrestrial > Soil > Wetlands > Peat ...
GCGTGTCCCTCAGTGCGGCCATCCAGCCATTATCACCGGGGACTGGGCTCTCCTAACCAGGCTCTTATAGAAACCGTCTAAGGCTTGCACGGCCAGGCCTTGGCCATGGCCTCGTTCGCGAGCAGCCGGAAATCTTCGTTTTTTCGCTCGGCGCGCGCTTCAATATAACTGACAATTGTGCGCACCCGTTGCAGGTTGTCGATGTTCTCTGGAGGACAAAACACTTTGGTATCTGAATTCAAAGCGTCGAGAACTTCGACCGCGCCAACGCATCGGCCGGCGAAAAAATTGGATTTTCCGGCGATGAAATCTTTGCAGCCGGCCAGATAGAACTCGGCGCTAAAGACACGCGCGGCTGCCGGTGGTCCAGCCTCGGCATTCGAGGCAAGCAACGCCAGGGCCATGCCGCAAATAAGCCGAGCCATGGTCATGCGAACCCTCCGGTCAATCCAGTCTATCATAGCAGTAAGCGCGCGATTGCGTGCGCGACGCCCGAAATATCGCAACCCTCTGCACAGACTTATTTGCTGGGCTTCGACGCTCGAAGTGACGGCACGATGCGCGATCGCGCCATGCGACGCGCCTATTTGCCCCAACCGAAGTGATAATTCAGTCCAGCACGAACGACATCGTCGTGCATCGAGACATTATTCGTTGGCGAGACGCCGCAATCGGCGCCGCAATTGAACTTGCCCAAGTCGGTGTGAAGATACTCCGCCTTGGCCGTCCAGTTGCCCGGCAACGCGATTTCAATGCCGCCGCCAACCGTCCAGCCCGCATTGGTGCTGCTCGCTCCGGGAAAACCGGGCGCGGCGGCGCGAATATCGCCGACGGCCAATCCGCCAGTGAGGTAAGGCAGGACACTGCCAAAAGCGTAGCCGGCGCGTCCGCGCACGGTCGAGAGCCAGCTGTCGCTGGTGCTGCAGCCGGGGCAGGGCGCACCACTGCTCGTGCCTTTCAGATTCGACCAGTCGATATCGCCTTCCAGACCAAGCACGGCATTGCCGAATTGCCAATTGTATCCGGCCGTGCCGCCGACTTGCGCGCCGGAAAGATCGATTGCAGTCGATTGCGATTGCCACCAGGAACGACCCCAGCCGCCGCCGCCATTGACCCCCAGATAGAAGCCGGTCCAATTGTAGACGGGGCTCACTTGCGGCGGGGGCGCCGTATACAGGGGCGCAACGGAAAGATCGGCCGCTTCCGCGCCTTGCGCGGCGACCAGTGCGCCAGCAGCAAACAGTAACCCGGCAACTTTCTTCATCGGGCAGTTCTCGCCTGCAACCTGCTATAGACCGTTCGCCGCAGCCAAATTAGCCGCCTTTGGTTACCCCTGGCTTACATCAAGGCGGTAGGGTCGGGTCGCCGGGGGTGCCCCGTACTTGGTTGAGCACAAAGGCAAAATTGTGCCAAGCGGCGGGCGGCATAACGGCGCGCCAAATGCCAATTCGCCTTGCCAAAGCCTGGTGCCGACAATGGTATAGTGGACCAATCATTAAGTTTTCCAGTGAGTCCTGATGCAATGAACTGGATTTCCAGCGTACGGCCGAAAATCCGCAGTCTGCTGCGCCGCGAGGTTCCGGAAAACCTATGGATTAAATGCCCGGAAACGGGCCAGCTCGTCTTCTATAAAGATGTCGAGGCCAATCAGTTCGTCATTCCGGGATCAAATTATCACATGCGCATGAGCGCGACCGCGCGCTTGAAATCTATGTTCGATAATCAGACCTGGTTCGATATCGCGGTGCCGGAAGTGCCGCTTGACCCGCTGAAATTTCGCGACGAGCTGCGCTATATTGAGCGGCTGAGAACGGCCCGCAGCAAGACCGGCCTGAACGATGCCGTAAAGCTCGGCTATGGCAAGCTTGACGGCTTCGCCGCGGTCATCGGCGTACAGGATTTCGATTTCATGGGCGGCTCGCTTGGCATGGCCGCGGGCGAAGCGGTGATCAAGGGACTGGACACCGCGGTCGAGAAAGGCTGTCCGTTCGTGATGTTCGCCGCCTCGGGCGGTGCCCGGATGCAAGAGGGCATCTTGTCGTTGATGCAATTACCGCGCACCACGATCGCGGTGCAGCGCATACGCGAGGCGCGCAAGCCCTATATCGTCGTCCTGACCAATCCGACCACCGGCGGCGTCACCGCCTCCTATGGGATGCTCGGTGACGTGCATCTCGCGGAGCCCGGCGCGTTGATCGGTTTCGCCGGCCCGCGCGTCATCGAGCAGACCATCCGCGAAAAATTGCCGGAAGGATTCCAGAAAGCCGAATATCTGCGCGACCACGGCATGGTCGACATGGTGGTGCACCGTCACGAGCTGCGCGCCACGATCGCCAAGCTCTGCCGGCTGCTTCTCAAGCTCGCCGGCAGCGCGCCACAATCGACGCTGCCGGCACCCACTGCGGCCATGACACCGGCGATAGCGTGAGTGCCGGCAACGCCAGTGCAGCGCCGATCGATGCCGTTCTGGCGCGATTATTGGCGCTGCATCCGAAACGGATCGACCTTTCGCTGGAGCGCATCGAGCGGCTCCTCACCGCGCTTGATAATCCGCAGCGGAACCTGCCGCCTGCGATCCATGTTGCGGGAACGAACGGCAAGGGCTCAACAATCGCCTTTATGCGGGCGACGCTCGAAGCCGCCGGCAAAAGGGTTCACGTTTACACATCGCCCAATCTCGTTCGTCTGAACGAACGGTTTCGCCTGGGCCGCCACGGCGGCGGTCGGCTCGTCGACGATACCGAGCTGGGGGATACGCTGGCGGAATGCGAAGCGAAAAACGGCGGCGTCCCGATCACCGTGTTTGAAATGGAGACCGCGGTTGCATTCTTGCTGTTCTCGCGGCATCCGGCCGACGTCGCGTTGGTTGAAGTCGGCCTTGGCGGGCGGCTCGATGCTACGAACGTGATCGAACGTCCTCTTGCAAGCGTCATCACCCGGCTGTCGCTCGACCATCGCGAATTCCTCGGCGATTCACTCGTCCAGGTGGCCACCGAGAAGGCTGGTATTCTCAAACCGGGCGTGCCGGCGATAGTCGCCGGTCAAGCCCGCGAAGCACTGGCGGTGATTGAGCGGCATGCCGCGCGTTTGCGTGCTCCGCTCAAAATTGCCGGCGAAGACTGGACCGCGACCGAGGAGCGCGGCCGGCTCGTTTACCAGGATCAGGATGGGCTTCTCGATCTGCCGGCGCCAAAGCTTTACGGCCGCCATCAATTCGAGAATGCCGGAACGGCTATCGCGGCGTTGCGGGCGAGCGGATTGAAGCTTTCCGCCGCAGCCTTCGAGGCCGCCATGATCCAGGTCGATTGGCCGGCGCGTATGCAGCGGCTTTCCCACGGCAGGCTTGCCGCGCTTGCGCCTGCAGGGAGCGAACTCTGGCTCGACGGCGGCCATAATGTCGATGGCGGACAAGCCATTGCGGCTGCGCTTGCTGACTTGGAGGAGCGGGTGTCGCGGCCGGTCGTGGTGATCGTCGGCATGCTGTCGACCAAGGACTGCACGGGCTTCTTGCGGAATTTTGCCGGGCTCGCCCGCCGCGTCATCGCCGTTCCAATCCACCAGGACAAGGCCGTGCCGGCCGGCGAGCTAGCCGAAATCGCGGCGAGGATCGGCATTCCGGCGCTCGCACGTCCCGATTTGGAAAGCGCAATCGACTTTACCGGCAAGCTCGATCTTGAGCCGCCGCCGCGCATCCTCATTACCGGGTCGCTCTATCTGGCAGGTGAAGTCCTGGCGGCAAACGGCACTCCGCCCGAATGAGAACCCCGCAATTGCCGTCGCGACCGCGATCGCGCTCTGTCACATCCTGATCTCACCGAGATTGACGCTCGTTCCAAGATCGACCTGCAGAACTTTCGAGCGTCCGCCGCAGAAGATCTGAACGGAATAGCTGCCTGAATTTTCATCCAGCCGATCGAATTTAAAATCGCCGAAATTGTCGGTAGTGGTCACGCCAAGTGACACGCCGTCCCTCACGAGCTGCACGCTCGCGCCTTCAACGCATTCGATGACGCCTTGCCGCTCCTCGGCAACAGAGCCGCCGATGAAGCATTTCGAATAGCGCCACAGATTGCGGTAATAGACCCGCGGTCTGGTGCCGAGTTCGGGTTTGAGCACTTCAAGATCTTGCGCGAGGGCGATGCGCGCCATCTCCTCGTCGTCGACCTTGATCGCCCGCATAGCGCCGGTCGGACAGGACTGTTGGCCGCGGGTTTGTTTCCAGCCCCGGTCGAGCAGATGCGCGTCGAACGGCCACGCCTGCGGCAGCTGTAGCTCGTCATTCCACCAGATATGGCCGTAAGGGCAGGCATCGACCAGCTGCCGCTGGCCTTTGGCCTTCTCAGGATCGATGATCACGATGCCGTCGCGGCGCTTGGTGACGACGCCCTTCGGGGCTGCTTTCATGCAAGGCGCATCGTCACAGTGATTGCACATTGTGGGGACATAGGCGATGTCGATCATCGGCATCTGTCCGCGTTCCTTTTGCAGAATATTGATCCACTTGTGACCATGCTTCGGCATGGGCGCGCAATAGCCGGACCACTCGTTGCCGACGTATTCGTCCATGGCGGCGAGCGTGCACAAATTGCAATTGGTGCACTCGGCGACGTCGATAATCATGTTCCACTTTTTCATCGCGGTACCCATTACCTCTTGTCGCCGGGCTTTCCCGGCGATGTCGTTTCGATCGCTGGCCTTGCAACGCCCTTTCGGGATCACCGGCTCGCGGTGCTTCGCACCGGCCCGGTGATGACGGCGCGCGGCGCCTTCACTTTGCCGGCAGCAACTGCGCCTCTTTGAGTGTGCGCTTGATTTCCCTGTCCTGCTCTATCGCGGCAAAAGCCGCCGATAGATGTTCGGCGCGCCCATCCCAGAGTTCGATCTGAACCAGCGAATTGGCGCCGGCAAGCGAATGCGTGCTCTTGGTCTGGGTACGCTCGGGTGTGAGCAGATTGAGACAACCGCCGCGATCGACCGATTTTCCGGGCTCGCCCATAGGATCGTAGATCGCCGACGATTCGTAACCATGCGCGACCCCGCGCGGCAGCCGCTGCGTCGGTAGCGCCGCGCACACGACCGCGCCGCGATCGTTGAAGATCTTGACCAGATCGTGCTTGCCAATGCCGCGCTCCTTCGCGTCCTCGGCGTTCATGCGCACGATCCAGTAGTAATAACCATCGATGTTGACGCGATGGTCCTCGATGTTGAGCAGAAACGAATCCTTGCCGTCCCCTTGGGTGTGGAAGGAATATTTCGAGTGCGGCGTCAATAATTGCAGCGGGTAACGCGCGAATAGTTCGGCGGAATGCGCGCCTTCCCATGACGGCTCGTATTTGACGATCGGCGGCCGCTCCGGGTCATTGAAGCGCTTGAGCGAATTGCATTCGAATTCAAGCTTGCCGGACTGGGTCTGCAGCCCGCGCAGGAATTCGTCGGTATAGTCGGACGGCAAGGGCTGCGCTTCCGGTACGTCCTTCTTGCGGTTTTCGTAGAACCAGCGGAACGACACCGGAGCCCGCAATTTCTCTTTTTCTGCCGGCACGACGAAATAGCCGCGCCTTAAAAATTTCCTCCAAGATATATGTTTCGGCAGATCGGACGCGAGAAAGACGCGCTTGACCCAATCGATCTCGTTGACGCCTTCGGAAAAGTAATTGGCAAGCCCAAGCGGCTTGCACAGCTCGTTGAAAATCGAGAAATCCGATTTCGATTCGCCTAATGGTTCGATCGCGGGCGCCTGAAACACGATGACGCGGTGATTAAGCTGCTGTTGGCCGTGATGCCCATAGCCGCCAAGGCCCGCCCATTCGCTGATATCGGTGCGTTCGAAATTGGTGCAGGCGGGCAGAATGACATCGGCGAATTTCGCTTCGCCCTCGAACCAAATCGACTGATTGACCACAAATTCCAGGTTCGGAGACTGATACATCCGCACCCAGCGATTGGTGTTGTTCATCGTGGAGAGGATCGAGCCGCCGTATTTGTAGAGCATACGCACTGGCGCATAGCCGGGGGCAGGGTAGGCAAAGCGCACGAATTGATGCTCGATCGATTTGCCGATCCAGGGATAGCCTTCCGCCTTGCCTTCGATGATCGCTTCAGGAACGAAAATACGGGGGATGCGCTGACCATTGGAATTCATCGTCGGCAGCTGCGGCATGCGCTGGTAGAGCTCGACCGGCATTGCCGTATTTTCCAAGTCTCCAGACATGCCGCCATCGGCGTAACCGGGAAAATAGAAATTAAAGTCGAGTGGGCAGCCCCATTGCAGATTGCCCATATTTACGCCCGGTTTGCCCAAGCCCTGCATGGCGACGAGACAAACCATTACGCGCGCCCATTGAATGCCGGTCTGGTTGCGGCAGGCGCCGCCATGGCCATTGCCCCAGCCGCCGGGTGCGAGATAGACGCGCTTCTTGCCCCATTCGCGCGCGAGCGCGCGGACGTCTTTGGCCGGGACGCCGGTCTCCTTCTCCTGCCACTCCGGGGTTTTCGCGATGCCGTCCTCGTCACCGAGCAGATAAGCTTTCCACTTGTCGAAGCCGACGGTATGCGTCGCCACATACTCTTTGTCGTAAAGACCTTCTTTGATCCACACATAGGCAATTGCCATCGCCATCGCGACCGAAGTCGTCGGCTTCGGCGCAAACCATTTGCCGGGAAGGAATTGGGCGCTGGCGTTGTGATAGGGATCGACGTGAACGACTTTGATGCCGAGCTTGGCATCCTTGAGCCACTGCCGCCGTGTCGTGCCTTCCTGCGCGCCGTATGAACCTGACGTCGATTCCGGGTCGGCCGCCCAGAACACGATCATGTCGCAGTTCTTCAGACAGTCCTCGACCGTGCCGTAGGTCTCCGATTGGCCGACCCGCAGGGTGTAGCCCCAGTGGTGCACCGCGCCCCAGTACCAGCCTTCCCAGGAGTCTGGATTGTGGTGAATACGGGTCATGCCGACAGCATTGGCGAACCGAAACAGCGCCGACAGGTAGTAGCCGACATTGCCCCAGGTGTGATGCGAGCCATGCGAGAAGGCGATCGAGCCTGGACCGTATTCACGCTTTTGCCGTTTGATCTCGTCGGTGACTAGCTTGATGGCCTCGGCCCACGAAATCCGCACATATCCCGATTTGCCGCGGTTTTGCGGATTGCGCTCGGCGTTCGGATCGAAATCGACGCGCTTCATCGGATAAAGCAATCGATCCGGCGAATAAACAATGGATTTGGCGTTTTGTCCGTGCGGCGCGAGCGTCGTCTTGCGCGGCGGAGTGAGTTTTTGTCCCCGCGCCTCAATCGTCCAGGAGGCGCCGTCTCTTGCAGTAAGATCGATGGGGGTCATTCGCAGAATTTTGCCGTCCTTGACATAAACAAAGACGGGACCGCCATTGGTCATGTTGCAGTAGCGGATGACCCCGCCGCGCAGCTTTGTGCCGTATTTCAGGCCGGCGGATTGGCTCATCATCAGCGTCTGTGCAAACCAATTCGTCAGCTGCTCCGGCCCCTCGACGGTAAGAACGAAATCCTTCTGGGCGTTGATCTGTTCGAGCCAGTCGATCGGAGGCATCAAAAGCGAAGCGGCTGTGCTCGCGTTCTTGAATAGGAGTTTGATGTCGGATTTTTCATGCAATCCGGCGCGCGAGGTGATGATGCCATCTTTGAATCTGAACCAGCGCCCGATGCCTTCGTCGCGCGTTACGATCTGGGCGACAAAATTGTGCTCTTGAACGCGCCGGTTGAAGTGCGGATGGCGCTGCGAGGCGCGCGTAAGCAGTTGCGCCATGCCGAACAGGATCAGCGGCAATTTCATGCGTGCGAGTGCCATCATTGCCTCCCGCGCCGAGGGCGCAACCGCCGTACCGTTATGTCCGGCAACACGTGAGTCGGCGATTTTGCAATAATTCTACGGGGTTGCCCAGCCCAGCAGCAATCTTTCGGCAGACCAATGGACAGCGTAAAAGCTGCAGCGCTTAGGCGGCGACCGGCTGCGCCAGTCCGAGATATTTCGCCGCGTTCTCCGCCGCGATCGCTCTGCGGACGGGTTCCGCAATCGCAACTTCGTCCAAAAAGACGCCGGCCTCCTGCGCCGACTCGAAGGGATAATCGGCGGCAAACATCACCCGCTCGTGTCCGAGCGCGGCAATCGTGCAGTTCAGCGGCTCGGCCGAGCACATGCCCGATGTGGTCACGATGAAATTATCCTTGAAATATTGCGACGGCGGCTTGCCGAGCTTGATGGCGTAAAAATTTGGCCCGGCGCGGCTGTCGAAGCGCCAGAGCAGGAACGGCAACGTTTCGCCGAGATGACCAAGACCGACGCGGGCGCGCGGGAAGCGGTCGAACAGTCCGCCGAAGATCAGCCGCAACGCATGCGATCCGGTCTCGAAAGTCCATTCCCAGGTTGCGCGCCGCAGTCCTTTGTAGCCGTCGAGCACCGGCGCGGGAGTGATCGGATCGACGGGATGCAGGTACACGAGCGCACCCAGCGCCTCCGCGCGCTCCCAGAATGGATCGAGCGCAGGATCGTCGAGATAACGGCCGTTAGTGTGGCCATTTATCATCGCGCCGCAAAACTTGAACTCACGCATGCAGCGCTCAAGCTCGGCGGCGGCGGCGCGCGGATCCTGCATCGCGAGATGCGCGAATCCGCAATAGCGATTGGGTCGGTGTTCGATTTGCTGCGCCAAAAAATCATTTCCGGCGCGGGCGCGCCGTACCGCTGTTGCGGTATCGCGCTCCGCCTGCACGCCAGGGCCAGCGAGCCCCAGGACAGCGCGGTCAATACCGGCCTCATCCATCGCGGCAAGCCGCATCTCGCCAAAATCGGTCAGCCGCGCCAGCGCTTTCTCCCGGCGTTCGGCTGGCAGGTCGACCACCGTCGGATTCCAGTATTCGATAAATTCAGGGCAGAGGAAATGCTCCTCAAGCGCAATCTTTTTGACCATCCGGCTCCTCGGCTGCACATTGAAGGAAGCGAGCTTCCGCTCTCTGTACCTCATAATTGATATTCGGTACAAACGGCGGTTCTTGATGCCACAAACAAAATTAAAGGTGAAGGAGTGCCCGTGACGAAGACAATTCGCGGGGTCACGTTCGAAGAAAACGAAAACAACGCGATGGGGCTGGAGTTCTACAACCTGTCGCATCGTTTCGGCTACCAATCGCCGAACTGGCCGTATTTCGAGGACGTCAAGATCGAGCGCATCCATTACATGGCGAAATCGGGCGTGCTGTCGCAGCGCATCACGACATCGATGCACAATACGACCCATATCGACGCGCCTGCGCACGTGGTTCAAGGCACGCCTTTCATCGACGAAGTGCCGCTGCCTCATTTTTTCGGATCCGGCATCGTCATTTCGCTGCCGAAGAAAAAATGGGAGCCGATCACCTACGACGATCTGGATAAGGCGGCGGGCAAATACGTGCGCGCGCACGACGTCGTCATTGTCAATACCGGCTGGCACAAGAAGTACGACGATAGCGAAGATTATTTCTGCTATGCGCCCGGCTTCGTCCCGTCGGCCGGAAAATGGTTCGTGGAAAAACAGGTCAAGGTCGTCGGTCACGACACGCAGGCCAACGATCATCCGCTTGCCACGGCCATCGGCCCGCAGCGCAATGGTCCACTGCATCCGCACCTGGCGGCGGAATACAAGGAATGGTCGGGCGGACGCGATTGGAAAGAGGATTTCCCCGAATGGGAGCCGGTGCACCGGATCCTGTTCAAGAGCGGCATCCTCGGGATCGAGAACGTCGGCGGCGACCTCGATAAGGTCACCGGCCGCCGTTGCACCTTCGCGTTCTTCCCCTGGAATTGGGATCGCGGCGATGGCTGCATCATTCGCCTGGTGGCAATCGTCGATCCGAAGGGCGCCTACCGAATCGAGAAGGGGGAGAGATTTGCATGATTGTGCGCAAGCTGTCAGAGGCCAAACCCTATGAGGCGCCGAACCATCGCGACTACAAATCGCTGCGTGTGTTCGGCGCCGAGATGGGCGGTTCGCAAACTCTGATCTTTGGGATCTCGCATTTCCTGCCCGGCGGCGGCGCTGGGCCCGATGCGTCGCCGCCCGAGAAGATTTATTACGTGCTGGCGGGCGAGCTCACCGTCATCGCCGGCGGCAAGGAGACGGTCGTGCGGGCCGGTGACAGCTGCTATATCGGCCCGAACGAATCCCGTGAGATTATCAATCGCAGCAATAAAGTTTGTACGATCGCGGTCGCGGTAGCGCCGGTGAAATAAAATTCGCCGTCACCCGAGGTGCGAGCAAAGCGAGCCTTGAAGGGTGGCCAATCGCATCGTGAAAGCCTCCTTTACGACCGCGGGACTCATCGGGCCGCGCAGATCGGGTCGGACCATTGGCGGCCTCCCTCAGGAGGACGACGAAACGGAAGAGCAGATCAATGCCTGAAGATTTCCTGAAAAATCCGCTGTCGCTGTTTGAGATCAAGGGCAAGACCGCCGTCGTTACCGGCGCGACCGGCGCGTTCGGGGCGCTGGCGGCGCAAGTGCTGGCCGGCGCAGGTTGCAATCTGGTTATCGCCGCCGGTGGCAGCGAGGCGCTCAAGAAGGTTGCCGCGCAATGCGAACAGCTCGGCGTTAAAGTCGAAAGCGCCAATCTGCGTCCAAGCTCGTCTGCGCATTGCGACACGATCGTTGCGGCCGCGGTACAGCGCTTCGGCGGTGTCGACATTCTGGTTCTCGCCTCGGGCATCAACAAGGTGGCCAAAATCGTGGATCAATCGCCCGAAGCCTTCGCCGAGGTCATGGACGTCAACGTCACGCAAAGCTGGTTGATGGCGCGCGCGGCGGGCAAGCAGATGCTGGCGCAAGGTCGCGGCGGTAAGGTGATATTCATGTCTTCGGCGCGCGGTCTGTTAGGCCACCCGGCAGGCTACAGCGCCTATTGCGCCTCGAAATCCGCTGTTGACGGTATCACCAAGGCGCTCGGCTGCGAGTGGGGTGCTACCGGAATCACCGTGAATGCGATTGCGCCGACCGTTTTTCGTTCGCCACTGACCGCCTGGATGTACGAGGAGAATGAAAACGCAACCGCGGTGCGCAAAGGATTCATCACGCGCGTGCCTAAGGGCCGCCTCGGCGAGCCATCGGATCTAGCGGGCCCGCTGCTTTTCCTCGCGTCAAAAGCCTCCGATTTCTATACCGGTCACGTCCTTTATGCCGATGGCGGCTACACCGCCGGATAGTTGCGCGCCCCACTGGCGGCATTGACGTAGCGATTCACGTTTGAGAGTTGCATCATGAGCAAAGCAAAAATCGCGGTCATTGGCGCCGGCCTGATGGGGCACGGCATCGCGCAAGTGTTCGCGCTTGCGGGTCACGAAGTCACCGTCAGCGACACCGTGATGAAGAATCTGGACACGCTGGCAACGCGCATTGCTGGCAATCTGCGCGACCTGGGCGAGGATGAAAGTGCTGTCGCACGGGTGCGGCCTTGCATCGACGTTGCCGAAGCGGTTCGCGGTGTCGATTATGTCATTGAGGCGGTATTCGAGGACCTGACGCTGAAACAGAGACTATTCGCCGAAATCGAGGTCCACGTCCGTGCCGATACGATCCTTGCCAGCAACACCTCGGTTATTCCGATCAGCTCAATCATGGCGGGCCTCAAGCGCCGCGAGCGAGCACTCGGAACGCATTGGTGGAATCCGCCGTTTCTCGTTCCGCTGGTTGAAGTGATCGAAACGGAATGGACCTCGCCGGACGCGGTCGCCTGGACCATGGATTTGCACCGCGCCGCGGGAAAACAGCCGGCGCACGTGAAAAAGGATGTTCCAGGATTTATCGGCAATCGCTTACAACATGCGCTGTGGCGCGAGGCCATTGCGCTTGTGGAGCATGGGATCTGCGATGCCGCAACAGTCGATGCCGTGATCAAGGCTTCGTTCGGGCGACGGTTAGCGGTGCTCGGTCCGCTGGAGAATGCCGATTTGGTCGGAACCGATTTGACGCTTGCGGTCCACAATGTCGTGCTGCCGTCGATCGACAGTCGGCCGAGCGCCTCGCCCTATCTGCAAGCTCTGGTCGCGGACGGCAAGCTCGGGTTCAAATCCGGCGAGGGTTTTCGCAAGTGGAGCCAGGAAGAACAAGCGGCTTTGCGAACCAAACTGGTGGCGCATCTGAAAGCCGCCCGTGATCGGGAGAATGCAAAATGACGGGCGAGACGAAAGATATTCGGCGGTTCGCCACAATTAACCGCCGCAGCGTTGTAGCCCGCGGTCTCGGCGCGCTGGCCGCGCCGGCGGTGTGGCGCGCATTCCCCGCCAAGGCGCAGTCAAAACTTATCAAGATCGGTCACGTCAGCCCGCGCACCGGTCCGCTCGCCGGGTTCGGCGAGGCCGATGGCTTTATTCTCGATCAAGTTCGGGCTCTGTTAGCCAAGGGTTTGGAAACGGGCGGCAAAATCTATCAACTGGAAATCGTCAGCAAGGATAGCCAGTCGAGCGGCACCCGCGCTTCGGAAGTCGCGTCCGAGCTGGTCCTGCGCGACAAGGTCGATCTTATTGTCGCTTCGGCCACGCCCGACACCACCAATCCGGTAGCTGACCAGGCCGAGGTCAACGAGGTGCCGTGCATCACCACGAACTGCCCGTGGCAGCCTTATTTTTTCGGCCGCAACGGCGATCCGAACAAAGGCTTTGTCTGGACCTATCATTTTTTTTGGGGGCTTGAAGACGTCATCGCGGCATTCCTGGCGCTGTGGGAGGGTCAGCCGACAAACAAAGTGGTCGGCGGGCTGTTTCCAAACGATGCGGACGGCAATGCCTGGGGCGATCCGCAGCGCGGCCTGCCGCCGGCGCTGGCGCAGGCCGGCTACCGGCTCGTCGACCCGGGCCGCTATCAGGTCATGAATAACGACTTCACATCTCAGATCACGCGATTCAAGGAAGCCGGCGCCGAGATCGTTACCGGCAACATGATCCCGCCCGATTTTGCTACCTTCTGGTCACAGTCGGCGCAGCAGAACTTCCATCCGAAGATTGTGACTATCGGCAAGGCGCTACTGTTCCCCTCGGTTGTCAATTCGCTGGGCCCGCGCGGCAACGGTTTGACCAGCGAAATCTGGTGGACGCCGAATTATCCGTTCCGCTCCGGCCTGACCGGACAGAGTGCCCAGCAACTCACCGACGCTTACACCAGTGCGACGAGACGGCCGTGGTCGCAGCCAATCGGCTATCAGCATGCGCTCTTCGAAGTCGCAGTCGACGCGCTTAAGCGCGCAAAAAGCATCGAACCAAAATCGATCCTCGATGCAATTGTTTCGACCGACTACAACTCCATCGTCGGCCCGGTGCGCTGGACCGGACAGCCGGTCAAGAATGTAAGCAAAACGCCTCTGGTAGCGGGCCAATGGCAGCGCCGCGGTGACGCCTTCGAACTCGTCATCACTGCGAACAAGCCGGCGCCGGAAATCCCGGCCGGCGGAAAACTTGAATTGCTCTCCTGAACTAGACCGCTCGCAACAGCGTGATCATTGCCCGGCTATCCGGCAAACGCTCGAGCCGCAGCACGGCTTCGATCAGCGTATTCTGTTGTCGCTCCGGCATCACCGCACGGGTGAGCTTGCGGAATTTGGCGATGATCTGCTCCTCGCCGGCGAAGTCTTCCTCACTGCCCCTCGGGGCGTCGCGCATTTCGCGTTCAATGCCGCCATCCCGGAAATGGATTTCAACGCGCACTTGGTGGCGGTGCGCAGGGCCGAGCGCAGTGATCGCCGGATCGTGGATAACTTGCACCCGGTGCGTCAGTTCGATGCGCGCGCGATCATTCACACAATCAGGCGTGAATTGGTCGACAAAGGCCTCGCCGGTCAGGATCAGCGTAGCGGCGCAGAACGGCAAATTGAGTTGCGCGGCGGTAAGCCCCTCCGGCCGATAGACCCAGCCGGCATGGTCAACGGTAATCTGCGATGCATGCACGACAATCCGCTCGATATCGCTGGCCGTGAACGGACGCCGTTTGCGAATGTCGGAGAGCGCGTCGAGCATCGTGTGCGTGCTGCCGACACAAGCATAGAACTTCAGTGAAATCCGCATGGTCTCGTAGCGCTCGCCCAATCCGGCGCTGAGCGCGGCGAGATCGAAGCGGTCGTGCGAGCGGGAGAACGTACTGCAGAAGCCGCCATAGGGTGCCTCGAAAACATCGGTAATTCCCGTGAATCCCTCATTGGCAAGGAGCGCCGCATACAATCCGCTCTGCGCCGCGCGCCCGGCATGCATGCGCTTGACCATGGCGCCATATTGCGCGGCCATCAGTCCGCAGGACTGCGTGCCGGCAATGCCGAGCGCGTGCACGGTTTTTTCCGTATCGAGCGCGAGCGCGCGCGCCGCACCCGCCGCCGCGGCGAACACGCCAACGGTCGCGCCGGAGTGCCAGCCTTGGCCGATATGCTGCGGCCCCATGCACAGGCCAACGCGCGGTCCGATTTCATAGCCGGCCAGTGCCGCGGTGATGAAATCTTTCCCCGACAGCTGCGCATGCGTTTCCGCCGCTGCGACGACCGCCGGCAGCGTCACCGCGCCCGCATGCAAAATGCCCTCGCGGTGCACGTCATCGAGCTCGAAGCCCTGCACTTGCGTGCCGTTGACCAAAGCCGCATGGGCCGAAGACAGTTTCCGATCCGTGCCCCAGATCGAGGCATCGCGCGTTTTGTCGAATCGTTCCAGCGTCTCCCGCAAAATGCGGCACCATTCCAACCGTGCGCCGTAAATGGCGCAGCCAAGTGAATCCAGAATAAGAAGCTTGAGCCGCTCGCGAACCGCGTCCGGAATTTGTTCGTATCGTAGTTGCGAAACGAATTCAGCGACCCGGCGCGTGTACGGGTTCTGACCAGCTGAAGCCTGAGCCATAGTGCGCGCGAGCCGGCTATTTTTGCGCGCTGCCGCGCGAAGTAACACTGTCCCACCACGGACAAACGCCGGACATCACCTGGTAATTGCCGTCGATCACTTGAACCGGCCGGCGATAGCCGTTTGCCGCATTGGCGAGGCGCAGCTCCCGCGCTTTGGCGTTATCTGCCGCCGACAGCCAGCGCCGCTCGTGACCCCACATGCTCGGGCCCTCTTTGCGCTCGTAAGCTTGCCAGCGCTCGACGTCGATCGTGCGCGCGCCCCAGCCGTATTCGACCATGAAGGCGGACGGCGTCCGAGTGTAAAACGATGTGATGAAGTCGCTGGTGTGCCGCCCGAGCGTGACGGCAACGCGGTCTTTGTCGGCGAGCGCAACGTCGTAACCCTGACCGACGTCGTCAAAGCTGAACAGCTCCATCATGACGTGATGGACCGCGTTCTTTCCGCTTTGAATGAAAGCGAGGCTGTGATGGCGCGGGTTGACGTGGAGAAACCGTGCCACGAATGGTTCGGAATAATAATCGGTCAGCCGAAAGCCGAGCGTTTCGCGATAGAAGCCCATCAGCCGCTCGAGTGTGTCCTGGTTATCGACGTTGAGCACAACGTGGCCGAGGCCAAGCGGCCCGGTGCGAAAGCCGGAAATGCAACGCCCTGGCCGGAATGGTTCGACGGTGGTTTCGGCGCTATGGAAGATTTCCAGCCGGTTGCCGACCGGGTCGGAAACCGCAACGAGATCGGCGACCCGCCGCTCGTCGGCGAGCGCGCGGGTGCCAGCCACGACTTCTGCGCCGCTGTTGTCGAGATGCGCCGCGAGCGCATCGAGCGCCGCGGCATCGGCGACTTCCCACCCGAAGAAACCGATACCGTCGCCCCCGTCGGCGTGGACCACGATGCGTTGCTTGCGGTCATCCATGCGGAACGCGAGCGTCGAGCGCGACCGTTCGACGCGCTGCAAGCCGAGCAGACCGGCGCCATAGCTTGCCCAGTCGTCCAACGCTTTGGCGCGGATGCCTAGGTAACCCAGCGCTTGCGGAGCCGCAGCGTGCATCGTCATGAGCGCCTCGCCGGATGCTTTTACACCGGCGGTGGCGGCGGCGCCATCGCGGTGCCAGCATGGGCCCGATCATGGGCGCCAAGCCGAAGTGCGGCTGTTGCGTTCAGGATTTGCTGGAGGCGAGCGGCCGCAGAACGCAGTCGACGTCAAAGGTGTCTTCCGCGTCAAGCGCGGCTTGGCTCAAAAGCCGCTCCAGATTCTGCAGCGACAGCCTTTGGTCGCGCGTGCGCGCCTCGCGGGCCCAGCGGCGGCATTGATCGGCCCATTGACTGATTTCTTCGGCTGCGGACTTGAACATTGCGCGCCTCTCAAGTCGTAAGCGGTACCGCGAAAGCGGGGCCGAGCAAGTGGCGACCGCGGACCAGCGTCGCACGCGCGGCGCGCGCATCAACCGCGGTCTGAAACAGCGCGGGCAATTCGCGCGGCCGCTTGAGCACCGAGCGCAGCATCGCCGCAATATTGGTGGTTCCATTCTGACGCATCGCCGCGACCGCCGAAACCGGAAGGGCGCGCTTGGCCGGATCGGTGATGACCCGGATGGCGGCAACCGGCACATCATGAGCGAGACCAACCGCAGCCACGATATGCGATTCCATATCGACGGCGATGGCGCCGGTTCTCAAGTAGAGCGCGCGCTTCTCGTCGGGATGGGCGATCGGGGCGGGCACGCCGAGAAGCATGCCGGATACTGAATCCGGGATAGTCCGCAGCAATTTCTCTGACCATTCCCGGCTGATCGGCATGCGCTTCGGGCCGGATATGACCGCGGAGCCGACCACGCACGTGCCGGGGCGCAAATGCGGCGCCAGCCCGCCGGCAACGCCGAAGCTGATAATGCCCGGACAGCCGTTCACCATGGTGCGGGTTTCGGCGATGGCCGCCGTGAGCTTTGCCGCCAGGTTGCGGCCGTCGCCGCTACAGATGACGTGCACGCCAGGTCCTGCGGCGATTCGGGCTTCAAAGGCCAGACCGACAACGATGATCACGTGATCCCACCCTAAACAGCAGATCGAAATACCAAGGCCGACCACACCGAGCAGAAACCAAGCTTCCTGGCTGTGGTCACGGATAAGGCAGCCCTGAGAAGATTGGGCTAACCCTTGGTCACGACCGGCGGTGGCGCTTTGCCCTTGCCGACCTGCGCGCAGGCAGCGAGGCTCAGGATCGCGAGGATCACTGCGGTTCCAACGGCTATTTTCTTCATTGGGCCCCCATCCCAGCTGACTAGACAGTCTAAAATAAAAAGGATGCTGTGGCTCCACTAGTGCAGAAAAGCCACAGTTTACAGTCGATTTGCGGGGAATTTCATGACAGCGGGTTTGGTGTTCGGTCGATAAATGCGCAGTGTCGCCGTTTTGGCCGCTATTTGCGGTCTCGCTTTGCTCACGGGGCTTACCGTCTATTACGGTTTCGATGCGGTCATGGCCGCGGTCGCGAGCTCCCGCTGGGCCACGGTGCTGGTTGTCCTTGCGCGGGCGGGAGCGCTGGCAGGGGCCGGCGTCGGCTGGTGGGCTCTCTTGCCGGCGCGGCAACCAGGGCCCTCGGCCTTCGTGCTGTTGCGCTTTGTTCGCGAGGCCATCAACTCGTTCTTTCCCCTGGCGGTCATCGGCGGCGATGTGATCGGGGCAAGACTGCTCTCCACATTCGGCATCGTCACCAATTTGGCCGTTGCGAGCGTGCTGGTCGACATTTTCATTCAGGTCGTCTGTCTGTTCTGCTTCGTGCTGGCCGGACTTGGCATCGTGCTCAGCCTGGCCGGACAAGGTGAGATCAGCGCCACCGCCATCGCGCTGTTGGCGATCGCGGTTCCGGCGGTTGCCGGTTTTTTTCTCGCTTTGAATTTCGGCGCCTTCGAACCGCTGGTGAAATGGCTCCTCGCCTTCGGTGAAAGGCGACAATGGTCCGCGTTCGCGCATGCCGTCGATCTTGGTGCGCGGCTGCAACAGATTTGGCGCAACCATCGCGGGCTCTCCGAGTCCTTTGTGGTGCACCTCGCGGCCGTGTTTCTCGGCGCCGCCGAAGTCTGGATCGCGCTCGCCTTCATGGAGCATCCGGTCAGCATCATCGAGGCGGTGGCGATCGAAAGTCTGGGGCAGGGCAGCCGCGCGGCGGCGTTCATGCTGCCTGGCGGCTTGGGTGTCCAGGACGGCGCTTTGATCGCGGTCTGCGCGATTTTCGGGGTGCCGGCCGAAGTCGCCTTGGCCATGGCGCTGATCAAGCGAGTTCCCGATCTCATCCTAGGCGCCCCGGCTTTGCTCGGCTGGCAAGCACTTGAGGGACGGCGGGTTTTGGCCGCAAACGACTAGATACGCCTTCGCCGCACGGCTGCCGGCCGATGCGCTCCGCGCCACTTTTGCCGTTTCTTTGATGTGCATGCATGGTGAGCGGGCCATATAGTTGCGTTCGGTTGTGCGGCCGCAGAGGGCCAGTGTGAACGAATTGTTCGAAAATTCCGCGCCTTACGCC
>Ga0187765_10000282_pt1 | contig 18354 bp, 12 predicted proteins | sample 0216_QUI02_MP05__3_FD_133018 | JGI IMG/M metagenome (GOLD analysis project Ga0187765, IMG submission 133018) | Tropical peat soil microbial communities from peatlands in Department of Meta, Colombia - 0216_QUI02_MP05_10_MG | ecosystem: Environmental > Terrestrial > Soil > Wetlands > Peat ...
GCCGCATGAGCCAAACGCGAATCGAAAAACGTTTTGCGGCTCTCAAAAAAGAGGGACGCGCCGCTTTGGTGACATTCACCATGGCCGGCGATCCCGACTATGAAACGTCGCTTGCGATCGCAAAAGCCTTGCCGAAGGCTGGCGCGGACGTCATCGAGCTGGGCATGCCGTTTACGGATCCGATGGCGGATGGGCCGGCTATTCAGGCTGCCGGCCTGCGCGCGCTCAAAGCCGGCCAGCGCATGACGAGGACGCTGGCACTGGTACGTGAATTTCGCAAAGGCGACGACGAAACGCCGATCGTGCTGATGGGTTACTACAATCCGATCTACATCTACGGCAATGATCGCTTCCTCGCCGATGCCAGGGCCGCCGGGGTCGACGGTCTCATTATCGTCGATCTCCCGCCCGAGGAAGACGACGAACTTTGCCTGCCGGCATTGAAGGCGGGCCTCAATTTCATCCGGCTTGCGACGCCGACAACGGACGACAAGCGCCTGCTGACGGTGCTCAAGAATACCTCCGGCTTTGTCTATTACGTCTCCATCACCGGAGTTACCGGTTCGGCTGCTCCGGATGCTGCCAAAGTCACTACCGCAGTGGCGCGGATCAAGCGTCACACGGCGCTCCCTGTGGCGGTCGGCTTCGGCGTTCGCACGGCGGAGCAGGCCCGCGCCATTGCCGAAGGCGCCGATGGGGTGGTCGTCGGCTCGGCGCTGGTGGATGCGCTCCGGCTGACCCTTGACCGCAACGGCAAAGCCGGCGCCGGCACGGTCAAGGCCGTCAGAGACCTTGTATCCGCGCTGGCGCAAGGTGTGCGTAGCGCCCGCCGCGTGGCGGCGGTATGAACAAACCGGCGGGCCAGCGGTTATAATTTCGCCGAATCGGTCCTCTAGAGGCGAGCCATGAACTGGATTTCCAACGTTGTCCGGCCGAAGATTCGCAGCTTCTTGCGTCGCGAGACGCCGGAAAATCTCTGGATCAAGTGTCCGGAAACCGGGCAGCTCGTCTTCTACAAGGACGTCGAGGCCAACCAGTTTGTCATCCCGAGCTCGAACTACCATATGCGGATCAGCGCGCCGCAACGCCTGAAATCTATGTTCGACGGCGGGGAATTCGAAGACATCGCTTTGCCGGAAGTGCCGCTCGATCCGCTCAAATTTCGCGACGAGCGTCGCTATGCCGATCGGCTGAAAGATGCCCGCACCAAGACCGGGTTGCAGGATGCAGTGAAGCTCGGCATCGGGCGGCTGGAAGGCCAGATGGTCACGATTGCCGTGCAGGATTTCGACTTCATGGGCGGCTCGCTCGGCATGGCTGCAGGGGAGGCGGTGATAACCGCATTCGAGACCGCCGCGCGGCGGCAAACTCCGTTGATCATGTTCGCAGCCTCGGGCGGCGCCCGCATGCAGGAAGGTATTTTGTCGCTTATGCAGCTGCCGCGCACGACAGTGGGCGTGCAAATGCTGCGCGAGGTGCGCAAGCCTTACATTGTTGTCCTGACGAATCCGACGACCGGCGGGGTCACTGCCTCCTACGCCATGCTCGGTGACGTGCAGATCGCGGAGCCCGGCGCTTTGATCGGCTTCGCCGGTCCGCGGGTCATTGAGCAGACTATTCGCGAGAAGCTGCCGGAGGGCTTCCAGCGAGCCGAATATCTCGCGGAGCACGGCATGGTCGATATGGTAGTACACCGGCATAAATTGCGGGCAACGCTTGCCGAATTATGCCGGCTGTTGACCCGCGCACCCCTACCCGCCGGGCAGCAGCAATTGCCCGCCCCGGCTCACGCCTGAGTTCGTCTCGTTTCCGTTGGTCAGGACCGCTCATTCCCGCGTAAGCGGGAATCCAGGGGACGAAAGCATCGACTCGCGGTTATATGGCCCTGGATCCCCGTTTTCCGCCTTCGCGCTCCGCGCTTTGGCGGACTCAAACCCGCTGAAGCTCGCGAAGCGAGCGGAGGCTGGGTCGCGGGGACGAGCGGAGAGAGAACGCAGTTTGTTGCGTACGTAATGCATTGAATGACATGGCGCCCATCGACTCCATCATCTCGCGGCTGGCCTCGCTGCATCCAAAGCGCATCGACCTTTCACTCGATCGCGTGCAGCGTCTTCTTGCCGCGCTCGATCATCCGGAAAAAAAATTGCCGCCGGTAATCCATGTCGCCGGAACCAACGGCAAGGGGTCGACGATTGCATTTCTGCGCGCGACTCTGGAGGCCGGGGGCAAGCGCGTGCATACCTACACGTCGCCGCATCTGGTGCGCTTTAACGAACGGTTTCGCATCGGTGCGGTGGGGGAGGGCAAACTTGCTTCCGACAATGAACTTGCAGCGGCGATGGAAGAATGCGAGCGCGCCAATGCCGGCGCTCCAATTACCGTATTCGAAATTACGACGGCGACCGGCCTGATGCTGTTCGCACGCCATCCTGCGGATGTTGTGTTGCTGGAGGTCGGTCTCGGCGGCCGGCTTGATGCAACAAACGTGATCGAGCACCCGCTGGCGACGATCGTCACGCCCATTTCGATTGATCACGTCGATTTCCTCGGTGACTCGCTCGAGAAAATTGCCGCCGAGAAGGCCGGCATTCTCAAGCGCGGCGCGCCGGCGATTGTTGCCGCGCAGGATCGCGATGCATTGGCTGTGATCGAGCGGCAGGCGGCGAAGGTTGGCGCGCCGCTGAAGGTTGCCGGCGAGGATTGGACGGCCACCGAAGAGCGCGGGAGACTCGTCTACCAGGATGAAGCAGGTCTGCTCGATCTGCCGGCGCCCAGGCTGCATGGCCGGCACCAGTTCGAGAACGCCGGACTGGCCATTGCGGCTTTGCGTACGATCAGGCAATTCGGGCTTCCGTCGGCGGCCTATGACGCCGGCATTGGCAAGGCCGAGTGGCCGGCGCGGCTTCAGCGGCTCGGACAAGGTCAGCTCGTTCAACTCGCGCCCGCGGGCAGCGAGCTTTGGCTCGACGGCGGTCATAATCCCGACGGCGGGCGCGCGATTGCCGCTGCGCTCGCCGATCTGGAAGAGCGTGTGTCGCGGCCATTGGTATTGATCGTTGGAATGTTGGCGAGCAAGGACTGCGAGGGATTTTTGCGAAATTTTGCCGGACTGGCCCGCCGCATGATTGCGGTGCCGGTGCCGGGCGCAGAAAAAGGCCTGACGGCGGAAATGGTCGCCGGTGCGGCACGCGCGATCGGGCTGTCTGCAACCAGCCGCGACAATCTCGCCGAGGCGCTTGATGCCGCGCGCAAGCTCGATCTTGATCCGCCGCCGCGTATTCTGATTACCGGATCGCTTTATCTCGCCGGCGAAGCCTTGCGTGAAAATGGCACGCTGCCGACGTGAAATAAAAACGGCCGGCGACAAGGCCGGCCGTTTTTCGAAATAATTTCCAGCCGAATATCAAACCGCGCCGCTGATCCATTGATGCAGCTTCTGCTTGGGCGCGGCACCGACCTGGCGTGAGGCGATCTCGCCGTTCTTGAACATCATCAAGGTCGGAATCGACATGATGCCGTATTTCGCGGCGGTGTTCGGATTTTCGTCGACATTGAGCTTGACGATCTTGACCTTGTCGCCCAGCTGGCCGGCGATCTCCTCCAATGCCGGCGCGATCATGCGGCACGGACCGCACCATTCCGCCCAGAAGTCGACAACGACCGGTTCGGCAGATTTCAACACATCCGATTCGAAGCTAGCGTCCGACACCTTGCCGACGGCCATGACCATTACCTCTTGTTTTTGAGCGGGAGAATCAGCCCCCGAAAAATTGCGAGGGCTGGAACGTATGAATGCGCTCCCGCAGCGTCAAGGCGCTCTCGCTGTCACGTGATCCGCCAAAACACGGTCGAGCAGATCGCTGGAAAGCTCCATGAGATCAGGGACTTCGGTCCAGATGAGTGCGGCGCGGACCGGTCTATCCGGGTACAGTTTCATGAGCACTCCGCGATAGAGCGCGAGCTGTTTGATATAGGCGTCCGACACGTCCTCGATTCGCCGCGGTGGCGCGCGGTCAGTCTTGAAATCGGCGATCAGGACGGCTGACGGGGTGACAGAGAGACGATCCACCTGGCCGGAAACCGTCTGCGTGGCACTGAGTCTGCCGACGATTGGAACCTCCGCCCGACTGCCGGGCGCAAACAGCTTTGCAAAATCCTGGTTACCGATGAGCTGCAGCACCTCCCGCAGCAGGGCGACGCGCTGGTCCGACGACAATTTTTTGTCCCTGCGGGACAAAAATTCGCTAGCCATTCTTTCTCGGCGGTCTGGCGCGGTATCGGGCAGCGACTTCAATAGCCGATGGGCCAGCGTTCCGCGCAGCCGAGCGGTTTCGCGCTCGCTGCCGCCGGTCACGCGGCGCGGCTCGTGATCCGATGTATCCGATGGCCGTGTGATTGTTGCCGTCGGTGGTGCAGCCGGCGCATTTGTGGTCAGCCACTGCGGCAATTCGATCTGACTATCTTTCTTTTGCAAAACGCCGGATTTCGGATCCGCAATGCCTTTGCGGAAGCGCCAGATTTTGCCGTCCGCGTCGCTCTCCTCTTCCGATAAGGGCTGAAGGGCGCTGAGCACGAGATCGTGCCAGCAACCCTGCGGAGCTTTGTTGATTCCCTTGGCGCCGCACACCAGGAGCCGATCCGCCGCGCGCGTCAAGCCGACGTACAATAGGCGACGATATTCGTCGCACGCCGCTTCGATGGCCTGCGTGCGCGCCTGTGCCATCGGCCCGGCGTCTTTGTCCTTCGCCGCACCCCAGATCAGTGCTGTTGCTCCCGGCGCCGCGCCGGCGATCGGCGCGGTCAGCAGGCGAGGCGGATGCGCGCCTTCCGGCCGTGTTGTCGTGTGGTCGATCAAGATGACATTCTTTGCTTCAAGTCCCTTGGCGCCGTGCACGGTCATAACGCGGACTTCGTCGCGCGAAATTTCCATGTCGCGTTTGACTTCGCTCTGCGCCTCACGAATCCAGCTGAGGAACCCTTGCAGTGACGCCGCCTCGCGCTGTTCGTAGGCAAGCGCCAAGTTGAGAAACTCATCGAGCGGATCGGATGCTTCCGTCCCGAGCCGGGCGAGGATTTTGGCGCGGCCTTTATGCGCGCCAAGCACGTGTGCGTAGAATTCGAATGGTGACAATACGCGCGCCCTATCGCTCAGCGCATCGAGTGACGTAGCTGCTTGGGCAAACGCTTTGTCTTCATTCGCCTTGTCGCGTAGCGTCGCGCGCAAGGACTTCTTGCGCTGATAGGCAAGCCTGAAAAGCGCCTCGTCATCGAGGCCGACGAGCGGGCTTTTGAGAACGGTTGCCAACGCCAGGTCATCGTCCGGCAGCAGCAAGGCATCGCCAAGCAACAGCAAATCCATGACGGCGATGTGTTCCGCCAAGACCAGCCGGTCTGCACCGGCGACTTCGATCTGCGCTTGCTTGAGCGCGCGGATCACGGCTTCAAACATAGGCCCGCGCTGGCGTACCAGGATCAGCACTTCACCCGGACGCGTGCCTTGCGCGATCCAACTTTTTACGGTGCGTGCGATTTTGGTGGCGAGCTTAACCGATGGACTGGTCTCGCTAGTGGTGTCGAACGGCGCGTCCCAGCCTTCCTTGCTTGCGTCCTTCTCGTCGGGACCGATCAGATCCCAGATCTCCACCTCGCCTGGCACAGCGTCGGGCAAAGGCTGATGCAATGTCCAGGTCGGATCGGCGGTCAGTCCCTGAAAGGCAGCCGGCTGCTTGAACACAACGTCGACGGCTTCGAGAACGCCCGCCGCGGAACGGAATGAGTAGTCGAGCTTCTCGATGGCAAAGTCGACACCGCTGGTTCTATGCACGGTTTGGAAGTGACCGCGCATTTCGGCGAACTTGCGCGGCACCGCGCCCTGGAATGAGAAGATTGACTGCTTTTCGTCACCCACCGCAAACAAAGTGCGCCGCACGTTTTCACGCGCCCCGCCTGTCAGGAATTCGGCGACCAAAATCTTGATGATCTCCCATTGCTTGTCGCTGGTGTCTTGCGCCTCATCGACCAGCACGTGGTCGATGCCGAGGTCGAGCTTGTAAAGCACCCACGCCGCCGCCGTGCTCTTGGTGGACGCATCGCGCAGCAGCGTGAGTGTCTTGTCGATGAGATCCTCGTAGTCGAGCAAGCCTCGGCGGTCTTTTTCGGCCTGGTAACGTTCGATCACCGTGGCAGCGACGGTGATCAGCGCGGCGCTGCGGTTGCGCGCGCGCACGGCGAATTCGCGGGCGAGCAGCTGGCAGACACGATTCTTTTCGGCGTTGAGACGCTCGGCCCATTGCGGGTTGGCGTCGGCGAGCTTCTTGGTGACGACGCTGGCGCGGCCCTTACGCCCGTCGGTGCAGAAAACGTCGAGATAGTGTTCGACGCGTTCGCGCCCCGAGGTGGAAAGAGCATTGGAGAGGGAATCGGCTCGGTCTTTGTCGGTCTTGGAGCCGTCGGAAAAAATTTCGATCAGGACCGGCCATTCGCTTTGCGGGATCATCGAGGCAGAAAAGTATTCATTTTCAATAGCTTGCAGATCATCGCCCGGCGTCAGTCCGAACGTCCGAGTCAGCTCGTCGACAGCCTTCTGCACGCCGCCGGCACGCGCGGTCCAGGCGGTGATCAGGTCACGCTTGCTGATCGTTTCGGCGATCACCTCCTTGAAGGTGACGTCGGCAGCCGCGGCAATCGCATCGATCAGCGCCTTGCCAAGGGCGCTGTCGGGATGGGTGGCTCCTTGCAGCAGCACGCGAAGGGTCAGCTCATTGAGCAATTGCGCAGTCGTGGCTTCGTCGAGCACTTCGAAACGAGCCGCCACGTCGGCCTCGAATGGAAACTGGTGCAGCAGGCGCGTGCAGAACGCGTGGATGGTCTGCACCTTCAAACCGCCGGGCGTCTCCAATGCATTGGCAAACAGGCGGCGCGCCATGGCGCGTTGCGCTGTGCCGGGCGCCTTGCCGGCGGCGAGCCTGATCCTTTCATCGAGCGCGGCGTCGTCGAGTGCTGTCCACTCTGCCAATGTGTCGAATACACGTGTGGCCATGTTGGCGGCGGCCGCCTTGGTGAAGGTAACGCAAAGAATTTTCGCCGGGTCGGCGCCGCGCAGCAGTAAATTGATCACGCGTTGCACCAGTACATGTGTTTTCCCGGAGCCGGCATTGGCCGACACGAACACTGAGCGATCGGGGTCGGCGGCCGCGACTTGGTGCGCGCGGGCGGCGTCAGGAATTTGACGGACGAGGCTCATGGTTCGACCTCGCTTTCACCGCCAGAGGCCGACCACTCCTTGACGCGCGCCAGATGATCGTAGTCGCCGTACTGCTTCTTCCACATTGGATGCACAAGCGATCGATAGGGCTCGCCGTCGACAATAAATTTGAAGGCGACGCCGGTCAGTCGCTGCAGCGCGGTATCGGCGCAACTATCGGGTGTGCCATCGGTGATCCTGATGTTCTTCGGTTCGCCGGGCAGTTCGCCGCCTTTCAGTCGGACGTAGCCGATTTCGGACACCGAGCCGGCGGCGATATCGGGAAAACCGCCCTGGCGCAGAATGGCGGCCTCGAGCGTGAGCTGCGGCGCCAAGCCGCTGCGCACCTGCGGCTCGGTCGGCGGCTGACCGGTCTTGTAATCGAGGATCGCATAGCTGCCGTCGGCGCGGCGCTCGATACGGTCGGCGCGCGCTGTCAAAAGGAATTGTGTTTTTCCGAGCGGGATTGCGTGCTTGCCGGAAATCTCGGCAAAGATCCGGGCGGCTCCCGCGCGGCGCTCGCGTTCCCATCCCGCAAACCAGCTGGCGATCCGCCGGAAACGCGTCCACCAGAAGGCACGGGCTTCCTCGAAATCCTTGAGCGGCTCGAAATGCTTGCGGCCGAGTTCAATGAGTTCACGGGCGACGTCGGTAGGCAGGTCCTCGGCAAACGTCTTGGTAAATTCACCGATTGCGTCATGGATGAACGTGCCGCGGTCCGCGGCGCCCGGCGGAGTATCGATCGCCTCAAGCGGAAACAACCGCAGCACATGTTTGGCGTAGATGGTGTAGGGATCACGCAGCCAGTTCTCAATGTCGGTGACACTCAACTGCGCGGGCCGCGCTTCCGGCGGCGGCACCGGTTGCGGCCTTGGAGCGGGGGAAACCTTGCCTGGATGATCGATCGCGCGTGCGTAGTCCGCGTATCTGGCGCCGCGCGCCAGCGCCGCTTGCCAACGGTCGTCTCCGGCAACTGCGGCCAGTCGCTGAAGGAAACGCGAGCGCACGGTTGGAGCACCAGATTGTTTGCTCGCACGCGTCAGGATGACCTCGGGCGCGCCGAGTCCTTGCGCGAAATCATGTGCGGACAAGCCCACGCGCAACTCCGGCAGATTAAGACCGAGCTTGAGCCGCATTGGACGGCTGAGCCAGGGATCGCTGCGCGTGTCCGGTGGCCAGCTGCCTTCATTGAGTCCGCCGAGCACCATGCGATCGACGCTCTGCAGCCGCGCTTCTAGAAGCCCAAGGATGCGTACGCGTGAACTGCCGGTTTCCGGGCGGCGCTCGGCGCGCCCCGAGCAAAGCGAGTGAAATACGTCTGGATAGTCAGCCGCACTGAGTTCAAGCGAGCGCGCGGCCTCGCTTTCGACGATCGTTTCGAGCGCGCGCTGCAATTGTCGGCCGTCGATGCCCGCATAGGCGGCGACTCCTTCGCCTTCGCCCGCGAGCATTTCGAGAGTATTGGCATGCGCCTGCGCCAGGGCGAGCAGGCTATGCCTTTGAGAACTCAAGGTTTCCAGCGGGGCGAGCGCCCGCGCGAGCGCGCCGGTCAGGCTTTCGGCGGCATCGAGATCGGCTGCCGAAATCAGGCAACGCGGATCGTTACGATGGAGCTGGTCCCGCGTAGCTCTGAAAGTCGCGAGGGCATGCATCAGACCGGCCGATCCGCGGCGCGGCCGCGGCCCCCGCAATACCGCGCGTTCCAGCGCGGCGGCAGCGCGGCCACGCGCGCCGTCTTCGGTGCCAAGCCGCATGAGCGAATGTTTAAGCAGCGCCAAGAGTGATGCCGGCTCGAAACCTCCCAGCGCCACTTCCGCCGCCAGGCGCGCAAAAATTCCGGCAGGCGTTTCGGCGAGCCTGTCGCCCCCGGAGTCATCGACCGCGACCTCCCAGCGTTCGAGCGCGGCAACCACGCGGCGCGCGAGAGCACGATCGGGTGTCACCAGTGCGGCAATCCTGCCGGGCGACTCGACGGCCTCGCGCAGACACACGGCTATGGCCAAGGCTTCTTCCTCCGCGTTGGCGGTTTCCACCACGCTGATACCCGCCATTGCCCGATCGGCAGCGGCGGTGAACTCGGGAGTCTTGAGGCGGGCGTGCCAGCGATCGGTTGTTGCAGCGGGCCGCAACGCTTCCGAGGCCAGCAGCTCGCGTCCGTGACTTTCGGATTCGGCCAGCTGCACTACGTCGTCACGCTTGACACGTATGCGATCGAGCAAAGTGCGCATGGCGAATTGTGGGTGCACGATGCCCGCCGCATTCTTGTCATCAGCGTCGCTAGCAATTCCACGCCAGGAGTCTTCATCGAGATCCACGTCGAGACCGGGGAGCACCACGGCGCCGTGCGGCAGCCGCGCGATTGCCGCGAGCAGTTTCGCGGTGGCCGGCATGGAGCCGGTCGAGCCGGCAGCGATGACGGGTTGATCGGTATCATCCAAACGTTGCATTTCGGCGTCGATCAATTGATCGCGCAGTTTTGCGGCATCAACCTTGCCTTTCTCCTTCAATCGTTCCGGCCAATAGCTGCGCGCAATCTTGAGAAAATCAAGCGTCAGCTGCCAGTATTTGTCGAACTGGTCCGGCACGAGATTGTCGAGCCGCTGCCAATCTGTCTCGCGGGTGATGAAATCATCAATCAGCCGCCCGAGATCGTCGGCGAGCGCAAGCCTCGCGGCCGGCGTGTTGGAAATCAGCGGCGCGCCTTGCTCGGGCGTGATCTTGTCCGCCCATTCCGCGATCAGCTGCGCGAGCAAAAGCTGGCGTTCAAGCGCTTCGACTTTGGGCTCCAGCGCGAGCGCTGCCTGTGCCAGCTCCGCGGTTGCGGCCTCGGCAAAGATGATCTCGTCTTCATCGAGATCGCCGAGCGCGACAATGCGCGGCAGGATCGCGGCTTTGCCATCGAAAGCATCCAAAAACGTGTCACGGGCGAGACGGCAGGCCCGGCGTGTCGGCAAATACAGAGTGGCGCGCGCCAACTCGAGCGGGTCGTCCGAGGCGGGAAAGCCGGGAACGACCTTGCCGTCGCGCAGTGTCTTGATCAGTGCGGGCAGGAACCGGGCCGAGGCCGGTATGTTGAAGACACGTGGTTTAGCGGTGGCCATAAGCGAATCATACACGCTAAAGCGCGTGGCGGATCAACTCGTACTGACGCGGATGGCTGTCTCTGCAGCGGCCACGGCCTCGGGAGTTCCGACATGCATCCACAACCCCTCCAGCCGCAGGCCACGCAGTCGCCCGGCCTCGGCCGCACGATCAAACAGGGCCGTCAATGAAAATTCGCCCGACGGCGCGCCTTTGAACAGCGCGGGGGAGAGAATTGCGGCGCCAGCAAAGACAAATGGCGCCACTTCCTGTTCGTCGCGTTTGCGCAAACGGCCATCTGGCGCCATGGCGAAATCGCCGCGTCCCGTGTAGCCGACACTCTCGGTGGTAGGCGCGAGCAATAACAATGCGTCCATGGATTTGCCGTCAAAAACCTCGGCAAGCAGGGTCAAATTGGGCTTAACCCCGTCGATCCAGATCGTGTCTGAATTGATGTGAAAGAAGGGCGCATCGCCCAGCTCGGGCAAGGCTTTCTTCACGCCGCCTCCGGTGCCGAGCAGCAATCCGCGCTCGTCCGAAATCACTATTTTAGGGGTTTTACGCTGCGACAGGTGCTGCTGAATCTGATCGGCAAAGTAATGCACATTGACGACTGCCTGCTCGACTCCGACCTCCGCCAGCCGGTCCAGGACATGATCGATGAGCGCGCGGCCGGCGACCTTCACCAGCGGCTTGGGCATGACATCGGTGAGCGGACGCATGCGCGTCCCAAGCCCGGCGGCGAGCACCATGGCACGACGCGGAGCACTTTTCGTGGGCGAAGGGGCCATTCCTCAGACCTTCAGCGGCGGGACATTTGCGCGGTACCAGGCCGCGAGCGGCTTGAGCTCCGGATGCGCGAGCGAACGCTGCAAATAGCCCCATACCCGCGGTAAGTGTCGCAAATATTGCGGCTTCCCGTCGCGTCGCTCCAGGCGAGCAAAGATCCCGAGAATTTTGGATGCCCGCTGCGCGGCGAGGGTGGCGTAAGCGCGCGCGAAGTTCGCGGCGTCGAATGCAATATTTGCGGAACGGCGCGCGCGCGTGTAGCGCGAGAGCAGGGCGATCTCCAGGCTTTCCGGCACATCGACACGAGCGTCCTGCAACAGCGAGGCGACATCATAAGCGGGCGGTCCCATGACCGCGTCCTGGAAGTCGAGCAGCCCAACGCGCGCGGTTCCCTCTCGCTCCGGCAGCCAAAGGAGGTTCGGGGAGTGAAAATCGCGCAAGACCCAGGTTTGGTCATCGTTGGTTATCGGCAGCAGCGCTTCACGCCAGAGCGCCCGATAGGCGTCGCACTTGGCATCGGAAATCCTGATCTCAAGCTTCGGAAGATACCAGTCGAGCAACAGATCGACTTCAATGAGAAAGGCGTCCATGTCGTATTCAGGAATCCGGTATTCTACACCTGGCTCGACCGGGACCACGTTCTCCAATGTTTCACAATGCAATTCGGCGAGCAGGTTGGTTGCTGCTGCATACCGGGGTTCATTCGGTGCAGGCGGGTCGCCGCCGACAATCGACTCATCGCCGAGATCTTCAATAATCAACAGGCCCGCATCGCGATCGGCAGCGAAGATTGCCGGCGCCGAAAGGCCGCGGCCGCGCAAGGCGTGCGCCATCGCGACGAATGGCGTTACGCTTTCGGCCAAATGCGCAATCGCGCTGTAGGGTTTGCCGTCGCGCACCGGCGGACCATCCGGCCGCTTCGGCGAGTTCATCAAGATGTAAGTCGCCCGATCGCGCGTGAGCCGCTCGTAGCTGCGCGTCGAAGCATCGCCTTGAATGCGGCGGCGGTCAGCCTGGCCGAACCCGGACCGGTCAAGAAATTGACGAATCACCAGCACGCGCTCCGCGCGGGCTGCGAAACTGCCATAGCCGGTGATATGCGCGCTGCGCGCGTTGGGCCCTTGTTGCGGCACCAGCGTCAATGCAATGTCGAGCCGGTCCGGCGGCAGAAATCCGGTCGCCCGATCGGGCCACTCCAGCAGTGTTACGGCGCCTTCGGTTGCCTCAGCAAAGCCAAGCTCCGCAAGTTCGCCCGGCCCCGACAATCGATAGAGATCCGTGTGCACCAGTGAATAGCGCGGCAGCGCATAGGTCTGCGTCAGCGTAAATGTCGGGCTCGGAACTTCGATCGTGTCATCGTTTGCAACGTAGCGAATGAACTCGCGCGCAAATGTTGTTTTTCCTGCGCCAAGATCGCCGGACAACGTAATCATGTCGCCGGCTTCGATCAGCGCGGCAATGTCTCTCACCAACTGGTACGTTGCCGCTTCGTTGGCAAGGGCCGCCGTGAAGCTGTAACTGCCGGAGCTGATGGGAAACATCGAATCATCCGTTGCGCGACAGGACCTTATAAGCGCACCGCGCGGTCCCAGGCCAGAATCGCCTCGGCAATCTCGGTGTCAGTTTCCTTTCGCAAGGCCGGCCCGTTCGACGATTTCCTTCCACACCGGCACTTCACGCACCATGCGCGCATGCAGTTCTTCAGGCCCCTCGTATTTCACCATAAAGCCCGCGGTCAGCATTTTATCCTTGATCTCGGGCTTTTGCAGGATCAGTCGAGTTTCCCCGCTGAGGCGCTTGATCACCTCCGGCGGCGTTCCAGCCGGTGCAAGAAACATTTGCGAGGTCTCAACCACGGCATTGGGAACGCCGGCTTCCTGCATGGTCGGGACATCCGGCATATCGACCCAATGTTCGCCGCCCGTTTGCGCCAGCGCTTTCAGCGTCCCCGAGCGGATGTGACTGATCAACCCAGCGATGCTGACTGACGCAATATCGGTCGTACCGGACAGCGCGGCCTGCAGCGCGGGCGCGGCGCCGCTGAATGGCACATGCGTCATGTCGATATTCACGCGAAGCTTGAGCAGTTCCACCGCGAGTTGCGAAACACTACCCAGGCCCGGCGACGCATAGGTCAGCTTGCCCGGATTTGCTTTCGCCTTCGCTATCAGGTCGGCAATACTTGTTATGCCGGACGCAGGCCTCGCGATGATGGCGTTGGGCGCTGCGCCCAGATAGGCGATCGGCGCGAAATCCTTGATCGGGTCATAAGCGACCTTCGTGATGCTTGGATTGATCAGGACTACACCGGTCACAACGACGAGGGTATAGCCATCGGGCGCCGCGCGTGCGCCCGCGGTCAGTCCGATATTACCGACCGCGCCGACTCGGTTTTCAACAATGACGTTCTGTCCGAGTTTCGGTGAGAGCTCCGCCGCCAGCAGCCGCCCAAGCAAATCGTTGGGTCCGCCGGCGGGAAACGGCACAATGATGGTGATGGTGCGTTCGGGCCACGCGGCATGCGCCACAGTGAAATTAAAATTGGCTGTGGCGATAGCGACGGCAACAAAAAGTCTGTGCCAGATCGATCGCGCCGCGAATAATTGTATCTTGTTCATGCGTATCCTCCGCGGGCGGAACAACCGCCCGCATTTTTTATCTTGATCGAATGGTAGTGGAGAGCCGGCGCACGCGCCAGCAGGGCCGGCTTCAAAATGCCTAGCGTTAGCCGCGGGCCTGATCGCGCAGGAAGCGCCAGCCGGAATCGGTCACGACGACCTGCGTGCCGCGTCCGGAGGATGTATCGCGTTTTACCAATCCGCGGTCGACGGCGTCTTCCCACACTGTCAGACGCGGGCATGACGTGCGCCAGGCGTCGATGACCTCGGCGTATGAGCGGGGTTCGCGCGCGATCCACTCGACGAGGTCAAACACCAGAGCTTCAGGCGCTATACCGGCTGCGGGGCGTGATTTCGTGTCGCGATTTGACAAGCAGCAAACTCCGATGGTGCGCGAAACGTTTACTCTGCAAGTCGCGGCCGGGCAAATCGAATTCTTGTGAACGCCGGATGTCAGGCTGCCGTCTGTTTCGCCGCGTGCTCCACCGGAAATATGCAGGTCACCGTGGTGCCCTGACCCGGCGCGGAATCGATCTCAACCTTGCCTCCATGCAACTCGACAAAGGAGCGCACCAGCGACAGCCCGAGACCGGGGCCGCGGTGTTGCGATCCCATGGAGTCGGTCTCGAACCATTCGAAGACCTTGTCTTTTGCCTCCGGCGGAATCCCGGGCCCGTGATCGGTGACCGAAAATATGACGGCGTCGGGACGTCGCTCGGCGCTGAACCTGACAGTTTCTCCGGCAGGCGAGAACCCGACCGCGTTGGAGAGCAGATTGAACAGGACCTGGCGCAGGCGGCGTTCGTCGGCTGTAAAGCTGCCGATATTGGCGGGCGAACGGATATCGAGGGTAATGCGGTTTTTTATCAGGCGATCCTGCACGCCCTCGGCCGCGGCCTCCATGCTGGCGCGAATGTCGACTTCGCTCAGATTCAGAGTCATGGCGCCGGCATCAATCGTAGCCAGGTCGAGAATATTATTGATGAGCGCCAGCAGCGTATTGGTCGATACAGTGATGTACCCGAGATATTCGGCCTGTTTTTGCGTGAGCGGGCCGAACGTTGGGTCGCTCAGCAGGTTTGCGAAGCCGATAATGTTCGTAAGCGGCGATCGCAGCTCGTAGGACACGTGATGCACGAAATCAATTTTGATTGAGTCGGCGGCTTCCAGAGCCTCGTTGCGTTCGCGCAACGCTCGCTCGACATTGACCGTGTCCGTTACGTCCTGGAACGTGACCAGCGTTGCCCCATCGGGCAACGGCATGGTCGCGATATTGATGACGGCTCCGTCGCGCCGTTCGATGCGTGCGGCAAGCGACTCGCGGTTGTCGATCGCGGTAACCGCCGCGCGCATGTTTCGCCATACAACATTGTCGTCATGTTGCGCCTGACACCACGCAGTGACTGCCTCGACATGCGGGTGCTGTTCAAGCGCTTCGTGCGAAAGCTTCCACATTCGCTGAAAGGCTGGATTATGCAGCCAGACCCGGCCGTCGCTGCCGAAGACGGCCACTGCTTCGGCGAGATGGTCGAGCGTTTCGCTTTGTACTTTGATAAGCGCGTCGTAGCGGCGATGCATGTCCAGCCGCTCTGTGACGTCGTCGTAGAGATAAGTGACACCACCTTCCGGATTTGGCGTCGTGACAACGCGCAACGTGCGGCCATCCGGCAAATGCCACATGTGCTCTTTGGGCTCGACAGCGCGATAAGCCTCGTACAGTTGCTGTTTCCACTGCCGGAAATCGTGCTCCTCGGGCAGTTTGCGCTTACCGCGTAACGTATCGAGTACGGCGGCATCGGTGGGCGTCTGGTCAAGGAAGCCGGCATCAAGCTCGAACAACGAACGAAACGCAGCGTTATAGAATGTCAGTTTGCGATCGACATTGAAAACAGCCACGCCGGTTGCGAGCTGGTCGAGCACGCGACGATGCGCCTCGTTCATACGCGCGAGTTCGGCGCGCATGACTTCGACCTCGGTGCGGTCGATTGCAATGCCGGAACTACCAGCGCCTGTCGGTGTGTCTACGACCTCAAAAACTCGACGCATGCCGGCGGCAATCGCCGGCAAGCGGCCAACATACGTCTCGCCCGCGGCGAGGGTGTGGGCTAATTCCGCGCGAGTGTGCTGGTCAAGCAACTCCAATCCGCGCGTCACCGCGTCGGCGGGACTTTCGGCGTCTACTGCACGGGCATACGCCGAATTAACGAAGATCAAATGTCCGGCGGTGTCGCGGGTCCAGACCGGTGCGGGAAGCGCGTCAAGCATTGCCCGCAAGGTTTCGATGTCACTCAGTAGTTGATCGTGACGACCGGCGAGATCCAGCAATTCCTGTTCAATGCCGCTGACATCGCGAAGTCGCAGGACGGCGCGGCCCCCGATCGCGCGACCTTCTGCCTCGACCGGGTGGCCGGCGCGGGTGGTCAGCGTCATGACAAAACCGCGGCCTTCGCTGCGCAGTACGTCGACCGCTGCTTCCATGCGATGCGCGGCGGCGGGTTCCAGCCAGGTGCCGAATGCGAGAATCCGTTCAGGCACGCTGCCAGGCGCAATGATGCCGACGTCGCCCAGAATTTCGGGCTGTTCGGCTGCTGCTGCCCAGGTCACCAGCACCTGCGGCTCCGAGAGCAACAATGCCTTGAGGCGATCGACTTCGGACTGCAATGCGATGGCTTCATCGTGCGAAGAGGCTTGCGCGCGGCTCGCATTGCGGTGGGTCCGCAACAGAAAGAGGCTGGCAAGCAAAATAAGTCCGATCGAAGCAAGGATCAGTGTCAGTGCATTAATTTGCTGGCCGCGAAGCATTGCGACCGCACGATGGACAACGTCGACCGTTGTCGCGCCAAAATGCACGTCGGCGAGAGCCGATGTGTTTGGCAGCACGGACAGATTTGCGGCCACGAAGGCGGCGAGGAATCCGTCTCGCCACGGACGAGAACGCAGCCTCTCGTTCGCCGTCCGGATTGTCTCCGGCATTCAGGCTTGCCCCAGGATTGCGGGAGGCGTCCGCCACGCCAATCCGCGAATCGCTGGACTTTACCCCCAAGGGGAATCGCGCCGAAAGAGTCCAGACCGTGAACGACTCGCGCACGTGATTGAAAAATCAGGCGCTATTTCAATAATTCAGCGCGTTTGACCATATCGTCAATATTGATACTGCCGAGCGCGATGGAAAACGTGCGTTCTGTCTCGACCAGTGCCGGGCGGACCACCTTGTTGAGCAATAAAGAGTCGGGAAAGGCGAGGTCTTCGCCGTCACCAGCCGCGACCGCGGCGCGCAGGATGTCGTCGGCAGTAATGCGGTCGCGATCGCGCCCGAGTTCATAACCACCGTGCGGTCCGCGGATGCCCTTGAGGATACCGTCGCGGACCAGCGCCTGGAGCACCGGCTCGAGGTGACGCGGCGGCAACTGATGACGTGCGGCCAGCGCCTTGGCCGAGACCGGGCGGCTGTTGGCATGGATGGCAACATCGATGACGGCGGCAATCGCAAGAAGACCCTTGCGGGGCACCAATGGCATTTTCGGACCGGTTACAGTGGCAACCAAGCGTGCGGTAATAGGCTACGCCCTGTTGGCCGTCCAGCCGGAATCAAGGCCTCTTTTTTCAGCTTCCGGTAGAACCGAAACCGCCGCTGCCGCGCGGGGTTTCGCCAAGAGATGCAACATCCAATATGTGTGCGCGTACAACCGGAGCGATTATCAATTGGGCGATCCGCATCCCGCGGGTAATTGTCACTGCTTCGGAGCCGAGATTGATGAGCAGCACCTGGATCTCGCCGCGATAGTCGGCGTCGATTGTGCCGGGTGTATTGAGCACGGTCAGTCCGTGACGTGCAGCAAGGCCGGAACGCGGACGTACCTGGCCCTCATGATTTTCGGGAAGTGCGATGGCGATTCCAGTGGGGACGAGCGCGCGATCCCGCGGCGCGATTGTTAACGGTGCAGCAGCCGGCACCGCCGCCAGCAGGTCGAGCCCTGCGGCATGAGCGCTCTGATAGGATGGCAGCGGCAAGTCCGCACCGTGCGCGAGGCGCATGACTCGCACTTCGGTCGTTTCCTCGTTCCTGATTCTCTTGGGCTGGAGATTTGTCGCCATCACATCACGGAATGTCGATAACCATGAGAATGACACCTGGCGGCATTGACGACAATCAAGAAACTTGAGCGCCTGTGCGTAACTGTCGCTGCTATTTCTCAAGTGACTCGGCAATTCGCGCGACGAGTCGGCTTGCCACTTCGTTCTTGCTTTGCGGCGGCCAGGCTTCTACTCCGGACGCGCGCACCAGCGTGATCGTGTTGCGGTCGCCACCCATCACGCCCGACTGCGGGGAAACATCATTGGCCAGAATCCAATCGCAGCCTTTGCTGGCAAGCTTTGCCTTGGCATTTGCAGCGACATTCTCGGTTTCAGCGGCAAAGCCGATCACCAGTTTTGGCCGTTGGGTCTTTCGTTTTGCGATAGTTGCGAGAATGTCGGGATTCTCGACCAGCGACAACTCCGGAGTCGGATTACCCGCGCGCTTCTTGAATTTCTGTTCGCCGGCATTTGCAACGCGCCAGTCGGCGACAGCCGCAGCGAAAATAGCAACATCTGCCGGCAACGCCCGCTCGACGGCCTGCAGCA
>Ga0187765_10000283_pt1 | contig 18323 bp, 16 predicted proteins | sample 0216_QUI02_MP05__3_FD_133018 | JGI IMG/M metagenome (GOLD analysis project Ga0187765, IMG submission 133018) | Tropical peat soil microbial communities from peatlands in Department of Meta, Colombia - 0216_QUI02_MP05_10_MG | ecosystem: Environmental > Terrestrial > Soil > Wetlands > Peat ...
CGCCGGTGACTGCGGATGGCGGCCGCGTTTACGGACAGACGGACATCGAGTGCGACGTTTCGGATCGCGCGCCCTTCCAAGCCCTCGCGGGAAAGTTGCCGCGCGAGGCGGTGTGGGTTTCGAGCAACCTGAAGCGCGCCTATTTGACCGCAGCCGCGATTCGCGATGCCGGCCTCATCGCACCCGAGCCGATCATCGAGCGGGGTTTAGCCGAGCAGCATTTCGGCGAGTGGCAAGGACAAATCCGTGCCGAAATCTACGCGCGCAATCCCGATTGGCGCGGCTTCTGGCTCACCCCCGCCCACGCCGTACCCCCTGGCGGGGAGAGCTTCGTGCAAGTCATCGCGCGCACGCGCGAGGTCATCGACCGCCTGAACAAGAACCACCGGGGCCGGAGTATCGTCGCGGTTGCGCATGGCGGCACCATTCGCGCGGCCCTCGCTTGCGCGCTGAAGCTGGAGCCCGAAATGGCGCTCGCCTTCACGATCGACAACCTCGCCGTGACGCGACTAGACCACATCGCCCAAGGCCAGGGCGAAGCGTGGCGCGTGGGGGTTGTCAATCTCCCGGCGCGATGATCGACTCGGCGCCGGCTGTAACCAACACGGGATGGTTCCGCGCACGTCACGATGGTAGACTGCGCCGCCGCCGGCGGCGCCTTTCTCGCGCGAACGATTCGCACGTGCGCTGTCGAGCTTGGCATGAAAGGGAGCTTCACTAAATGCTAAAAGTCCTGCGCGCTTTTCCGATCTTCCTGGTCGCATTCATCGGCTTCGCCGCGTCCACACCCGTACGGGCCGACACCGACGCCGAGTCGCTGCTCGAGAGAGCGCGCCTTACCTATGTCTCCATGTACAACGACACCAACTATCCCCAACTGAAGCGCTACATCAATCTCGGCAAAGCCGTGCTGATCTTTCCAGGCCAACTCAAGGCTGCCTTCATCGTCGGCGCTCAAGGTGGCAGCGGCGTCCTTGTCGCGCGCGATATCAACGGTGTTTGGGGATATCCCGCGTTCTATACCGCGGGTGCGGGGAGCCTCGGCCTGCAGATCGGTTTCCAGAGTTCCGAAACGGTCCTTGTGATCATGACGGAGAAGGGGCTCGACGCCATCATCAACAATCAGGTCAAGCTCGGCGCCGACGCGAGTGTCGCGATCGGCCCCGTCGGCATCGGCGCCCAGGGGGCCACGACCACGGCGGTCGGCGCGGATATCGTCGCCTTTTCCCGCAATGAGGGACTCTATGCCGGCGGTTCGATCGATGGCTCCGTCATCGTAAAGCGCGACGACTGGAACAGCGAGTTCTACGGCCCGGGTGCGACCCCACGCGGCATCGTGCTCGAGCAGAAATTCTCGACCCCCAAAGCCGACCGATTCCGTGAATCTCTCCAGAGCACGAAATAGACGCCTCGCTCAACCGATCCCAGCCGCGAATCGGACGAGCGTCAGGGCCGCGACGAGCGCCAAATCGATCAGGCACGCCGCCGCGAAAAGATAGAGCGCTCGATAGACGTCCCCCCATTGCGCGCGCGCACGGCCGTTGCCGATCCAGGGTGCTGCGGCACTCACGCCGTCGACGGCGCGGCGCGGACCGGCGAGTGAAAGATCGAGCGCACCGGCAAACGCGGCGAGCGGCCAGCCGCGATTGAGCGAGGGGTGCTTTCTCGAATCGTTCGCCATCGTGCGCAGGGCCGCCGCCGGCTTCCCTGTGGGTGCAATGCACGCGGCAATGGCGGAGATGGCGCCCGCGAGTCGTGCGGGCAGGAATTGAACGAGATCGTCGAGGCGAAGGGCCGCGAAACCGAAGCGACTCTCCGACGGTCCCCGCACGGCGATTCCGCTAATTGCCGTGGCGCCCAACAGACCGGGCAAGCCAAACAGCAGGTACCAAAAGACGGGGGCTACGACTCGCTCGGCAAATCCAGTCGCCAAAGCCTCGATCGCGATTCGTGCCGCACCGTACCCATCGACGGTGAGCACGTCCCACCCCGGCTCGACGAATGCCGGCAGGATTTTCCGCGCGGTCTCGAGGCCGGAGGAACCGCGCGCAAGCGCACGCGCGACCCCACGCACGCGCACGATCAGGATTCGCTGCCCGACGATTGTCACGACGATGAGAAATTCGAGTGCCGCAGCCCCGTCGTTGCGCCCTGCGGCATATTCGATCGCAAGACCGGCCGCGATCGCGGCCGCCAGGACAAGAAACGCCGCCGCCAGGCCGCGCACCAAGCGCGTGGCCTCGCTCCGACGGCGCCGGTCGAGCCTGCGTGTTAGCCAAATGCCGAATGCGCGCGCCAAACGGACCGGGTTGGGAAGGAGTCTGCCGGCGCCCGGCATGGTCGGCAGGATGGCGTCGGCGATGAGTGCCGCCAGAATCATCAAGCAACGATTGTGGGCGATGGATGCCATCGCCGTGGACAGGACCTCGGACGCCTCCGCCATCGTTCAGGGCAAGAGGGCGGCGGACAGCACGGCCTTGGCCGGCCGCATCAACTGCCGCCCGCCGCCCGCAGCGCGTCAACGACGCGCCTCTGACGGTTCTCTTCGGCGTAGCGAACTGCGGTGGCGCCCGAAAAATCGGTCAGATTGGGATCGGCCTTCGCCGTAAGAAGTAATTGCACGACGTCGAGACTGCCGGCCCGTGCCGCTTTCATCAAGGCAGTGATGCCCTGGCGATTGACGGCGTTCACGTCAGCGTGAGCGGCGATGATGGATCTGACGCATTCGGTGTGGCCGCGCTCGGCGGCGAGCATGAGGGCGGTATTTCCGTCCTTGTCCTTCACGTCCGTCCGCGCTTTGTATTTGAGGACCAGGTCGGCGATCTGGCAGTGGCCGTTCGTGCTCGCGAGCATGAGCACGGTCGACCCCGCCGTGTCGGCGGTGTTGGGACTCGTACCGGCTTCGAGTTCCCGTTGGACAATCCAAGCGCTTCCGGACTGGGTCGCCGCTATGATCGGCGCTGGGCCGTAACTGTTATCGAATTGTTGTGCGGCCGCGGGGCTCGCCGCCACAAGAAGCCCGACAGAGACCATCGTCAGTCGATTCAAGTGCAACATCCGCATGACTCTTCCTTTGTTCCCGGTTCGTTGGCAGGCCGCGATCTTAGCGCAGTTCGCGGCGATTGCAGAGCCCCGTTGCCGACAGGACCGTAGCATTCGACCCGTTCATGGCCTTGTGAGTGGCAAATGGACCCGAAATGCCCTATATGCCAAGGCAGCATTTTGCAACAGCGTCACGCGTTGAAAGACGGCACATGCGCCATGAAGGCAAGAGCGAGATGAAGATAGAAGCCAGGGTTCGGTGGCGCCGTCCTGGCGGGTCGCTCGTGGCGTTGCTTGCCGTCTGCGCATGCACGCCACCGCCCGGATCAAGCTGGACCAAGGAAGGGGGGGTTACCCAGGACGAGCTCAAGCGCGACCAGAAGGCGTGCGTGGCCGAGTCGGGCAACTACGGTTTCCTTTTGGGCCCCAACAGCGGGCCAAGCGGGGCCGCGGATCAGCAGGCCGACATCTATCGCGCCTGCATGGCGCAAAAAGGCTATGGTCCCGCAGCACCGGACACCTCGCCGCCGGCCGGCTCGGACGAGGCGGCGCAATAGGTCCACCAGTACCAAATGCTTCAGCGCAAGATTCCCCCTGCTTCGAGAGAGGCGTTGCTTTAGATCATGGTCGGTTCGAATCGACGCCTTATGCGCGTTTTCTGGGTCGTGGGCATTGTGGTCGCGGGCGTCTTGGTCGGCCTTGGCGTGAGGCTCTACCGCGAGGGGGCGGATTCGTTGAACTTCATCGCGAGCGGCTCAGCGCTCGTGGGCGGCCCCTTCACCCTTGTCGATCAGGACGGCAAGCCGCGCACCGATGCCGAGTTTCGCGGGAGCCTGATGCTGGTCTATTTCGGCTATACCTATTGCCCGGATGTCTGTCCGACGGAGCTTCAAACGATGAGCGACGCGCTTGACGCACTCGGCGACAAGGCGGCGAAGGTCCAACCGATCTTCATAACGGTCGATCCCGAGCGGGACACCCCACCGGTCGTCAAGGACTATGTCAGCCATTTTCACCCGAGATTCATTGCGCTCACGGGAACGCCCAGCCAGGTCGACGCAGCTGAAAAGGCTTATCGGGTCTACGCCGCGAAGGCTCCGTCCAAGAGCGGGGGCAACGACTATCTCATGGACCATACCGGCCTCGTCTATCTCATGGGCCGAAACGGCAAGTACCTTACGAGTTTCACGCCGCAGACAACGCCCCAGCAGATGGCGCAAGCCATCGCCCAACGCCTGTGAGGCGCCACCCCGCGGCGGAGCGTATCCACGAGTTGTCGAAAGATGGCATGCTATGATGTTCCGTTGGACGAATCGGCGAAAAAATGATCTATCAACTTTATGATCTTCAGCGTGCGGCGTGGGCCCCCCTTGGCCTTGCGGCCGCGGCTGCGCGCGGCATGAGCCGGGTCCTTGCCACCTCCTTCGGCGATCATCAGGCCCATCGGGCGGTGGACGCCGCGTGCGAGTTCCTGGATCGCAGCATCCGCCATCCGCGCACCGTCGCCTTCGATGTAAAGCACGCCCTCGTCGCCGGCAATGCAGTCCCCGTCGAGGAACGCGAAGTCGATCGTCGCCCCTTCTGCACGCTCCGCCACTTCGCGCGCATCGCAAAAAGGGATGACCCGAAGGTCCTCGTCGTCGCACCGCTCTCGGGCCATTTCTCGGCGCTGCTCAACGACGCGGTTGAAACGCTGCTGCAGTCCCACGACGTCTATCTGACCGATTGGAGCGATGCGCGCGACGTGCCGGTCGAGGATGGCGCGTTCAGCCTCGACACCTACATCGCCTATCTCATCGATTACGTCCGCTTGCTCGGTCCCGACCTTCATGTCGTCGCATTCAGCCAATCGACGATGCCGGCCCTCGCCGCGGCGGCCCTTCTCGCCGAGGCGGGCGGCAACGAGGGTCCGCGCAGCTTGACACTCGTCGCCGGCCCCATCGATGCGCGCATCGAAGCGACGCCGGCTCAGGCCTTCGCCGCACGTCAACCACGCACATGGTATGAAACGAGCGTGATCTCGAACGTACCCTTCGGCTACGCCGGCGCGGGCCGGCGCGTGCTGCCGGGATTCGTGCAGCTCGCCGGCTATATTTCCCACGATTTCGATCGCCATCTTAGCGCCCATTGGGACTTCCTCGGCCGCCTCCTTGCAGGCGACGACGATGCCGCCTCGGCGCATCGACGTTTCTACGATCGGTTTTTCTCGGTGCTCGACCTCACGGCCGAGTTCTTTCTCGACACCCTTTCGAATGTATTTCAAAAACACACCCTCGCACGAGGAACCATGCGCTGGCGCGGTACGGCGGTGGATACACGGGCCCTCGCCCGCCCGGCACTCTTGACGATCGAAGGTGGGGCGGACGACGTTTCCGCGCCGGGCCAGACAACGGCTGCCCATTCGCTTTGTCCCAATATTCCCGCATCGCGCCACGCGCATTTTCTCGAGCCCGACGCGGGTCATCTCGGGCTTTTCTACGGCCACCACTGGCGCGAAGCGGTTGCACCCTGCATTCGGGATTTCATTCGCGCGAATCGCTAAAAGGGGAGTCGGTCGATAGTGCCTTTCGCCCGCCATCTGGTATAGTCGGCGCGAACAGGGGTGCGCGATGTGGCCTTTCAAGAAACGGGGAGCGGTCAAGCGCGGATCGGCCGCCGTGAAGCCGGCCCGCAAGGCCGAAAAGGCCCGGGCTCCGCACGTCGTCGGCAGCGTGTCGGTGGGCGAGCGGGCCGTGCCGCTCGTTGCCCGTCAGAGCCGCCGGGCGCGTCGCGTGGCGCTCAACATCGATCCCGTCGAGGATGCCGTCGAGCTCGTTCTCCCGCGAGGGGTCCCGCTCAACGAGGGGTTGCGCTTTGCCGAGCAGAAGGCAGGCTGGATTCAATCCAGGCTTGCGCTACGCCCGCCCAAGGTCGCCTTCGAGCCGGGTGCGATCATTCCCTATCTCGGGATCGATCATGTGATCGAGCATCGGCCGTATGCCCAGGCTGGCGTGTGGCGGGCGGATCGACGGGTTTGCGTCTCCGGCCATGCCGAGTTCACCGCGCGGCGCGTGCGTGACTGGCTCAAGGCTGAAGCGCTCCGCGAATTGACCGAGCGCAGCCACAAGAAAGCCGCCCAATTGCGCCGGCAAGTGAAGCATGTCCGCCTGCGCGACCCCAAGGGCCGATGGGGTAGTTGCGGGCCCGACGGCGCAATCAACTATTCCTGGCGTCTGATCCTCGCACCCGAACTCGTGCTCGATTATGTGGTCGCCCACGAGGTCGCGCACATCGTCCACAACAACCACGGTGTGCGCTTCTGGCGCCTCGTGGCGCGGCTGACGCCCGAGATGGAAGCCTCACGCGAATGGCTCAGCCACCACGGCGACCGCCTCATGAGGTACGGCTGAGGGCCGGCGATTTCCCGCGCAATGATCGGATAGCGCCCATCCCGCCAGGGACCTATCTATGGGGTATCGACATGAATGCGGGAGAAAATGCCGTGTTGAACGATGATCGTTGGCAGGCCGTGCTCGCGGCCGACGCTACCCAGGATGGCGCCTTCGTCTACGCCGTGCGCTCGACGGGTGTCTATTGCCGCCCGTCATGCCCGAGCCGGCGGCCGAAACGTGAGTCCGTGACGTTCTTCGATGTGCCGGAGGCGGCCGAGGGGGCTGGCTTTCGTGCCTGCCGCCGGTGCAACCCTAGGGACACCAACGCCCGCGATCCCCATCTCGAAGCGGTTCGTGCTGCTTGTCGGTACCTCGAAAGTCGCGACGAAGGGGCCGTGACCCTCGCCGAACTTGGGGACGCCGTAGGCCTCAGCCCGCACCACCTTCAGCGCGTCTTCACGCGCGTGATGGGAATCAGCCCACGGGCCTATGCGGACGCGCGCCGGCTCAGCCGTGTCAAATCGCTTCTCAAGGCGGGCGATGACGTGACGGGAGCGCTCTACGAGGCGGGCTACGGCTCATCGAGCCGGCTTTATGAGCGGGCCGACGAACAGCTCGGCATGACGCCCGCGACATACCGGCGCGGCGGGGAGGGGGTACATATCCGCTACACGATCGCGGACAGCCCGCTCGGGCGCATCCTCGTGGCAGCCACGCGCAAAGGAGTTTGCATGGTGAGTCTCGGCGACCATGATGCTCATCTCGAGCACGAGCTTCGCCACGACTTTCCGACGGCCGAGATTGCGCGCGACGACAAAGCGCTCGGCGCATGGGTGAAGGCGCTGCTGCGCCATCTCGACGGCAAGGCGCCGCACATCGACTTGCCGCTCGACGTGCGCGCGACCGCTTTTCAGCGCAAGGTGTGGCAAGCGCTTCGCGAGATCCCCTATGGCGAGCACCGCACATATAAGGAGATCGCGGCGGCACTTGGCATACCGAACGCAGCCCGCGCCGTCGGACGGGCCTGTGCGACGAATCCCGTCTCGCTCATCGTCCCGTGCCACCGCGCCGTCGGATCGAGCGGCGACTTGACAGGGTATCGCTGGGGTGTTGCGCGCAAGAAAGCGCTCTTGGCCCAGGAGCGAGCGAATGCGGATCGAGCGTCGGTGCGCCATGACGAACGGGCTCGCCGGAGCGCCTGAGCGCCGGTCCATGCGCATCGAGCATCGAGGAAAGCGGCCCAAGATCGATCCGAGCGCCTGGGTGGCACCCAATGCGACGATCAGCGGTGAAGTCTCGATCGGACCCGATGCGCGGATCCTCTATGGTGCTGTCCTCACCGCCGAAGGCGGGCCGGTGACCGTCGGCGCGCATGTCATCGTCATGGAGAACGCGGTCATCCGGGGCACGCGCCGCCACCCGACCCGGATCGGCAGCCACGTGCTGGTGGGCCCGCGCGCTTACCTGACCGGATGCACGGTCGAGGATTGTGCGTTCATCGCGACGGGTGCTTCGATCTTCAACGGGGCCGTCATCGGGACACGCGCCGAGATCCGCATCAATGGCACCGTGCATGTGAACTCGCACCTGGCCGAGGGCGCGACGGTGCCGATCGGCTGGGTCGCGGTCGGCAATCCCGCGGAAATCCTCCCACCGGATGCGCATGACAGGATCTGGGCCATACAAAAGACCCTGGATTTTCCCGGCACCGTGTTCGGTCTCGCGCGTGTAGCACCCGGCGAGACGATGATGCACGAGCTCACGCGCCGCTACGCCAAAGCGCTCCTCCGACATCGCGACGACCGGATTCTCGACGACGAGTGACGAGACGAGCGCCTCTATACCATTGCCTACGCGCCAGAAGGTGCGCGGCCGCGGTCACGGCCAATACCAGGGGCGGGAACCAAAGACTCCTGCCGCCGGTGTTACTTCTCGATCTTCGTGTAGTTCCTGGTGATTCCGGGCACAGCATTCGTTTCTACGGATGGGTGGGATTTCGATGTGCCCAGCAACGATTGAAGTACCGATTCGATGACGGTGGGCGGTTCCGGGAATTCGCGGGGTGGGGTGTCCTTGAGTGCGGCTATCATGAAATTGCGCCAGATCTGCGCGGGCACGGTTCCGCCAGTGACCTTTTTCATGGGCGAATGATCGTCATTGCCGACCCAGACGCCGCAGATGAGGTCGGGCGTGAAGCCCATGAACCAGGCGTCGCGGTAGTCTTGCGTCGTACCGGTCTTGCCCGCTGCGGGCCGGCCGATCGCAGCCGATTTGCCGGTTCCCATCGTTATGACGGCCGACATCATGTCGACCATCGTTGCGGCTTGTCGCGCGGTCATCAACGCGCCCGGGCCGGAGCCGGCACGGCGATAGAGGATGCGGCCGTCGCGGTCGTCGATTTCGACGATACCGTAGGGCCAGGTGCCCTTGCCTCCTTCCGCGAAGCCGCCATAGGCCGCCGTGAGTTCGAGGAGCGTCACTTCGCTCGTGCCGAGTGCAATGCTCGTGTCCTTGCGCAGATCGGCCGTGATGCCGAGGCGGTGCGCCACGTCGATGACATGGCCGATGCCGACCTTTTCGGCGAGCTGCGCCGTCACCGAGTTGAGCGAGCGTGCCAGCGCCTCCTTGAGCGTTACGCGCCCATAATACTTGTCGTTGTAATTGTTGGGGCTCCATCCGCCGATCGTGATCGGCGCGTCATCGAACACGCTGTCTTCGCCGTAGCCCGCTTCCAGGCCCGCGAGGTAGACGAACGGCTTGAACGACGATCCCGGTTGGCGAAGCGCCTGGGTGGCGCGGTCGAACTGGCTTTGTCGATAGTCGCGTCCGCCGACGAGCGCCTTGATTGCACCGTCCGGACCCAGTGCTACAAGCGCACCTTGCTCGATGTCGAGCTTCTCGCCTTCCTTCTCGAGAACACCGTTGACCGCATCCTCGGCGAGCTGCTGAAGCTTCGGATCGAGCGTTGTCTTCACGACGATGTCCCGCTCGATATAGCCGAGGACGTCGCGCACCTGATCCAACGTCCAGTCCGCGAAATAGCGCCCCCGCCAGGCAGCGACGGAGGCAGGCTTGAGGGTCGTGCGTTCCTGCGACGCGGCCGCCGCCTTCTCGGGCGTGACATAGCCCGCATCGACCATGTTGGCCAGCACTTGGCCGGCGCGCTGTGCGGTCAGGTCCGGATCGTTCGCGGGGTTGAACTTGGAGGGTGCTTTCAGCAGGCCGGCGAGCACGGCGGATTCGTATAGGGTAACCTCGCGCGCCGACTTGTTGAAGTATTTGCGCGCCGCGGCCTCGACGCCGTAGGCGCCGTTACCGAGATAGACGCGGTTGAGATAGATCGTGAGAATCTGGTCCTTGGTGAACTTGTGCTCGAGCCAAAGTGCGAGCAGCACCTCCTGGACCTTCCGCTTGATCGAGCGTTCGGAGGTGAGGAAAAGGTTCTTCGCGAGTTGCTGGGTGATGGTGCTCCCGCCCTGGCGGAGCTGGTGGGTCCGCAGATCCTCGATGAGCGCACGCATGATGCCGAAGGGGTCGACGCCGAAATGATCGTAAAAGCGCCGGTCCTCGGTCGCGATCACGGCCTCGGGTAAATAGGGCGGCATTTCCTTGACTGGAACGATGTCCTCATAAAGATCGCCGAAGCTTGCGAAACTCTGGCCGTCCGCACCGACTAGTGTCACGCTCGGCCGGCGCGTGAGGGCCGCAAAATTGCCCACATCCGGTAGGTCGTAGGCGTAATAGGCGACGATCCCGAGCAAAGCAACGGCACCCCAAATAGCGAAGGTCAGAAGCCAGCGGAACGCCCAACCGAGTCGCGGGTGGCTTTTCTTCGCCCGCGGGGTCGTGCGTTTCTCGCGCACATTCGCCGCTCTCACTGGTTTCTCGGATCTCACCGGTCTCCGCGGCGGCATCGCGTCCTCATCGGGTTCGTTTGGCACCACGCGACGATCCGACGCCGTGCCCGCGACGATCGAAATTTCAGGATCCTTTCGCGCGGCCGAGTCGCTTTTCTTGGGAGGCGCACGGTCGAGATCGGCCGACTCGACGTCAAGCCGCTCGCCGCGCAAGCCGACGTCGGCAACCTGCGGCTTTTTCCTTCGAGAAAACTCGGGCTCGACTCGCTTATTCGGTGACTCCCGCGCCATGGCGCCCTGTTTAGGCGAAGCTTCCCCAAAACGCTACCGAATCATGGTGAGACAAAATTGAGGCGGGAACGTGGCGCGCGCCCGCATCGTGCGAGGATTCAGCGACTTACGATCAATCGGCCACCATCATATCCGACGCCTTCTCGGCGATCATGATGGCGGCGGCGTTCGTGTTGCCGGAAACCACGGAGGGTGCGATCGAGAAGTCGGCCACGCGCAAACCGTCAAGGCGATGCACCTTGAGCCGATGATCGACGACGGCACCCGCATCCCCGCCCATTCGACAGGTCGAACTCGGGTGATAAATCGTCGAGGCGTTTTGCCGGCAATAATCCAGGAGGGCCGCATCGGCCTGAATCGAGGGGCCGGGCAGATATTCTGCCTCGACAAAGCGGCCGAGGGCCGGCGTCGCGGCAAGCCTGCGCAGTAGCTTGAGACCCTCTACATGAACGCGCCGGTCCCGTTCGGTGCCGAGGAAATTCGCGAGGATCGAGGGCGGCATGGCCGGATCGGGCGAGACCGCCATCACCTCGCCGCGACTCTCGGGCTGAAGCTGGCAGACCGACATGGTGAAGGCCGAGAAAGGATGAAGCGCCATTCCCATCTTGTCGAGGCTGAAGAGGACGAGATGGCATTGCATGTCCGGTCGCGCGTCGCACGCGACACTCGTGCGGAAGAATCCACCGGCGTAACCGGCGCCGATGGTAAGCGGACCCTTGCGGAAAAGCAGAAAGCGCAATCCCATCCCCAGCTTGCGCCAAAGCGTCGCCACGTCGTCGTTGAGCGTGATCGGCTCGACGCACCGAAATATGATTCGCGTCTGCAGATGATCCTGATAGTTGCGCCCGACTCCCTCATGGGCGAGTACCGTCGGGATGCCGAGCCTTTGCAGGAGCGCGCCCGGACCCACGCCGGAGAGCTGCAGAAGTTGTGGCGAGTTGAACGCACCACCCGCGAGGACGATCTCGCGCCGGGCGGCAACAGTGCGATCATGGCCGCGTTGGCGATAGCACACGCCGACGGCGCGCCTTCCTTCGAAAAGGATTCGCGTGGCGAGGGCCTCGGTCAAGACACGTAGGTTGGCGCGCTTGAGCGCCGGCTTGAGATAGGCCTTGGCGGCACTGCAGCGCAGGCCGTTTCGCGCGGTGAACTGGAAATAGCCCGCGCCCTCTTGGGATGCGCCGTTGAAATCGTCATTACGCGGGATTTGAAGCTGCCCGGCCCCTTCGATGAACGCGTCGCAAATCGGATGCGGCTGCGACGGATCGGTAACCGAGAGGGGACCGCCCGTCCCGTGCCATGTATCCGCACCTCGCGCCTGGTCTTCGGCACGCTTGAAGTAGGGCAGCACATCGTCGAAGCCCCAACCTGGATTGCCCGCATTGCGCCAGCCGTCGAAATCCTCGCGTTGGCCCCGCACATAGACGAGGCCGTTTATCGAGCTCGACCCGCCGAGCACTTTGCCGCGGGGGTTGTAGATGATGCGGTTATTAAGGTGCGGTTCTGGGTCGGATCGATAGGCCCAATTCGTGCGCAGGTCGGTGAAGAGCTTTCCATAGCCGAGTGGAATGTGAATCCAGGGATTCGTATCCCGAGGGCCGGCTTCGAGCAGCAGGACGCGGTTTCGTCCGCTCTCGGTCAACCGATTCGCGAGCACGCACCCCGCGGAGCCGGCGCCGACGATGACATAATCGTAGCTTTCGGCGTCTGGGATCATCGACGCACCCGCTCGACTGGCGCCTGGGCCTCGAAGACTTCGGTTCGAGCATCGCTCCGTTCGTAACCGCGCGTCATCAGAACTTGCCCACGCGTGAGGCGATTGCAGGCTGGGAGCGGGCGCGTGCATAGACAACCAGGTCGGTCAAGCGCTGCCATACCTTGTCCGGCGGATATTCCGCGTCCTTGTAACGCGCACTCGTCCCGGCAGCGAACATCACCGGGGAATTCGGTTCGTCGTAAACGCATTGGACCTCATGGTCGTCCGGATCGCTGGCCGGATAGGATTGGATGCACTTGAAGATGTAAGGCTGGCCATCCATGAGCCGGCTAATCGAAAAAGGCCTGAAGCGAGTCGTCTGCGCTAGCTCGGCCCCGACATTCGCCGCGAAATCCGTGTAGGCCGCGCGTGCCGCCTCGGCACTCGCATAGACCCGAAAGCTGAACCAATGAGCACCCTCCGGGTGAGAAACGCTCACCTTGAGTTCGTGGGCGGGACGGCCTGCCGTCGAGTCGAGATCTTTCGCCACGGCCGTTGGTGCTGAAAAACCTTCGGGCAAATCCTTCTGTTGAACCTTCGTCTTAATGAGGGCTGCCCAAATTTCCTCGGGTGTCGTCGGGGTCGCCGGTGCATTGGTCTGCGGTTCCGACGCGGCGGGTGTTGCGGCCTGCGGTGGCGTTGGGGGCGTTGCAGGGGCGTTCGCAATCGCCTCGAGCTTGGCGAGGTTTTCCTTGGCCTCGGCATTGCCCGCGGCGGCGGCCTTTTCGTACAACGACCGGGCCATCTGGAGATCTTGCGGGACACCGAGACCCACCGCGAACAAAAAGCCGAGATTGTTCTGCGCGTCGGGGAAGCCTTGGTCCGCGGCGGCCTTGTACCAGAGTGCCGCTTCGGTGTAGTTGCGCTCAACCCCGCGGCCCTTCGTGAGGAGCAGGCCAAGCCGATATTGCGAAAGCGCATCGCCAAGCTCCGCCCCTCGGCGGTAAAAGTGCGCTGCCTCGCCTTCGTCCGCCGCGAGCCCCTCGTCTTCCTCGTAAATGACCCCGAGTGCCGCATCGGCCGGAGCAAAATCCTTGGACGCGGCACGGCTGAACCACACGACGGCGGCCTTTACGTCCTTGCGCGTCCCGTCGCCGAGCCAGTATTTCATGCCGAGCCCGTAGGCAGCGGCGGGATCGCCCCTTTGAGCGCCATTCGTAAGCTGCTCGATCGTGGCGTTGGCCCAGGGCGACGACGGGTTCGCCCCACCTTGAGCGATCGCGTCGTTCGACGCCAGCACGGCGCATGCCGCAAGAATAACGATAAGGCTTTTCACGGGCCGCAGTTTACGCTGCTCGGCGAGGAGGGAGAACCCTTTGTCGATACCGAGACGGCAAAACGCGTGTCGCTGCCGCCGGGGCTCCGACTATTTGCCTGTGCGCGGCACACGGCCCTCGATCGGGTATTGGGGATCGTTGTAGCCGGGGGTCGAGGGGTGCCCGGCCGTCACCAGCCTGTCGACAAGAGCTTCGTCCTCCACCGTGAAGCGATGCGCAAAGGCGCCGAGATTGTCCTCGAACTGTGCCAAGGTGCGGGGACCCGCGATCACGGACGTGACGAGTGCGTTGTTGAGAACCCAATTCAGCGCGAATTGCCCCGCGGTCATGCCGCGCTTTTCCGCATGCCCCCTTAATTCCTGCGCAATCGCCAGCGACTCGGCTCGCCATTCGGTTTCGAGCATCCGTTTGTCGTTGCGCCCGGCGCGCGTGTCGGGCGGGGGTGCTGCGTCGGCGGTGTACTTGCCCGTGAGCACGCCGCGCGCAAGCGGGCTATAGGGGACGACGCCCAGCCCATAGAAGGCGGAGGCCGGGAGGAGCTCGACTTCCGGCATCCTGTTCATGGCGTTGTAATAGGGTTGGTTGACGATCGGGCGGTCGATGCCGAGCCGGTCGCAGATGTTGCAGACCTCCGCAAGACGCCAGGACCGGAAATTCGAGACGCCGAAATGCAGCACCTTGCCGCAGCCGATCATGTCGGCCACCGCACTCACCGTCGTCTCGAGCGGCGCATCGTGATCCTCGCGGTGGAGGTAAAGGATGTCGATGTAGTCCGTATCCAAGCGGCGCAAGCTGTTCTCGACCGCCTCACGCAGCCATTTGCGCGAGAGGCCCCGCTGATTGGGGCCCGGTCCCATGATGTTGGCCGCTTTGGTCGCGACGACCCAAGCATCGCGCTCGGACTTGATCGCGCGGCCCACGATCTCCTCGGCCTTGCCCGCGTTGTATTGGTCGGCGGTGTCGATGAAATTGACGCCCGCATCGCGGGCCGTCGAAACGATCCGCCGACTGGTCTCTTCGTCGGTCGCACCGCCGAACATCATCGTGCCAAGGCAAAGGGGAGACACCCTTATTCCGCTCTTGCCGAGCGTGCGATATTGCATCGTCGTCGCCATCGCCATCGATCCCATGCTGTCGTTTTATTGAAGCCGGCGGTCGCGCATACGAAGCGTAACTAGCGGCGTTTCATTTCCGCCTCGTAGCGCGCCTTCGTCTCGGCATCGGGCGGGTAGAGCCCGGGAAGCTTTTCGCCGGATTCGACCCGGCGCATGATCCAGCCCTCGAGCCGCTCCTGCTCTATACCGAGCTTCGCGACTTCGTCGATGAACGCCGCTGGGATCACGACCGCACCGTCATCGTCGGCGACGATCGCATCGTCCGGGAAGACCGCCACACCCCCGCAACCGATCGGCTCCTGCCACCCGACAAACGTCAAGGCCGCGACCGATGGGGGTGCTGCATTGCCTCGGCACCAGACCGGAAAGCCCGTCGCGAGGATGCCTGCGCGATCGCGCACCACGCCGTCGATGACGAGTGCGGCGACATCGCGCTTATTCAATCGCGCGCACAGGATGTCGCCGAAGATACCGGCATCAAGCACGCCCATCGCGTCGGCGACGACCACGCAGCCCGCCGGCATCGTCTCGATCGCTGCCCGCGTCGAACGGGGCGAAGACCAGGACTCGGGCGTCGCCAAATCCTCGCGCGCCGGCACGAAGCGCAAGGTGAAGGCGGGTCCGACCACCCGCGGCTGGCCTGGTGTCATCGGGTGCGTGCCGCGCAGCCAGACGTTGCGCAGGCCCTTCTTGAGGAGAATTGTCGTGATCGTCGCGGTCGTGACCTTGGAAAGGGTGTCGATTGTCGACTTGTCGAGCGGCATCGCGGTTTGCCTCGTGATTGACATGCCAAGGATTGGGCGTCGGCTCTTTGGCGGCTGAGCTTACTGGGACTCTGCCGCGGGCGATAGGGCCGAGCGCAGCCAAATTCCGACCGCAGTAAACGGAGGTACTTACTTGACAAAATCAAGCATATTGTTGACTCTGTCAATTATCTGAGGGCATGCCAAGCGAGGGCGACCGTCATGGCTGCAAGGGATCTCGAGGTGCGCGTCGAGGCCGTCCGGCGCTTCAACCGATTCTATACGCGAAAGATCGGCGTGCTCCATGAGGGCCTGCTGCAATCGCCGTTCTCGCTTGCCGAAATGCGGGTCCTTTACGAGCTGGCCCATCGCGAACAACCGACGGCGGGCGAACTCGTGCGGGATCTTGGGCTCGATCCCGGCTATATGAGCCGCATTCTCGCCCGGTTCGCGAAGGACGGTCTCGTCGAAAAGGTGCTCTCCGGGACCGACGGGCGGCGGAACCTGCTCCGCCTCACCGATGAAGGACGCCGGACCTTCGCTCCCCTCAACGCGCGTGCACGCGAGGAGGTCGGCGCCATCCTCACCGGGCATTCGCCGGACGAGCAGGACCGCTTGGTCGCGGCAATGGCGACGATCGAAGGGCTTCTTGGCGTCAGGCCGGAAGGCGACCCGCCCTACCTTCTCCGGCCGCACCGGCCGGGCGATATCGGCTGGGTCGTCGCCCTTCACGGTACCGTCTACGCGCGGGAGTACGGTTGGGACGATACTTTCGAGGCGCTAGTCGCCGAGATCGGCGCCAAGTTCCTGCGAAATTTCGATCTCAAGCGCGAGCGTTGTTGGATCGCAGAGCGGAACGGCGAAAAAGTCGGTTCCGTATTCCTGGTGAAACAAACGGAGTCGAGCGCCAAGCTTCGCCTCCTGATCGTCGACCCCAAGGCGCGGGGCCTCGGCATCGGTGGGCATCTCGTGCGCGAATGCATCGATTTCGCGGGCATGGCGGGTTATCGGAAGTTGACCTTGTGGACCAACAGTGTGCTCGACGCCGCCCGTCGGATTTATGAGGCGGCCGGTTTCAACCTTGTGCGCGAAGAGCCGCACACGAGCTTCGGCCACGACCTCGTGGGACAATATTGGGAGCTGAAATTGTGATGGCCGCGGCCTTTGTTCATTCGCCGGCCACCGCGCTCGCCCGGCGCACGGCTCGGCGCCGTACCTGCATGACGGTGGGGGCCGCGAGGGCAAACGCCAAGGCGACGATGAGAAAGACGGCATGGGGGGAGTGATTGTCGATCAGCGCACCGAAGACGAGGGGTGCGGTCGACGAGCCGAGATCGAAGCCCGAGTAGACGAAGCCGAAGACGCTGCCCATCCCGGCGCCAACAGCAGCACGGCGGATCAATAAATCGCGCGAGGGTGCGGTCAGCCCGTTCGCCAACCCGGCGGCGACAAGGACCGGCACCACGACCGGCGGGAAGGTCGCGAGTGCGACGACGACGAGCACCATCGCACTTGCCACGATCATTCCCCCCATCGCCACGCGATGATGGTTTTGCGTGCGGTCGGCGAGGAAGCCGCCAAGGATCAGCCCAAAGGAATTGCCGATGAGATATGCGGTGAGTCCGAGGGTTGCGACACTCAGCGTGAGGCCGAAGCCTGACGTAAGCGCTGCGATGGAAAAGGTCTGAATGCCGGTCCCGCCGAACGCGGTCAAAGCGAAGTAGGCAAAGGCGAGAATGACGACGGGCGAACCGATGATCTCGAGATAGCGCGTTGAACGGGGCGCTCCGCCCGCATGCGGTGCCGCTGCGCGCTTCGTTTCGTAAACGAGGAATGTGTTGTTCCAATTCAAGACGGCCGCGACGACGAGCCCCACCACGCCGACGATGACGAGCGCCATGCGCCAGCTGCCCACTTCAGCCATGAACGTCATCGCGACTGGGGCGGTGGCGAAGCCGAGTTGCCCGGAAATGCCGTGAAGGGCGAAGGCGCGCCCCACCCGGCGCTCGCTCACCCTATGGCTGAGGATCGAAAGGTCCGCGGGGTGGAATACGCTGTTGCCGAGCCCGGCGATCAAGGCGAGCGGGAGGAACATCCAATAGGAGGTCACCAATCCCGTAAGTGCCACTGCAATCGAGAGAGTCGTGAGACCGGCCACGAGAAGGCGATGGGCGCCATAGCGATCGACGAGAACGCCGGCTGCCGCCTGACCGAAGCCCGATGCAACGTAGAAGAGGGTCACAATCAGGCCGAGCTCGGTATAGCCCACGCCGAATTCAGCATGAAGAATCGGAAAGAGCGGAGCCAGCGCCAATTGGAGCAAATGGCTTGAAAAATGCGCCGACCCGACCAGCGCCATCACGGTTCCGTCGTTGCGTCCCGCCTCTTGCGATGCGACTGCCGACATCTTCACGATCCTCTGCCCGACAAATTGCGGCGGATTGTAACAGGCGGAAAAGGATAATGCCGAGTGCTGATAAGGATAGTGCCGAGAGAGAATGGAATAGCTGCTATGCTGGATCGAGCCGGCGGCCGTTTCTTGCCGCCTCTTTGCGTGGCGCAAAAGAAGGCGCGCAAAGCGCGCCGGCGGCCGTTTCCGGCCGCCTCTTTGCGTGGCGCAAAAGAAGGCGCGCGAAGCGCGCCGGTGGCCGTTTCCGGCCGCCTCTTTGCGTGGCGCAAAAGAAGGCGCGCGAAGCGCGCCGGTGGCCGTTTCCGGCCGCCTCTTTGCGTGGCGCGAAAGAAGGCGCGCGAAGCGCGCCGGCGGCCGTTTCCGGCCGCCGCTTTGCGGGGCGCAAAAGAAGGCGCGCAAAGCGCGCCGACGGCCTCTAACGCGGGCGAGCACCTGTTTTATGCTTTGGGCGCGTAGGACCA
>Ga0187765_10000284_pt1 | contig 18225 bp, 16 predicted proteins | sample 0216_QUI02_MP05__3_FD_133018 | JGI IMG/M metagenome (GOLD analysis project Ga0187765, IMG submission 133018) | Tropical peat soil microbial communities from peatlands in Department of Meta, Colombia - 0216_QUI02_MP05_10_MG | ecosystem: Environmental > Terrestrial > Soil > Wetlands > Peat ...
CGGCGTATCTCCGGAGATGCCGCCGGTAAGGGTGAAACGGTGGGGTAAGAGCCCACCAGCGGCCGCGGCGACGCGACCGGCTAGCCAAACCCCGTCCGGTGCAAGGCGAACAGGCTCCGCCGACGCGGCCCGCCGAGGAGCCGGGTAGCCGCAGAGATGGATGGTCACCCTCGACAGAATCCGGCTTACAGGCCTGCTACGGAAAGCCCTGCGAAAGCAGGGCTTTCTATTTCGGCCTGCCGGAGGCAGCACTGGCACGGTTCTTGCCGGTTCTCCACCGATAGGGAAGACTCCCGCGGACAGGAGGCGCGACCGTGGTGGGCGTCGAGTTTCGGCAGGCCGTCGAGACCGGCCTCGAGCTGGGCGTCGGCATGCGGCCTGCGCCTTCGCTCGTCGCCTACGCGGCGCTGCTCGCCCTCCCGGCCGCCGACGTCGAGGAGCTCGTCGAGCGGGAGCTCGAGCAGAACCCGGCCCTCGAACGGGTCGAGCCCGAGCGCTGCGGGCGCTGCGGCAGCATCGTGCTCGCGTCGGGCTGCCCCGCCTGCCGGTCGTTCCGAGGATCGACCGCGCCGGAGGCCGTGCGCGCCGTGCCCCTCGACGCGATCGAGCAGGGGGCGGATCCGATCGCCGACCTGCGGCGCGACCTCGGCACGATCCTCCACCGTGACGACCTCCCGCTCGCGGATCACGTGCTCGCGAGCCTCGACGAGCGAGGCTTCCTTCGTGAGGGCTCCCAGGGGATCGCGGCGCGGCTGGGCATCGACGCGGCTCGTGTCGCGCATGTCGTGGCGGCGATCCGCGCGGTCGGCCCGTACGGAATCTGCGCGGCCGACGCGCGGGAGTGCCTGACGTTGCAGCTCTCGGTGAGGCCCGCCCTCGTCGCGGCGCATCCGATCCTGACGTCGCTCGTCGACGATCACCTCGACGCTCTCGCGAGCGGCTCGCTCGGCGCGATTGCGCGCAGGCTCGGGACAACGCGCGAGGCCGTCGCCGCCGCGCGCGACGCGCTGACCGCGGAGCTGCGGCCGTGCGCGCTCCTCGACTGCTCTCGTGCGGCACGGCCGGGCCGCCGGGTCGAGCCGGGCACCGGCGACGCGGACATCGTCGTCGCCGTCTCCGAGCAGGACGATCGGCTGCTCGTCGAGCTCGTCGAGCCCCTGCGGCTCGGCGTCGTGATCAGCTTCTCGTACGACCGCCTCGGCGAGAGCGGCGCAAGAGGTGGAGACGACGCACAGCTTGCAGGTGCCCGCGTCGACGTCGAGCGTGGCCGCGCCTTCGCACGCAAGCTCGAACAGCGTTGGCGGACGATCCGGCGCGTTGCGGAGGCGGCCGTCGCCCACCAGCGGGAGTTCGTGCTGCGTACCGACGGACCGCTGCGGCCGCTGACGCGCGCCGAGGTCGCACGCGTCGTCGGCATGCACGAGTCCACCGTCAGCCGTGCCACCGCGCGCCGCACGATGCTGCTCCCCGACGGCAGGCTCATCGAGCTGTCGGCGCTCTTCGACTCCGCGCTCGGCCCCCGCGAGACACTGCGGCGCCTCCTCGCCGGTGAGGGCCGTCATCTTTCCGACCGGGAGCTTGCCGAGGCGCTCGCGCGGCACGGCCATCCGGTCGCACGCCGCACCGTTGCGAAATACCGCGCGCGACTCGGCGTCGTCGCCGCCGCGCAGCGTTAGCTGCGCGAACTGCGCTTCACCGATACGGGCCGGAAGCGAAGCGCGCTTCGCGGCGCACACGAGGTGAGGCGCACCGAATCGCTCCGTGAGGTCGCGGCTCGCGTTGGCACGGGTCCTGCCGGTGAAGAGAGAGCAAGCCCCGACTAGAGGAGGCGGAACGCATGCACGACATCGACCGTACACAGCTCGAGTACGAGCAGGCCGAACAGGAGTGGGGTCACGAGGCCCTGGAGTTCGAGGACGAGGTAGGAGCGGAGTTCGAGGACGAGGCGCTCGGCGAGTTCGAGGACGAGATGGGTGGCGAGTTCGAGGACGAGGGCGAGGACTTCCTCGGCGGTCTCCTCGGCGGGCTCCTCGGCGGCGAGCTCGAAACGTCGGAGCTCGAGATGCACGAGATCGAGATCGCGAGCGAGCTGCTCGAGCTCGGGAGCGAGTACGAGCTCGAGCAGTTTCTCGGCGATCTCGTGCAGCGTGCCGCAGGCGCGGTCGGCGGCTTCGTCCGCTCGCCGACGGGGCAGCAGCTGACCGGGATCCTCCGCCAGGCGGCGAAGCAGGCCCTGCCCGTCGTAGGCGGGGCGATCGGAGACGTTGTCAGTCCCGGCGCCGGAGGCCAGTGGGGACGCAAGATCGCGACGGCGGCGGGCGACCTGATGGGTCTCGAGCTTGAGGGCCTGAGCGCGCAGGAGCAGGAGCTCGAAGTCGCCCGGCGGGTCGTTCGGCTCGCGAGCGCCGCCGGGCAGCACGCCGCCCGTGCTCCGCGCTCCGCTCCGCCGCGCGCCGTCGCGCAGCGTGCCGCGGTCGCGGCGGCACGGCGTCACGCACCGGGGCTGCTGCGGCCCGGTCGCACCGGATGGCTCAGGGCCGCGCCGGCCCGCCGGGCGTTTGCACGGCCCGGCATCCGTCCGGCGTACGCGCACGGCGGACCGCGCCGCGTGGGATACCGCACGCGCCCGACTGCCGGGTACGCGTACGGGTACGCGGGCACCGGCTCGCCCTTCCGGCGCCGGCGCGCACGGCCGCGCCCGTATCACCTCTACCGCCGCGGCTACGGCTACGGCTACGGCCCCCCGCGCCGGTACGGCTACGGGTACTGGCCGCGCTACTCGACGGGGTACGCCCCGAGCTGGGACGGGACCGACGGAGCGTACGCCCAGCCGGTCGACGGCTACGGAGCCGCACCTGCGACGCAGCCCGCGGGCACGTGGGCGAGGCGCGGCCGGAACATCGTCATCTACGGCGTCTACTAACAGCGCGCCGCGAGCGAAGGAGCATCGCCGTGAGTCACTACGAGACCGAAATGCAGGAGTTCGCCGGTGAGCTCGAGTGGGGCCACGAGTTCGAGGACGAACAGGAGTGGGGTCACGAAGGCTACGAGCTCGGCGAGATCCCGATCAGCGAGATGCAGGAGAACGAGCTGGCCTCCGAGCTGCTCGAGATCGGCAGCGAGTACGAGCTCGAGCAGTTCCTCGGCAAGCTCTTCAAGACCGTCGCGAAGAACGTCGGCGGCTTCATCAAGGGGCCCGTCGGCAAGGCGCTCGGCGGCGTCCTGAAGCAGGTCGCGAAGAAGGCGCTGCCGATCGCCGGCGGCGCCCTCGGGTCGATGATCGCGCCGGGGATCGGCACCGCGCTCGGATCGAAGCTCGGGTCGATGGCGAGCGGCCTGTTCGAGCTCGAGCTCGAGGGCCTCAGCCCGCAGGAGGCCGAGTTCGAGCTGGCGAAGCGCTACGTCCGTCTCGCGACGCTCGCCGCGCGCAATGCGGCGCTCGCGCCGCGAAACGCACCGTCGCGCTTCGTCGCCCGCAAGGCGCTGCTCGACAGCGCTCGCGTCGCCGCACCCGGCCTCGCACGGCAGCTCAGCCGCTGGGGCTACATCGACACGCCGTACGGCGCGGGTGGGCAGACGACGGGCCGGTGGATCCGGCGCGGCAACAAGGTCGTCATCTACGGCATCTAGCGGAATGGTGACGACCGCCATCGAGGCACGAACGGCACCGGCGCCTGCAGGGTCGCGGGCGGCTGCGCGGCTGCTGGAGATGGAGGCACGAGCGCTCCTCACCAGGCTCGGACGCGTGAAGCCCTTCGCCCTGCAGGAGACGATGCTCCCGGCCGCCGCACTCAGTCCGGCCGCGCAGGTCGCGATCGAGCGGCTGCTCGTGCTCGGGCGCCTCGGGCTGCGGAGCCGCGTGCTCGCGTACCTCCGCTGGCTCGAGGGGCCGGGACGTCACACGTCGCCGGCCGAGATGCAGCGGCGCTACACGCGGCTGCGGCTCGCGTTCAACAACGCGCTGTCGCAGTTCGACACCTTCTCGAGCGTCATCACGCAGCGGAGCGAGAACGAAACGGGTGTCTGGCTGTCCGGGCTCGACTCGCTCGCGGCGGACGCGCTGAAGCTGCCTGGAGTGACGATGAGCCGGCCGGAGGTCATCTGCTACCTCGACCGCGGTCCGGGCGCGGCGATCCGCCGTGCCCGGACGCGGATCCCGGGCGGCGCGCTGAATCCGGTGGCGATCATCCGTGTCCCACGCGAGCGGATGGTCGGGCACGGGATCGGCTCGTCGCTCGTGCACGAGGTCGGCCACCAGGGAGCGGTCCTGCTCGGGCTCGTGAAGTCGCTGCGAGCCGAGCTCGACCGGCGGGGGGCCGCCGCGCCGCCCTCCGATCGTCCGGCCTGGCAGCTCTGGCGAAGCTGGGTCTCGGAGATCGCCGCCGATCTCTGGTCGGTGGCGATCCTCGGGATAGGCGCCACCGTCGGCCTGATGGGCGTCGTGAGCCTGCCGTCCTGGTACGTGTTCCGGCTCAGCGCGGGCGACCCGCACCCGATCCCCTGGATCCGCGTGCGGCTCTCGTGCGCGCTGGGACGCGCCCTCTATCCGCATCCGCAGTGGGACGAGCTCGCCCGGATCTGGGAGACGCTGTATCCGCCGGCGCAGATGCGTCCCGCGTCGCGGCGAACCTTCGACGCGCTCCTGCGCACCCTGCCGGCGTGCGTCGAGACGATTCTCAGCCACCGGCCGCCGACGCTCGGAGGCCGCCCGCTGCGAACGGCGTTCCCGACCGAGGAGCGCACCCCTCAGGAGCTCGCCCGGCTTCACCGTCGCTGGCGGACGAAGCCGGGCGAGATGCGTGACGCGGCGCCGACGCTCGCCTTCGCCGTGCTCGGCCAGGCGCGCTACCGCGGCGCGATCAATGCCCGGGAGGAGAGCCGGATCATCGGCAACCTCCTCACCTTCTGGGCGCTCAAGAGCACCCTCGTCCTCGCGGAGATCTGCGCTGCGCGCGTCGATGCCGCCAGGACGGGCTGAGACGAAGGGAGACGTATATGGCCACGGTAGTCCCGAACGATTGGATGACGCTGACGCCTGGCTCGGACCCCCCGGAAGTGCGGTTGAACGGGAACCTGCAGAAGCTGGTCGCGACGCTCGAGCGCGGCGGCTACACGGTGGACGTCGAGCCCGACTCCGGGGGCACGAACTTCGATCCGACGAATCCCGCCTCCTTCAACTGGGTCCCCGACCCGGAGGATCCGCAGGCGACCCTCGTCCTGTACTACGAAGGCGCCGGCTTGCCGAGGGTCGTGCTCGCCTCGATCGACCTCACGGCTCCGGAGGTGGTCCCGGCTGCGCCGAGGATCGTCCCCGGAGCAGCAGGAGTGGTCTTCCCGGCGAAGGTCGACCTCGTCAGGTCGAACATCCCCGACACACCGGACATGGCGCTCTGGGTGCTGATCAAGGCCGGCACCGAGGCGATCTCCTACCAGCGCTACTCGGCCTTCATGAACTGGGCGTTCTGCGACGACGCCTCGGACGTACCTCCGGAGGACAAGGTGCGATTCCAGGGTGGAGTGAACGCCGTCCGGGCGTTCAGGGGGAAGAAGCCCCGTGTGGGCGAGGCGAGCCAGAAGACGCTGGGCGAGGGGATCAGGGAGCTCTCGATCCGGCGCGCGCTGCCGTTTCCGGACGCCGAGCCGTACCGCGTGCTCAAGGCGGCCACCGAGCTGTTCCTGATGGCGCAGTGCGGCGTCCTGCCCGACGACCGGGACATGGGAACGATCGTGGGGGAGCTCGCCCGCAGCACGGACGACGCCCCGCGGCTGAACCTCGACGGCACGAGCACTCCCGAGCTGTGGCCGGGGCAATACCTCGTGCGGGAGAAGGACGACGAGGGCGTCGCCAACAAGACGCTTCCGTACCTGGCGCTCATTCGCCAGAAGCTCGGCGACGTCGGCTTGACGCAGGCGACGTCGGACCAGCTGCTCGCCGAGAGGTGCTACGGGATCATCACGCAGAAGCTGGCACGGCCCACGTTCCTCGAGCTGATCTGGTCGTACTGGCACGAGGAGGGCATGCTCAGCCAGACGATCAACGCCGTCTCGATGCGGTTCCAGAACCGCAGGACGCGGCCCGGCGACCCGCTCGCGAACCTCGAGGTCGATCCGCTGCGGCCGCTGAACAACGTGCTCTGGGGCTGGGTGCAGGACGAGCAGCATCGCCTCACCGTCAGCCGTAGGGCGCACGAGTACGACCACGAGTACGGGCTCAAGCTCGTCGGCCGGGCGGTGCCGGCGCTCGAGACGGCCGACAGCCGCTCGACGTTCCTCGCCGCGTTCCACACCCTGCTCCAGCGCTGCGCGTACTTCTTCAAGGAGTACGACGACAAGACGGTCGTCCCCGACGCGTTCCCGGTGCTGAACGCGTTGCGGGAGGTCCACCTCGTCTTGAGCGAAGGTGCGCACAACCAGTTCGGCGACCTGCCGTGGGTTGCGCGCCAGGAGATGCTGATGACGCAGTGGATCATGGCGCGGCCCGAGTTCCGCGAGTTCCTGCCGACCCGCATCATGGTCGCGTACCCGGAGCCGTGGATGGACCGCGTCGACGCGATGAAGAAGCTCCAGGGGTGGACGGACACCTCGGTGCGTCACTTCCGCGATCTCGGCGTGACCGGCGAGAAGGTCCTCCTCTCGATCCGGTTCGGCAACTGGAGCGACATCACGAACCAGAACCAGGCTGCGAACTGGGCCATCTTCTGGCGTGAGGAGATCCAGTGGTACATCAACAGCTACGAGGCGGTGACCGGCGTCGACCTGACGTCGCAGATCACTGAAGCCCAGCAGGTGGGGGTGGCGCAGGCGCGGTTCCTCCAGCCGGGCGTGCATCTCAGCCGCCGCCTCGCGGCGCAGAAGCACACGAGGGCGATCACGAAGGTGTCGGCCGAGACCTAGACGATGCTCGACTTCGCCTGCGGCCTGTACCTCGGGTTCGGGCATCCGGCGGGGACGCTCCGGTCGTGGCTCCGGCTCACGACCGGCGTTCCCGCAGCTCTCGCGGAGCCGCCCGGAGCAGCCGAGCTCGGCAGGCGGCTCGCCGGCCTGACCGCGTGCGAGGCCGGCGTCGTCGCGCCGTCGACGCTGCACGTCTTCTTCGACCTGATCGAGGCGCTGCGCCCTGCCCACGGGACGATCTATCTCGGCGCAGAGGCGTACCCGCTCGCCCGTTGGGGCGTCGAGCGCGCGGCGGCACGCGGGGCGCGTGTCCGCGGCGTGCGTCACGACGACCCGGACGATCTCCGTGCGCTGCTCCGCCGGGCCCGGGATGCGAAGCCGCCGCTCGTCGTGCTCGACGGCGTCTGCGTCGACTGCGGCGGACCGACGCCGCTCGCCGCGCACGCAGAGCTCGTCGCGCAACGCGGCGGCGTGCTCGTCGTCGACGACACGCAAGGTCTCGGCATCTTCGGGGGGAATCCCTCGGCCGCACAGCCCTGGGGCACGGGCGGCGGCGGCACCGCGGCCTGGCACGGCCTCGAACGGCATCCCTCCGTCCTGCTCGCGAGCTCGCTCGCGAAGGCGTTCGGAGCCCCGATCGCCGCGCTGTCGGGGCCTCGACGGCAGGTCGCGCGCTACCTGCGCTCGTCCGATCTCCGCGTCCATGCGAGCCCGCCCTCGGCGGCGGCGATCGAGGCCGGGAGAAGCGCGCTCGACCTCAACGAGCGGGAGGGCGAGGTCCGCCGCCTGCGCCTCCAGCGGAACATCCGACTCTTCCGCGACGGCGCTGCGGCGCTCGGGCTCGAGCCGCGCGGCGGTCTCTTCCCGGTCCAGTCGCTTGCGCGCGTCGGGCCGCTCGACGCGCGAGAGGCGCACACGGCACTCAACGGCCGCGGCATCCGCACCGTGCTCCGTGGCGGACGCCGCGCGCGGGCTCTCACCGTCGTCATCAGGGCGACACACCGGCCGTCGGACCTGCGGCGACTCCTCCTCGCCCTCGAGTCATGTCTCGTGCGACCGCCGCTTCGGGCCACCGCACGCTAGGGATGGAGCGAGCGCTCGCCTGCGCGGCGAGTCACCGCTCCGACCACGTCGGCGATCTCGAGCGGCTCGTCTCGTTCAGAACGGTGAGCGCCGACCCTGGTGCGGCGCCCGCGCTTCGCAGCTGCGCGCGTTGGCTCGCGAGACGGCTCGCAGACGCCGGCCTGGAGGCGGGCGTCGTCTCGACGGACGGGCACCCGTTCGTCATCGCCCGGTGGAACCGCCGTGTCGGCGCGCCGACGCTTCTCGTGTACGGGCACTACGACGTCCAGCCGGCCGATCCGCGCGACGGCTGGACGTCGCCGCCGTTCCACGCCGTCCGCCGAGGGGACTACCTCGTGGGCCGTGGCGCCTCCGACAACAAGGGGCCCGTCGTGGCGTGCATCGCCGCACTCGAGGCGTGGCTCGAGGCAACCGGCACGCTCCCGATCAACGTCGTGGTTCTGCTCGACGGAGAGGAGGAGATCGGAAGCCCGTCGCTCCGCCGCTGGCTTCGGGCGAAGCCACGGCCGGTCTCGGTCGATGCGGTCGTCGTCTCGGATGCAGCGATGCCGGCTCGCGGCCGGCCGGTGCTCGTCTGCTCGCTCCGCGGAATGGTCGCGATGAAGGTTGCGCTGCACGCCCGCCGTCCGGAGCTTCACTCGGGAACCGCGGGCGAGATGCGCAATCCCGTCGAGGAGCTCTGCCGGATCGTCGCCGGGCTCCGGGACGGAGCCGGCCGCATCGCCGTCCCCGGCTTCTACCGGCGCGTGCGGTCGGCAGAGCGCCCAACGGTGCTCGTCACGGGCATCGCGGGCGGGTACACGGGCCCGGGTGCAAAGAGCGTCGTTCCCGCGTCCGCGACGGCGACGCTCGAGATCCGGATCGTCGAGTCCCAGCGTCCCGCCGAGATCGCCGAGTGCTTCGGCCGGCACCTTCGCGGTGCCGCCCCGGCGGAGTTCGACGTGTCCGTTCGCGTGCTGAAGGCGTCGCGTCCCGTTCGGCTGCGGCTCGCCGACGAGCCGAGCCGTGCCGCGGCGCGCGCGCTGCGCACCGCGTTCGGCGTCCCGCCCGCGATCGTCGCCTCCGGCGGGTCGCTGCACGCCGTCCCCGCTCTTCTCGACACCGTCGGCGCACCGGTCGTCGTCACGGGGTTCGCGCTTCCGGGAGACGGCAGGCACGGTCCCGACGAGCGGTTCCATCTCCCGACCTTCGCGTGCGCGACCGACGCCTGCATCGCCTTCCTCCACGAGCTGTCGCACGCGGGTGCGTCGTGGTGATCGACTGTCACTGCCACGCCGGTCCCGGCGACGGCTTCACCGGACCGTGGGACACACGCGCGTCGCTCGGCGCGTACCTACGTCGCGCGACCGCGGCGGGAATCGGTCGAACGGTCGTCTTCCCGCCGTTTCACTCCGACTACCGAACTGCGAATCGCGAGCTTGCGGCGATCGTGCGGGGGCTCCGCGGCCGGCTGATCGGGTTCGCCTTCGTGCATGCGTCGCGCGACGCCGGAAGAGTCGAGTCGCTCGTGCGGGAGGCTGTCGTCGAGCTCGGGTTCAAGGGGATCAAGGTGCACCGGCACGATGCGCGCATCAGCCGCGAGGTGTGCGAGGTGGCCCGCCGCTTCTCGCTGCCCGTCCTCTACGACGTCATGGGTGAGACACCGCAGGTCGAGCTGCTCGCCGAGGAGTTCCCGACCGTTTCGTTCCTGATCCCGCATCTCGGGAGTTGGGCGGACGACTGGTCTGCACAGATGACGCTCATCGACACGCTCGCGCGCCGGCGCAACGTCTACGCGGACACCTCAGGTGTCCGCCGCTTCGATCTGCTCCAGGAGGCGGCGCGTCGCGCCGGCTCGAAGCTCGTCTTCGGGTCGGACGGCCCCTGGTGCCACCCCGGCCTCGAGCTCGCGAAGGTGCGGGCGCTCACGCTTCCTCCACGTGTGCGAGGCGGCGTCGAAGGAGAGACCATCCTGCGGCTCATCGCGCGCGCCGGCCGCTACGTGCCGCCGTCGCGGTGCGTGCGGGCGCCCTCTAGCCCGGCTGCACGCCCCGGGCCCGGCGCAGCTGGATCGCTCTCGGTGTCACGCCGAGGAGCGCGGCGGCCCGTGTGACACTTCCCTCCTCGGCCGCCAGCGCCTCGTCGAACGCAACGTCGCGCGCGGTCTCGACGATCTCTCGCATCGAACGCCCGCTATCGAGCTGTCGCCGTACCGCATCACGGAGCGCTTCGACGACGTCCGGTTGCCCGGCGGTCGCCGCTGTATCGCGCACCTCTGCGTCGAGCGCGGCGACGGCCACCGCCCGCTCGTCCGCCGGAAGGTCGGCAAGCGTGATCGGGCCGGACCCGACGTGCCGGCTGCGGAGCCGCATCACGACGTAGCGGAGCTCCCGCACGTTGCCCGGATAGTCGCGCCGGGTCAGGTAGTCGACGGCCGCAGGGGACAGCTCGAGCTCGCGGCCGCCGGCGCTGCGCAGGAAGTGCCGGGCGAGCGCGGGGATGTCCTCCCGCCGCTCGGCGAGGCTCGGCAGCGAGCAGCACCAGGCGGCGATGCGATGGTAGAGATCGTGCCGGAACCGGCCTTCGCCGACCTCGTGGACGAGATCGCGGTTGGTGGCGCAGACGAGACGGAAGACGGTCCGGTGCCATGCGTTGCTCCCCACGCGCTTGTACGCGCCCTCTTGCACGACGCGGAGCAACTCTGCCTGCAGGCTCAACGGAAGCTCGCCCACTTCGTCGAGGAACAGCGTGCCCTGGTGCGCGAGAGAGAACGCGCCGTCACGCGCCGTGACGGCACCCGTGAATGCGCCTTTCTCGTGGCCGAAGAACTCGCTACCCGAGAGTGAGGGGACGATCGTCGTACAGTCGACGAGAACGAGCTCCTCCTTGCTCGGACGGGTGTCGAGCTCGTGCACCAGGCGAGCGACGAGCTCCTTTCCGGTCCCGCTCTCGCCTGTGACGAGAATCGAGGTGTTCGTGAAGTGCGCGACCTCGACGACCTCGCGCAGCACGCGGCGCCAACGAGGCGAGTCGCCGATCAGCGTGTCGGCCACCGCGGGCGACGAGACGAGCTCGTCGACCGAGGACCAGCGGGTGAAACGCGCGGCGAGCTGCTCGGCAATCGATTCCTCGGCCGTCCATTCGACGACATCCGCGACTCCGGCACCGAGCAGAACGAGCGTCTCCGCGGCGCGGACGGGAGGCTCGCCGACGTGGACTGCGACGACCGGCACGGGGCCCTCCGCACGGTCGCGGACTCGCGCGACGACCTCGGGCGTCAGCCTGCCGAACAGGATCACACGGCCGGCCGGGCTGCCCGAGGCGCGGTGCGCAGCGAACGCACTGTCGAGACGCCGGAGCTCTGCGCGCAGCTCCCTGTCGACCGCTTCGAGCGCGACCGCCGGTGGCGGAGCTGCCGCGCCTTTCGATCTTTCGATCGGAGCCCGTTTGCCCGCCGGCATCAGCGGTCGCCGCGTCGAGACGTCGGACGTCGGGACAGCGGCGGCGGATCGGTGTACGACATAACCACGTTCGCGGGCCGCAGGCGCGACGAGTCTTGCCGTCAATCAGCCGAAAGTCAACAATGAATTTCCGGTTACTTCTCGGGCGCTCGCGGCGCCTCTACCCGTAGAAGCTCCGCACCCAACGGTGCGGCCGGAGCGCCGCGAGCTGGTCATCCGAAAGCGGCCCTCGCCCCACCGCCGCGACGTTCCGTTCGACGTTTCGCACGGCACGCATGCCGGGAATCGTCGTCGAGACGGCCGGGTGCGTGACGCAGAAGCGCAGGGCGATCTCCGCAAGCTCGTCGACGGGCACCTGCGTGTCGGCGGCCACCGCTTGCGCACGCTCCCAGACCTGCCGCCTGCGGTCCCCTGCGAAGTAGCGGTTGCGGAAGTCGCCCTCGGGAAACTCGGTGTCCGGCCGGATCCGGCCCGTCAGCGAGCCCTCGTCAAAGGGCACGCGCGCGATGACGCCGACGTCCGCCGCAGTCACGGCGGGGAAGAGCTCGTCCTCGGGGCTCTGATCGAAGACGTTGTAGATCACCTGCACGGTGTCGACGTGGCCGGACTCGACGAGCTTCAACGCATTCGCCGGCTGGTGGTCGTTGATCGAGACGCCGAACGCACGGATCTTGCCGGCACGCTTCAACTCCGCGATCGCGTCGAGCCAGTCGCCCTGCTCGACCCACTCGTCGGACCAGACGTGGAACTGCTGCACGTCCACCGTCTCGAGCCCGAGTCGCTCGAGGCTCGCCTCGGTCTGCTCGATCACCCAGTCGGCGGGAAACGCCTCCGAGGCGTGAACGCCGGCGCGGGCCGGCCACTGCATGTTCTTCGGCGGGATCTTCGTGGCGACGTGGACGGTGTCCGCGGCTTCGCGCACGACGCGGCCGACCAGGCGCTCGCTATGCCCCGCGCCGTAGCCGGCGGCGGTGTCGATGAAGTCGACCCCGAGGTCGACCGCGCGGCGGAGGGCGCGTAGCGACTCGTCGTCGTCCGCACCGATCCAGAGGCTGCCGCCGATCCCCCAGGCGCCGTAGCCGAGGACGGAGATCTCGAGGCCGGTCCTGCCGAGCGTGCGCCTGATCATGTGCTCACGACGAACGGTACGAGATGCGCTCGCGGACGCCCGTCTCGCCGGAACGGACGATCGCGTCGCAGATCTCGGCCGCCCGGTAGCCGTCCTCGAAGGTGGCGCCGAGCGGCGCGACGTCGCCGTCGTCGGCGATCGCGCGCAGCATGTGGTGGAGCTCGTGCACGAACGTGTCGCCCCAGCCGATGATGTGCCCGGGCGGCCACCAGTGCTCCCAGAACGGATGATCCGCCTCCGACACGAGCACGGTCTTGAAGCCGCGTGCGCGGTCGCCGTCGGCGCGGAAGACCGCGAGCTCGTTCAGCCGTTCCATGTCGAAGGCGAGCGAGCCCTTCGTACCGTTCAGCTCCCACTGGAACGCGTTGCGCCGCCCGTGCGCGAAGCGCGTCGCCTCGAGCGTGCCGACCGAGCCGTTCGCGAACGAGACCGCGGCCTCGACCGCGTCGTCGACCTTGCGGCCGGGCAGGAACGTCTTCGCGAAGCCCGCGACGGTCTCGATCTCGCCGTTGAGGAAGCGCGCGAGATCGACGACGTGCGTCATGAGGTCGCCGAGCGCCCCCGAGCCGGCCTCCGCCGGATGGAAGCGCCACGTGTCGAGCGAGACGTCGTCTCCCCAGTCCTGGAGGTAGCGGCCGCGGAAGTGGCGGATCTCGCCGAGCTCGCCGGCGTCCACCATCTCGCGCGCGAGCCGGACGGCCGGAACGAAGCGGTAGTTGAACGCGCAGAGGTGCTTGACCCCGGTTGCGGCCACGCTCTGCCAGATCTCGAAGCTCTCGCCGGCATCGCGGCCGAGCGGCTTCTCGCAGACGACGTGCTTTCCGGCCCGCGCGGCGGCGATGGTCGGCTCCGCATGGAGCGAGTTCGGGCCGCCGTTGTCGAAGAGGCCGATGCGCTCGTCGGCGACGAGCTTCCGCCAGTCGTCGGTCGCGTATTCGTAGCCGTAGCGCTCGGCCGCCTCGGCCACGGCCTCGGCATTCCGGCCGGCGATCCCGACGAGCCTGGGCGCGAGCGGCGGCGGCCACGTCATGTACTGGATCTTGCGGAACGCGTTCGAATGGGCCTTCCCCATGAACGCGTACCCGAGCATGCCGACGCCGATCTCCGCCATCGTGAGGGATAGTACGCACATGACGAGCGAATCAGTGAAATGGGGGATCGTCTCCACCGCGGACATCAACCGGAAGCTCATTCCGGGGGCGCATGCGTCGGAGAAGGTGGAGCTCGTCGCGGTCGCGAGCCGCGATCAGGCGCGTGCAGACGCCTACGCGAAGGAGTGGGGCATCCCGCGCGCCTACGGCACCTACGAGGCCCTGCTCGCGGATCCGGACATCGAGGCCGTGTACATCTCGCTGCCCAACACGCTGCACTGCGAGTGGTCGATCAAGGCCGTCGAGGCCGGGAAGCACGTGCTCTGCGAGAAGCCGCTGACCCGCCACCCCGACGAGGCCGCGGCTGCCTTCGACGCCGCCGAGCGCGCGGGCCGCCTCCTCAGCGAGGCGTTCATGTACCGGCACAACCCGCAGACGAGACGGCTGGCGCAACTCGTCGAGGAGGGTGCGGTCGGCGAGCTGCGGCTCGTTCGCTCGACGTTCTCCTACGGGCTCTACGACGTCGAGAACATCCGCCTACGGACGGACGTCGAGGGCGGAGCGCTCATGGACGTCGGCTGTTACAACGTCTCAGGGTCGCGGCTCCTCGGAGGCGAGCCGGAGCGCGTGTGGGGCGAGGCGTGGTACGGGCCGTCCGGCACCGACTGGGTCTTCACCGGCACGATGCGCTTCCCCGGCGACGTGATCGCGACCTTCGACTGCGGTACCGCGCTGCCGAACCGCGACGAGCTCGAGGCGATCGGCAGCGAGGGCTCGCTCTTCCTCGACGACCCGTGGCATTGCGTGAAGCCCGCGATCGAGCTGCGCCGTGACGGGAGCGTCGAGCGGATCGAGGTCGAGCGGCAGGACTCCTACAGGCTCGAGCTCGAGAACGTCAGCGACGCGATTCGCGGGAGCGCGGAGCTGCTGCTCGGACGTGAGGACGCTCTGGGCCAGGCGCGTGCGCTCGAGGCGATCCATCGCTCGGCGGAGACGAGCCAGCCGGTGCGCCTCCCCGGCTGAGCTTCCGGGCGACGAGGTCGATCTCCTCGGGTGCGAGCAGCTTCGGCTCTCCGAGCAGCCGGGAGCGCAGGTAGAGCGCGGAGAGCCACTCGAGCAGCACCGTGCGCGAGTACGCCTCCTCGAGCGTCTCGCCGAAGGCGATCGTGCCGTGGTTGCCGAGCAGCGCCGCGGTGCGTCCCTCGAGCGCGTTCGCGACGTTCGCGGCGAGATCCTCGGAGCCGAAGGTTGCGTACGGCGCGACGCGCACCGGACCGCCGAGCTGGGCGATCAGATAGTGGAGCGCAGGCAGCTCGTCGACGACCGTCGAAAGCGCCGACGCGTACGGGGCATGCGTGTGCACCACGGCGCGCGCCTCCGGTGCCGCGCGGTAGACGGCAAGGTGCATCGGCAGCTCGCTGGACGGCGCGAGCCGTGCGTCGGCGACGGTTCCGTCGAGATCGACGACGCAGATGCGGTCGGGTGTCAGCCGGTCGTAGTCGAACGAGCCGGGGGTGATCGCGACGAGGTCGCCGGAGCGGACGCTGATGTTGCCTGCCGTGAGGACGACGAGCCCGTCCGGGCGGAGCCGCTTCGCGTACTGGACCACCAGCCTTCGTTCACGGTCGAGCAGCATGTGCTCAGTGTCTCCGCGGTCGGGCGGAACGTCATCGGCGAAAGCGCTGAAGCCCGGTCAGTGGCTGTTCGGATCGCGGCTTCGAGCATGATGTCGGCATGAGCCTGACGCAGGCCGAGCAGGACGCAGCGAGGAAGCGGGCGGCGGCCGACCTGGCCGGAGCCGGGATCGTGCTGACGGCCGCCGAGGAGGCCGCGATCGAGGTAGCCGATTTCGGCCTCTCGCGACTCGAGGAGACCGGGCTCGAAGTGGTGGTCTACGTGAACACCGAGCGTGTGTGCGCCAAGGAGCTCGTGCTCTTCCCGCGGCAGCTGTGCCCGGAGCACCGGCATCCGCCCTTCGACGGGACGCCCGGCAAGGAGGAGACGTTCCGCTGCCGCGCGGGGGTCGTGTATCTCTACACGGAGGGAGAGCCGTCGCCGCAGCCTGCCGCGTTGCCGCCGCAGGACGGTGTCTTCACCGTCTGGCGCGAGATCGTGCTCCGGCCCGGCGACCAGCACACGATCGCCCCCGACACGCTTCACTGGTTCCAGGCGGGCGACGAGGGAGCGGTCGTCTCGGAGTTCTCGACCGAGAGCCGTGACGAACTCGACGTCTTCTCCGATCCACGGATCCGGCGAACGACGGTCGTCACCGAAGGGTGAGCCGGCCTCCCGTTCTCTGCGTCGGGATCCTCGTCGCCGACGTATTCGTCCCACCGCTCGAGCGCCTGCCGGCCGCCGGCGAGCTGCTCGCGACCGATGACTTCCTGCTCCAGCCGGGCGGCTGCGCCGCGAACACCGCGATCGCGCTCGGGAAGCTCGGCGTCCGGGCCGCGGTCTGCGGGCGTGTCGGCGGCGACCTCCTCGGCGACTTCGTCGAGCGCGACCTCCGGGCGCGGGAGATCGACACGAGCGGCGTCCGGCGCACGGAGGGCTACGGCACGTCGAAGACGGTGATCATCCCGGTCGCCGGCGAGGATCGCCGCTTCATCCACACCTTCGGCGCGAACGCGGCGCTGACCGCCGGGGACATCGAACCGGCCGCGCTCGGCGCCGCCGAGGTCGTCTACATCGGCGGCTACCTGATTCTGCCCTCGCTGCGTGAGGGCGAGCTGGCGGAGCGCCTGCGCGAGGCCCGCGCGCGCGGGACGCGGATCGTGCTCGACGTCGCCGTGCCGGTCGGGCAGGAGCTGCCGGCCGACGCGGCGAGCCTGCTGCTCCCCCTCGCCGACTACTTCGTGCCGAACCTCGACGAGGCGCGCGCCCTGACGGGGGAATCCGATCCGCGGCGGCAGGCCGAGCGCTTCCTCGAGCACGGCGCCAACACGGTCGCGATCAAGCTCGGTGAGCGCGGTGCGTACGTGCGCAGCGGCGAGACGGCGTTCGAGGTGCTCGCGCCACCCGTGGAGGTGGTCGAGCCCTCGGGCGCGGGCGACGCGTTCGCGGCCGGGCTCATGGTCGGCATCCTCGAGGGTTGGGAGCTCGAGCGCTCGGTGCGCTTCGCCAGCGTGATCGGGGGCTCCGCGTGCACCGCGCTCGGCTGCTGGGCAGGCGTGTTCACGCGGGCGCAGGCGGAGGCGTTCCTCGCGGCGCATCCCGACGCCTGATGGCGCTCGCGCCCCTGACCGGCCTGCTCGCGGACGCCCTCGACGGCGGCTACGCCGTCGGCTACTTCGAGGCGTGGGACGGCTACTCGCTCGAGGCCGTCCTGGAGGCGGCAGAGGCCGAACGTGCTCCCGTGATCCTCGGCTTCGGCTGCCTGCTCGTCGACCAGGGCTGGCTCGACGCGGGCGGGATCGAGACGCTCGCCTGTCTCGGCCGCGGCGCCGCCGAGCGGTCGAGCGTCCCCGTCTCCCTCCTCCTCAACGAGGCGCACACGCTCGAGCACGCGCTCCGCGGCGTCGAGGCGGGGTTCAATGCCGTGATGCTCTGCTCCAGCGAGGTCGAGACCGTCTCCCGCCTCGTCCGGGAGGCACACAGCCGCGGCGTCGGCGTCGAGGGGGAGCTCGGCACGCTCCCGGACGCCGCCGGCGACGAGATCGACGCGTCGCATGCGAGCCTGACCGACCCCGAGCAGGCCGCCGCCTTCGTCGAGGCCACCGGCGTCGACTGCCTCGCCGTCTCCTTCGGCAACGTCCACGTGCTCGAGGGGCGCACGGCGGCGGTCGACCTCGAGCGGCTAGACGCCGTGCACCGGCGCGTGGGGGTGCCGCTCGTCGTCCACGGCGGCACGAGCTTCCCCGCCGCGGCGGTCGAGGACGCGATCGCCTGCGGCGTGGCGAAGTTCAACGTCGGCACTGCGCTGAAGCGGGCGTTTCTCGACGGGCTCTCTGACGCGGTGGCGTCGACCGCGGCCGGCGCGAGCCCGCACGACCTGCTCGGCTCGCACGGCCCGGCCGACCTGCTCACCGCCGCCAAGCCGGGCGCGGTCGAGGTCGTGCGCGGGCTGATCCGCCTCTACGGAGGGAGCGGCCGTGCCGCCTGACGACGCCGAGCTGCTCGAGCTCTACCGCGGCATGCTCCGCATCCGCCGCTTCGAGGAGCGCGTCTACTTCCTCTTCCTCGAAGGCGAGATCCCCGGCACCCTCCACCAGTACCAGGGGCAGGAGGCCGTCGCGGTCGGCGTCTGCGATGTCCTCGAGCGCACCGACTGGATCACCTCGACGCACCGGCCGCACGGGCACGCGCTCGCGAAGGGCGTGAGCGCGCGCGCGGCGATGGCGGAGCTCTACGGCAAGGAGACCGGCTGCTGCCGCGGGCGCGGCGGCTCCATGCACCTCGGCGACCCCGACGTCGGCATGGTGCCGGCGATCGCCATCGTCGCTGGCGGGAATACCGTCGTCACCGGTCTCGGCCTCGCCTTCAAGCTCCGCCGCAGCGGTCAGGTCGCCGCCTGCTTCTTCGGCGAGGGTGCGGCGAACGAGGGCGCCTTCCACGAGGGCCTCAACTTCGCCGCCGTCCAGCGGCTGCC
>Ga0187765_10000285_pt1 | contig 18202 bp, 18 predicted proteins | sample 0216_QUI02_MP05__3_FD_133018 | JGI IMG/M metagenome (GOLD analysis project Ga0187765, IMG submission 133018) | Tropical peat soil microbial communities from peatlands in Department of Meta, Colombia - 0216_QUI02_MP05_10_MG | ecosystem: Environmental > Terrestrial > Soil > Wetlands > Peat ...
AGCAAACGGATTGCAATCGCACATTCTGTTACGATGGCAGTATTGCTTAAGTCATCGAGAAGAATGGTGGGCGCACAAGGACTCGAACCTTGGACCCGCTGATTAAGAGTCAGCTGCTCTACCAACTGAGCTATGCGCCCGATTGCAACGGCGGGGAACGCCGAGCGCGCGTGGCTTAGCAAAGGCCGCTGGCAGTGTCCAGCCGCGCCACCTATTGCAAGTCTCGGACGATAAAGGAAAAGCCGCCGGATATTTCCGGCGGCTTCTGGAGGCGGCACGCGTCGGGGAGACCGCGTTGGCCGTCATCCGCTACTCTGGGCGCGTCTTACTGCGGCCTTGCATCATCGCCCTGCATCATTCCGCGCGGGCCGCGATGGTGCCAGCCACCGAAGCTGTTCCGCCCATGGAAACCGCCGCCTTCGCGGCCACCGAGCCGCGCAAGCGCGATGAAACGATGCTTCTGGCCGTCGTCGAGGCTCTTGTAGAGCGGGCCAGCCGCATCGGCGAGCTTCTTGAGACTGGCGGCGCGCTGGCCCATCGCCTCGGCACGCAAGGTCAGCCGCTCGATCGGATCCTTGGGACGATCGGCGCTGGCGCGCGCAGCAAATCGCTCAGAGCGCTGCTTGGCGAGATCGCGCAGCGCGGTCTCGACCGCCGGCCAGTTCTTTTCCTGTTCGGCGCTAAGCTTGAGGCCGGCATGCAGCGCCGCAATGCGGGCATCGCCGAAAGCCGCGATGTCTTCGGCGCTCGGGCGCCAATGCGGCACCCGCTGGAATTCGCTCGATCCCTGCTGGGCGTAAGCAAGAGTGGCACCGGCAATCGCTAGCGCGGTCGTGCCGGCAAGAAAGGTTTTCAACATGGCCACCTCCAATGGCATTTCCTGATGCCGCCAAATAGAGGAGCCCGCCGCTGCCTTATCAAGTTAAAGTTTGTACAGAGATTACGCCGGTGCAATGTTGATTTACAAACGTTCACCTTGCGCAGGCGCGTTTCACATCATTCCGAGCACGCGCGGTAGCCAGAGCGACAATTCCGGCACATAAGTGACCACGCCGAGAAAGATCAGCATGGTGAGCAACCACGGCCATACCGCAATGGTGAGGTCGGTGATGCCCATGCGCGCAATGCCGGACGCAACATACAGGTTCAATCCAACCGGCGGATGGCAGAGCCCGACTTCCATGTTCACGGTCATCAGGATCCCGAGATGGATGGGATTGACACCGAGGCCGACCGCAACCGGAAACAGGATCGGGCCGGTGATCAACACGATCGACGATGGCTCCATCACGTTGCCGGCCGCCAGCAACAGGATATTCACGAACAGCAGGAATTCAATCTTGCCGATGCCGGCGCCGGTGATCCAGGCGGTGATCGATTGCGGAATCTGCTCGCTGGTCATCAGGAACGAGAACAGCACCGCGTTCGTGATGATGTAGAGGATCATGGCGCTCATATTGGCCGAGGCAAGCAGCACCCGCGGCACGTCCTTGAGCTTCATGTCATTGTAAACGAACACCGCTATGACGAAGGCATAGACCGCACTGACCGCTGCGGCCTCGGTTGGCGTGAAGGCGCCGGTATAGATTCCGCCGAGAACGATTACGATGAGTAGCAACCCCCAGATCGAGTCGCGGAAAGCAACCACCGCTTCAGCCCAGCTGGCCTTCTGCATACGCGGGTAATTGTTCTTGTAGGCGCGGTAGAACGTGGTCGAGCCAAGCATCGTAGCCAGGATCAGGCCCGGAATGACGCCAGCCATGAACAGTTGCGCGACCGAGGCTGAGAGGACGCGCTTGCCTTCGGGGTCGATCGCAACGCTGCCGCCAGTGGCGACCGCATAAAGCACCATCACGATCGACGGCGGGATCAGGATGCCGAGCGCGCCGGAGGTCGCGATCACGCCGGCGCCAAAGCGTTTTGGATAGCCCTGCTGTACCATCGCGGGCAGAATGATCGAGCCAATTGCGACGACGGTCGCGGGCGATGAGCCGGACACTGCGGCAAACAGCGCGCAGGCCATCACGCCGGCAAGCCCCATGCCGCCATACCAATGACCAACCATCGATGTGGCAAACCGGATCATCCGGCGCGCAACGCCGCCGTGGGTCAGAAAGTTGCCCGCCAGGATGAAGAACGGGATCGCCATGATCTCGAAGCTCTCGATGCCGGTGAAAAGCTTGAGCGCCACCGCTTCGATCGGCACCGTCGTCATCACGAACAGGAAGCTGAGCACGGTCAGGCCGAGCGCGATCGAGATCGGCATGCCGGTGAGCATCAGCGCGATCAGCAGGCCGAAAATAATGGCGCTGTTCATCGCGCACCATCCCTGGCCGAGTGTCCGGCGACATCGGCGGGGTGAAGATTATCGTCCACGCCCTCGACATGGCTCTGGTCATGGTGCGGAAGTTCGCCTGTACGCCAGAAAGTCCAAGCCACCTGCAGGAAGCGGAAACACATCAGGTATGAGCCGAGCGGCACGCACAGGAAGATGATCCAGCGCGGCATTTCCATATCGGGCGAGACCTGATCGGTCGGATAAAGCTCGATCACGAACTTGGCGCCCATCGTGCCGACCACGAACGTGAAAAAAGCGCCGCACAGCAGACCGAACATGACGACTTTCATGCGGTGCTTGGGCTGCAGCATATTGACGATGACGTCGACGCCGACATGGATGCCGGTGCGCACGCCGTAGGCGGCACCGAACTTCGCCATCCACACGAACATGTAGATGCAGAGTTCCTGCGCCCAGGTCAGATTGATACCGTAGAAAATAGGATAGAGCAGCGGAATGCCGACCAGATAGCGCTGGACGACTGCGACAAAGATCAACAGCGTCGCGGCCGCGATCAGGCTCGCGATCAATATTTCTTCAAGCCGATCAAGTATGCGAAGAAACACTTCCGCCTCGAACTCCCAGGACTGATGAGTCTTCGAGCCCGGCGGCCGGCAATCCCAAATCCTCGGCAGGCGGTGCCCCACACCAGCCTGCCATGCGAACTATAGAATCCCCCACCCCTGGCTCTCGAAACGAGTCCCGGCGGCCCCTTCCGCCGAGACTCGTTGTTCCTTTCTAGTTGGTGGCGCCTTGCGCTGTCTTGCGAACGTCGTCGATCAGTTGCTTGCCGACGCGGCTGGCCATGTCCTGATAGAGCGGCTCCATGGCCTTCTGCATGGCGGCCATTTCCGCAGCCGTCGGGACGATGATCTCGGTCTTGCCGGATTTTTTGATATCATCCAGTGCCTCCGCATTTTCCTGCTCGGAAATTTTGTTGGCGTAGACCGTTGCTTCGTTCATTGCCTTTTCTAGCTGTCCGCGGATGTCAGCCGGCAGGCCGTCCCAGAACTTCTTGTTCACGACGACGACATAGCCGATGTAGCCATGGTTGGTCAGCGCCGTGTATTTCTGCACTTCGTAGAATTTCTGGGTGTAGATGTTCGACGGTGTGTTTTCCTGGCCATCGACTACACCGGTCTGCAGCGCCTGATAAACTTCCGAGAACGCCATCACTTGCGGAGTTGCGCCGAGCAGCCGGAACTGGGCTTCCAGCACTTTCGATGACTGGATCCGGAACTTCAGGCCCTTGTAATCTTCCGGCATGTGCAGCGGCTTGTTCGCGCTCATTTCCTTGAAGCCGTTGTCCCAATACGCGAGGCCGACCATGCCCTTTGAGTCGAGCAGCTTGAGCATCTTCTGGCCGATCGGGCCGTCGGTGACCTTGCGCAGCGCCGCCAGGTTCGGCAGCAGGAATGGCAGGTCAAAGACTTCAAAATCCTTGATGCCGATAGGTCCAAACTTGGAGTTCGAAGGCGCCAGCATCTGCACCGCGCCGAGCTGCAGCGCCTCCAGTTCTTCCTTGTCCTTGTAGAGCGTCGAGTTGGGATAGACCTCAACCTTGACCTTGCCGTTGGTATATTTCTCGGCCAGCTCTTTGAACTTGTCGGCGCCTTTGCCCTTCGGCGTATTTGGCGCGACCACGTGACTGAATTTGATGACGATTGGTGCCTGAGCGCTTGCCGCAACAGGGGCCACGAAAATGGCGGCCGCAGCCGCCGCGAGAATCCATTTGCGCATGGACACTTTCCTCCAGTTGATCGCTTGGGACAGGCTTTATGCCTTGTTTTTCCGCCGTTTAGGGTGGCACTAAACCACTTTTGCGGCAAGTGGACCATCGCCGCAGTGGTTAAGTCGGGGCATCAACTGGCGCTGGATGCGACGAAGGGCCGCCGCCTGGATTATCTCAACGCGGCGACGACCGGGCCCAAACCCATTTCCGCAGCCAGCCCGTGAGCCGCCCGCATCTGATCGTCATCGAGTTTGGCAATCAGCGGCCGGGCCGCAACCGCAAGTCGCTGCACAGCAGAGCTGCTGAGGACAACCGATACCACCCGATGGCTTATCCGGTGAACCAGGCCATCCGAAGACTCCGCACGCGACTGATGCCGCGCCAGATCACGCAAGGCTGCCTCAACCGGCGCCCAGTAGGGCTCCTGCGCGGCCGTGAGTTTGAGCACGCTCTTGATGCGGGCGATATCAATCGAGGCCGCGGGTTGCCCCTGGTCGCCATTCATGACGCTTAACTCGGCGGACTGCGCCAACGAGACATTAAGCAACAAAGCCATGGCCACGAGCACGAAGGCACCCGCGCGTACAGTCATTTTCATTTCGAAAGTCCCCAAAACAACCGGATTATGGGCGGCAAGTAGCCGGGAATCTTGCCGTGAAAGCGTACGAAATACGGATAAAGTGTGATTTATGGGTTCCGAGAGGAACTATTTACCGACCTGGTGACCGGAAACGACGAATGCCGCGCCCCTTCGGGCGCGGCATTAATGTTAACCGGCGCAAATTCACCCGACGTCGGTCGAATGAATGCGTCGCTCAATGGACGGCGTCTTGCTGCGTTTGCTGGTGAGCTTGTTGAGCGCGCCGAGATAAGCCTTGGCCGATGCAACCAAGGTGTCAGGGTCCGCACCTTTCGCGGTGAAGGAGCGTCCGCTCTCCGATAGCCGCACCGAGACTTCCGCCTGCGCGTCCGTACCGCCTGTCACCGCGTGAACCTGGTAGAGTTCAAGCGTCGCCTCGTGCGGCACGAGCGCGCGAATGGCCTTGAAGATCGCATCGACCGGGCCATTGCCGGTCGACTGCGTGGTCACATGCTCACCATCGATGTCGAGGGTGAGAGTTGCCGTCTGCGGGCCCATCGTCCCGGCGATGACAGTCAATGACAGCACCTTGATGCGGTCATGGGCGTGCGCGATCTCTTCATCGACCAGCGCCTCGATATCCTCATCGAAGATCTGCTTCTTGCGGTCGGCCAGCGCCTTGAACCGGACGAAAGCATCCTCGAGCTGGTTGCCCGCGAGTTCGTAACCGAGTTCTTCGAGCTTGTGAATGAATGCATGGCGTCCGGAGTGCTTGCCCATGACCAGCGAGGTCTGTTTCACGCCGACCGATTCCGGCGTCATGATTTCGTAAGTCTCGGCATTTTTCAGCATGCCGTCCTGATGGATGCCGCTCTCATGCGCAAAGGCATTACGGCCGACGATGGCCTTGTTGTACTGCACGGGAAATGATGTCGCCGCCGACACGAGCTTTGATGCTCGGGTCAGCATGGTCGCATCGACGCCGGTCCAGAAAGGCAACACATCGTTGCGCGTGCGAATCGCCATCACAACTTCTTCCAGCGCGGTGTTTCCGGCACGCTCGCCGATCCCGTTAATGGTGCATTCGATCTGCCGCGCGCCCGCCTTCACGCCGGCAAGCGAATTAGCCACTGCCATCCCGAGATCGTTGTGGCAATGCACGGAGAACCGTGCCTTGTCGGAATTCGGCACACGCTCGCGCAACATCTTGAACAGCGCGAAGTGCTCCTCCGGCACAGTGTAGCCGACGGTGTCAGGAATATTGATCGTGGTGGCGCCGGCATTGATTACGGCCTCCACGCAGCGGCAGAGGAAATCCGCTTCGGTGCGGGTGGCATCTTCGGCCGACCATTCGACGTCATCGGTATGTCCGCGCGCCCGCGTCACCTGCGCAATCACCATCTCGTAGACCTCGTGCGGCTCCTTCTGGAGCTTGTATTTCATGTGCACCGGCGAGGTGGACAGGAACGTATGGATGCGCCTGCGCTTGGCCGGACGGATGGCTTCGGCGCAGCGATCGATGTCCTTGGGTGCGGCGCGCGAGAGCCCGCAGATCACCGCATTCTTGGCGCGCTTGGCGATTTCATTGACCGCCGCGAAGTCGCCTTCCGAAGCAATCGGAAAGCCTGCTTCAATGATGTCCACACCCATATGGTCGAGCAGCTCGGCAACCTCGAGCTTCTCCTCGTGGGTCATGGTTGCACCGGGGCACTGCTCACCGTCGCGCAAGGTCGTGTCGAATATGACGACGCGGTCCTTTTCGGACTGAGTCTTTTGCTTCATCGGATTATTCCTTCTCGTCGAGGCGCCGCTCTGGGGCGCTATTGGGTTCACTTGCTCATTCCGTCGATCCCCCGAGTGCCCAGGCGCAAATGGCCCAGCCGGCCCTCAGGGGCGGATGAGGAGAAGGAGCGAGCCCAGAATGAGGGTTGCCGCGGAGCCGGCGTTTCCTGCCGTCCGCTCGACCGCGCAGATATTCAGGCGCGTCGTCATGGCTTTCGAATGACCCTCGTCCTCGCCGGTTAAGGTGACGAACTTCGGTAAAGTCCGCGTTAACCGCACAGTGGAAGCCGTTGTCTAGCGGAAACAGGTCGGACAGATCAAGCGCCGGAATAGGTCAATAATACTGTCTGGTCTGCGGCTACCGCGCGCACTACGTCAGCACGGCAAAATGGACAGCAAGCAAATCAAAAAGCTCTGGCTGCGCCAGATTATTTTCATACCGGTATTCTTCGCACTGCTGCTCGTGCCCGCCGGATCGTTGGAGTACTGGCAGGGCTGGGTGTTTGGCCTCGTGTTCTGTGTCACCACAACCGCAATCGGTATTTATTTTCTCAAGCGCGATCCGCGGGTGATCGAACGACGCATGCGGATTGGACCGGCGGCAGAACGCGAGCCCGCACAAAAAATCATCATGAGCCTGCTGCTCGCCGGATTCGTCCTGCTCCTGGTGGTTCCGGGCTTCGATCATCGCTGGCATTGGTCGGACGTTCCGGTCTGGCTGGTGCTCGCCGCCGACGTTTTTGTCGTTCTGGGCTTGCTCGGTACGGCAATCGTGGTCAGACAAAACAGCTATGCGGCGTCGACCATTACCGTCGAAGCCGGGCAGCCGGTTGTCTCAACCGGACTCTATGCGATCGTCCGCCACCCGATGTACAGCGCCGCTCTCGTCATGACGGCCTTCACACCGCTGGCGCTTGGCTCGGACTGGGCCTTGCTCGTCGTCATCTCGCTTTTCCCGGTGCTGGCATGGCGGTTGCTCGATGAAGAGCAATTCCTGGCGCGCGAACTGCCGGGTTATGCGGACTATTGCCAGAAGGTCCGCTACCGGCTCGTTCCCGGGATCTGGTAACAACCCAAATTCGTCTATTCCGCTTTCAGCGCTTTGTGCGCTTTCCGCAGTTCCTTGAGCGCCTTGCCCTTGATCCGCGGGAAATCCAGATCGAGCGCACGAAGCTCTTGCACCAGAACCTCCGCAATCACCATGCGCGTAAACCACTTGTGGTCGGCGGGCACGACATACCAGGGCGCCTCCGGACGGCTGGTGTTCCGGATCATGTCCTCATAGGCGTCCTGGTATTTATTCCAAAGCTTTCGTTCCCTGACATCGGCCATCGAGAACTTCCAGCGTTTGGCCGGCTCGTCGATACGCTCGAGAAAGCGCTTGCGCTGCTCATCTTTCGAGACATGCAAAAAAAACTTCAAAATCCGGGTGCCGTTCCGCGCAAGGTGGTGTTCAAAGTTGCGGATATCATCGAATCGATGTTGCCAGATGTCCTTACCGTTCAACGTGGCCGGAAGCTTCTGTTGCTCAAGTAATTCCGGGTGTACCCGAACGACCAGAACTTCCTCGTAATAAGAGCGATTGAAAATGCCGATGCGGCCGCGCTCCGGGAGACGCCGGGCCGCGCGCCAGAGAAAATTGTGATCGAGTTCCTCGACGCTTGGCTGCTTGAAGGGATGGACTTCAACACCCTGCGGATTAAGGCCGGTCATCACATGCTTGATCACGCTATCCTTGCCGGCGGCATCCATCGCCTGAAGAATGATCAACAGAGACCATGAATCGGAGGCGTACAGCCGCTCCTGCAACTCGGTCATCTGCTCGACGCCCTCGGCGAGCATCTTCCGGGCCTCGTCTTTGTCAGCGGTGAGTCCATGACATTCTGCGGGATCGCAAGCCGACAGGCGGAATTTACCCGGACTATCGATCCGGAAGCGCTTGGCCATGCTATGGAGCGTCATGTCGTTTCTCCGGCATCGACAATATCCCACCCGCAAATCGCGACATTAAAAATGCCGTTACGAAGCGCGGCATCGCTCGGTCGACATCGGCGGGCCCGCGAACAATGCGAATGTCGGCGAGCTCCGGATGAAGCTCGGAGGCCAAATGCTCAAGTGCGCGATCGCGTAGAAAGGCAGACGGCTTGTCCGATCGCAAGACCTTGATCTGCGCGATCAAGGGACCATCGGCAACCATGGTCCAGCCCGGTTCGGGCTCAAACTCAGCAATATCGAAACCGGTTTCCTCCTTCAGCTCACGGCGCACGCTGAAATCGAGATCGACCTTGCCGTCGACAATATCGACCGGGTCTGGCGTGCCGCAGGGAAAATAGATCAGCCCCGCATTTAGGGTCTGCGCACCCATTACGCCCAGCAGTACCGCGCCATCGCGCGCGACAATTGCACCGGCGCCAAAGCAGTCGCTCACGCCTGCCGGCGGCCGGCCCCAATGGCGCCAGGCCGCAAAACTCGCATAGTCGGTTTCCAGATACTCGCCTCGAAGAACGCCAGCCCCCAGCACCTGATGATGCATGAGTAGCACGCGGCCGTTCCACAGTGCCGGCTTCTCTTTGCGCATTGTTTCAAAAAACGCATCGATATCGGCGCGGCGCTCATTTGCGAATGCCCAGGGCTTCGGGACAAAGGCGAGCTCCAGCGTGTCAATATGAGCAACCAACGGCGCGTTATTCATGGGGCAAGCAATTCCGCTTCAAAAACGCGCGTCGGTTTTACGATTTCGTCCTGTGCGTCCACGAGCTGGATTTCGCGCGCATTAGCCCGTGATGTCCGTGCCAGCACTCCGAAGATGCCGGACGCCGATTGTGACAGAGCCTCGCCGACTTTTCCGTCCCGCAAATAGTGCGCAAAAAACAACGCCGCGATGGCGTCACCTGCACCGTTCACTGCCAGCGGCAGTCTTGGCGTACGCAAGACAAAGCAGCCGCCTGCCGCCGACGCCAGCAAGTCGATCGAATCGGGCGGCGTTTCGTCGGTATGCAGCGAAGTCACAAGCACCGCGCGCGGCCCGAGATCGTGCAATGCTTTGACGGCATCACGTGCCTGGCGGAGCGTCTTGCTTGAGCGCGCGCTCAAGCAATCGAGCTCGAACTGATTTGGCGTGATGACATCGGCAGCCGGGAGAGCCCTGTTTTTCATGAAGTCCGGAACGCCATCGCGCACATAAATACCCCGGCCGACATCCCCGATGACCGGATCGCAGCAATATCTAGAGCGTGGATTTGCGCGCTTCACCGCTGCAACGGCGTCCAGTATGGCAGCGCCGATGTCGACCGAACCCATGTAACCGGACAGGACACCGTCGCACTCCCCGAGCACACCGCGTTGTGCGACCCCAGCCACGATCTCACTGATCATGCCGGCATCAAAGACGCGGCCCTTCCAGTCGCCATAACCTGTATGATTGGAGAATTGCACGGTATGGATCGGCCAGACCTCCGCGCCCATCCGTTGCAGCGTGAATACGGCGGCATCATTGCCGACATGGCCATAAGCGACGTGTGACTGGATAGAGAGGATGTTCATCGTGCACAGGACTTTGATGTCGTCATGCCCGGGCTTGTCCCGGGCATCCACGTCTTAATGCATGCCAGGCCTTTCCCAAAGACGTAGATGGCCGGGACAAGCCCGGCCATGACGCAGAATATGGAACTGACGATGAGGCAAACAGCGACCTATTTCATTCCCATCTTCTTGATCGCCGCATCGACGAACTCGTTGGTGTAGGTCTTCGACAGGTCGATTTTGGCCTTGGCCACATCGGGCGACGATTGGCTGAACACCGCCAGCACCGCCGCAGCGCCCTTCGGATCCATGCGCCCTGTCTCGGAGTACATCGGGATCGTATTCTTGAGCGCAGCGAGATAGAGATCCTTGTCTTTGCCGACCATCTCCGGTGGCATCTTGGCCATGATCTCGTCCGGCGTATGCGAGTGAATCCACTTCAGCGTTGCCACGATCGCCGTGGCCATTCCCTGTACTTCTTTCGGGTGAGCGGCGATCCAGTCCGCCTTGGTGTAGAGTGCCCCACCGGGATATTCGCCTCCGAATACCGCGAGCGTGTCTTTCTGCGAACGCGTATCGCTCAGGATCTTCAGATCCTTATTGCGGCCCTGAAGAATGGTGACAGACGGGTCGAGCATGACCGCCGCATCGATCTCTCCCTGCTCCATCGCCGCCACAGCCGTGGCACCAAGACCTACGCCGACGACTCCTACCGAATTCGGATCCACGCCGTTCTTGCTCAATAGATATTTGAGAAAGAAATCAGTCGAGGACCCGGGCGCGCTGACGCCAACTTTTTTGTTGGCGAGATCCTTCACTGATTTGATTTCGCCCGCATGTTTTGGCGACACGACCAGGGCCAGCCCGGGATAGCGATCGTACACGACAAAAGCCTGCAGGTGCTGGCCCTTGGCGGCAAGATTCACGCAGTGGTCAAAATAACCGGACACAACATCCGCGCTGCCGCCAATGACGGCCTTGAGCGATTCCGAACCGCCCTTGAAGTCCACGACATCAACTGCAATTCCGGCCTTTTCAAATTCGCCGAGCTGCTTGGCTAAAATCGTAGGTAAATAGCAAAGGCAACCGCCGCCGCCGACGGCAAGCGTTACCTTGGACTGCGCCAGTGCGAAGCCGCTCGACACCACGAGCGCGCCAAGCACCATGATCAACCGCCTGAGAATTGCGGGCATGACTTCCTCCCTTGTTTTGCGGGGCCTTCAACGGGCCATTTGGACAGGACGATAGGCCAGCGCGACCAAGCTGACTAGGGCCTGCTGTCCTCCGCCAGCGGACGCCAGATCAGCAGACGCTTTTCGGCCAGGCCAACGATCGCATCGATGACAATCACGAAAGCCGCGAGGACGAACATGCCCGCGAAAACACCGGCGACGTCAAATATGCCTTCGGCCTGCTGAATAAGGTAACCGAGGCCGGCGGCGGAGCCCAGATACTCGCCCACCACCGCGCCCACCACGGCAAATCCCACCGACGTGTGCAACGAGGAGAACATCCACGAAAGGGCCGACGGCCAGTACACGTGGCGCATCAACTGGCGCTCGCTCATGCCCAGCATGCGGGCATTCGCCAGTACGGTGGGGCTGACTTCCTTCACCCCCTGATAGACGTTGAAAAACACGATGAAGAAAACCAGCGTCACGCCAAGTGCGACTTTCGACCAGATGCCGAGACCGAGCCAGAGCGTGAAGATCGGCGCCAGGACTACGCGCGGCAGCGCGTTGATCATTTTGACATAGGGGTCAAAGACTGCCGCGGTGCGCGGCTGACGCGCAAACCAAAATCCGACGAGCACGCCGCCGATTGAACCGATGACGAACGCCAGAATCGACTCGATCAGAGTGACCCAAAGATGTTTCCAGATGACGCCGGAAACAAACCAGGCCACGATCTGTTGCGCGACGTCGACTGGATTTGAAAAGAAGAACGGCGGCAGCAAAACGTGCCCGAAAACCGGATAGGTCGTGAGTGCATACCACAACGCAACCGAGACGATCGCGACAAACGCCTGCAAGACAATGAGCCGAAGGCGGGACATCATACGGTCTCCGCCTGCGTATAGCCCTTCACCACCTCGGCCTTCAGCGTATGCCAGATATCGCGATGCAGTTCGTGAAAGGCCTGGTCCAGCTTCACCTCGGAGATGTCGCGCGGACGGGCGAGCCCCACGCGCCAGTCGCCGATAATGCGCGCGGCGGGGCCTGCCGACATGATGACAACGCGGTCGGACAGCGCGATCGCCTCCTCCAGATCGTGCGTGACGAACAGCACCGCCTTGCGATCGGTCGTCCACAAATCAAGCAACAGATTTCCCATGATCTGGCGGGTTTGCGCGTCGAGCGGGCCGAACGGTTCATCCATAAGGAGAATCTTCGGATCGCAGATCAGCACCTGCGCGAGACCGACCCGCTTGCGCTGGCCACCTGACAGCATATGCGGATAACGATCGCCAAACGCGCCGAGCCCCACGCGCGTCAACCATTGACCCGCGCGGGCGCGCGCCTCTTCGACGGGCACCCCGCCAATTTCCAGGGCAATGGCCACGTTTTCAAGTGCGGTCTTCCAGGGAAACAATGCATCGGCCTGGAACAGGTAACCGGCCTTGCGATTGAGCGTTGCAAGCGGAGCTCCGAAAATATCAACAGCGCCGGTCGACGGCGCAGTTAGGCCCGCCGCGACATTGAGCAATGTCGATTTGCCGCACCCGGTCGGACCAACGATGGCGACAAATTCACCATCTGCAACATTGAGCGTTGCACGCTTCACGGCCGTATAGACGCCGCCAGCCGCGAGACGAAACGACACCGAAACATCGGCGAGTGCGACGGCAGCTGCGGCCGATGAATTTCCGGCACGATTGGCAGCGGCGGCAATGCCGCCCGTCATGCGTTCCTCCCCGCTTCCGTTTCTTGGGTGCAACGTATCCGGCCAAATCCGGCTTGCAAAGCCGGACGCGGCGCGCGGCCCTACAGGCCCTTGATCAGGCCGGCATCGATCAGCATGCGATTAAACCGGCTCGCCTCCGCGCCGCCACCGCAGCGATAGAAAAGTCCATGGCATCGTTTGAGGATCTTCTTTTGCTCGGCGAATGAGGGGTCAAGCGGAACGCCAGCCGCCTCCTGCACCAACAGCGGAATGTAGGGCGCATCAAGCGTGCCGAGCGCCGACGAGAGATCGACCGGTTTGAAATTGACGGTGTCGATCGCGTAGTAGCTCGTGTAGTACCGCGGATCGAAAGCCTCCAGACGGTGGGCGAGCGCCGCCTCATTGAGCGTTGGGTCGATAATCCGGTACGCGAATTCCGGCTGATGATCACCGAAGCGCACGATCAGAAATGAGTCGGTCGGGAAGTCGCGCTTGAGACGGTCGAGCAGCGCGGAATAATCGCGCGCGCTCAATGTTTGTCGCCGGATATATTCGTCAATATTCGGCGCATTACCCGGGTCGCGCCAGCCCGGCGTCAACTCGGGCCGATAGCGGAAATCCCACGGGAAGTGATTGGCGGCGGTATAAACGAAGAGAAACAACGGACCCTGTCCGCGCTCGCGCGCAATGATGTTGGTGGCCTGGTCGAAATAAAAGCTGTCAGGCTCGAGGCCCCGCGCGCCAAGATCCTTCATATCAAGGTAGCGCTCGACACCCGCCGTAGTCTGAAAACCACGAGAACCAAGGAATGCACCATAAAACGGATACAGACTGAACGTCTTGTAGCCGCAGCGGCCGAGCGCATGCGGCAGTCCGCGCGCAACGTGACCCGCGGCAATGCGCGTCACAGATGTCGCGAAGCGGCCATAGGAGCGGGCCGAAAGGCCGGTGAGTACGTTGTATTCCGTGAACCAGCTGGGGCCGCCGGCGCCTTCCACGACCAGCTTGCGTGCTTTGCCGTCGAACGACTGGAAATGTTTCTGATACCCCGGCGGCACCTTGATTCCGGGCGCCGCCGTAATGTCGAAGCTGGATTCATCGTGCAGCAGAATGATGTTCGGAAGTTTTGCGCCCGGACTGCAAGCTGCCGGAGGCAATTTCAGCCGCTCGGAAACCCTCGCATCCGATTCGAGTAGCCCGTGCGTGGCAAATTCGTAGACCGCCTCCACACCTGAGCGCGCAAACTTCGACACATAGTCGCGGCTGAAAAATTCGCCATAAAAGTCCGCCGGATAGGCGACCGAGAACGCGGCCAGTCCGCCCAAACACAGCGTGCTGCCGAGCGCACTCGTTCGCAAGCGCACGCGAAATGGATCAATTCGCCAAAGCAACACGAGTAACGGAACCGCAATCGCCGTGCCGAACAGAACCGGTTCGCGCAGTCGCGGCATGATTGTGAAGAGGAACGCCGAAGTGTCCGGATCGATGATCATCAGATCAACGAAATTGACGGTCATCATCAGCTTGTCGTACTTGAACTGCGACAGGACGATCAGCGCGACCACTATCGCAAGGGACAGCAGCGCCGCAATCGCGGGCCGCCGCAGCAGCCCAAGCCAGAAGAAATTCAGCAGCGCCCAGAAAAGTAGAAAAGTTGCCTTGGTCGCAAGATCGAGCTCGGTCGCAGTCATCACGACGAGCGCGGCGAGATGCAGGACGGCGAGTATGGCGAGCGCCAATACGTCACGGCGCGAGATCGCCTCGGCGGGCGAAAGACGACTGAGCAGTGCTGACGCTGCGGACAACATGGCCTACGGACGGCCCTGCCCGGCTGCGATCCCCACGGTTCCCCAGCGCACGGCCCGCTGTCATATGACTGTAATCAAACTGCCATTGCAAGCTGGTGGACGCTGGCTTGCGCGAATTTAATAATGCGGACCAAAGGCATAAGGCCATTCCAGGCCCAAAAACCACCGGGTTCCGCGCCTTCCGCCCACATGCCATCATTGCCGCGATGATGTTTGACGCCCGCCTCGCCGATGCGTGGGCACGGCTGCCGGACTATCTCGGCGGTCACGTGCTGGTCAGTCTTACCGCGCTTGCAATCGGGCTTGGCATCAGCTTGCCGGTCGCGATCGCCTCGCGTCACCGGCCGGTTCTGCGCGGGACATTGCTGACGTTTGCCAGTGTTGTGCAGACCATCCCGGGATTGGCGTTGCTGGCGCTGTTCTACCCGCTACTCCTGGCACTCGCCGCACTGTCCGGACACCTGTTTGGCAAGAGTTTTTCCACCCTCGGATTTCTGCCGTCGGTTCTGGCGCTGGCGCTCTATTCGATGCTCCCGGTTTTGCGCAATACCGTGGCAGGGCTTAACGGGGTCGACCCGCGCCTGAGCGAAGCTGCACGCGTCGTCGGCGTGCCGCCGTGGAAGCTTCTGCGAGACATAGAATTGCCGCTTGCGCTTCCTGTCATCATGGCCGGCATCCGCACGTCCGCGGTTTGGGTCATCGGTACGGCAACGCTCGCGACGCCGATCGGACAAACCAGTCTCGGAAACTATATCTTCACCGGATTGCAAACCCAGAATTGGGTTTTCGTCATCTTCGGTTGCATCGCCGCGGCAGTGCTGGCGCTCGCAGTCGACCAGATGCTGGCATTGATACAGGCGGGCGTGAGCCGTGGTAGCCGCTGGCGAACAGCTCTGGGCGCATCAGGCCTGGTTGCGCTGACACTCGCTGCTTTATTGCCCGGTTTCGCCCGCCCGCAAGCCGCTTACCGTATCGGCGCCAAGACCTTCACTGAGCAATACGTACTGGCCGCAGTGATTCAACAGCGTCTCGAAGCCGCCGGACTCAGCGCCGCGCGCCGCCCGGGCCTCGGTTCCAACGTGCTTTTTGACGCTCTGGCGTCCGGCGACGTGGATGTTGCCGTCGACTATTCCGGAACGTTGTGGGCCAATCGCATGCAACGTACGGACATGCCGCCACGCTCGCAATTGCTCACCGAGCTGTCAAATGCACTTAAGGTCCAGTACGGCGTTCATGTACTCGGCTCTCTGGGATTTGAGAATGCCTATGCGCTGGCCATGACGCGCAAGAAAGCCGAGGCGCTCAACATCCATTCGATTTCCGATCTCGCGTCGAAAGCCGGCGAACTCACCATTGCCGGCGATTACGAGATATTTGCACGGCCCGAATGGACAGCACTGCGCAAAGTTTATGGTTTCAATTTCCGCAACCAGCGCCAGATGCAGCCGGAATTTATGTACAAGGCCGCGGCCGACGGCACCGTTGACGTTATTGCGGCCTACACCAGTGACGGCCAGATCGCGACTTATGACCTGGCCGTGCTCGCCGACGACAGGCACGCCATACCGCCTTATGACGCAATTTTGCTCATTTCGCGCAAGCGGGCTGGCGATACGGCCTTAATCGACGCTCTTAAGCCGCTGATCGGCTCGATTGATGTTACAACGATGCGTGAGGCCAATGCCCGCGCGTCCAATGGCACCACGACCCCCGATGAGGTCGCGCGGTGGCTGACAACAGAAATTCTGAGAAAGCGATAGACCGACGCGCGGTTAGTTGCGGTCGTCCTTGCCTTCCAGCTCGAGCGCGCGGCTTTGCGTCATCCGCAGCATGCAATCGCCGGCATCGATTCGCGCAATCGTGCCTTCGCCGAGGCCGTAGTAAAGACAATTGGCGTCGCGGTACTGGATCCATAGGCGCTGCGCTACCCGCAATTGTTCGCGCTGCCTGGCTTCGCCGGCATTCAACATGCGCTGGTAGGCAATGGTCATACGTTTGTCCCATTGCGCCGTTTTCGCCTTGAGGCATTCGACGATTTCATACGTGCTACCATCGCAGGATTTTTCGGGCTCGCTTTGGTCGCCTGCGTAAGCAAACGCGGCCGCCCCGATCAGGACGGCCGCGGTAATAGAAGCAAGTCGTATCATTCGGACTAGTTTTTGCTCTTGTCGACCAAAGCCCCCTGTTTAATCCACGGCATCATCTCGCGCAGCTTGGCCCCGACCTGCTCGATCGGATGCTCGGCAAGCTTGGCACGCGTCGCCTTGAACGAAGTCTGGTTGACCTTGTTCTCCAGCATCCAGTCGCGGGTGAAACGGCCTGACTGGATATCAGCGAGCACCTTCTTCATCTCGGCTTTGGTTTCCGGGGTGATCACACGCGGACCCGATACATATTCGCCATATTCGGCTGTGTTCGACACCGAGTAGTTCATGTTGGCGATGCCGCCCTCATAGATCAGGTCGACGATCAGTTTCACTTCATGGACGCATTCGAAATAAGCCATTTCAGGTGCGTAACCGGCTTCCACCAGCGTCTCGTAACCCGCCTTCATCAGTTCGACCAAGCCGCCGCACAATACGGTCTGCTCGCCGAACAGGTCGGTCTCGCATTCTTCCTTGAAAGTGGTTTCGATAATGCCGGCGCGGCCTCCGCCGATAGCTGACGCGTATGAGAGACCGAGATCATGCGCGTTGCCGGAGGCGTCCTTGTGGATTGCCACCAGACACGGCACGCCGGCGCCACGCTGATATTCCGAACGCACGGTATGGCCGGGGCCTTTCGGCGCGATCATGAGCACGTCGAGATCGTTGCGCGGCTCGATCAGGTTGAAATGGACATTGAGGCCGTGCGCGAACATCAGGGCCGCGCCATCCTTCATGTTCTTGGCGAGATGATCGCGATAGATGTCGCCTTGCAATTCGTCCGGCGTGAGCATCATCATCACGTCGGCCCATTTGGCTGCTTCCGCGACTTCCATAACCTTGAACTTCTCGCCTTCGGCCTTTTTCACGCCGGCCGAGGTCTTGCGCAGCGCAACCGCGACCTCCTTCACGCCACTATCGCGCAGATTGAGCGCGTGGGCATGGCCCTGGCTGCCGTAACCGATAATGGCGACCTTCTTGCCTTTGATGAGGTTCAGGTCGGCGTCGCGATCGTAGTAAACACGCATGATACTTGGTCCTTTTGGTCCTTCGTTAGGCCAATGGTCGCTTGCTATGTCGGAGATTGCCCCGCCGCGGTGCTTCTAGGTCGCTCCGGGAGCCGGGGCAAGTCCTTCCTGGCTTGCGTTATTTCCCGTCCCGTTGCCGCTTGATCTGCAAACGGCCGGCATAAAGCAGCGCGAAGCCGACGGCCACGCTGCCGTATTTGATGATTTCAAGCATCTGCGAGCCCTGTTCGAAGCAAAATGGACGTGCGGCGACAAATTTGGCGCTGATGCAGCGCGAACTATCCACCCCGTAGGGCTTAACGAATACGCCAAACAAGATGAACGGGATCGCCAGGATCGTCAGACCCATCGGCTACATCCCTTCGGGTCCGCGCATGATGGCGGC
>Ga0187765_10000286_pt1 | contig 18191 bp, 17 predicted proteins | sample 0216_QUI02_MP05__3_FD_133018 | JGI IMG/M metagenome (GOLD analysis project Ga0187765, IMG submission 133018) | Tropical peat soil microbial communities from peatlands in Department of Meta, Colombia - 0216_QUI02_MP05_10_MG | ecosystem: Environmental > Terrestrial > Soil > Wetlands > Peat ...
GCACCTCACCCTGCACCACGGAAAGGGTCACCAGTCGGCGCTGCACTTCCGCGCCTACACCGGGGAGATCACGGTCAACACGCCAATGTCCGACACCCGGCCCGGCAGCCAGACGTGACGGCTTCAGCGCTTGCTGGGCCGAGCCAACGCGGCCGTCCGGATTTGGGAGCAGCAAGGGAGCGGCGGGGCCCGGTCAGGCGGCCTCAGACACGGTGATCGTGACCTTATCCAGGCCGGCCGCGGGGCCGGACCAGGCCGCGTGAGTTTGACAACGCCGCCCCGCTCCCTTAACACTTAGGTATGTGCCTAAGTATCAGGCCTTCGACCAGGTGTTCCATGCCCTTGGTGATGGCAGCCGACGTGCCATGGTCGAGCGGCTGTCCCGGGGTCCTGCGTCAGTCAGCGAGCTGGCCCGGCCATTCGATATGGCCCTCCCCACGATCGTCCAGCATCTGGGCGTCCTGGAGAAGGCGGGAATCGTCACCTCCGCGAAGGCCGGACGCGTCCGCACCTACCAGTTGGTCCCCGGGGCGCTGGCCCCCGCGGGGGAGTGGATCAGCCGCCAGCGGCTGCCCGCCGAACGCCGGCTGGACCGCCTCGGCGCTGTGCTGAGCCGGCCTGCCACTACCGAGAGAGAAACGCCATGAACAACGTGACCGAGCGCAGCCAGACCCACGCGACCTTCGTCATCGAGCGCACCTACCCTGTGCCCGTCGAGGCGGTCTGGCACGCGCTATCGGATAACGACGCGCGCGATCAGTGGTTCGGCGCGGGCGACGCCTTCGATGTGCAGGAGAAAACCCACGAGTTCCGCGTCGGCGGGCACGGGACAGAGCAGGGCCAGTGGCACGGCGGCCCCCGGTCCCGGTTCACCTCCACCTACACCGACATCGTGGACCTGCAGCGGATCGTGTTCACCTACGACATGTGGGTCGACGAGCGGCACATGTCCACGTCGCTGACCACGATCGTGCTGGAGCCCGACGGTGACCACACCCGCCTGACCTATACCGAGCAAGGCGTCCACTTCGACGGCCTCGACAGCCCCGAGGGCCGGGAAGAGGGCACCAAAGGGCTGCTCGACCAGCTCGGCGCCTATCTCACCCGCGGCCAGTGACGACCAGTTAACTCCCGCTCCAGCGAAGGAACAGATTCATGACAATCGTGACAGCGCAGATGTCGGTCTCGGTAGACGGCTTCTATGCCGGGCCCAAAGACACCGGCATGCAGACCTGGCTTGAGGGCACCGAAGCCGCTGGATTCTTCCGCGTCACGCGGTGGGTCATCGATGCCGAGGCATGGCGCCAGCGGCAGGGCTTCAAAGGAGGCGAGCGGAACACCAACTCCGGCATCATCGCGGAGACCTTCGGCGCCGCGGGCGCTTACGTGATGGGGCGGCGCATGGCCGACGGCGGCGAGGTCCCCTGGGGCGAAGACCCCCCATTCCGTGCCCCGGTGTTCGTGGTCACCCACCGGCCCAGGCCGGCGTTGCCGCGGCAAGGCGGCACCAGCTTCACGTACGTCACCTCGGGCATCGAAAGCGCGATCGACCAGGCCCGTGCCGCCGCCAATGGCAAGAACGTGGCGATCGCCGGCGGCGGCACGCTGCTCCGCCAGGTGATCAAGCTCGGGCTCCTGGACGAGCTGGAACTCCACATCATCCCGGTGATCCTCGGGGAAGGCATGAGCCTGCTCGACCCCGGCCTCGGCCTGGGCGGAAAGGAGGGGATCGAACTCACCCCGGCCCGCGTGGTGGCCACTCCAGACGCCACCCACATCCGCTACAAGATCAACGGCAGGCGCCCGCTCGTCCTCGACAACCGGGGGCGAGACGAGGAACCCGCCACCGCCTAGCGCTGACGTCGGCTGGCAAACGTGCCGGACACCACCCATCAGTGATCTCACCGGCCAAGCGAGCTGCTAACAACGGGCCAGGAGGAACACGGCAGCCGGCCGGTAGGGCTGCATGATCGGGCGGATGGCCTCGGCCGCCTCCCGGGCGAGGTTGCGCGCCGCGGCGGAGCCGATGCCGTCCAGCCAGGGCGCGAATACCGGGTGGCCGAGGCGGTAGCTGACGAGCTGCTCCGGTTCGGTAATGCCCACGTCAACCGGCCGGTCCTCGGCCTCCACCTCGTTCAGGCCTGCGGCCCTGGCGGCGGCTGCCATGCCCGTGGTGGTGCCGAGCATCGGGAAGGCGGTGGCTTTGAGCTGGGTGTACCAGCCGGGGATCTGCCAGCCGGCCTGCTGGGCGATGGCGTCGATCCGGTCCCGCGTGTCGCTGCGGCTGGAATTGCCGAAGGCGGTGGCCAGCACCGCACCACCGGGACGGGTGACCCGGCCGAGCTCGGCGAGCCCGGCGGCCGGGTCGGTGAGATGGTTGAGCACGAAAGCGGCGACGGCATCATCGACGGAATCGGCCGCCAGCGGCAGCGCGCGGATGTCAGCCACGGCGCAGGGCGGCCTGGCCCGGGCGTCCCATGCCAGCATGCCGGGCGACAGGTCCATGGCGATCGGCTTGGCCCCCCGGGCGGCGAGGACGCGGCTCGCCGCCCTGGTTCCGGCACCGGCGTCGAGCACGACGCGGCCGGCCAGTGGGTGCGGGCACATTGCGACAAGCTCGGCGGCGATCGGGCCATAGACCAGCTCGGCACCCAGCGCCCAGCCCCGGCTGGCGACCGCGTAGTGGTCGGCGATCACCGGCTCACCGCCGGTATCGGGATGCCCTGACGAGTGGCCGCGGCCGCGGACTCCCACCACGACAGTTCACCAGCGTCCACGAGGGCCTTCTCCCAGCCGAACGTGGCCATGATGCCGATCGTGCACAGGTCCCGCAACCACCACCCTCAGCAAACGCGAAGGCCCTCCTCGGAGCGGACGGGACCCGGGCGCCAGCGGAACGACGTCCCGGAGTTTCCCAGGAACCGTGGACGCTGCGCGAGAAGACGTCCGGTTCAGCTGATTCTGGGCAGGCAATTGAGTGGCTGCCGGGCCGTGACGATGGCTTCCAGGTGGCGGGGCGGCCTCCAGGCCTCTGTATTAGTTAGATAACTAACTTGACATCACACTGCCCGGCGTGCGGTACTAAGTCAGGTAACTAACTTGTGCGGAGGTACCCGGGCATGGAATCACCACAGGGACAGGTCGTGTCGGTCACCGACTCACATCTCGTGCTGCGGTCGCGGCTGGGGGCGCTCACGCTGCTGCTGCTGTGCGCCGTCCAGTTCCTCGGCATCGTCGACGCGTCGATCGTCAACGTCGCACTGCCGTCCATCCAGCGCAGCCTGCACTTCTCGCAGCAGAACCTGCAGTGGGTGGCCAGCGGCTACATCCTCACCTACGGGGGATTTCTCCTGCTCGGAGGGCGCCTCGGCGACCTGCTCGGCCGCCGGCGCATGCTGATCGCCGGGCTGACCGTGTTCGGCCTGGCGTCGCTGGCCGCCGGCTTGGCCAACACCTCGGGCCTGCTGGTCGCCGCCCGGCTGGTTCAGGGCGTCGGGGGCGCGCTCATGGCACCCGCGGCCCTGTCCGAGCTCACGACAACCTTCCGCGAGGGCAAGGACCGCGACACCGCGTTCGGGGCCTGGGGGGCCATCAGCGGGGTGGCCGCCGCGGCCGGGGTGTTCTTCGGCGGCCTGCTCGCCCAGGGTCCCGGGTGGCGGTGGGTGTTCTTCGTGAACCCCCCGATCTGCGTTCTGGTGGCCGCCGGCGCGCTGGCGCTGCTGGCCAGCGACCGCGGGGCCAGGAGCCAGGCCTCGACGTTCGACACCCAGGGCGCGGTGCTGATCACGGCGGGCATGTCGTTGCTGGTGTACTCGCTGGTCCGGGCGCCCGTCGCGGGCTGGGGCTCGGCCCAGACCATCCTGACCCTGGCCGCCTCGGCCGTGCTGATCGCCGCGTTCGCCGGCAACGAGCTGCGGAGCCGCAACCCCCTGGTGCCGTTCGTGATCCTGCGGGTGAAGGGACTGGTGGCCGCGAATGTGACCCAGCTGATCGCCTTCGCCGGTTTCTTCTCGATGTTCTTCTTCGTCACCCTGTACATGCAGGAGGTCCTGGGCTACTCGCCCCTCAAGGCGGGTGCCGCCTACCTCCCCATCACGGCCGGCTTCGCCGTCGCCGGGGCCATCACATCCCAGCTGATCACCCGCATCGGCACCCGCCCCGTGGTCGTGGCCGGCTGCCTGATAGCGGCGGGCGGGATCTACTACCTGTCGCGCGTGCCGCTGCACGGCTCCTACGTCACCGATCTGCTCCCCGGGTTCCTGGTCATGTCGCTTGGCGCGGGATCGGTGTTCGTATCGGTCGCGGCCGCCGCCAACGCCGGCGTTCCCGGGGACAAGGCGGGCCTGGCGGCCGGGCTGTTCAACGCGTCCCAGCAGGTCGGGAGCGCCCTCGGCCTGGCCATCCTGTCGGTGGTGGCGATCACCCGCACCAGCGAGCTGCTCGCGGCCAAGGCATCCCCCGTCATCGGGCTGGACGCCGGCTACCACCGGGCCCTCCTCGTCGGCAGCCTCCTGATGGCCGCCGCCGCCCTCATCGCCCTGCGGATCGGCAACACCCGGGCCGCGGCCCCGCTGGTCCTGGCCGACACCGAGCCAGCCCGACAGCTGACTCCAGAGTCGGCCGACCGATAACCGGAAGAGAAGCAGAATAAGACCCATGACTCCGGAGACGGCTCATTCGCCGGCAGCAGGCCGATTTCGCCCCAGCAGACGCGATGGCACGGCAGGCAGGCCGGATCGCCGCATCGCGAAGACTGCCGACGAACTGCTGATGGAAGCACGGGCCGTGCTGCCGCGCCGCCCGTCGCCCGCCGAGGCGCACGCCGCGCAGGCGGCCGGCGCCCAGCTGATCGACATCCGCGGCGACGATCAGCGGCGAGGCGGCGGGCTCATCCCTGGCGCCATCGTGCTGCCCCGCAACGCGCTGGAATGGCGCTGCGATCCGGCGAGCCGGTGGCGGCATCCGGCGCTGGCAGGCTGGGATCAGCACCTCATCCTGATCTGCCAGGAGGGGTTCCAGTCGAGCCTGGCCGCGGCCACCCTGCAGCAGCTCGGCTTGGTCAATGCCACCGATCTCGACGGTGGCTTCGCCGCCTGGGCCGCTGCTGGGCTACCGGTGACACGAGCGTCTGGCCATCAGACTTTATAGTAGTAGTGAGATGACTAACTCATTGGAACGAAGCCTGGCCGGCGCCGCCGGGCAGCGGCCCGGTAAGCGGCAGCGCCTCATCGCCGCCGCAAGCCAGCTCCTGCACCAGCAGGGCGCCGAGAGGACAACGCTGGCCGACATCGCCGAGGCCGCGGACGTGCCGGTGGGCAACGTCTACTACTACTTCAAGACCAAAGACGACATCGTCGCCGCGGTCATCGAAGCTCACGTCCAGCGGGCCAAGACAGCGCTCGCATCGATCGACAGCAGTCACCGCTCGCCAAAGAGCCGGCTGAAGGCCCTCGTCGGCGAGTACGCAGGTCAAAGCGAGGTCATCGCGCTATACGGGTGCCCGCATGGCAGCCTCTGCTCGGAGCTGGACAAACGCTCCGCCAGACCCGACTTCGCACTCGCGGAGCTGATGCGCGTCCCCATCGGGTGGGCCGAGGACCAGTTCCGGGCGCTGGGCCGGCGCGACGCCCATGACCTCGCCGTGAGCCTGATCTCCGCATACGAAGGAAGTGCGCTGCTCGCCAACACGTTCCGCGATCCAGGCATCCTCGTCCGCGAGGCGCGCCGTCTCAACCGCTGGATCGACACGTTCTGACCAGCAGCCGACGGCCGGCGCCGCCCGGGTCTCCGTCGTGGGCTGACCCGTCACCGCCGGCCGTCAGGTGGCTGGTCAGGCTTGCTTGCCCGATCGGCCGCCGTCGCCACCATCGCCTGGGAACCGGCTGGCCCGCCAGAAGGTCTCCCACATCTGGACCTGCTCGTCGTTGATGCGCTTGAGCGCGCGGGCCGCACGCCGCATTGCTGTCATCGGGATCACCGCATTCTCGTTCTGCTCTGGCTGGTCAGCCACGATCGGGCGCGGGCGAGACGCGGACCGAGGTCACGCGTGGGCCTGCCTCCCGCCACCGCTGGCTGGCTGAGCCGTCTGGAATGGACACCATCAAGGTTCGCGGTAAGGTGCCCGGCTCCGCATGGGACGGATGCCGTATTTCCGGCGGCCTTCTTCTCCGGTAGCTGCTAAGACCTGGCCGAGCGCTAAGCAGCCTCGGCCGGCTGCCCCATCGCCCGCCTGTTCACGCCGCCGGGCATGACCCACAGACGGCGGTATCTCAGCCCTTGATGCGCCCGGTATCTGCCGGGTTGACGGGCAGCCGTACCCGGAACTTGGTGCTGCCCGGGACTGATTCGACCTTTATGTCCCCGTGGTGCTTCTTGACCACGATGCGCCAGGTGATGTCGAGCCCGAGGCCGGTGCCCTGGCCCACCGGTTTGGTGGTGAAGAACGGCTCGAATATCCGCTCGCGGACCTCGGCGGGGATCCCCGGGCCGGTGTCGCAGATATCGACGGTCACGTGGTCCCGGTCCAGCCCGGTCCGCACGGTCAGCACGCCCGTCTCCCCCATCGCCGACACGGCGTTGTCAATCAGGTTGGTCCAGACCTGATTCAGCTCGGCCGCGTACGCCGGGATCGCGGGCAGCGACCGGTCGTAGTCCTTCACCACGCGGATGCCCGGGGGTATCTTCCCGGCCAGCATCGCCAGCGTGCTGTCCAGCAGCTCATGCACGTCCACGACCTGGTGCGGGGCCCGGTCGAGCTGGGAGTACTGCTTGGCCGCGCCGACCAGGGTTGAGATCCGGGTGACGGAGTCCTCGATCTCGTTCATCAGCAGCTCGGTCTCGATAGTGTCGTACAGCCACCGCAGCGCCCCCTCGAGCGCCGGGGCGTCCACCGCGGCCGCGACGTGCTCCAGCCAGCCGGCATCCAGCCCGGCGGCCACGAACACCGGCGCCAGCTGCCAGCCGTCGCTCACGCCGTGGGAGTCCAGCCAGTCGGTGATGGCATCCTCCCGGTCCGAGGCTTCGAGTGCCGGAAGAGCCTGTGCCTTCGGCACCCGCTCGGCGGCCTCCTCCTGCAGCCTGATCAGCGTCTGCAGGGTGGCCTTGTGGTCCGGCCCGGCGGCGATGGTGCCCAGCTTGCGCCGCATGCCGGTGATCCGGTCCCGCAGCGTGGCGGCCGCCCGGACCGCGGCCGCGGCCGGGTTGTTCAGCTCGTGGGTCAGCCCGGCCGACAGCGCGCCGAGCGCGAGCAGCCGCTCGCGCTGCCCGGTCAGCTCCTGCCTGTTCTGGCGGAAGAAGAACATCCCCTCCAGCAGGTGCACCGCCATCGGGAACCACTCGTGCATCAGCTCCGCGATCACGCCAGCGTCCAGCACGAAGAACCGCGACGGCCCGGTCACCTCCATGGAGCTGGTGTAGACCTGCGGAACCCGGTCGCCCAGGTAGGCCTGCCACGCACCGGCGTAGACGCCGCGCTGCGATGTCCTGCCCAGCTCGATGTCGTCGTCACCCACCCGCCGCGACAGCACCACGGTGCCCTCGAGCAGGACGTAGAAACTCCTGGCCGGGTCGCCCTCCGTGTACACCGGCCCGGCGGGGATGACCTCGATCCGTCCCCGCTGGCACAGCCAGTCAAGCTGGGCATCGGTCAGCTTCTCGAACAGGAACAGCGTGCGGAGCTCGTCCGGACTGCACAGGTTCGTGCTCATAGCTTCTCCAGGTAGCGGTGCACCAGCATGACCGCCATGGCCCCCTCGCCAACCGCGGAGGCGACCCGCTTGGCCGACTCGGCGCGCGCGTCCCCGGCCACGAACACGCCCGGCACGCTCGTCTCCAGGTGATAGGGCGGCCGGTCCAGGTTCCAGCCGCGCGGCCGTTCCCCGCCGGCCAGCAGGTCCGGCCCGGCGACCACGAAACCCTTGGCGTCGCGCACCACCACGCCGTCCAGCCAGCCGGTAAGCGGCTCCGCGCCGATGAACAGGTACAGCCACTGCGCGTCCACGGTCTCGGTCGACCCGGCCGCGGTGTCCCGCAGGGTCAGCCTCTCCAGGTGGTCGCCGCCGGACGCCCCGATGACCTCGGTGCGGGTCCGTACCGAGATGGCGGGATTGTCGGCGATCCGTTTGACCAGGTAGTAGGACATCGACTGTTCCAGTGACGGCGCGCGGACCAGCAGCGTCACCGCCTTGGCGTTCCGCGACAGGTACAGGGCCGCCTGCCCGGCCGAGTTGGCCCCGCCGACGATGTAGACGTCCTGGCCCTGGCAGGCTGCCGCCTCGGTCAGTGCCGAACCGTAGTAGACCCCGCGCCCGGTCAGCTCGCCCAGCCCCGGCGCGTGCAGCTGCCGGTAGGACACGCCGGTGGCCAGCAGGACGGTGCGCGCGTCGATGAAGCTGCCGTCGGCGAACTTCACCCGGCGGGCCGAGCCGCGGACCTCCAGGCCGGTCACCTCGCGGGTGGTCAGCACCTCGGCGCCGAACCTCAGGGCCTGCCGCCGGGCCCGGTCGGTCAGCTGCGCCCCCGACACCCCGTCCGGGAAGCCCAGGTAGTTCTCGATCCGCGAGCTCTGCCCCGCCTGGCCGCCGGCCGCGAGCTGCTCCACCAGCACGGTGCGCAGCCCCTCCGAGGCCCCGTACACGGCGGCACCCAGCCCGGCCGGGCCGCCGCCGACGATGACCAGGTCGTAGAAGTCCCCCGAGGGCGTGGTGGCCAGGCCGACGCGCGACGCCAGCTCGGCGTCGGCCGGCTCGATCAGCGCGTCGCCGTCCGGGGTGATCACCACCGGCAGGGCGCGCCCGTCCGCCCCCGCGGCGGCCAGCAGCCGCTGCCCCTCCGGCTCGTCGGTCGTGTACCAGCGGTAGGGCACCTGGTTACGGGCGAGGAACTCGCGGACCTCCGACGAACGCGCCGACCAGCGGTGCCCGACCACCTTGGTCTCTGGCACCGGGCGGTGCTCCGTCGCCTCCCACTCCTCCAGCAGCGCGTCGACCACCGGGTAGAGCTTCTCCTCCGGCGGATCCCACGGCTTGAGCAGGTAGTGATCGAGATCGACGACGTTGATCGCGTCGATCGCGGCGCCGGTATCGGCGTAGGCGGTCAGCAGCACCCGCCGCGCCTCCGGGTAGATGTCCATCGCCTGCTCGAGGAACTCGATCCCGTTCAGCTCCGGCATCCGGTAGTCGGCCAGGATCAGCGCGACCAGGTCGCCGCGCAGCTTCAGCTGCCGCAGCGCGTCCAGCCCCGCGGGCGCCGACTGCGCCCGCACGATCCGGTGCTGCTCGCCGTACCGCCGCCGCAGATCCCGGGCCACCGCCCGGGACACCCCGCCATCGTCATCCACCGTGAGGATCGCCGTACGGGTCCCCTCGGCCTGCTCGGTCATGCCACTCATGCCGGGTTAACAGCCCGCGGACCACTTATCTATTCCGTACCGCCCCAGATAGCGGTATGGGTTAAGGGCCGCACCCGGCGGCGGGAAGCTGCGGCCGGGCGGCCCCGTTACCCGTTCCGGCCGGTGGATCGTCCGGCCTGCGCCTCGGCCCGCCGCTCCACAAAGCGGGCGGCCCGGGCGTCGAGCGCCCCGAGCGCCGCCGCGAGGTCCTGCCGCGCCTTCTCGCCCTGTTCATCCAGGCCCTCGGCCTCGAAGATCCTCCAGTAACGCACCAGCGGCATGATCACGTCGTCGTGGTGGATGCGCAGGTCGTAGATGCCCGCGTGGGCGATCTGGACTGCCCTGCGCGCGAAACCGGGGACGGCGCTGCCGGGCATCACGAAGCCGGCGACCTCGTCGGCGATCGCCCGCAGGGTCTGGCCCGGCGCGATCTCGAGCGCGGCCTGGACCAGGTTGCGGTAGAAGATCATGTGCAGGTTCTCGTCCATCGCGATCCGGGCGAGCAGCTTGCCCGCGATCGGGTCTTCGCAGCAGCGGCCGGTGTTGCGGTGCGAGACGCGGGTGGCGAGCTCCTGGAAGGACACGTAGGCGCAGGCGTGGAGCAGCGGCTTGCCCCCCGAATCCCACCCTGCCTGCAGCGTCGCCATCCTGGCCTGCTCGAGGCGCTCCGGGTCGACTCCGCGGGTGACCAGAAGGTAGTCACGTATGCAGGACGCGTGCCGGCCCTCCTCCGCCGTCCAGCGGTTCACCCACGTCCCCCAGGCACCCTGGCGGCCGAACGTGTTCCGGAGCTCGGCATGGTAGCTGGGGAGGTTGTCCTCGGTAAGGAGGTTCAGCTCCAGCGCGGCGCGCGCGACCGGCGAGAGCCGTGACTGCTCGGCGGACCACGGCGCGCCGCCGAGCGTGGCGAAGTTCCGTCCCTCGCCCCACGGCACGTACTCGTGCGGCATCCAGTCCTCGGCCGAGGCCAGGTGCCGGTCGAGATTGTCCTCGACCGTGGTCTCGAGCTGCTTCAGCAGCGCGTGCGTCTCGATCGCCGTCATCGGGTGACTCCCCCTGCACAAGCGTGTCACACGGGCTGCCCAGATGCCCGGACCGGTTCACACCAGCTCGTGGGCGTTCTATGGTTATTTCTTTGCCTGGAGGGGGACTGTGCGATGAATATCGACGGGGCGCTGCGCGAATCGATCGCCAGGATCTGCGGTGTATCCGCCGATCACATCAGCCCGGCCTCGACGCTGGAAGACCTGGGCATCGACTCGCTCGCCGCAGCGGAGATCATCACCGACGTGGAGATCCGGGCCGGGGTCGACCTGCCCATGGATGTCCTGCGTGGCCTGGGCCAGCTGCGGACGGTCGGCGAGGTCACCGCCCACCTGGAGGCCGGCGTGGAGAGCCCGCCCGTCCCAAGCGGGCCATGACCAGCCCCGGGCGGCTGGCCACGATGGGCACGTCGCCGCGCGCGATCAGGCACCACTACGACCTGTCCGACGATTTCTTCCGCATCTGGCTGGGCCCCGACATGGTGTATTCCTGCGGCTGGTGGGACGCCGGGCCCGGTCATGACTCGCTCGCCCAGGCACAGCAGCGCAAGCTCGACTTCTTCGCGGACCGCCTCGGGGTGCGCGGCGGCCGCGTGCTCGACGTTGGCTGCGGATGGGGGGCGCTCCTGGAGAGGTTTGTCCGCGTCCACGGCGCTGCCTCGGGCGTCGGGCTCACCCTGAGCCCCAGCCAGGCCGGCTTCGCGGCCCGCCGGGACGCAGCCGACGTGTCGTACCAGCTCCAGAACTGGGTGGACCACCAACCTGACGGGCCCTACGACGCGATCACCTGCATCGAGGCCACCGAGCACTTTGCCTCCGAGACGCTGAGCCCGGACGAGAAGGTCGAGGTGTACCGCGCGTTCTTTGAGCGCGCCGCGGCGTGGCTGCGGCCCGGCGGGCGGATGGGCCTGCAGCTGATCTGCCTCGACAACGTGGGGCATGCCGGGAGCCGGCCGGGGCGGGGGCCGTTCTCCGACCTCATCCTGGACGACATCTTCCCCGAGTCCATGCCCGCGTCGCTGTCGGAGCTGGTGCTCGGCTGGGAGACTCACTTCGAGCTGGATGAGTTCCATGACCACCCGTCTCACTACCAGCGGACCTTCCGCGCCTGGACGCTCGCCTACCGGGAGCAGGAGGCGCTCGCGCGGGCGCTGGTGGGCCCGGAGAAGTACCGCACCTACGCGCGGTACTTCGCGGCCGGTGAGGCCGCCTTCCGGCTCCGCGAGCACTCGCTCTACCGCGTCATCCTCACCAAGCGGCCCGCGCCCAAGACCTGGGCCGTCACGGTGCGCCCAAGCGACATCCCCGGGGTGGCTGGCCCGCCGGGTGGCCCGGCCAGCGCATCGGCCAGCGCGGTCCGCTCCCACTACGACGTGTCCAACTCGTTCTACGAGCTGTGGCTGGGCCCCTCGATGATGTACTCCTCGGCCATGTGGGCAGGCACCGAGACCGGGACTGACCTCGAGCGCGCGCAGCAGCGGAAGATCGACTTCTTCGCGGACAGAGTGCTGCCGGGCCCCGGCGCGGGGCGGATCCTCGACGTGGGCTGCGGCTGGGGCTGGAACCTGCGCAGGCTCACCGGGGCACACCGGGTCACCGGCGCCACCGGGCTGACGCTCAGCCAGGCGCAACTGGACTACCTCACCCGGCATCCGGTCCCGGGGGCCGACGTCCGGCTGGAGGACTGGAACGACCACGAGCCGGTCGAGCCGTACGACGGGATCTTCTCGTTCGGCGCGTTCGAGCACTTCGCCCAGGACGGGACGACCGGCCCGCAGCGCATCGCGGCCTACCGCCGTTTCTTCCGCTCGTGCGCGGAGTGGCTGGCGCCCGGGGGCCGGCTGGGGCTCGAGACGATCGCTCACGACGGTGCACCAGACACGGACGCGCCCCTGGGACGGGGTCCGCTGGGCGATTTCGTGCTGAGCCTCTACCCGGAGTCCATCTGCCCCCATCTGGGAGAGATCGTGCTCGGCTTCGAGCCCTACTTCGAGCTCGAGATGCTCCGCTCGGATCCGGGCGACTTCGCGCGCACGTGCCGGTTGTGGCTCACCGCGCTGCGTGAGCATGAGCGCGAGGCCGCGGCCATCGTCGGTGAGCAGGTGGTGCGGCAGTTCCGCCGCTACCTCGCCTCATCCGAGATCCAGTTCCGGACCCGGACCGTGACCAACTACCGGCTGGTCCTGCACCGGCGGCCCGGCGTACGCATCTGACATACGGCCCGGCGTACGTATCCGACATATAGACACATACATGCATGGTCAAGGTACAGTCATACTTTCCTAAAGTGGCCTGCCGTGCGACGGCGGCCACCAGGCGGGGAGGGGGAGCGGGAATGCCTGATCTTGGCCATGACAAGGGGGGCCATCCGCGCACCGGGGCAGGGTCCGCCCCGGAAGGCAGGCTGTCCCGGCGGCGGATGATGACGGTATCGGCGGCGGTGGCCGGCGTGGGCCTGGCCAGCGTCCCGGCCCAGGCGGAGGCCGGGACCGGCGGCCAGGCGGTGTCGCTGGGCGAGTCCGGCACGACCACGGTGGAGTTCCGTGGCCGCGTCGCCCAGTCCGGCTCCTCCGGCCAGAGCTTCACCAGCTACGGCTACCTCATCCGGGCCAGCCACGCGGACCAGGGCGACCTGTTCGCCGGCCCGGACCTCAGCGAGGCGACCGCGCTGCTGACCGCGTACGCAACGGGAGATCTCCGGGCCCGCACCGTCGACATGGCGGTGCATTCCCTCGACATCGTGGGCACGATGACCGTCTACCAGCGCAGCCAGCCGGGGGCCAGCTTCAATGACCCGTCGTCCTTCCAGGCCGGCGCGCCGGTGGCCCGCTACGACATGACGCTGCAGGACGTCCTCACCGTCTTCATGCCGAACCAGGGCCTGCCCACCCTCACCGGTGACATGCTGCAGACGGCCGCGCGCCAGCTGTCCGGGCCGCTGGCCGGCCAGACGTTCGGCCGGAAAGGAACCCGGCTGCGGTTCTTCGCCACCGGGCTGGGACAGAAGACCAGCGACGCGCCCACGGCGCAGCTGGAGATCGCCGGCAACTGGTCCATCGAGTAGCGGCGGGGCCGTGACGTCCCCGGCTCGTCCCGTCCCGGTCGCCGTGGCCGGGGCGGGGGTGAAGACGCCCGCCGGGAACGATGCCGGCGAGCTGTGGCGCAATCTGTGCGCCGGCCGCCCGTCGGCCGAGGTGTTCTCCGACGACCGGCTGCCGCCCGGGACGGCGGCGCTCGTGTGCCGGGCGAGCGGCTTCGACCCGGCCGCCTACCTCACGCCCGTGGAGGCGCGGCGGCTGGACCGGTCCCATGCCCTCGCCATCGGCGCCGCGGCCGATGCCCTCGGGCAGTGCGGCGAGCTGCCGGCCCCGGCCCGGCGGGCGGTGGTGTGCGGCATCGGGCTGGGCGCCGCGGCGACCTACGAGGAGCAGGTGTCGAGGCTCCTGGGGCAGGGGGTGCGGGGGGTGAGCCCGCTGACCATCCCCATGGTCATGCCGAGCTCGGTCGCCGCCCACCTGTCGCTCCGGTTCGGCTTCGAGGGACCGTGCCTGACCGTGTCCGCGGCCTGCGCGTCCGGCGCCGCGGCCATCGGTGAGGGCGTGGAGCTGCTGCGCCGGGGGGCGGCCGACGTCGTGCTGGCCGGCGGCGTCGACTCACTGGTCAACTACGGTGCGTTGTGCTGTTTCATGCGGCTGGACGCGATGAGCCGCAACGTGAGCTGTCCCGGGCTGGCCTCCCGTCCGTTCGACGCCGACCGGGACGGGTTTGTGATGGGCGAGGGCGCCGGGTTCGTCGTGCTCCAGCGGCTCGGGGACGTGTCCACGTCGGGGTCCGGGCCGCTCGGGCTCGTCCTCGGGCACGCCTCATCCGCCGACGCCCACCACCTCGTGGCGCCGAGCCCGGACGGCGGGGGCGCTGTCCGCTGCATGGCCCTGGCCCTGGCCGACGCCGGAGCTGGACCCTCCGACGTCGCGCACGTCAACGCGCACGGCACCAGCACGGTGCTGAACGACCGTGCCGAGGCGGCCGCCCTCACGGCCCTGTTCGCGGGGTCCTGCCCCCCGGTCACGGCCGTCAAGGGCTCGACCGGCCACATGATCGCCGGATCCGGGGCAGTGGAGGCGATCGTGAGCCTGATCTCCCTGCAGCATCGCCTGGTCCCCCCGGTCGCCGGCCTGCGGACCATCGACCCGGACCTCGGCCTCGATGTCGTCCAGGGCACGCCGCGAGCGGGGCGCCCCGGCTACGCGCTGTCGAACTCCTTCGGCTTCGGTGGCGCCAACACCGCGCTCGTCCTGGCCGCTTAGGGGTCAGCCGGCTGACCCTGGGCTCCAGCCAGCAGCCTCGTCGCGCTCATCAGGCTGAACCGCACCGGCGCCCGCGGCTCGTTCCAGTACGTCCGTTCCGGGCCGAGGATCTCCAGCTGGAGGCCGAACAGGCCCATGAGGGAGCGGGCCGGAGCCGACATCATGCCGCAGGCGACCCGGAAGCCGTGCTCGCGCATCGCCAGGTACAGCCGGCACATGAGACCGATGAGGGCGGCGTGTTCCAGGCTCTGGTGGCTGGGCGCCACGCACATCCGGCCCACGTCGACGACCTCGCCGCGTGGCTCCACGACGAGCCCGCAGGCTGTCTCCGTCGGCAGCCCGGGAGGGAGCACCACCCGGCCGGTGCTCATCGCGACGTCGCCGTCCCACCCGATGACCTGGACAGCGTGGTCGTCGTACTCGTCACGCTCCATCCCGCCGGGGATATCGGCGGCGGAACACCACCCGCGGCCGAGCACCGCGCTCCCCCGCAGCCGGTACGCGACCTCGCGTTCGGACTCATCGGCGGCCACCCGGTAGTCGAACGGAGATCTCGACAGCATCCGGGTGACGAGACCATCGAGCGGTACACCATCCATGACACGACCCTGTCCCGGCCTGCGGCCGCGGTCAAACCGGGTGTGGCGCGGAGCCGGAAGCGCGGCTGCTCCCGGCTCCGCGCCTGGCGAGGCGGGCCCCAGACCGTGCTCCGCCTACGTGACGACGATGCCGGCCGGGGTGGCGCCGGCGGGCAGCGACACCGGGGAGGCGGCGAGCTCGGTCAGGTTGCCGCCGCTGACGGCGAACGCGCCGACGGCGCCAATCTTGCTCTCGTCGACGTACAGCGTGCGGCCGTCGGGGCTCAGCCGGGCGTCGACCGCGCCGACGCCGCCGCTGGCCTTGACCGCCGTGCTGCCGAGCAGGGTCAGCGCGCCGCCGGGGGCGATGGCGTAGCGGGAGATGGTGCCGGACCCGGTGTTGACGGTGAACAGGAAGCGGCCGTCATGGCTGATCTCCACCCAGCACGGAGCGGTCTGGAGATCGGCGAACGGGGAGGACCCGATCGACGCCAGCGTCCCGTCGGCGGAGTCACTGAACGCCGAGACCGTGCCGGTACCGGTGTTGTGGGCGTTGGACACGAACAGCTGCCCGGGGTTCGTGGGGCGGAACTCGCTGCCGAACGGGCCCAGGCCCTGGGCTGGGAACGGTGATCCCGGCGCGGCCGTCAGCAGGCCGCCGGAGCCGACGGTGAAGCTGTCGATGAGGGACGTGCCGACGCGCGTCCCCACCAGCTTGGCGCCGTCGCCGCTGAACAGCACATCGCCCGGCTGAGAGCCATCGGGCAGCGCGACGGTCGAGCCCGCGACCGGCGCCAGGCGGCCGTTCGGGCGGAGCAGGAAGCCGGTGTAGTCGCTGCCGCCGCTGCCGGCGTTGGCCACGTAGACCAGGTCATCGTGGATCGCGATGCTGACCGGCAGCACGCCGCCCGAGGGGACGACGCCGTTTTGGACGAGCTTGAGCGAGCCGTTCCCGCTGATCCGCAGCACCGAGATCTGGTTGCTGCCGGCGTCGGCGGCGATCAGGAAACGGCCGTCCGGCGAGATCTGCAGCGCACCCTGGGATGCCAGCCCGGCACCGGTTCCCGCTCCGCCCGCGGCGAACGGGGACCCGGCCTCGGGGGTCAGCGTTCCGTCCGCGTGGCGGTCGAACGCGCCGATGGTGTTCGCGCCGGCCGTGTTGTCGTTGACATAGACGTGCCCCACCACGGGGGGCCTGTGGGTGGAGGCGGATGCGGAAGCCGGGAGCACCGCTGTGGCCGCTGCGGCCACGGCCGCCAGGCCGAGCAGGACCGGGGCCGTCCTTCTGCTTGCTGCAAAACGCATGATTTCTCCTTGCCGCAATCTGGCGTGCACACGGCTGGCTGGGCAGGTCCCGGCCAGGTTGTACGGGCTCCTTTCCGCGGGCTGATGGGCACCGGTCCCGGCCGGCCCGGCCACCGCTTCCGCCGGGCCGGGGAGGCCGGACCGGCTGCGGCCCACTGGCCCGCGGGCTGGGGCCGGTCACGGTTATTACTCGTCGCCGGCGCGGCGGTGGATTGCCGCGCGCGGCGGAATCCTGCACCGGGGCCAAGCGGTGCCCGCCGCGGCGGCGAATAACAGATGTGGGGAGACGCGAGACACGTCCGGGCCCCGGGCCGGCCACGGACGTCCGGCAGGTGCCCGGCGCCGACCTTGGGGCTCTTCTGGGCGAGGTGGCCAAAGGGGATCAGGCCGCGTTCGAGGTGCTGTGCTCTCACGCGGCAGCGACCGTGTTCGGTGTGGTGCGCAGCGTGGTGCGTGACCCGTTTCAGGCCGAGGAGGTCTGCCAGGAGGTGCTGCTGGAGGTATGGCGCTGCGCGTCCAGGTTCCGGCCGGGCCGGGGCAGCGCGATGACCTGGGTGACGACCATCGCGCACCGGCGCGCGGTCGACCGGGTCCGCGCCGAGCGGAGATTAAGCGAGCGCGAGCAGCGTGCCACCACGCACCCCATCGCCTACGACGAGGTGGCGGATACGGTCGCCGCCCGGCTGGACCGCGAGCGGGTACGGCGGTGCCTGGGGTCGCTGACCGAGCTGCAGCGCGAGTCGGTGACGCTTGCCTATTACGGCGGATACACCTTCCGCGAGGTCGCGGGGCTGCTGGGGGTGCCGGAAGGGACGGTGAAGACCAGGATGCGCGATGGCCTGATCCGGCTCCGGGACTGCCTGGGAGCGAGGCGATGAGACCGCGGCGGCCCGAGCCGCACACCTTGGCCGGTGCCTATGCGATGGACGCCGTCGACCGCGCGGACCGGGCGCGGTTCGAGCGGCACCTGGCCAGGTGCCCAGCCTGCGCCCATGAGCTGGCAGAACTGCACGAGGCCACCGCCCGGCTGGCCGGTGCCGTCGCGGCCGAGCCGCCCGGGGACCTGGTGCAGCGGGCCGTGGCATCGACGGCACGGACCCCGCAGCTGCAGCCAGCGGTCGCCGGGCCGGCGGTCCGCTGGCGCGTCCTGCGCGCGTACCTGCCGGGCGGCCGGGGACACCGGCGCTGGCCGGCGCACCCGGCGCGGAAGCTGCGCTCAGGGCTGGCGATGGCCCTGGCCGCGGTGTTCCTGGCCGTGGCGGCGGCCGCCGGCGTAACCGCGCTCACGGCCGAGCACCGGCTCGGTACCGCTGAGCTGCGCGACCATCAGATCGCCCGGGTGCTGACCGCGCCGGACGCGATCATGCTCACGGCCCGGGCCAGGCCCCGCGGCACCGCCACCGTCGTGATGTCTCACCGGTACCGCTCCCTGGTGCTCACGACCACAGGGCTGCCGCCGCTGCCCATGGGCCGCCGCTACCAGCTGTGGCTGATGGGGCCGTCCGGTGACCGGTCAGCGGGATTGCTCCCCGCTCCCCACGGCGGGATGACCAGCCCGGTGATCGCCACC